>Ga0316620_10000607_pt1 | contig 14515 bp, 19 predicted proteins | sample OWC_Aug_M1_C1_D5_FD_207651 | JGI IMG/M metagenome (GOLD analysis project Ga0316620, IMG submission 207651) | Wetland soil microbial communities from Old Woman Creek delta, Ohio, United States - OWC_Aug_M1_C1_D5_B | ecosystem: Environmental > Terrestrial > Soil > Wetlands | place: USA: Ohio... | reverse complement strand
CATCGTGGATAGGCCTTCGTCGTGGCTTGGCTACAGCATCGATGGCTTAGACAATGTGACTGTCTCTGGGAACACGACCATTTCTGGATTGGCTGAGGGGTGGCACAGCGTTACGGTTTACGCGAATGACACGTTAGGCAACGCTGGAAAATCAGAACCAACCAGCTTCCTCGTAGACACGCAGACAAGGCTTTTCCAAACGGTGCTGGTCGCTGTTGCCGTTGTTGCGGTCGCGGTGGGTGCTGGCTTGCTGCTCTACCGCAGAAAACGCCGAAGAGAGGCTAAACAAGCATGAGGCGAAAAGTCGCAGCTGTAACTGCTGTTTTAGTGTTTCTGGCAGCATCCTGTTTAATCGCGGATGGGCCTGTTTCTGAGGCTACGCCTTTGGAGAATACGTGGACAACGAGAGCGCCAATGCATCAAGCAAGAGGCGGATTAGGCGTTGTAGCCGTTAACAATAAAATCTACGCTGTTGGTGGTGCCGTCTTAAGCGGTTTGTATCCACCTGATATTTTAGGTGGGTTTGTAGGAACAAACGAAGAGTATAACACTGCAACTGACACTTGGGCTTCAAAATCATCAATGCCAACTCCAAGAGACCACTTCGCCATAGCTGCCTATGAGAATAAGATCTATTGCATAGGGGGAGCTGTTGGTGTCAGAGTTGATGAGAGAACACATTTTTCGTATTATGTTGAATCAGGAATCAATGAAGTGTATGACATAGCTTCTGACCAATGGCAGACCATGGCACCTATGCCAAAGAGTAGTATGCGTATTCAAGCAAGTGTTATAAACGGAAAGATTTGGGTAACAGGCGTAGGATTAACATACGTCTATGACCCTCTTGCAGATTCATGGACTAACAGGACTGCTATGCCCTTCTCTCCTCCACCTTCTGTAGCATCCCTTCCCTTACAGACTGCTATTGGCACCAAGATTTTTGTTACAGGCGAGTTTTCAACGGGTGCCATTACCTCCGAACAAAAACTTCTGATCTATGACGCGAGGACTGATACTTGGAGTCAAGGCACTCACGGACCATTAATTGTGGCTAATGGTGGAGTTGGAGCAACATCTGGCACGGCATCTCTGATACGAATCTATGTTTTAGGACTAGTCAAGTACCCTCCAGAACCGGCAAATCAAGTTTATGACCCTAAAACTAACATTTGGATTGCAGCGACCCCTATGCCTACTCTTCGCATGGATTTTGGCGTAGCAGTCATTGACGATATATTATACGCAGTTGGGGGATATTTTATTAGTGAACCACTGTTAAGTCGTGTTGTACCAACCAATGTAAATGAACAGTATACAACTATCGGTTATGGTACACCCGACCCATATTATGATGAAACTGCACCAATAATTACGCTTTTGTCACCTGAGAATAAGACGTATCACAAGCCAGGGATACCGTTGAATTTTACGGTGAACGAGCCAGATTGTTGGTTAAGCTACAAGCTTGATGATGGTGATGTAACCAATATTTTGGGAAACATTACGCTTTCTGGCTTTTATTATGGGAGCCATAACGTAACTGTCTATGCTACGGATGAGATGGACAATACAAGAGTTGAATCAATAGTCTTTACTCTAAGTGAACCAGAAAAACCAATTGACAATTCTTCTACTCTGCCAATTATGCCTATTTCTGCTTCTGTAGCCGCGGTCGTCGTGATCGCGATTGCTGGCTTGCTGGTCTACCGTAGGAAACGCCAAGGGGAGGCTGGGCAGCCATGAAGAAGAAGACCCTGGCGCTTGTTGTATCCATCGTTTTGGCAGCATCATGCTTAGTTCTGCCTTTTCCCGTGAACGCAGCGCATAGAGCGATTATTGTTCCAAAGGATTATTCCACAATTGAAGATGCAATCAACGCTGCCTCAAACGGAGACACCGTCTTCATCAGCAGAGGAAACTATGAAGGCTTTAAAAACCAGACGCTTGTAATTAACAAAACGATCACGCTTGTAGGCGAAGCCGCTGAAACCACGAGACTACACTTAGATCCACCGTTTGTTCTCATGAATATTTTCACTTTTTTTTACATGGGCTACTCTGACGCAATAAGAGTTGAGGCTAAGGACGTCAAGATTTTAGGGTTGACAATAGATGCCCCAGGAGGAAGCATCGCTATTGTGGCTAACGGAGCCGCTGTAATGCGCAATAACATAACAATCAGCATGAACGTGAATGGCGATGGGACCCAAATAATTGACAATACTTTTCTTGGGGGAGTCTCTGTCGTAGGTTCTCACAATTCAGTAGCTAAAAACACGATTGGAGGCGGAGTAGAGACTGATGGAAGCTACAACTTAATTGCAGATAACTCGGTTTCTGGAGAACGAGGACTGTACACTGTTGATGTTCATGATAATAGCAGCGTCATTTTCAACAATTCAATAAGTGGGGGAGACTGGCCAGCAATCCATCTAGGATACGGCAGCAGAGACAACTTGATTGCCAAAAACAATCTGACTAGTGGTGGAATGGAGTTGGAGTCCTACAGTTCATTCAACACCGTCTGTGCCAATAATCTGAACGGATGGGGGCTTGCTCTAATGGGCTTCAACAACACATTCTATGCAAACCAACTAGGTCACGTGGGCATAGGCGGAACACATGGCGGTACTGTGGATGCAGCTTATAACCGATTTTATCATAACAACTTTATCGGCGATTCTCCTGAATTGAGCGTCTACACCAAAGTGCCTGGTCCTCTGTTTTGGGATGACGGCAAAGAGGGCAACTACTGGAGTAACTATAAGGGCAGTGGTAACAAAGTGGGAACAACGCCGTATCAAGTCTACGGAGATTACCACTATTTTGATGGCGCTATCCGTGAAGACACCATGGTCAACTGTGGTCAAGACAATCATCCGCTTCTCAATCTATTCAATGTCGATAGCGTAAACGTCGCGTTGCCAGAGTGGGCATCGCATTTGGTGATAGAAATTTCCCCACCAAGAATTGCCATATTGTTGCTAGAAAATCAGACGTATAATCAATGTAGCGTTCCCTTAGGTTTCTCATTGAATAAGCCAGTCTTGTGGATGGGCTACAGCCTAGACGGACAAGAGAACGTGACTGTGGCTGGCAACACGACGCTGGCTGGATTGGCAAACGGCAACCACAACGTAACGGTTTATGCGGAGGATGAAGCTGGGAACTCTGGAGCCTCAGAGACTCTCTTCTTCAGCGTCAATGTGCCAGAGCCTGAACCCTCTTCTGAGATAGTGCCCGTTGCCGCTGTTTCTTTGGCAGTTGCGACAGTGGCTGCTGCTGGCTTGTTTTTGTATGGCAGGAAACGCAAGAGAGCCCCTGCAAAGCTTTAGGCTGCTTCATCGCTCTATTCGAGCCAAGTTGCCAAGGTAGTCGCACATCGCCATCTCCTCAAACTCGTCGCTGCAGCCGCTAACGTAGGCGTCTGGGAGGAAGTCTATGTCCATAAGCCACTGTTCCTTGATCATGCGCTTCAGGAATCGCGGTCTCGGATCTAAACCTGCGAGCTCAGACCTGGCCAGCAGCAGCGTTAAGCCTAGCCATGCCCTGTAGTACCGGTCGTCCTCGCTTATCCGCGATAGGACCTTGAGGGATACTCGTAGTAACCGTTGGAAGTTTCCGTCAGGCTTAGCTCCGAACGTGCCTTGGGTGCATTCTAGCCTGTACGCTTTCGCCAACTGGGAGTATACTCGTAGTAGAATTTGGGTTTGGGGAAAGCTCGCTTTTGGCGGTTCAGGCAGCACACGGTCTGCAACCCGGAGAGGAACATTCACCAGCGCTTTCAGCAAGCGTAGCCGGAGCTCAGGGTTCATAGTTCACCACGGCTTCGAAGCGGATTTCTCCCCCGTAGAACGCTGCCTCCTTGAATTTGATTTCGCCCGGGATGAACGCTGTTGGGATGCAGTCGAACGCGGCGCCTCCGAGCGTGCGGTCCTCCAGCAAGGCGTCCACGACGTCGCCCATGACGCTGATGATGTTGCTGAACCAGTCTGCGGGCTCATGCGACAAGATAACGAGGATTATGCTTCCCCTGATTTTCGCCTCGATGATTTCGCCCTGGATTGCCTGCTTCACCGGAGACGGCTCAGCGTTGATAATCGCCTTGGGCAGCGGGCTCATGGTGAATTGCTCGCCTAGCACGACGGTTTTGATGCTGCTCTTCGCCTGAACCGCTGCCTTGACTGCGTCGAAAACGGCTTTGTAGCTCGAGTAGAACGCCATTAGCCTGTCAGCTCCAGCCATAGGTCAGCGAAGGCGGCTTCTGCTTTACTGCGAGTATCCTCGGCTGCGCGTTCCATGAACGGGTTCGGCTTGGTTCCTGGATGCCGCACTATGGCTGTAAAGATCATCTTGCCAGCTGCTTCAAACGCCAGAACCGAAGCGTTCACCGGACGAATCTCATGCGCAGCCGTGCCCTTCTCAACAAAAACCGCATAAGGCGCCAAAGCCTGAATCTCAGCTTCTCCATCGCCGACTTCTTTCACAATCGAGCCTGCCAGCCTGCCAGACCGCCAAGGAGCACCATAAAACGCGGAAGCCCAAGCAACATCCGCCAATCGCTCGATCAACTTCTGCCTCAGCTCCCTACTCAGCTTGCCTGCGACCTCGCTGAACTGCAAGCCTCGAGTGCTGACCTCAACCGTGAACGTCGCCTAAGCGCCTCCGTCATCCAGCGGCGTCACTCGAATCTCAACCAAGAATTCCTCCCCGCTCTTCACGCGAAGGGTACCAGCGAAAACTCTGCTCTTCCCAGCCTTTGCAGCCACGGCTCAGGCCATCCCGAAATACGGCTCATTCACTACGGCTTGCTCCTGAGCGTCAACGAACGCGTTGAAAAACCGTGTAGCCTCGGTCCAGAACGAAGTCGTGTTCTGATCGTAAGACCTGCGTCGCCTGAAGAGCCAGGCGGCAAAGTATTTCGCTGCATCCTCCAAGTTCCGAGGCACAGGCGAAGGCATGGTCAAGTCGCTCTTGAGAAGCCAACTATCGATTACTGCGTCGGCGCTTTCTATGCAGCCCCCAATCTCCGCATCGTAGGTTGTCATTTCCGCTGGGATCTGGAGGAGCTCCTTCACGTCAGCGAGGGTGCAGTACGGCGTTGCTATCCGCTCCCGGTGATTATGATGTTGGCGCTGAACGAAGCCACGTCATGAACCGAAGCCGAAACCGTGAGCGTTAAAGTCGCAGCGATAGACCCATTAGGGCTGAGAGATGCGCCTTCCCTGTTCCACGAAATCGCCAACTGCCCCTCAGCAACCGCAGGATTCCAGCCGCCCGTAGCCATGCCCAACGTGATAGGCGCGTTGCCCGTGTTCTTCACGTAAACCACCCGCGACACGGACTCGCCCGGGTAAACGCTGCCCCAATCGACAGAAGTCACGTTCACCGTGCAACCCGCATCCGAATAGACGCCGACCCCAACGGAGACAACCAGCCCGGACGAGGGAATAGCCCGCTGCGAACTCAAAAAAGCAAACGTCACCGCTGAACCAATCACGATGCCAGCCAAGCACGCCACCGCGACAAGCAGCAGCACACGCTTAGGGTAAACCTGCTCCAAACCTCAACACAAAAAGAACCTCTGAAGCCGAAGGGGTTTAAGCCTGATTGCACAGGATGCAACAACGTAGAACACGGTGCCAGCACACCCTGCTGACGTGTGTTCTTTGGGGAGAGCTAAATACGCGTTCTGGGTAATACTATCTGATGCTGAGATGAGGAAAACAGCCTTAGGCATCGCCCTTGTTCTCGTGTTCCTGGCAGCAACATGCTTAACCCTGCCCTATCCTGCTAACGCAGCGCCCAGAACCATCGTTGTTCCAGACGATGCCCCAACCATAACCGCCGCCCTAGGCTATGCCTTAAACGGCGACACAATACTCGTCAAGAGCGGAAACTACTCTGGAAGCACCATAGTCATCGACAAGTCGGTTACGCTGATGGGCGAAGACGCAAACACCACCGTGATAGTCAATACAGACGTTTACCCGTGGGACTTGTCCTGGCCCCCTCCTCCGCCCACGGTTGCGGTACAAATCAGCGCAGACAAAGTGAAGATCTCAGGCTTCACAATCACGGACGCCAGCGCAAACATAGCCGGAAACGCGAACCACGTTCAGATAAGTAACAACATAATACCAAATGGATATGTGCAATTGGACGGCAAATACAACAGCATAATCAACAACACAATCCAGACATACGTAGAATGTTTGGGTTCCAACAACAACGTCAGCACAAACACAGTGCTCGGGACGAATATTATCCTTAAAGGGTCTTTCAACACGGTAAGTAACAACTGCCTACCGCGAGGCGGATACATAACTTTGCAGGGCACACTTAACCCCTATCTGACAAACGACTACAATCTGATTTTAAACAATACTCTTGATGGCGGAGGAGTTCTTATCGAAAAGGGCTCAAGCAACATAGTCTATGAAAACAGGATCAATGAAGGAGCGGGGATGCTACTCTATATTGGCAACAACAATGTCTTCCGCGAAAATCACTTGACCAATAACTATCGTGGCGCCCTAATTGGAGGCTCAGGAGGGAACGGACCTTGGGTATCTGGCAATGCGCTGTTCCATAACAACTTCGTCAACAACACGCGTCAAGTGGATACGGACTATCCATCGTATGGCAATAACAATTTCGACAAGGATGGGGAAGGCAATTACTGGAGCGACTACACGGGGATCGACGCAAACAATGATGGCATAGGCGACACGCCATACGTTATCGACGAGACCCGAAGGGACAATCGCCCCCTCATGTTTCCGTGGGGCGAATGGGAGTTTTCTGTTTCGCTTCCGCAGAACCGCTCATACTCTGGCAGCGTTCCACTGGTCTTTGTCGCGGATCGACCTACTGAATGGTTTAGCTACAGCCTTGACGGATTAGACAACGTGACTGTGGCGGGTAACACGACTCTTACGGGGTTGATTGAGGGATGGCACACCATAACAGTCTACGCAAATGACACCCTGGGAAACGCGGGAACATCAGAAACAATCAGCTTCCTCGTGGACACGCAGACAGCTCTTTTCCAAACGTTGCTTGTCGCTGTTGCCGTTGTTGCGGTTGCGGTCGTGGCGGGTGCTGGCTTGCTCCTCTACCATAGGAAGCGCCGCAAAGAGGCACAGCAAACATGAGGAAAGCAACCGTTCCGTTAACACTTATTCTCATGCTTCTGGCAGCAACGTTCGTTTATGTGGCAAAGCCTGCTTCTGCAGCAGAAGCGGCAACTGAGAACACGTGGACAACCAAAACGCCACTTCCTCAAGAGATTGAAGGTGCTAGAGCCGCTGTTGTGAACGGAAAGATATACTTGATGGGAAGCTTTTACAAAAACTATTCACGTAGTTATGTTTTTTATGAGTACGATCCCGAAACGGGTAACTGGGTAGCAAAAAACCTCAAGCCAACGCCCGAAGCAATTTCAGTAGTGGTTTCTTATCAGAACAAAATATACACGATGGGCGAAACCATAGGATATACGAAAGAAAACGGAACAATAATTGGATGCACAAACGAAGTTTATGATCCTGCAACTGACACTTGGGAAGCCAAAGCGCCTATTCCGGTAAACCAAAGCACATACCTAATAACGTATGTTGTTTACGGTCAAATCCATGTGGTAGGTGCTAATGGTCATTATGTCTATGACGTTGCCACTGATTCATGGGCAAGGAAAGAGCCCCAGACATTTCAATATCTGGGCGCGCCAGTCGTTCTTGACAGCAAAATTTACTTTTTTGATAGAAATCTAACTCGGATATATGACCTTAAGAGTGACACTTGGAGTCTTGGTACTCCACGTCCAACCTATACGGGATTCGCGGGTGTTCGTGCAACAACTGGCGTAATGGCGCAAAAAAGAATATACTTTTTCGGTGGAATCAAAAGTATTTTCGCGAGCAGTGACGTTACTCTAGTTTATGATCCATCAACTGACACTTGGACGCTTGGAGCGACAATGCCGACAAGCCGCGGTGCATCGGCTGTTGCAGTTGTCAACGATCAAATCTACGTGATAGGCGGAACTATAAATATGCATTATAGTTCAACCGCGAATGAACTGTACACGCCGTTTGGGTATGGTACCCCTGACCCTTCGTACGTTCCTCCTGATAATACAATGCCAGAGGTCTCTGTTATGTCGCCAGAAAACAGGACATATTACACGGCCGATATCCAATTAAATCTCACAGTGACCGAGCCAGACTTGTGGATGCGCTATAACCTTGACAATGAGAACATCACAGAAATCTCGGGCAACACGACAATCACTGGGTTATCCTTAGGGCTGCATAACCTAACGGTTTACGCAACAGACGATGCAGGTAACACCGCGTTTAGCCAAACGATCCACTTTGAGGTTCAAGAGCCTTTCCCAACAGTTTTAGCCGTCTTTTCAGTAGCTTTAGTGGTTGTTGGCGTGGGACTGCTGGTTTACTTCAGGAAACGCAAGCCTAAAGCAGAAACCGGCGATGCAAGTCAGAGCTGACCTCTGTGATTCGTTCGGTAGCCACGGACTCCTTTTCGCAGCAGCATTTCTATTGTGTTGCTCCAGTCCGGCTCGGTCCTGTCTTCCGCTTTTGCCCGTTCAATTTCCAGCGCATGGATCCGCTCCATTTCCTCGCACAATTTGCGGTCTACAGTGGCAACAACGCGAACCTTTGTATGAGGCGGCACTTCGAACTCGCTTTTCAGCTCTTTCTTGCTCACTGCAGATGCACCTCGACGGGTTTCTGGCTTGAATGGAAGCCGCACACGGGGCAACGGCGGAGAATATTCATTGGATGGCCTAGGTTGCCCCATGTTTCGCCTGACTCAACCTTGATGGCGCTGTAGGTTGCGGGCGTGAGGTCCGGCGTGTACTCTTCCATTTTCGTGGCGTAGGCTCCGCTGTCGTGGTTTCGTGGGCAGTATTCCCAGCAGTCGCAAACCGCCACAGACTCAGGTCTAGGCGCGACTAACGTTCGATTGCATCTAGCGCACGTGCCTGACGCGATCCCGACCTTGACCAATTCCTACACCTCGAGACTCTTGAATCGAAAATCCAAAAAAAGGGGAAGAAGAAGCAATGCAAGCGCTAGCCAGCCTAAGTCAGCGTGGTCTTTATGTTCGTCATCCTTGCAACTGCCTTGCTGCGGAGGATACCCAGACCGATGCGTTCAGATGCGACTATGCCGAAGACCCCGTTTTTGGGATCATCGTAAGGCTCCGTAGTTATGTCCCTGCGAATCAGCAGAACGCCTGCAACGGATTTGTTGAGTGCGTGCGCTGTGCCGTTGGTGCAGAGGGTGCTCTTGTAGATCTTCATCGTCAGCGCTTGCCCAATCAGTCCGCGGGCTAGCCCCGTTGGTCCTGAAGGCAGGTACTGGCTGTTGATGAACTGGTCCTTCGTGAAAAGCTGCGACACCTGCTTCGGATGCAAAACAAACGTGTCAGCAGGACCGAAATCCTCGTTCTCGATCGCGTCCCAATGTGCTACTGTTTGAGTCCAATCAAGCACTGTTCCGCCGCCAGCCAATGCTGCGCCACCAGCAAGATCGCCTGCTGAAATCCCAGCGAACAAAGCAATGACCTGCTCCGACTCCTTCTGTGCCACTGATCTTCCAAGCTCCCTGAGCTGCCTGTTCATCACGTTCCACTTCGCGTCTTCAGCAAACTCCCGCGTCCACTCGGCTGCGTCCTTGATGATTATGTTCGTCTGGATGTCGACGGTGCTGTAGCGCTCGCCATACACACGGATCGTGCCGCCTTCACTCGCAACGTACGCGATGCTCTTTTTCGCCAGCGGGTAACGCTCAAGCGATTCTGAAGTGGACTGCGTATCAATGATCTCTCGCCCAATCAGGTTCGGTTTTGCAGCTTCGACCACGACGTCGTGGATGCGCCCTAACGCTGCTGCCATGTCGCTGAGTATGCCTTCTTTCATGCCCATCTTCATGTACTGGTTGATCCAAGGGTTGCCCTGCGCCTTCTTCACCGTCATGTCAAACCCGCTCTTGTACCACTCCTCATTCAGCAGCGACTCGTGCAGTTTTGGCAATACAAGTTCTGGCATGTTTATCGTTTCTCCAGTTTCTTGACGCGGTCCTCGAGCTCGCGGAACTTCGCCATCAGAGTCAGATTGTCCCAGACTCCCTCTTTCTTGCTCATAGTCTGTCACCTGCAGAGGTAGATGAGGATCAAGTCGTCAGCGCCCGTGGAAGCCTGTATCGCGTAGCCCATCTTGCGGTTGTAGTACACCGTGTAGTTGCCCGAGCCGCCCTCGTTGACGAGCTGATCTGTCAGTTGCAGAATGCGCTTCGAAGCGTCTCCGCCAGACACGGCTTTTCCTCTCGTGATGCTTCCGCCAGCTTTGACTTTCACTATGTGCCCCGGTCCGGCAATCGCTACTTTGGCTCCGGCTGCAACAGTCTTCATGGCGATGCCAATGCAGTCTTGCGCCGCGGCTGCCGGAGAAACTTTGTTGTCGCTGCTGAAGTAGACAGGATCGCCCTTCGTTACGGCAGCTTCGGCCTCGTAATCGAAAACTACGCCTGCGCTCTCAGGCGTGACTATGTCGCCTATGCTAAGTTCTGAGTATCCGCTATTGTCTGTCATGCGTCATTTTCTCCTCTTTTTTTCTTTTGGTTTTCGCCAGTTCGTCCTGGCTACTTGCCCCCATCAAACGATGAGCGTGAATCATGCGCCGGTTTCAAGGAGTATCCGCTTCTGCACCGCTATCATCTGCTGCGGTCCAAAGCTCCAGCCATGGAAGATGTATGGCTCAGGGTGGCTTTCTCGAAAGTCCTTTACCAGCTTGTTGAATCTGGCTTCTGCAGCCTCCTTGAAGGCCCTGAATTGTTTCTGGGAATCGGCGAGCGCGGCTTCGGTCTCAACGAGTTTCTTGCGGAGTGAAACTGTTGCTTCGGTTTCTGCTGGCTCGCTCTTCTGCTCGACCGGCGCGGGCTTGGATTCTTCCTTCATTACGGCTCGGCTTGCCATGGCGTCGAGCTTGCTGTTGATTGCTGAAAGCTGGACGTTGAGCCCCTCGACTCTTTTCCCGAGATCTTCTGGTGTCTGCTGCTCCATGACTGCGTTCCAAAGCCTGATAAAAGCGTCCTTGTCGCCAGGCGGGAACTGGCGCAACAAGTGCAAAGACGTCACCTCAAAATTCCTCGCCGCGATCGTTGGCGCTGCCCCGTCTCCGCCGCTTACGCATTCGACTCTTCCGCCGGGCTTCATCCAGTCGATCTCGATGCTTATCCCCTTGAACTCCCTGCCGCGGATCCTCTCTGCAATGTCGTCGTCGACTACTCCTTCGAAGGCTATGCCATCCTCAGCCGCATCATAAGCGCCTTTGGTCATGAGGTTCGGCGGAGGCAAAACGTACCGGTGATCGATCCCAAAGGGCTTGCCAGCCGCTGAAGGAGCCGCTTTCTCCAGTTCCTCACGGAAATACTCGTGGTACAGGCCCTCTTCAGGGTGAAAGATCCTTTTCGGGTGGATGGCTACGCCTGAGACCTTGTTGCCGTCTAGCTTGACGCTTTCGCTGAACAAGTGCAGCTTCTGAGACTCGGACTCGCCAACGAACAGTGGCTTGCCTGCGTCTTGGAATGCTTTCGTGCAAATCGCAAAGGCAGAACCTTTGTCTTTGCCCTGCTTCATCACGTCTGCGATGCAGGATTCAAACTCAGCCGAGTGCTGTTTTTCGCTCAATCTGTTTTTCAACCTCCAATACTTGTGATGGAACCTCAGGCGCTTCTTCCTCAAGCGGCAGCTTTGCTACCTCGCGGAGGATCTTGCGGAGCTCCAAGGTCCCGATGACGGATGGATTCACTTTTAGTAACTCGGTGACTTGGCTGAGGATCTGGCTCAGCTTCTCGTAGTCGAGGCTTTCAGGCATGCCCCAGTTCAACCGAACCTCTGCCTGAGCGGGATCCAGCCCAGCCTGGGCAACCACTCGGTCAAAAACAGCCTCAGCTGTCCGTTTCAGGAACTGCTGAAACCCGTAAACGCGATCCTCGGTGACGCCCATGGCTTCCTTGCTCGACGCCTCAGTGTAGCCTCTCTTCGAAATCAGGCGATTCAGGGCGGACTGCAAGCCAAGATTGTACTCGTCATCGAGCATCTCAGCGTAATAATCAAGGCCGCGCATGCGCTCAGCCACAACCGAGGTCACCTTCGCCTCGGATCCAGCAGGCGGATTATACACAAATCTTGCTCCGCGCCGTGGGATGTTGCGGACCTGGCTCTGCGCCTCGAGCAACTTTTCTTTGGCGAGTCCTGGAAAGCTCCAGAGCTCGTTGGGTGCTCCGAAGGTGTAGATGGTGTCTGCCATGCCGCTGTGGATCTTGCCCTTGATCTGGCAAAAAGCCTCCCGCGTTTCGCCGTTGCCAAGCTCGAGCGGGGTGCACAAGCCCTGAAGAATCCCCACACCGACAGGGCTCGCGGTAATCGGATTGTAGGCAACGTGGATCAGCTCTTCGCCAGGGATGGTTTTTGGCTCATGCTTCCAGCCAAGGTCCACCTGCGTGATCCTGTAATTGTTCGGCTGCGGCCCCTCCCGGTCGTAGCGAATCTGCTTGATGATATCTCCAGGCAAAACCGCAAGAAACTCGACCCTAACTGGGTTGCCGACCCACCAGAAAATGTTCCCCCAACCAATCAAGTACCGAGCAGATAGCTGCAATACCTGATCGAAACCAACCGCCTTGCACCACTCGTCAACGATCTCCTTGGCGGTCTTGCCGTCGCTAGTTTCTTTGTAGTCATTATTCATCGTGGTGTAGAACCTGAGCGCCACCTTGTCGGCGAGCAAGTCAATGTTGGCTTTCGCAGCGAGATCGCCCATGTACACCTGCGTCATCGTCTTGAAGAGCTCCTGAGGCTGCACGCCCATGGCTTTCTCGGTCTCAGTCAAGAACAGGACGCTTTCATGGAAAACGTTGCGTATTCTGTTTGCAATTGACTGCAGGGCAGACGGCATAGTACCATATTGCGAACTAAGCTCAAAAAGACGTTATTATGGCAAACGCAATAATAATTGATTTAAAACAACAACCCCAATGGAAATGTGGCAAAGCCCCGAGGCGGAGAGCAAACCCGCGTGAGCCTGACCGAACGCGAAAAACAAATTCTAAAACTGCGACAGCAAGGATTAAGCGACTACAAGATCGGCCGCAAGATCGGAGCCGACCCGCCAAACATAACAGCCAGCAGGAAAAACGCCCTCCGCAAGCTCAAGAAAGCAGACGAGGACCTTGCCTGGGCAAAACAAATCGGCGTGGCAACAACCCAAGAAGGCGCATAAGATGGGATTCACCTTCAAACCCAAACTCGCAGCCGTGCTCGCGATAGCAAACGGAATCGCAGCAGGCGCAGCCTACGTAGCCTCGTCAGGAGACCTAACAGCCACGATAATCGCTCTGGCAGTGAGCGCAGGGCTATCAGCAGGAGTAAGCTACTACAAAGAACAAGAAAACAAAAGCTAGGGATATCGTTTGACGGGCAGAGCGCCCCAGTGTGCTTGACCAATGGGAAACGACCAGTGGAGTTCTCATTCTGAGCGTAGAGAAAACTTTGCTGAAGACTGAAGAAAAGATAAATTCTCAATAGTCCACTATTGGATAGGGGCTGGATTTTGGTAAAGCTGAAAAAGTTGTTTTCACCAGGAAAACCAATTCCATTGCTCATTCTCTTGCTGGGCCTTCTCATCGTGGTGGATGGATTCTATACTGCCGTGTATTATAGACCCCAAGTCACAAATTTTGTACCTACAATGACAGCAGATCCCTATATTTACCAGGGCATGTTAAAGGCTGTGATTGGTGCTGCTATTACAGTCCTTGGCTACCTCTTGTACCATGGCAAAATACGCTACTTCAACAATACATAATGCCTACTAGTTTTGGAGCCTCTGGAAATTGCAGAAAGCTTTTCACTCAGGTGAGAGAATATACTACTGGGATTAGCTTATGCAAAAGATTCTTGCCCTAATGATTGTTTTCAATGTGTTGTTGGGTGTTGCTTTTGTGGGTTCCAACTACTACATTTGGAGTAGGCTAGAAGAGTATCAGATAAGTCCTGCACATTGGAACCCAATTACTGTCGCCTGGGTGCCAGCATACCTTCAAAACGGAGAGTATATTCAAATAGAGACTATAATTGTGCTGAATAACTATCCATTCCAGCTGTTCTGGATTGCAATGATAGGAAACGTGCTCTTCGCAGTCTGGATCCTCAGAAGCAAAAAGGCAGCGTAAAACATCTTCAAGAGTATTTTGGAGCGTAGAGAAGCTTCACCAAAGAACCCAGTCTGTTATCTCCCAAACACTATACCTGTAATATGGCTCATTGTTTATTGTCTCATGAAGTATGATTGTTCCCTCCAGCCATCCTCCAAGCTTATCTTCCAAAACAAAATAGGCTGCTCCAATGATAGGCTTAAAAAAACCCAACTCAACTGGGAATCTGTAAAGAAGCTCTAAGACTTTGTCTGCTTCCATTATTT
>Ga0316620_10000603_pt1 | contig 14557 bp, 13 predicted proteins | sample OWC_Aug_M1_C1_D5_FD_207651 | JGI IMG/M metagenome (GOLD analysis project Ga0316620, IMG submission 207651) | Wetland soil microbial communities from Old Woman Creek delta, Ohio, United States - OWC_Aug_M1_C1_D5_B | ecosystem: Environmental > Terrestrial > Soil > Wetlands | place: USA: Ohio... | reverse complement strand
AATGTATTAGATATTCGCGCCGGTCGATGATTAATGGGTGCTTTCATTGTCCAGGCGACGGATCATGGCTTGAGTCATATCCCAGGCCCTCTCCATCACAACCGGATCCATCTTATCGAATGTATCTGCCAGCTGGTGCCAATAGGGTGATGTCCCGTCTTTGGTCATGCCGGTGAGGGTAAGGGCGGGTACCTTAGCCCTCAGGGCATCTGCCATTTCGGTATTTCCACCGTTGATCACGCATGGATGGGCTTCCCATTCCGGGTGTTCCCCGGCCAGTGATTCGGCCATTTGCACCAGGCGTTTATCTGCGAAAAACGGCACGATGATCCCCTCTTTTGTCACCCAGGCGGGGCTGGAGCATCCGAGCATCTCAAACACCAGGGCGGCTGGATTCTTCATGTCTGCTCGATGGCGCTTGTAGAAATCGATCATGCCGTAATGTTGCACCTCCTCGCAGCCGGTGCAGACTGCAAATACGCGCGTGTGCTGGAGCGGCTGGGTAGAAAATTGCTCAGCCAGGGTGAGCACCATTCCCACGCCGGTGGCATTATCGTTTGCCCCAGCCGTAAAGGGGGTTGCCTCAGCATGCAGGCACATCGCGGCTAACAGGATAGCGCACAGTGCCGATGGGATGCCGGCATACCAGGCCCAGGAGATAGGAAGGAATATCGCCAGGCCATACATGACAATTTGTACAATGAAGCTAAGAAATGTGACCATAACGAAATAGTTATAAATCGTGACCCATCTTTGAGTGCTGAAAATGATTGGGGTGCGTTGGCTATCCAGGTGACCTACCAGCACAAGGTCGCGTAGGTGCTCGCTTGCTGGTGGTATGACCGCGAACACATTCTGGCTTTCGCCCTTCGGCACGATCATACGGAATGGATTGTTAACAAAGCTAAGCTCCAATAACTCGCATGTCACGGCAAAGATGGACAGCAACGCTGCCACGATCGCCGTGGTCCTGCCACCCAGTGGAAACAGCAGAAAAGCCAGCAGCATCAGGGCGCTGGCGAGTAAATGGGGGTGGAATATCGACCGGGCGCTTGAGTAGGTCTCAAAGACCGGTTGAAAACCCATTTTCTCGAGCTGGCCCTGGGCGTAAAGAGCCCCTTGACGTTCCCCTGGTCGGGTCGGTCCACGTGGCCCAATGTCCACTGCTAGCCTCCGGATGTGGTTAATCCAGGCATTGACGTGCGGATTCGATGAAGTGATGTCAGCCATGCGCGCCTCCAATATTGGGATAGAGAAATTATACCCACATCCTCGTTGTACCGTTGGAATGCTCCTGATCACCCAATTCCAGCAAGACTCTACGCATCCGATGGATCGTTAATACAAAACTGCTTCGATTTGACCCTCATATCAACCTCCAGATTATTAGGACTTAATTTATCCTATTAGTGATATAATCTGGTGCGGTTTTTATATGGAGGTGTTTATATGGGTGAATTAACCGGTAAGTCCGTCCTGGTCACCGGCGCAACCAATGGCATCGGTAAAGTCGCCGCCCTCGAGTTAGCTCGAAAAGGTGCTTCCGTCATAATCGTTGGCCATGATCCCGAAAAAACTGGTCGCGTGGTCAAACAGATCAAGGAATACAGTGGTAATCCCGCGGTAGAAGGAATGGTGGCGGATCTATCTTCCATGGCACAGGTCAGGCAGTTAGCCGAGGAATTTCGCCAGGAGCATGCGAGTTTACACATCCTGGTGAACAATGCCGGGGCTATCTTTGCTAAGCGAATGGTCACGGTGGATGGCTATGAAAGGACCTTCGCACTGAACCACCTGGCGTATTACCTGCTCACCAACTTGCTGATCGACATGCTCACCTCGAACGCACCAGCCCGCATCATAAATGTTTCTTCCGGGGCTCATCAGGGAGCCACGATAAACTTCGACGATCTGCAAAGCGAGCAGCATTATGGTTATGGCGGATATCGTGCTTACGGTCAATCGAAACTGGCCAACCTGCTCTTCACCTATGAGCTTGCCAGGCGATTAAACGGTACGGGTGTGACGGTAAATGCGCTCCATCCTGGCACCGTCGCTACCGGGTTTGGTGAGAACAATGGGGCGCCCATGAAGCTGAGCATGCGCATTTTCCACCAGTTTGCCCTGACCCCTGAGCAAGGCGCTGACACGCTTGTTTACCTGGCCTCGTCACCAGAGGTTGAGGGGATAACCGGCAAGTATTGGATGAACCGTAAAGCCATTTCATCCTCACCAGAATCTTATGATAAAGAGGCACAGAAGCGTCTGTGGTCGATCAGTGCACAATTGACCGGGATACCTGAGATTGTGCATGCCTGACGTCTCCAACTAATAGTGGTTCACCGCTGATTGGTTGAGTGCCCGCCCATGCTGAGGCAGGTATCGGTATGCCTTGAATTCATGTCATGAGGCGGGTTGCAAGCCTGGTGTGCAATCTCAGGAACTTATCGCTATCTATGAAGCAGGATTTGAACTTGCAGTCCTGAGCGCAGATCGACCTGTTCCCGAGGGAGCAGGTCGATCTGGTTTTAGATATAACGCCAAGACGCTTGGAGATTTACGATTGGAGGATCTGAAATTTTTGGATCGTCATCCCCAGTCCATGCAACTTGCGGATCAACCCGACGATCCCCGATTGATCGGTGTGAATACTGAGCACGGAGATATCTTCCATCTGCCTGGCTGCATCAACGGAAATCTCTGCTGTATAGTCGAAGTCTTGCAGCCATTCCACGTCAACTCTGCCTTGCACCACAACCCGATAGTGTGTTGCTGCGTCGAATAAGGGTTTAGCTCTTTTCATTAGTTCCTCAGATTTCCTATACTTCTCCGGTTTGCGCCTGGCGAGATTTCAGCTGGCCTAAGTATGTGAAACCCCAACCCAAGACAAGCAGGATCAGGACTCCGGTGGCCGCGTTGATGGTGCTGGTTAGCGGTATAGTGAACTTGTCCGCCAGTTCAGGTCTCAGTACGAAATTGCCCACTCCAAAAATGCCGCACAAATCCCAGGCTACAACGACGAAGAAGACTAAACCGAGCATGCTCAGGTCTGTACCGGTCTTAGCTGGCTGAGATAACCTCGGTCGCATCCGGGCCCAGTGCAAGACCGAGCCGAGGAAAAACAGTGTGATCAGCCCTCCACCTATCCCGAATAGCGCTGGTACAAATCGAGAGGTGGTCCCTACAACGCGCCATAAAACGAAGAGCACTGTGACCAACACCAGGAGCCAGAAAGCCCGCCGCTCAACCTTGCCGATTAGCGCTGCCCCGATGGCAACAATGAACACACCCATTGGTACCGACAATCCCCATATCATGCCCATGAGACCATCCATGGCTGCTGCGCCGGATTGCTCTATCGCTGGCACCATCCACCAGGAGTACAGCCAGCCTGATCCTAGCATATAGATCGCACCAATCGCGAATACGAACCAGCCAATCTTCTGTAAAGTCGAACTTCTATTCATTTTCTTTCTCCAATCATCCAAGATAGGTGTTTACCCAAATTATTTTTATTAGCTCTGCTAATCGACCTGTTACCGTCAATCAGCTCACCTTTGTCTCGCGCTGTATCCCAGGCATCCATTATTTCGCCCATATACCTGGCAAGATTAAAACTCCTGGCGGTTGAAACGCAGGATCGCTACCGCCACAAAAATGACGCAATAGGCAGCCGTCACGATCAGCGGTATCCATGAGAACACCGGCTCACCGAGCATAAAGGAAACCGACAGGGCATTCATCTGCTCCGGAGCGGGGGAGAAAGACAGCAGTAATGGTGAGACATACACCAGCCAGGGGAATGTACCCGACCCCATCCAGAGGACGAAGTAAAGCGCCATCGGTATGCCAATTGCCATAGCCGATGATTCAAAAAGGGTGCCCATCATCCATACCAGTGCAATCCAAAAGAATGTGTGGAGCGAAATCATCAATAGACCCACAATATAGCCCAGGGGAGAAAGCCACCCAGTGGCACTAAGTCCCAGGGTTATATAGAAGATCACACCAGGCACGATCACCGACGTGAGCAGGATGGCGATTGAATTGACAATCAACCTGGAGGTGACAAATGCCGTCCGTGTGACCGGTTTGGAGAGCACCCAGGCAGCTGTGCCAGCGTGTTTTTCACCGATCAATACCCGTTGCATGATGACCATCACCCCAAAGGCGACGAACATCCCGCCGAAGATGCCATACATGAAAATGGGATCTGGCATCTCCCCACCTTCTTGGACTATTTTAGAATTTGCTATTATCAGGATTATCATCATCACGTTGATGATCGAAAACCACATGGCGAGATGCTTCCACCACTTGGAGGATTTGAACCATGCCGAGTACTCGCCTTGCAACAGGTTTCCCAACCCTCGTCTCCAACCTTTTTCTCTTACTGTTTGAAACTCACCTAATGCACTGGCGCTCATTTCTCACTCCTTTCAATGATATTGATAAATATGTCTTCCAGCCTTTGTTCTTTACGGCCGAAGTTGGAAACCTTTAAGCCATTAGCGACCAACAGCCCCATCAGCTGGTCTTCAGCTGCTGCTTCGTCCGTCACGCTCACCTGCCAGGTGGTTTGTTCGCCATCCTGGGAGGCGTCGATCCCGGAAACCCACGGTAGCTGATGGACCTGGGTATAAGCACGCTGGGCATCGCCTTTCAATGTCACCGAGTAGACCAAATCACCCTTACCCGCCAGCAGCTCTTCGATCGATGCCTGGGTGACCAGCTGACCCTGGTTGATGATGGCAACCTGGTCGCTGACCCGTTGAACATCATCCAGGATATGCGTACAGTAAAAGATCGTGGCATGCTTGCGGATGCGCGACATGACATCGAGCACATCCCGCCTTCCCTGCGGATCCAGGTTGGCAGCCGGCTCATCCAGGATCAACAGGTCTGGGTAGTTGACTTCCGCCTGGGCGATGCCCAACCTCTGGAGCTCGCCCCCTGAAAAACCCTTGATCGGCCGGTCTGCTTTGCCTTCCAGCCCGACCAGCTCGATCATCTCATCCACACGCTTGTCGATCGCTGATTGAGGTCCGGTATAGAAGAACCTGGCAGTGTAATCCAGCGTCTGGCGGGCGCTCATATGTTCATAGAAACGGCTATCCTGAGGCAGGTAGCCGATATGGCTGCGGATTTCAACGCTATTGCGGGCGATATCCATGCCAAGTATCTTGCCGCTACCGCTGGTGGGTTTGATCAGGCCCAGCAACAGCTTGATCGTGGTTGTTTTACCAGCCCCGTTAGGCCCCAGGAATGCGAAGATCGATTTCTGTGGCACACGCAGGTTGAGTGATTTGAGCGCCTTTACCTCACCAAAAGATTTGCTCAAACCTTCCGTACTGATGACTAAATCATTTGAATTCATTCTGTTTTCTCCTTTTATCTGGACAAAAGTTGTCTGCTCATTTGTCTCTTTATTTGCTTTGAGATCGGTGATCTTTAGAGGGCCAGGCACCGGCTATCTCCGTTTCGGTCAGCTGTCCTCGGCACACTAAAAGCCAAACAGGCTCCCGAACCCGGTCGCGGAAAAGCGTAGCAAAGACAAAACGACGCCGGTGAGGACCATGATGAACGCCCAGGGGATGAACCCGATGATGACGGTGATGATGGTCTTTGCCCAAGTCAAATCCAGGGCCTCGTGCACGGCCACAAACCAGGCTACCACCAGGGCTACCCACGAGATGACGATCACCGGACCCAGGATGACGGATAGAGCTTTGGAAAAGGCGGCAATGATGCCCAGGAAGCCCACCACGGTCCAGATGGAAGCCAGGCCCATTGTCCGTACTAATTTGTTGTAGGTGACCTCGGAGCCGAATTGTCGGCGCCCAACCCAGCTGATCACAGCGGCAGCAATGGCAAAGCCCGCAATCGCTGTGAGCAGGCCGATGCCTGCACTCACCATCCAGTCAAAGATACTCTGGGAAGCATGTGATCCAAGCTGATTGAGAAAGGCAAAAATCACCACCAGGATCCAGGCAGTCGCAGTGAACGCTTTATCTGCTTCTACCTCTGCATATACTCCCCGTCGAAACGTGATCGCACCTATGATTCTTTCGGTTAACATGGCTGTTTCTCCTTTTAGCTACATTAGTATTGGTTATTTATCGAGAGTGGTCGGATGTAAATCGAGATTAATTAGAAGATGCGGCTACATCGCCCACTTCCAGGTATATCAGGCCGACGCCGGTCGTCAGGTCCACATGCAATGTCACCTCTGACTCACCATAGGCAGCATTGGTGTAGACATCACCATTTTTCATAAGACCCTGTGTATCAATCATGGTCGGGCCTCTATCGACCACAACATGGACTCCGACATCCTTGGGCAAAATCACGGTGATGTTGCTCGCCCCGGCATCGATCGTGATATCCAGGTCATGAGCCCAGTCACCACTTAAGTCGATCGTGCCTTCGGTCGCGCCCAGTGTGATGTCGAGCCCGGATAACGACAGGCCACTCAGCTTCAAATTGCTTGTCCCGGCACCCACATCCACACTCAGATCCATGGGCACCTCGTTGCTCAGGCGCAAACCCCACTCATTACGGAAGTCCGTTACGCCTGGTAAAGCTGGCATGCCTCTGGTTTCCGGCTGAGAAACTACGAGTTCGCCATCAGCATACTCCACCTGTGGTTTTAGTTTATCGACGTTATAGGTGAAGTCGGCATCCATCAGGTCTTCTCCACCACCAGTCACGTCCAAGGTGCCCGCCCCAAAATTAATGTCAACACTGGCCGACTTGGCGTCACCTAGTTTGACCGATTGAGATTCGGTCCGCAATGTGCCTACCCTGAGTACGGAATTGCAGCTGGCGAGCAGCATTGCACCTACGAGTACAAAAATGAACAAAAAGCGGTTTACCTTCATGATCTGTTTCTCCTTTTTTAGTTTTTTTTAGTTCACCACCATTGCATTCTATTACCCCAGGTAAAAAAAAGAACCACATAGTCATGTGGTTCTTTGGCAGGTAAATATGTGGTTTATCTGCTGAGATCAGATCAATTTCATCTCTCGGGCTTTCTCGATGGCTTGCACCCGCTTGTTGACCAGCAGTTTACGATAGATGTTCTTGACGTGAAATTGGATTGTGTTCAAGCTGAGGAAGAGCTGCTGGCCGATCTCTTCGTAGCTCAGCCCCCTGGCCAGGATATGCAGTACTTCAAGCTCACGCTCACTCAATAGTTCCTGGTGTCCCTCACCGGTTTCGGGTTTCACCGCTCCGCACCTGAAGGCTTCTGAGAGGCGGTTGGCATAAACGAACAAGGCTTCGTCGGTGAGATGGGGTTTGATCTCTTCCAGAAATGCCTGTATCGGTTCGCATTCATCCACAAAGACGCGGAAGAGACCTGTAAGTGCTGCTGTGCTTAATGCATCCTCGAGCATTTTGAGCGCTTTACCCTTCTTCCCCGCAGCCTGATATAGCAAGGTCCTGGCGATGGCGATTTCCACGACCGGGCCGGCGAACGCATGGGATACGGCGAAATCTTGCTGTCGCTCCAGGTAAGCTTGGACGTCCTCAAGCGGGTAGGCACCCGGCTTCTCAATTGCCAGGCGCGCCAGCACATGTGCCACGCCAAGATAGCTCTCGAAGTGAGCCATACTCATGGGGTCAACGCTGTGGATCACGGGCAGCTTTTCGAGCTCGATCCCTGACTGTTCCAGCCAGGTCTGGGCCTCCTTCTGCACGTCCGCATCTGAAGACCAATGACGCATCGACATGCGGTGGCGCAAAGCCTGGGCATATAAAGCGCCCTCGGGCAAGGCCTCTTCCAGGGTTTTTACAGCTTCCAGGATGGCAGGCCGATCCCCCTGGATGGCGCGTAAGCGCGCCAGGGCATAATAACCCGTAATGTGCGCCTCATACTCCCCCGTCCAGCGGATCAAATCGAGCCCTTCCATCAGTACCGGTTCGGCTTCTGCCACGCGGTTATATTCTAAAAGGATGCTACCCTTCAAGATATAAAGCGCCCCGATCGGCGGGAAATTTTGACCGGCCAGGATCTGGTTGAATCGTTCGATATATGTCTCGCACAGCTGCAGCGCTTCACTCAGGTGTCCCACCAGGAGCGCACTCAAGACCAGGTTGATCGGTCCGTAGATAGCAGCATATAAATTGCCCCCGGCCAGGCCGTCCTCCAAAGTCTGTTTAAATGCCAGGCTGGCTGCCTCCAAATCGGCCAGCACCAGATAACCATAACCAATATTCATGGCATTGACGCTGCGGATCGCTTTTTCATCCTCCGGCAGGAGCCGTTGGGCCTCCAGGGAGAGGGCGATCATCTTTTCCGGTTCTGCACCTATCAGTTCAGGAGCTTGCAGTAAATATGCCTGGATGCTGGCTGCCTGTCCCGCGACTAGATTGCGTAGAACTTCGTCTGCCTTCACCTGGTCCAGGGCAAGCCCAGCAGCTTTTAATGCGAGATCGACTTCGCCCTTGCGCGTGCCTCGCTGCATCACAGCCAACGCCCAGGCCTTGCTAATGCACATCATCGGAGCATACTTTAGGATCCCCTCTGGCAGCCTGTCGAACCAACCCACCACCATGGCGACCTCACCTTGAAACAACATTGGCATGGCGTGCTGCTCGATTATATAAGCTGCCCAGGTTAGATCGGGATCTTGCAAAGCATGATCAATCGCGGCCTGGATATCCCCATTCTTCTCATACCAGCGGCTTGCGCGCCGGTGAAGCTCGAGTATCCATTCCGGTCGGGTGCGGGTCAGTTGGCTGCGTAGCAAGTCAGAGAAGAGATGGTGGTAGCGGTACCAACGCCGTTCTTCGTCCAGGGGGATGACGAACAGGTTGGTAGCTTCCAGATGCGCTAATAGCTTGTCGCTGTCGATACGCTCGGTCACCATATCGCATAGTGAACCACTTAAGCGGTCAAGGATGGAGGTTTGCAGCAAGAAAGACTTGACATCTTCTGGTTGCTGGCGGATGACCTCGTCGGTCAGGTAGTCCAATATGTGCCGCTGGCTGCCCGAAAAATCTGCAATGAAAGACTTAGGGTCAGCTTGTTTTTTCATTGATAGCCCGGCAAGCTGCAAGCCCACCGCCCAACCCTCGGTGCGGTCCTCCAGCTCGGCCACATCTTGTTCACTGAGCGCTAAACCCATGATATCCCGTAAAAAAATATCTGCTTCACCTTGGGTAAATCGCAGGTCCCTGGCACGTATTTCGGTGAGGTGGTCACCGGCTCTCAACCGGGCCAATGGCAGGTCGGGATCTTCACGTGTGGTCAGCACCAGGTGTAGCTGGGGAGGCAGGTGACGGAGCAAGTATCCCATCACCTCCGCAATAGCCGCCTCAGTGATCATATGATAATCATCCAGTACTAACACGAGCGGGTCTACCCGCTGGGTGATCTCATTCAGCACGCCTGTCAGGACCTTTTCAACCACTGGCATCTGCTGAGATTGAAGGGCGCTCAGGAGAGGTGCGGCGATTCCTTCATCCACCAATTGCAAAGCCTGCGCCAGGTATGAGAGAAAGCGCAGCAGGTCATTGTCGCCTTCATCCAGAGACATCCATGCCACCTGGATATCGATCTGCTTGAGCCAGGCAACCACCAGGGTGGTTTTTCCAAATCCCGCGGGGGCTGATATGAGGGTCAGCTTGCGTTCATCATGCAAACCTTCGTTTAATAATTCGACCAAACGGGGGCGCGGCACCAGGCCAGGTCGGAGCGGTGGGATATACAACTTGGAGGTTAAAAGCTCTATAGGCAATGTAAGTCCTTTACTAAAGAGAATCTTTAGTTTTGCTGGCAATCTCCCCCGGGCTGGTAACTACCTCATGCATATTAGACCACATAAATCATGATAATGTTAGTAGGAATTTCTCCTTTCAGTCTTTGGATGGGAATAATCCTCGTGCGAGATCTCACGGTGTAGGGCTTCGTGGTTTTTCTGCTCACCGGTCTGGCGAAATTTGCCCCACGCCTAAGAAAACGAGGTGATCGATAATAACCGGTTATGCTTAATATAAATCTAGAAAATAAACCTTTCGCCTAAGGTATATGCTATTTCCTGGCCGTCGAACCTTCTCCAGGCAGTTATCCATACATCGATGATTTCATTGCCTGGCAGTGGGCCATTCTTGAAGCTCAGGGCAAAAAGTATGGAACAAAAGTCCAATCTGCGGCGTCTTGTCAGACAAGTAAACATTTACGAAAAATATCACCTGAAAGGATGAAACGCAATGAAAACGAAACTTATTGGTAAATATTCCTTTGTTCCTTTATTGGTCTTATTGTTGGTGACCGCGCTTGTCCTGGCCGGTTGCCAGGCTGCCCGGGCTGGCCAACCCCCGACCCCGGGGAGCACTGAGGAACCCCAACCGGCAGGTTCCAACAGCCCGCCAACCTTCTCACTGGACGACTTGGGCCGTCTGACTCCCGATGCTGTGCTGCTCGAGCTGGCCTATGAGCCGACGTTCTTCCGGATCGAATATTCATACGACTTTGGCCGACCACCGGTCTTTGCCCTGCTGGCAGATGGCCGGGTGATATACACCCAGGAAGGAGAGACTTCCGACCAGGAGCAGGTCATGATCTCCCAGCTCACCCCTCAGGAAACGGTCGCCCTGGTGCAGCAGGTGTTGGACCTGGGCTTTGAACGCCTGGAGAGCTACACAGACTTCTGCTTCCCGGCCTCGGGTAGTGAGCAAACCTGCGTTGCTGATGCAGCCTATACCATCCTGCGCCTGCGCCTCTCCAGCGATGGGTTGAAAGAGGTGAAGATCTACGCTGATTTTGCCAACGATAAGCAGGCTTTCGAGAGCATCCGCGACTTGCTGTCTGGATATACCCACCCGCAGGCTCAGCCTTATGTTCCACAACAGGCCGCCCTGTTCCTGTCCGAAAACATGGGTGAAGCTCCCGCCACTGTGACTGATTGGCCGCTTGATCCATCCTTGTTGATGTTCCCCCAAACTGATCTAGGACTGTGGGCGATCAAGCTCGAAGGAAAGCAGCTAAGCGATTACATTGCTGCAGCAGGTCGTAACACGGGAGATACTTTCGTTCAGCAGGATGGCAAAGTGTACCGGGCTTTTCTGTCCCCCTGGCTTCCCGGAGCCGACTACAGCGAGGCTTTACAAACTGCATTCCCTGCCCCATAGATAAATTAACCGACGACACAGATGCCAGGCTCAATAATCCTGGCATCTTGGTTTTTATTCACCAATAGTGGGGACGATCAACTTCGATGAGGAAACTGGTTTCCTAATCCAAAATTCTGTCTACACTCCTGTCGCGGTTCCCTATATAGACTGTTTTTATGCAAATTGCTCAGCTTCTGCTGAGAGGGCGGGATTCGAACCAGCCACAAAATGGTATTGATCAATCGCTGAGGGTTGTACCGGAAAACCACTAAAGGTATCTTGGTTCCACGCGAGGCTTAGAAACCAGGCTTCTACCCGGCTTACGTCGTATCGTTTTCAAAGAAAAGGGCTTTCGTATCGTCCGGCCAATCTATCGCCCGATTTGAGCCCTTGTCGACGTAGGCGACGATCATCAGGCAGCGCGAAACAGTCTTTCCGTTCTCATCTGCCATGCTGCACTCGATGTGCGCATCAGGCCCATGGAACTCCCGCACAAAAGATGTGATCGTAATTTCCTGATCTCCGATGACAGGCCGTAAAAAGTCGACTTCCATTCTCCTAACCCAGACCATGAACGGCAATTTCGCCAGGGTCTTCAGATCCCATCCGACACATTCGCGCAGGCCGTTCATCCGGTGATCAACGTAATAAGCCGAGTAAGCCGCGGTACGCATATGATTATAAGGATCGAGATCGGAGAAATTTATCCGGTGCATGCTCTTATAGACAATGGGCGTTTTTGACATTTAAACTCCTTTCCTTTGATTCCTACTTGCCCCCATCGAGGGTAAACACCTTCTGGGGCGCCTACAGCGGTATTTTTGTTTTTGTAATAACTGATAACTGATCTGTAAATTGATCTTGTTCATTGTTGATTGATTGCTTTTTATGAATACTGTTCCCTTATCCGTTCATCCGCTATCACCTTGTACCAAGTGTTCTTCTTGGTGATCCGTTGACCATTTTCTCCAAACCTCGCCTATTTTCATCCTTGGTTGTGAATATCATTCATGTAAACTAATCACTAATCGTTAAATAAAGTGAAAACGGCCGCGGTCTGCGAAGCGCATGAAATGAGCACGTATGCTTTGTGCACTCCAGGCCCAAGGCTGGGCATGCTGGATGGGTTTCCTGCCCACGGTTCGTAAAATAAGCCGGTACAATGGTTCACTGGCTCTCAATCCGAGCACCAGTTCCCACAGATACAATTGAGAGCCAGTTTTTAACAATTATCATTCTACTTCAGTTGCAGGAGTGCGCGAGATCATTTCCCGCTTTGCACTCGAGGCCAATGGCGTTAAGGCTCACCCGGGCGCAGGCAGGTGTCCAGCGGGCTGGTCACGGCTGTCCAACGACTAGCCAGGTTTGCCCGGTGTGCCCCGGCCGCATATCCCACACGGACCACGCCGGCGGTAATAATAGCCCAATGTCGCCACAGCCAGCGCCGCCCCCCAGAGCGGGAAAAGAAAGGTAGGGCCAGCTACGATCCAAACATCTTCCCCAATAGCCGCTGCCGTAATAGCCATCTGAGTGTAGCCAGACCAGATTGAAATGCCGGTTACCACGAACAGTACCGACACGATCGAGGCTGGCACCACCGCCAGCGCGATGGGCACTCGGCGCCCGGCCAGGCCGATCATCCAGCGTGGGAATACCTCACCCCAGCGCATAACCAGGCCGAGCATGAGTAAAGCCCCCACCAGGCCAACGTTCGCTAGGAAAAGCCCCGAGATCCAGTTCCCATTTTGCTGCCCCCAGCGCAGACGCTCCTCGGTCATACCCCATGGAATTCCCAATGCCCAGGCGTAACGGGTTGCAGCATAGAAGACCGGCACTACCATGGCCACGTACACAGCGATCCGGCCCCAGCGGGCGGCTTTGTTCGGGCTCGTCCACCCCTCCGGGCCATCCCGTCGACCGCAATACAAGCAGGCGTCCGTGCTCCTGCGAGCATAGCTGACAGTTGCCGCCAGCCAGAGGAATCCACCCACCAGGCAAAACAATTGGTGCGCGAGGATCCACTTGGACTGGATTAATTCTTGCACATAGAGGCTAGCATCTGCACCTGTGATGAGCCGAAATATCACGTAGGGGATGTAGGCGATCATCGTCAGCAGAGAGAGATCGGCCATGAATAACAGAAGGACTCCGGCCAGCAAAATTCCGGCTGTAATAAGAAGGGGCCGGAGCTGACGAACCCCGCGCAGCATTGCCGTTCCCACGGCTACCGCCGGGATGCCCGCCGCAACCACGATGCTCCAGGCGATAACTGGCCCAAACCTTCCCGCTAATGGCCCCGAACTGGACACGAGCGCGGAGGCTAAAGGAAATCCGCCTCCACTCACCGCCCAGTACAGACCCAGCGCAGCATAGATTAGCGACCATGCCACTGCCGTATAAGTCGCCCAACGCGGCCAGTCTCGCACCCATCCGACACGGTCAGGCGCCGCCCTGGTCATTCCGCTTCCCTGGCTTCCGCTAATCGTTCCGGTTTTCATCTTGACCTCCTTTTTGTTTCGCTTTTATCTTTAGTATACAACTTGAACGAAACAGGACCGTTAAAAACTACGCTGCGAGACCGTTAAAAGCGTGCATAAATGCGTGTAGTATACCCAGGACTTTTATACATTCTTCAAGTTTAGAGTACTTGTAGAAATATTTATCGTGATGGTAATGGTCGGCCCGCTGCCTCAATGTGGCTAAATGTTGCCATTCGGTTTCCATCCGCCAGCTTAGGAAAAGCAGCATTCTGCGGTTATCGTAAGCAAAATACCCATCCATGGGGGAAATTCAGGTGGACCTGGCGGAATTCGGGCCCTGGTCCCCTTAGGGGGATGCACACTCCCTGCGGGCGGTCACGGCGGAAGCGAGGGTAGGGCGTTAGGCGGCATGCTAATTCAGAAGGCTTCTATCTTTAACCTGCTGACCCTCACAACAAAACCCAACGCCCATGCTTTCTGTGTCCCATAGACGATATGATGTGTTTCGCGGCTTGGTATGTTTACCAGGTTTTTTCTAATTCCTCAGCCGCTAGGGGCGTCCACGCTTCTTCGCCCTTCCGCTTCCAGCCCTCAAAAACCACCCAGCCTCCAAGCGGCCAGGCAGGAAATGGTAAAAAAGCTCGCATGAGGACAAACTCCTCGAGGTCATTTGCAAATAATCTGAGATCAAATTTCACCCGTCGACCATTGATCGTGGGCGGTTGAGCTGTTTCCGCCAGCCGTTCCCACACCGTGGTCGGTTGAGGGGCGATGGTTTTGTATACGTCCGCGATTAACAACTCCAGATCTTTGAAGATGCCAGAGTCCTTCGCCGCCCACTCCAAGCGGAGTGGCGGGCCAAATCGAGGACCATCGAATGGGTCTCCAAATTGGAGCCACACAGTACCCTTAATGGACATGTTCTCTCCTCGGTAAATATATACACTCACCTGGCTAAT
>Ga0316620_10000602_pt1 | contig 14583 bp, 14 predicted proteins | sample OWC_Aug_M1_C1_D5_FD_207651 | JGI IMG/M metagenome (GOLD analysis project Ga0316620, IMG submission 207651) | Wetland soil microbial communities from Old Woman Creek delta, Ohio, United States - OWC_Aug_M1_C1_D5_B | ecosystem: Environmental > Terrestrial > Soil > Wetlands | place: USA: Ohio... | reverse complement strand
ACATTTTTCCTGTAGACGATGACGCCGTCGCCATACTCGGGCAGGAAGAGGTTCGTCTTCTGGATGAGACTTTCAGCGGAGCCCACGAAGAGATACCCCGCGTCGTCGAGGCAGTCAAAGAAATTCCCTACGATCTTCGCGATCGCTTCATCGCTCATGTAGATGAGCACGTTACGGCAGAAGATAACGTCCACCGGGCAGAGACCGTCGAAGGCACTCCGGTCGAGGATATTGCCATGCCTGAACTCCACGTTTTTTTTATAAAATTTCCGGAGCCTAAAGCGGTCCTTTTCGACGGTGAAATACTTCTTGGCGATCTCGGCATTTCCATTAAGAGACCTGAACGAGTTTGCGGAATAACAGGCCTCATGCGCCATCCTGATCGAGTTTCTGTCGATATCGATGCCGGTTATCTTTACGTCCCAGTCCCAGGCAAACAGTCCACTCTCCTGTATGACGATATTCAGGGTATATGCCTCCTCGCCGCTCGATGAGGCGACGGACAGTATCCTCAGGCAGCTCTGATTTCTTCTCTGTTTATCTCTCTTCATCTCTTTCAAGAGATTAAACAGCACGTCGAGCTGGCCCCGTTCCCTGAAAAAATAGGTCTCGTTGTTCGTGATGTGGGATGCGAGTGTATAGAGTTCCTCCTTCGAAGAGTCCGCACGGACATATTCGTAATAATCACGGTACGTATCCAGCCCGAGTATGCCCAGCCGGTGAGAAACTTTCGTGTGCAGCGTCAGCCTCTTGTCCCCCTTTAAAAGGATGCCTAACTCCCGCCTTACGAGGTCCCTCAGAAGGGAAAAATCCTCTTCGGTCATCACGTCTTTTTTCGAATGCAGTCCCATAAATTACAGACGGCCTTCGCCGGAATCCCCGCATGACACGGCGGGGGAGGTGTCCACTCCCAACAGGCGCGGCATCAGGAAAACTACCCCGGGAAGCTTATCCCCGGCTTCTTGAGAGGGAAACGCGGTCCCGGAATTCGCCGCATTCATCCCGAGATGCCCTGGATGACCTTGAACGCCTCGCAGGTCATGCAGTTCCTCAGCTTCGATCTCGCATCGCCCTGCAGGGCGCCCTTACACCACGTACCCGCGATATGCCAGCACCTGTCCTCCCCGCTGTTGTATGCCGGACATTTCTGGCGTGAACTCGATGGACAGTTCAGTATCTCCCAGCAGCGCTGGTTGCCGTTGGTGTGGACCCTGAAACCGCTGATAGAGTACTGGAGGTTTTCTATCTGAAAGAGCGTGTCCTCCGCGACACCCACCATATCCTTCGAAAGCCTCAGGTTCTCCCCTGAAATATGGCTCATCCCTTCCATTGCCCTCACGATCGTCTCGCCGCCGAGTTTCTGCTCTGCCGATGCATTGGCGACGCTCTGCGTCATGTCGTGCATAATCTCGACCGCCTGCACGATCTGTTTGGTGCCGCCGACCTGCTCCTTCACCGCAACGTCCACCTCGTGCACGATATTCTTCATCCGCTCCACCACATCGCGGATCTGCCTGCCGCCTATCGACTGCTCCCTGGCGGCGGCGTTCACCTCCTGCACCATCCCGTTCATCCTCTCCAGAGAAAGGCGGATATCCCCCGCCCCCGACACCTGGGCCTGCACCGCTGCGGCGACCTGTTCAGTTGACGAGTTCATGTCCACCACATACTTCATAACCTGTTCGATCGCCCTATCGAGTTCCGATGCGGACCGCGCAATGCCCTGGATCACCTCGGAGCTTTCCTTCATCGAGGAGATGATCTCCGTAAACGCGTCCCTGCTGTTTTCGGCGAGCGTGATGCCACCCCTGCCCGCGCGATAGGTTTCCTCGGTCGCTTTGATTGCAGTCTGTGTTTCGCCCTGCACTTGTTTGATCACTCCCGCGATCTCCTTCGTCGCCTCCATGGAGCGCTCGGCGAGTTTCCGGATCTCCTCAGCCACGACTGCAAACCCTCTGCCCGCATCGCCGGCCCGGGCCGCCTCGATCGCAGCATTCAAGGCCAGCAGGTTCGTCTGGTCCGCGATCTCATCGATCACCTCGATAATGGAGCCGATGTCCTCCGAACGTTTGCCCAGGTTCTGGATAAGGTTCATCGTCGTTTCGGTCGTCTTGCCGATATTCTGCAGGCTCTCTATGCTCTGGTAGATCGCCTTACCGCCCTCTTCGGCCTCGTTGAAGGCGTCCTGACTCAATTTATTGGCCCCGCCGATCCTTCCGACAACCTCTTTAACGGTTCTCGTCATTTCTTCGATCGTACCGGAGGTCTCCATCACCATCCCCTTGAGGGATTCCGCGTTCTTCGAGATCTGCTCGACGGAAGAGAGGAGGTTTTCGACTGTCAGGGAGGTCTCGCTCACTGCGTCGGTCATCTTCCCTGAATTTTTTGCGGTCTGTTCCACGGACGTAAGCATCTGTTCGATCGTCGCCGAGGTTTCATCGACCGACGTTGCCATGACCTCCGCGCTCTTGCCGACCTGCTCGATCGATGCGGCCATTTCATTGATCGTGGAGGAGGTCTCGTCGACGTTCGAGGCGAGGTCCTCGGTATTCTTGGCGACCTGGGAAATCGATGCCGCCATCTCCTCCATCGACGAAGTCGTCTCATCCGTTGCCGCCGCCTCTTCCTGCGCCGAGGCGGCGATCTGGGACGAGCCCTTCGCCACTTTGTCCGCCGAAAGCGCCACGTGGTAGGAAGACATAACTGTCCCGGCAATCACGGACCTCAACCCCTTCACAACCTTGTTGAATTCGCCGGTCATCTCGACGATTTCTTCACTCCCTTTGACCTCCGTGATGTCTGCGGCGAGGTTCCCGTCCGCCACCTCCCTCATCACCGCCTTCATCTTTTCGAGGGGGCCGACAATGCCGTTGCTGATGCCCCGAACAAATATCGTGCCGCCGACAACACCAAACGACAGGATGAATACTGCGAGACCGAAGTTGAGGGTGTTCGCCTTTTTCAAGGCTGCCTTCAACTCCCTGTCTTTGGTCTCTTCATCCCGCTTCAAAATTTCCTTCATCTTGTTCAGGTTTTCCTGTACGGCATATACCGCGGGTATGGTCTCGGCGGTAAATACCGAGTAAGCCTTTTCCTTTTGGCCGGACTTGACATCGGCGATGATTTTTTCTGCGGACGCATGAAGTGCCTTGTGCGGTCCGTCAAGTGACCTGAAGGGCGTTTCTATTTCGTGAGAGTAGGGTTTAAATGCCTTCATCCATTTACCCAGGCTGCATTCGTCAGGGTCCAGCTTCCCCTGGAAATCCTTCCCCTGGATAAACAGCCCTGTCGAGAGTCCGTCCATCCACTTGAGATGGTCGACAACCCGCTCCGAAAAAAATGTATTCAAATCCGAAAGGCTGATCGCCCTGGTCTCAGCCTCTTCCACGTTCTTCATCGAAACGTAGAAAATACCGGACATCGCGCAGACCAAAACAAGAATAACCCCCAATCCTATAAAGAGTTTCATACTGATTCCTATTTTCATACTTCCTCCTGTGCCGCCTTAGAAATATTCGCGCGTGTCAAAGCGTCTTGTTGACGACCAGCCCCTGATAAAAGTCGCATTCGCGGCAGTTGTGGATCTTGAGCGCGTATTGGCCCTGCACTCTCCCGCCGCACATAGTACCGGCGACGAGGTAACAGACCCTTCCCCCTTTTGGGTACGCCGGACATGCTCCCGTAGTGTCCTGCCCGCATTTCTTGAATTCCCAGCAGTTAATTCTCTTCTCCACGGTTTCCCCCTTCGGCGATCATGTCTCTGACCTCGATATTCTCCTTCTTCAGCAGCCTCTCGAGATCGAGCAGTATGATGAGACGGTTTTTTAGTTTTCCGACCCCGGTAATATAATCGGTGTCAACCTCGAGCACTTCTTCAGGGGCCGACTCCACGGACTCCGGGGCCACCCTGATAACATGGGAGACCGCATCCACGAGGAGTCCTATCACCTTCTCGCCCACCTCAGCGACCACGATCCTGGATGACTTGCCGGCATCCTTCGGAGGGAGCCTTAACCTCTTCCTAAGGTTTAGTACAGGCAGCACCCTGCCCCTAAGGTTAATTACACCCTCCATGTAAGAAGGAGAATTCGGGACAATGGTGACGCCGCTGACGCGGATGATCTCCTGCACCTGATGGATCGGGACCCCGTACTCTTCCCCGAGGGCAAAGGTGACGAGATGGAAATCACGCTGCTTTTCCTTATAGAGGGGCAGGACCTCTTCGGCCAGCCCCGAAGCAGGAAGATGTATCTCGGACATATTTCTTGCACCTCCTCTTTTTAAAAATAAGGGTACGGAGCAAAGGACAGGGAAAAGTGCTGACGGTAATCGCCGTTGACTCCTGGCTCCTCACTCTTCACTCCTCACGGCAGGTTGGTTCCAAAACGCCGTTACATCGGCAATCAGTACGATCCTGCCGTCGCCGAGTATAGACGCGCCCGCTATCCCGTATGACTTACCAAACGTCTCATCGAGGGGCTTGATCACGATCTCCTGCTGTCCCCTCAGCCGGTCTACCGCAAGGGCAAGCCTTCTTCCGGCCCGGCTGAGGACGATCAGATAGCACTTGCCGTGCTTTCTGCCGCCTATGTTGAAAAATTCGCCGAGTCGGACAACCGGCAAGACTTGTTCCCTGGACTCTATCACCTCATGGTTATTGATCACATGGATGTCCTCTTCCCTTACCTTGATGCTCTCGTCCACGGCGCTCATCGGGATCGCAAACACCTCCCCCCCGGTCTCCACCATCAGGGCCGGAATGATGGCGAGGCTGAGCGGCAGTTTTATCGTGAAGGTCGTCCCTTTCCCCGGGACACTGTCGACGGCGATCTGGCCGTTCAGCTTCGCGATCTTCCGGCTGACCACGTCAAGCCCGATCCCCCTGCCGGAAAGATCGGTTGCCTCCTTCCTTGTCGAGAGACCCGCGGAGAAGATCAGCGAGAAGACAGTCTCCTTGTCGTAAACTTCGTCGGGCTTGAGCAGCCCCCTTCCCACAGCCGCCTCCCGCACGCTTTCGACATCGATCCCCCTGCCGTCGTCGCTCACCCTGATGATCACGTAATTGGACTCCTGCCCGGCTGAAAGCGTAATGAAGCCCCGACGGTTTTTCTCCTTCCTCACCCGTTCCTGCATATCTTCTATGCCATGGTCGACCGCATTGCGGATGATGTGGAGCAGCGGTTCCTCAAGTTCGTCTATCACGGTTTTGTCGAGTTCCGTCTCCTCCCCTTCGAAGGTTAGTTCGATCTCCTTTTCCTGAAGTCGGGAGAGGTCCCTCACCATTCTCGGAAACTTACTGAAGACGTGCAGCACCGGAAGCGTCCTTGCCCTCATGATGCCTTCCTGCAGCCCAGCAATCGTCTTCCCCATAAATTCGAGGCCCCCGCTTAGTTCCTTGAAGAGCGACTTGTTCCCGACCTCTCCCCGTATCTGTGTCCCGATCTGGTTCAGTCTGGTTTTATAGATGACAAGTTCTCCCACCAGGTTCAGGAGGTCGTCGAACCTTCTGAAATCGACCTTTATCGTGTCCGTCTTCGTGCCGAGATAAGACGTGAGATCGACCTCCCTTCTCGAGCGCGCGCCGCCGGTCCCCCGCAGCCGCTCCTGGATCACCATGATATGTTCCGTCAGGTCGGGTCTGCTGGCCGGGTCACGTCCGAGTGAGCGGAGTACCTCCCTGATCACGCTGACACTATCGAAGAGGACGTCGATCATCGTCCCGATGTCGACCTCGTCCTCGATGACCTTCTTGAGGATTTCCTCGACATGGTGCACGTAATCCTTAAGGGATTCCAGCCCCATCATCCCGGAGTTGCCCTTCAGCGTGTGGAGCGGTCCCAGGGTACTCTGGATGACATCTTCCCGGTAGCCGTTTTTCTCGATAGAAAGGAGCGCGCTGTCGAAAAGACCGAGGTGCGTCTCTGCGTCGTCCAGAAAATCCCTTATCAGTTCGGAATATTCCATCTATCCGCTCTTCGTAGCCGCGAGGAAAGGAGGTTTTTTAGCAAGCACCTTGTCGATCAACTCATAAAGCATATGGGGCTTGAATGGCTTCACAACGTACCCCCATGCGCCCAGCTTCAGGGCCCGCAGCGTGTCCTCTTCCCTCCCTTCGGTGCTGATCACGATGATCGGGACCTGACGGTAGAGGTTTTCCTTCTTCAGTTTCTCCATGAACTGGATGCCGTTCATCACCGGCATATTGATGTCGAGAAGAATAAGGTCGAAATTCTTCTCCCGCGAAAGGATATCGAGCGCCTCCAGTCCGTTCATCGCATCAAAGATCTTGCAGCCTTCGTAGCGGTTGAGCACCAGTCGGTACATCGAATGGATCAGCTGGGAATCATCCACTACCAGCAACTTCTGTAACTCGGGCATTTCTCCTCCTCTTCTCCCTTGGCGCCTCTCATAAATTCGCGTTCTGTGCCGACGGCAGGATTATTCCGAGGGGCCTGATTTTCGAGACGAGATGCTCGATATCTATCGGCTTTTCATAATAGTAATAGGCCCCGCGGCTGTAAGCTTCGTCCCTCATCTCATGTGATCCGTATGCGGTCATGATGATGACCTCGGTGGAAGGACTCATTTCCTTAATGTAACTGAGAAGTTCGAGCCCCTCAATGCCGTACATGCCGCTCAAGCGGATATCGGCGATCACGAGGTCGAACGGGTAACGCGAAAGCGCCTCCTCCGCCTCCTCGATCCGGCTGCTCGTGATGACGACGGTGTCTTTGCTGCTCAGCACGTGTGAGAGCGTCAGGAGAATCGTGGGTTCGTCGTCCACTATCAGTATCTTCTTCATCCCTGCCTACCTCCCTGATGGTCTTGCAATCGAAGACTCATCAGGCAAATCCGATGCCTGAAAGGGAAACTAAAGAGAAACGGCCGCGAGGGAAGGCGGACCGCCGCATGTCATTGAATTTTCAAGGCTTTCCGGACGGAGGGAAAGGGGTCAACAGAAAGGAACGGGGGACAGGTGTCCGGAATTCGGACAACGCTGCACGACTATCGGTCAACTCAGCCTGTATTCTTTGATCTTCTCGCCGAGAGTGGAACGCGCGACCCCGAGGATCTGGGCAGCCCGTGTCCTGTTGCCTTCGGTCAGTTTCAGAACGCTTTCTATATGGGCCTTTTCGACTTCGGTGAGGGTGAGGGGGTTCTTCGCTGCAGTCTTCGGTTCTGACAGCGCCAGATGTCTTGTCGATATGTCATCATGTGTACAGAGGATCGCCGCGCGTTCGATCGCGTTTCTCAACTCCCTCACGTTTCCCGGCCACGCGTAAGAACAAAGCATCTCCATCGCGTCGGGCGTAAACCCGCCGATCTCCCTCTTCCCCATCGCTTTTTTGATCTCCTCGAGCAGAAAACCCGCGATAAGAGGTATGTCCTCCGGCCTTTCCCTCAGAGGCGTTATCGTCAGAGGGATAACGTTGAGCCGGTAAAAAAGATCTTCCCGGAATGCGCCCTCCTTTACGAGCCTGTCCAGCTTCCTGTTAGTGGCCGCGATCACCCGGACGTCGACGCCGATGTCTCGCGTTCCGCCGAGCCGCTTCAGCGTCCTGTTTTCGAGCACCCTCAGGATCTTCGCCTGTGCGCTCCCCGGCATGTCCCCGATCTCGTCCAGGAAGAGCGTCCCGCCGTCGGCCAGCTCGAAGAGCCCCTTCTTCGTCTTCTTCGCGTCGGTGAACGCCCCGGACTCATACCCGAAGAGTTCGCTTTCGACGATGTCGGCCGGTATTGCAGCGCAGTTGATATCCACGAAAGGCTTTCCCGCCCTGGCGCTGAGGGCGTGGATATTGCGCGCAACGAGCTCTTTCCCGGTTCCGGTTTCTCCCTGTACCAGCACCGTAGTCAGGGGATTGGACGCAAGCAAATTAATCATATGAATAAGGCCCTGGGTATGTTTACTCCGGCCGGCTATGGGATAGGAAGATTTCCTGTGGAGCACCGACTCCTGCCGTATCTGTTTTATGCTGAGACTCTTGTCGACGACAATCGCCAGTTGATCGAGATCGACCGGTTTTTGGAAATAATATTCAGCCCCGAGCTTCATCGCCTTCACCGCCTCTTCGACCTCTCCGTAGCCGGTCATCACGATAACGGATATCTCGGAGTAGTCCGACTTGACCGCCCTGAGGACTTCTATCCCGTAAAGGTCCGGCAGCCGCAAATCAAGCAGGACGATATCGGGGACCTCCTTCAGCGCCAAGGAGAGCCCCTCCCGGCCGGAAGCAGTCGTGATGACACCGTACCCCTTGCTCTCGAAGAAGACCTTTAGACTCAGGGATATGTTTTCGTCGTCTTCTATGACCAACAGAAGGGGATTCACTGCTGCTTTCTCTCCCTGTTTTCGAAAAGCGTCTTCACCTCATCCATCAGATCGTTGATATCTTTGAACTGGTGATAGACCGATGCGAATCTTACATATGCGACCTTATCGAGTTGCCTGAGTTCGGCCATGATCTGTTCGCCTATCCATGTGCTGCGGATTTCCTTGACGCCGAGACCGGCGAGTTTTTTTTCGATGGCATCGACGATGGAGTCGAGTCTGTCCGTTTCTATAGGTCTTTTCTTGCAGGCGATGAGGAGTCCGTTTCTTATCTTGCCGGTGTCGAACGGTTCCCTTCTGCCGTCCTTCTTCACAACCATGGGAACGAGGTCTTCGACCCTCTCGTAGGAAGTGAACCGTTTGCCGCATCTCAGGCATTCCCTCCTGCGGCGGATCGCGTTGCCTTCCCTGCTCGTCCTCGAGTCTATTACTCTGTCTTCAAGGTTCTCGCAGAAAGGACATTTCATGGCAACACAGTGACGGTGCCAGTAAACAGTGGCGGGAAAGATAGTCCATCCGATTCCGGGAAATGTCGCATCAATCTCTTCTTGTAAGCCATGGTCTTATACTAACACAAGGCCTTTCCGGGGTTTCCCCGGTTTTTGTACTACGTCAGAGTCTTTTATCGGTAGATGGGGAAACGATCACACAGCGCTCTCGCACGCCTGGCAATAGCCGCGATCGCCTCCGGCTCCTTACTGTTATTGATGACCTCGGAAATAATCCCGGAGATCTCCTCCATCTCCGCACTGCCCATCCCGCGCGTGGTGACGCTTGGAGTTCCGAGCCTGATGCCGCTCGTCACTGCAGGCGGCCGTTGGTCGTAAGGGATGGCGTTCTTGTTCACCGTTATGCCCGCCTTGTCCAGTGCCTGTTCCGCATCTTTCCCGGTGATGCCCTTACGGGTAAGGTCTACCAGCATGAGGTGGTTATCGGTGCCGCCCGAGATGATCTCAAAGCCTTCCCTGACAAGCCCGGCCGCAAGCGTCTTCGCATTATCGATGACCGCCTTCTGGTAAACCCGGAAATCCGCGGTCATCGCCTCCTTGAGCGCTACTGCCTTGGCGGCGATGACATGGACGAGCGGCCCGCCCTGTATCCCGGGGAATATCATCTTGTCTACGACCTTCGCAAATTCGGCCTTGCACATGATCATCCCCCCCCGGGGGCCCCTCAGAGTCTTATGCGTAGTCGTCGTAACGAAATCTGCAAAGGGCACCGGAGAAGGGTGCAGCCCGGCGGCAACGAGACCGGCGATATGCGCGATGTCGGCCATGAGATAGGCGCCGGTCTCTTTTGCGATCTCAGAGAAGACCTTGAAATCTATTATCCTTGAATAGGCGGAGGCGCCGACGACGATCATCTGCGGTCTGTGGGTGCGTGCAAGGCCCCGGACTTCGTCGTAGTCGATAAGCCCGTCTTTGTTCACCCCGTACGGCACATTTTGATACAGGGCCCCCGAAAAATTCACGGATGCACCGTGGGAGAGATGGCCCCCGTGGCTGAGGTTCATGCCGAGGATCTTGTCCCCCGGCTTAAGTACCGCGAAGTAGACCGCCATATTCGCCTGAGAACCGGAATGGGGCTGTACGTTGACGTGTTCTGCGCCGAAGATCTCCTTCGCCCGCTCGACGGCAAGAGTTTCGACTATGTCCGCAAACTCACAGCCGCCGTAATACCTCCTGCCGGGATAGCCCTCGGCGTATTTATTGGTGAAGATCGAGCCCTGCGCTTCGAGGACGGCCCTGCTTACGTAGTTCTCCGAAGCGATAAGGACTATCTTTTCGTGCTCCCTGCACCGTTCCCGCTCGATCGCATCATAGACCTTCGGGTCGACAACCCTGAGCTCATCATTTTCCATCTGTCTTTAAATCTTCCTCTATCTTTCTGATCTTGTTCAGCCTTCTTATATGTCTGTCGCCTTCAAACGGCGTTGTCATCCAGGTCTTTACGATCTCATAGGCAAGGTCTTTCCCGATTACCCTGCCTCCCATGACCAGCACATTCGCATCGTTATGGAGCCGGCTCATCTTGGCCGAGAAAAGGTCGTTACAAAGCGAGGCCCTGACGTTAGGGAACTTATTGGCGACCATCGACATGCCGATGCCGGTCCCGCAGATGAGAATGCCCCTTTCGACCTTTCCGGAAGAAACGAGCCCGGAGACTTTCTCTCCAAAATCGGGGTAATCGACTGACTGCGTGCCGTTTGTGCCGCAGTCGACGAATTCGATATTGAGACTCTTCAGGAGGTCGACTATCTCTTCCTTTAACCCGAATCCGGCATGGTCACAACCTACGGCAATTTTCACTTGTGCAAACCTTCCTGAATCCCGCGTCCCGCCTTGCATTAGACCCGGGAAAATGATATTTATCAAGCATATTATCTTATCCGAGGGAATATTTCCAAGTCAAGGAACGCCTTCGTGTTCTTTCGTTCAGCCCGCGACTGTTTTTCGCGTATAATAGATACCTGGGCAATAAAACCGCGGAGAGGGAAAGAGCATGGTTTTCACCGTGACAAATACCGACGGGAGCGCACGAAGGGGCGTTCTGGAGACAGGCAGAGGCCTCATCAATACTCCCGCGTTCATGCCGGTGGGTACTCTCGGGACGGTGAAGGCGATGTCCCCGGATGAGATGAAGGAGATCGGCGCAGAGATCATCCTCGGAAATACCTACCACCTTTATCTGAGGCCCGGCATCGACGTGGTTGCAAAGCTCGGAGGGCTCCATGGGTTTATGCGCTGGGACAGACCCCTGCTTACCGACAGCGGCGGTTTTCAGGTATTCAGTCTCGCGGCCCTGAGGGACATCGGGGAGAAAGGCGTTTCTTTCAGGTCACACATCGACGGCTCTCCCCACTTCATCGGGCCGAAGGAGGCGATGAAGATCCAGAGGGGCCTGGGGTCCGACATCGCAATGACCTTCGACGAGTGCATCCCCTATCCCTCGACATACGAGTATGCGCTGAGGTCGGTAGAGTTGACGACGGCATGGGCAAAACACTGCAGGGAACTCCAAAACGAGGGCCAGGCATTGTTCGGCATCATCCAGGGCGGCATGTTCAGGGACCTGAGAAAAAAGAGTGCGGAAGAGATCCTCGGGATAGGATTTGACGGCTATGCGGTTGGCGGGGTGAGCGTCGGCGAGCCGAAAGAGGAGATGCACACGGTCATCTGCTATACCGCGCCTCTTCTGCCCGTTGAAAGGCCGAGATATCTTATGGGAATCGGCGACCTCGGCGATATGCTGAAGGCGGTGGAAGCGGGTTTTGATATGTTCGATTGCGTCATGCCGACCCGAAACGCGAGAAACGGGACGCTCTTTACGAGCGCCGGGCGGATCAGCATCAAAAGGGAGGAGTTCAAGTACGATGAAGGTCCGCTCGATCCCGGCTGCGCATGCTACACCTGCAGAAATTACTCGCGGGGTTATTTACGGCATCTCTTCCTTTCCAGGGAGATCCTTTCTATGAGACTGAACACATATCACAATCTCTACTTTTATCTCGACTTCTTCAGGAAGATGAGAAAGGCGATCGAAGAAGGGACGTTCGCGAATTTCAAGACCCGCTGGGAGCCGGTGTTCAATACGCCCGATGCGGAAGGCGGGGCTGAATGAAATGGGGACGGGACTATTGAAATGTATATAGTCAGATTCACAGACCGTGAACCGGATATGAAAGGCGACTGGGAAGGCCCTGTCTGGAAGCGCGCCAAAACGCTCGAGATTTCCCACTTCCGGCCCGAAGGCAGAGACCACCGGCCGAAGACCGTCGCGAAACTGCTCTACGCAAGACGGGGCATCGCCGGTATCTTTCTCGTTGAAGACAGGTATGTCCGCTGTGTGCACACGAACTACCTAGACCCGGTGTATAAAGACAGCTGCGTCGGCTTCGCCTTCCGGCCGGGGCCTCACCGCGAGCATTTCAATTTTCAGTTCAACTGTGGCGGAACGCTTCGGGCCAGTTTCATCTCGAATCCCGATAATACGAGGGACAGGATCAAAGTGGTCATGCCGCTCTCAAAGAGGGACGGGGCCGCCATCCATGTCTATCATTCACTCCCGACAGTTGTCGATCCGGAAATTACCGGGCCTACGCGGTGGATACTGGAGTTCTTCATCCCGTTTTCGCTGATCGAAAAGTTTGTCTGCACACCTGGAAACATCCCGGGCAATGAATGGAGGGCAAACCTCTACAAGTGCGGCGACGGAACTTCCCATCCCCATTGGGCTTCATGGGTGGCGCTCCCGTCAAAAAATATCCATCTGCCGGAATCCTTCGGGAAAATACGATTCGAGTAGACAGGGCCGCACTGCGATCTCTTTTTCCACAGGGTCTGGATGTCGGATGAGGACTTTAAAATCCAATTTATACATTCCCTTCCAATTATAATTACCTAATTGACATCCGGCACGATTTCCATTGTAATAAAGGCAAGGACCCCGACTATCGGAGCACAATGATGGAGGAACTAGTGCGCACTACACCAGAAGAATATTGCGACCGGAAGTGTTCTGCTCTCGCCTTTTGCAGGCTGATCGCGCTCTGTTACTTAACTGCCTTTGCGGTGATTCCGCTTACTCATATTCATATGGAAGAGAGGATCCTTCAGACATTTTCTTCCCTCGGGGATTCATCACATGCGAAAAGTTTTCTATTGATCCTCCATAAAGTACTTTTCCTGCACTTCAAGGACCGCACGGATCACACACTCTCCTCCCGCAGCATCATTCCGGAAAGTCCGGGAGAGGGCAATTCCCTGAGCGCCGATAGCGTGTCGGGGACGGAGTTGCCGTCAGAACGCTCAGGCACAGGGTCGTTCCCTTATCACCCCTCGGGCGGCGGCCTTGAGTTCATGATGCAACGCGGCGATGCAAAGGCTGTCGATGGTTTTCTGCTTTTCCCTTCCGGCCTCTCCCCCCCTGCTGCCTGACCTCCCGGGGCACGAACTCTCACAGAAAAAGTTTCCTGGAACTGACTACCGTTATCACGAGGTAAAAAATGAAAACACATGATTTCAGAATAGTTGTCTCCACGATTAGGAAAAAGACCGGATCGGAAAAAATAAGAAAGCCGGCTAAGGCTGTCCGGAAGAATATTGAGGAAGAAGTATGTCATTTTACCGTCGAACCCCTCTCCGTCTGCCGCATGAGAAAAACCATTGACGGTGATACGCGATGTCCCTTTTCTCTTGAGGCCTGCATAAGACAGGATGTCTGATAAATGGCGGAATACCGTCCGTGCGGTTAAGCCGGTCCTCCAAGAGTGACGGTAGCCGACTCCCCTCCGTTTGATGAGGAATACGCCCCCGGCCCGGCATATTTACCATCTCTCATTTCTTATGGTATTCTTCTCTATTGCAGAATTGTCGTGCACTGGCACCTCATAAGCTTATGGCCTTTACCGGAGAGTTAGAACAACTACACATAGTTGATATCATCCAACTACTCAATACAACGAGGAAGTCCGGCACTTTTTCCGTCAGGGGAAAGAAGGGGGAAAGCCGGATCATCTTTAGTAACGGGTATATTGTCGGCGCAAACCATCTCAGCAACAAGGTCCGCATCGGTACCGTCCTGGTGAAGATGAAGGCCATCACTGTCAAAGACCTCACGCAGGCGCTGGAAGTCCAGGAAAAAGCCGGTAAGCGGCGCAAGCCCCTGATCAACACGCTCATCGAACTCGGCAGATTAGGCCGCGAAGATGCAGCGAGAGGTCTCAAAAAGCTTATCGAGATCACCCTCGTCGAATTGATCGGCTGGAAGACGGGGACGTTCACCCTTGATTCGGACGCGGTCTCGGTCTCTCCGGAATGCAGCTACCCCCTCAGCGCGATGGAGCAGGAAATAAGTCTCGACGCACAAATGCTGCTGATGGACGCCCTTCGTATTTACGACGAGAGGGAACGGGACCGCCAGGCTGGAAAAACTGTACCACCCGATGAGGAACTGTTCGCTGACGTGGTCCCGTCGGAAACACGGGCCGAAAAAAAACGGGTGCAGCCGGTCATTACCGCCGATGACCTCGGGCTGGGCGACCTCGAGCACCTCGAGCGAAAGATGCCTCAGATCGTCCCGGAAGACGAAGTTTTCGATCCGGTCGAGATCCATCGTCAGAAGATAAAGGAGACCCTGAGCGGTTTTCCGGAGGGAGATCAGGAGGCGTTTGTCCTTTTCCTGGAGAAATCCTCGGCAAGCAGAAGCGGCAGCGAGGGAACGCTGAGAAAGGAAGAGCGAACAAAGGGAATCGT
>Ga0316620_10000599_pt1 | contig 14623 bp, 14 predicted proteins | sample OWC_Aug_M1_C1_D5_FD_207651 | JGI IMG/M metagenome (GOLD analysis project Ga0316620, IMG submission 207651) | Wetland soil microbial communities from Old Woman Creek delta, Ohio, United States - OWC_Aug_M1_C1_D5_B | ecosystem: Environmental > Terrestrial > Soil > Wetlands | place: USA: Ohio... | reverse complement strand
TGGTTTCCGGGCCTGCTCACCGCCCACGTGACGCTGTCGATGGTGGTGGCCGTGGCCCTGAGTCGGGTCCACGCCCCGTGGGCCATGTGCCTCGCCTTCGTGTTCATCGGCCTCGGCTACGGTTCCGTGCTGCCGCTGGTGGAGGCGGTCGTGCTGCAGCGGCTGCCGGAGCGGGGCTATGGCGCGCTGCGGGTGTGGGGCTCGCTCGGCTTCGTCGCGGCCGCCACCGTGGCGGCGTGGATCCTGGGATCGGACCGGATGGACCGTTTCCCGCTCTGCCTGGCAGTGGCCATGATGGCGCTCGCCGCCACCTGCATGCCCCTGGAGAACGCCGCGCGACCCCATTGCCAGCCTCGCCAGGGCGGGCTGCCGGGGGTGGTGTGGGGGTTGCTCGCCCTGCTCACCCTGCATCAGGTCTCGCACGGGCCCTACTACGCCTTCTTCTCGATTCACCTTCGCCAGCACGGCATGTCGGGGGGGGTCGTCGGTGGCCTGTGGTCCCTGGGCGTGGTAGCCGAGCTGGTGGCCTTCATTTCCGGGCGCAAGCTGGAAGCCCGCCTCGGGCTGCGGCGGCTGCTCGGTCTGGCCTTGCTCGTCACCCCGCTCCGCTGGCTCCTGCTGGCCCTGCCGCCCTCGCCGGCAACCCTGGTGCTGGCCCAGGTCGGGCATGCGGCCAGCTTTGCCCTCGCCCACCTGGCCGGTGTGCAGCTGGTGCAGCGGGCGGTACCCGAGGGCGCGGTGCGCCACGCCCAGGCCCTCTACTCGGGCCTCGGCTTCGGGCTTGGAACGGTCGCCGGCTCGGCCCTCGCGGGCCCGGCCTACGCAGCTTGGGATGGCACCGGTGCATTCCTCGCAGCCGCGGTTCTGTCAGGCGTCATCTTCCTGGTCTGGCTACCCCTGGCGCGCAGGTTCCGCCCGAGCTCAAGTCGCTCGGCAGCGGCAACGGGCGCGACCTCGACCTGAGCCGGCCCGCGTTTGTCACCACCTCGCCACTGCGACGGTCGATCTGCCGGCCGAGGCGGCGTTTCTCGGTCGACGTCGCCTGCGACACTGTCAAGCAGGCCTCGGCGCCGCCTCCCTGCGAATCGCCACCCTGACAGGCATCTCGGCGCCCTTGCGACGCACGCCGGTGAGATGTCCGGGCTAGCCCGATCTTTTCACCAGTCTTCTGCTGCGGGCCGCGATCTGCCGCAATCTGCGGCGCTTGCTTGCACTCGCCCGCTCGACGTACTGCCGAGTACGCCTCCCTCGCTCGCGCTGCGCAAACGCCACATCTTGAGGCACCTCGCGACCCTCGCGACGAACACTGGTGAGAAGATCGGGCTAGAACCGCACGTGCCGGAAGTAGAACTCCTCGACGCTGATCTGGCCGCTGGCCAGGGTTCTGGCCATGTCGGGGAAGATCCGGAACACACCCGCCTGGCTACCGGAGGTGCGGACCATCTCCAGCTCCACGACCGCCGGCACGGCCACGCTGGCGGCCTTGCCGACCATGGTGAAGGCGTCGGTGACCGCGGTCAGGGTCGAGAACACCTCCCGCTGGCTGTCGGTGGTCGCCCGGATGAACAGGTACTCGGGTTGACTGCCGGCGCTCGTTTGGTACAGGAAGATGCGCCGCGCGTCGAGGGTCTGCTCGAAGGCGGCCACGACCCTCGGATCGGAGTACGCCTCCTCGCGCAGGGTGATCTCGGGCAACGCTGAGGTCTGCTCCAGGTCCCCGGCCGACTCGGCGTCAGCGCCGGGGACGAGCAGGGGCCTCGCTCCGACAGCCGGAGTCGGGGTCGGAGAGGCCCTGCGGGCGTGCGGGCGCTCGCCGACCTCGATGACCTTGGCGCACCCGAAGTTGAGCTGGCGATTGCGCTCGGTCTCCACCAAGTCGATGAGGTGCACCGGATAGCTCACCAGTGTCCCGTCGGTGCGGGTGATGCGGGCCGACTTGCCGTCCACCTCGAGTTGGCCCACGGCGCAGAGTGCCTTGCCATTGAGGAAGAAGACCAGGTACTCGTCGGAGGCTTCCTGCCCGACGGCACTGCCCGAAGCCAGCCAGAGAGCAGAACCGAGCAGCGCGAGCACCGGCCTCATGACCACCTCCAGCCCACGGCCACCGCCAGTTCTCACGGCGGGCTAGAAGATCACGTTGTTGAAGTAGAACTCCTCGATCGTCACCTTGTCGGTGACGATCTTGTCGGCCGAATCCGGCGTGATGCGGAAGGTCCCGGCGGGCTTTCCAGAGGTCATGACCATCTCCAGCTCGATCGCTGCCGGAGCGACCTCGGGGTGAAGCTCCCGAATCAGCTTGAACCCCTCGGCCACTGTCTTCAGGGTGGCAAAGACCTCGCGCTCGTTGTCGGTGGTCGCCCGGATCATGAAGTAGTCGGGTTGCGTGCCCCCGCTCGTCTTGTACAGGTAGATGTGCTTCTCGTCGAAGAACTGCTGGAAGGCCGCGGTCACGCGACCGTTGGGGTAGGGAGCGGCCTGCAGCCTGATGCCGGGCGTGGGCGTGGGCGTGGGCGGCAAGGCGGCCAGCGCCTGCTCCTCGTCAGAGAGGCCGAGACCGAGCCGTGGTGCGAGCTCGCCGAGCGACGGCGTCGGGGTGGGCGTCGCCCGGTTGGCCTCCTTGACCGTGAGCTCCTCGATCAGGAAGGCATCGCCCATGCCGAGCTGGTTGTACCGTTCGGTCTCGAGCAGGTCGATGAGATCGACCGGGTACATGACGAGCTGACCCGTGGCGAGGACGATGTGGGCGTTCTTGCCCTTGATCTTCATCGGCTCTTGGGCGCGCACGAACTTGCCGTTCTTGAAGAAAACGAGATAGCCCTCCGCGGTCATGACCATCGGTGTTGCGAGCACCAGTACCGCGAGAAGAGCAAGCCATGTCCTGCGCATCGTCGGCCTCCTCAGAATATGACGTTACTGACGTAGAACTGTTCCACGGGAACGTCTCCGCTCGCCAGCGAACGGGCCATGCCTGGAGTGATGCGGAAGGTCCCCGCCGGTCGCCCGGAGGTGCTGACCATCTCGAGCTCGACAGCCGCCGGGGCGATCCGCTCGTGGAGCTCGTGGACCGCCGCGAAGGCCTCGGCCACGGCCTCCAGCACCTTGAACACTTCCCTCTCGTTGTCGGTGATCATCTGGACGAAGAGGTAGTCGGGTTGAGTTCCCACGCTGAACCTGTAGATGTACAGGGTGCGCTCCTCGAAGAAGGCCGCGAACGCGTCCGTGATCCGCGAGTTGTGGTACGCCCGGCTGTGCAGCCGGATGCCGGGCGTCGGGGTCGGGGTGGGATCGAGCGTCGAGCCGAGCATGGCATCGCCGGCGGTGATGCTGGCATACTCGCCGAGCGGAATCCGGGGGGTCGGAGTGGCCTGGGGAGCGGCGTCGATCGTCAGCTCGTCGATCAGGATGGCGTCGCCCAGGCGGAGCTGGTTGTAGCGCTCGGTCTCCACCAGGTCGACCTTGTCCAGGGGGTAGCTGGCCAGGGTGCCGGTCACCAGAGTGATCATGGCCTTGTCGCCGACCACCTCGATCGGCTGCCGGGCGCGGAGCATCTTCTTGTTCTTGAGGATGACGATGTAGCCCTTCGTGGCGGGCGCGGAGGTCGCCACCAAGAGCGACGCCAACAGCATGAGGATGCACCACTTTCGCATCAGCAGGTCTCCGTTCCACCGTCCAGTATAGAACAGCCGGAACGCGGGGCAGCCAGAGGCCCGGCCGGGCCCCTAGGCGTCGAGCGGCGGAGCACACGTGGCGCTGGCTACGAGGTTGAGGAGGTCGCTCCTCGAGCTTGAACCGGTCTTCCGGTAGAGGGACTTCATGTGGTCTCGCACCGTGTGGCGGCTGATCCCGAGCCGGTCGGCGATGTCGGGAGCCTGCAGACCCTCGCACAGGAGACGGACCACCTCCTGCTCGCGCTGACTGAGGCGGAAGCTGAGCGCGAACGCCCCGACCCTGTGGTCGGGCACTGCGTCCGCCGTCTGCAGGCGGACCATCACACCGGCGAGGCCCTGGCCTCCGGCCCGGCGCAGGGATGTGATCTCGCAGGACAGGACCGACCCGTCCGACACCGCCAGAGTTCCCAGCCAGGACGACTGACCATCCTCGGCGTGGGCGATGCGCTCTACCAGCGAGCAGAGCAGCGTGAACAGGGGCCGCGCTCGCTCAGCGTGCTCCTTCACGACCAAACCGTCCTCGGTCTGACGCGACAGCAGCCGGTCTGCGTTGGGGTTGGCGTACACGATCTCGCCGTCGGGGTCGAAGAGCAGCACCGCGCCCGCGGTGCTGTCGAGCGCGCTGCGCAGCAGCGCCGCCTGCACGCGGAGCTTGCCCTGGAGAAGGGTCTTCTCGAGCGCGAAGGCGGCGATCGCGGTCAAGCTGCCGGGCCAAGTGTGACCGGCGGCGAGCGACAGCTCAGCCTTGAACAGCTCCGTCGACGCGAGGTTGACGGTCAGCACGGGTTTCGCCAGCTTGCCGGTCCGGTAGGTGCGGGCGATGGTGCTGCCGTCGACGCTCAGACGCAGCTCCACGGCGACTCCCCCGGCGGCCTCGCTGAGCAGGGCCAGGAGATCCCGCAACCCTGGGTCATCCGGTTCGGGCAGACCCGGGACCGTGAGCATGACCGAGTCAGGCGCCATCCTGGCTCCATTGTACCTGGCTCGGGGGGGAGGGAGGGGGACATGTGTCCGAGCCCGAGCCCGTTCCCGTTGCCGTTGTCGGTTTCTGGTCCTCAAACGCCAACGATGACGCGCTCGGGAACGGGCTCGGGCTGGGCAGCGGCAAGGGCAACGGGATCGGGCAGGAACAGCCGCGCGGGGCCCGCTCGAGCATCCCTCTGAACGCAGGGAACCCCTTGACCCACAAGCATGTGTGACCTAGACTCCCGCTCCCATGCTTGAGAGCCTCCAGGAACGGCTGGCGCGCGTCACCAAGACCCTCCGCGGCGAGGGACACCTGAGCGAGTACCACGTGGACGCGGCGCTGCGCGAGATCCGGTTGGCCCTCCTCGGGGCGGACGTGAGCGTCGAAGTCGTGACGGGCTTCATCGCTCGGGTGCGCGAGCGCGCCCTGGGCAAGGAGGTGCTGACCTCGGTGACTCCGGCCAACATGGTTACGAAGGTCGTCTACGACGAGCTGGTCCGCCTCCTCGGCGGGACCACCGCCGAGCTCGATTTCAAGGGGCGCCCCGCAGTGGTCATGCTGGTCGGTCTCCAGGGCTCGGGGAAGACGACGAACGCGGCCAAGATCGCGCGCTGGGTCAAGGCCAAGAAGGGGCTGTACCCGCTCCTCGTGCCGGCCGACACCTCCCGGCCCGCTGCCCGCGAGCAGCTCTTGATCCTGGGCGAGAAGGCGTCGATTCCGACCGTCGACACCCGTGACCTGGACGACCCCGAGGCGATCGCCCGCAAGGCGCTTCGCGAGGCCACGGTCCGCGGCTACCAGGTCCTGTTCTTCGACACCGCCGGTCGCCTCCACGTCGACGACGAGCTGATGTTGGAGCTCGAGCGCCTCAAGGGGATCCTCAAGCCGAGGCACATCCTTTTCGTCGCCGACGCGATGACCGGGCAGGATGCTGTTCGGTCCGCGCGGGTGTTCCACGAGCGCCTGGACATCACGGGCGTGGTGCTGACCAAGCTCGACGGCGACGCCCGCGGCGGCGCCGCCCTGTCGGTGCGCGAGGTGGTGGGCCGACCGATCGTCTTCGCCGGCATCGGCGAGCAGCTGGAGGATATCGAGCAGTTCCACCCGGACCGCATGGCGGGTCGGATTCTCGGCATGGGCGACGTGCTGACCCTGGTCGAGAAGGCCGAGGAGGCAGTCGACGAGCGCAAGGCGCGCCGCCTAGAGGCCAAGCTGCGCAAGAACAAGTTCGACCTCGAGGACCTGAGCGAGCAGCTCATGAGCCTGGGCAAGATGGGACCGCTACAACAGGTGCTGGAGATGGTCCCGGGGATGAGCAGGGCGCTCCCCAAGGGTGGTGTGGGCGACGCGCAGGAGAGGCAGCTCAGGCGGATGCGGGCGGCCATCGACTCCATGACTCCCCAGGAGCGGCGGCACCCCCAGCTACTCAACGCCTCACGCAAGCGGCGGGTGGCCAGGGGGTCCGGGACCAGCGTCGAGGAGATCAACCGCCTCTTGCGTCAATTCGGCCAGATGCGTAAGCTGATGAAGCGCCTTGGGAAGGCCGACCCCAGGGCGTTGAAGCGACAGCTCGGCATCCAGTGATGATGACAGTGCTGCGGCACAACCCGTTCGCGAATGGAGGAACCAGCGGATGTTGACCATCAGACTTCGACGTGGTGGAGCACGTCACAGCCCGTACTACCGTGTCGTGGTGTCCGACTCGCGCAATCGACCCACGGCCGACTATCTGGATCAGGTTGGCATCTACAACCCGCACTCCGACCCGCCGGAGATCCGCCTCGACATGGAGAAGGTCGCGGAGTGGCGCGGGAAAGGTGCGGCGGTTTCCGACACCGTGCGGTCGTTGATTCGAAGGGTGCAACGTCAGAAGTGACATCAGCATCAGGTGAACCGACCACGAAAGGAGCACCCCCGTGAGCGCGATGAAGGCCCTGCTGGAAGAGATCGCCAAGGCACTGGTCGACAGCCCAGATGATGTCCAGGTAACTGAGGTCGAAGGCGAGCAGACCACGGTGCTCGAGCTTCGGGTTCGCACCGAGGACCTGGGCAAGGTGATCGGTCGTCAGGGGCGGACGGCGCGAGCCATTCGGACCCTGCTCTCCGCAGCCGGAATGAAGGTGCACAAACGGTTCGTGCTCGAGATTCTCGAGTAGTGGACCCATCTGCACGCAGCGAGCCCGGGCCGGAGTGGCTCATCGTGGGCACAGTGCGAAAGCCGCACGGGGTCCACGGCGACGTCTTGGTGGACATCGAGACCGACTTCCCCGAACGCCTGGCCGCGGGCGTCCACTTCGGTCTTGGCGATGGCTCCGGGCCGCACGAGTTCTTCCAGGTCCACGACGTGCGCTACCACAAGGGGAGCTGGCTCCTGTCGGTCAAGGACGTCCGCCAGCGGACCCTGGTCGAAGCCTGGCGCGGCCGCTTCGTCTTCCTTCCCGAGCAGCGCCTCGACCAGCTGCCCGAAGGTTACATCTATGAGCATCATCTCGTCGGGATGGGCTGCGTCTCCCCGGCTGGGGACGAGCTGGGCCAGGTGATCGGTCTCGACCAGGGTCCCGGCCAGGCGCGGCTCGTGGTGCGGAGGGGAAGACGGGAGTACCTCGTGCCCTTCGTTCCCCAGATCGTGACCTCGGTCGACCGCGAGGCAGGTCGTGTCGTCGTCGATGCGCCACCGGGGCTGCTCGACGACGATGGTGCCGTCGAGTAGCTCCGATGCGCTTCGACATCTTGACCCTTTTCCCCGAGCTCGTGACTCCCTTCCGCGACGCCGGAGTCCTGGGCAAGGCGGTCGCCCGCGGCGAGATCGCCCTCGACATCCACGACTTGCGTCAGTGGGCGGGCAACAAGTGGGGTCAGGTCGACGATGAGCCGTACGGCGGCGGCGCCGGGATGGTGCTGCAGGCTCCACCCGTGCTGGCGGCGGTGCGCGACCTCGAGGCCCGGGATCCCGGACCGGTGCTGGTCGTGGTCCTGTCCCCGCGCGGCCGCCTTCTCGACCAGGAGCTGGCGGAGGAGCTCGCGCAGCAGCAACGGCTGATCCTGCTGTGCGGACGCTACGAGGGTTTCGACGAACGCATCATCGAGATCCTGCGCCCGCTCGAGCTGTCCATCGGCGACTTCGTCCTCGGGGGCGGCGAGGTGGCGGCGCTGGCGGTCGTCGAGGCCGTGTCGCGGCTCGTGCCAGGGGTCGTCGGCCGGCCCGAGTCGGTAGCCGGGGATTCGTTCTCGAACGGGCTCCTCGACTATCCGTGCTATACCAGACCGGCCGAGGTGGAGGGGCGGAGGGTGCCCGAGGTGTTGCGCTCCGGGGACCACGAGAAGGTCAGGTACTGGAGGCTCCGGCGATCGGTCGAGGCGACGGTGGCTCGCCGGCCGGATCTGGTGAGGAGAAACTGGGGCCGGTACCCGGAAGAGGTGCGGTCCCTGGTGCGACGCCACGACCCCGATCTGGAGGTCGGCGTGGGCGATACCGAGGACTGGGTGGATGAACATGAGCCGTGATGTGGCGGTGTGGGCGCTTCTCCTGATGGCCGGTGTGACCAGTGCGGGCAGTGCACAGGCGCAAGGCCCGGATCGTGCGCCGGTGTTCGGCATCGGGCTCATGGCGGACCGCGAGCCAGCGGTCGCAGGCGAGGACCTTGCCGTTGCCGTCGTGCTCGAGGTGCAGCGCGGGTGGCACGTGAACTCCGACCTGCCCGGTGACGAGTTCTCCATCCCCACCTCGGTCAGCTGGCAGGTCCCCGATGGCTGGTCGCCGCCGAGCTCGGTTCGTTTCCCCCCGGGCGAGAGCCTCAAGTTCAGCTTCTCGGAAGAGCCGCTTCAGGTGTGGCAGGGCAAGGTGGTCATCCTCGCCTCCTTCCGGGTCCCGGCCGGGGCGACGGGTCGCGCGACTGTCGGCGCTGCGGTCACTGCCCAGGCCTGCAACAACACGCAGTGTCTCCCGCCGACCGAGGTGGGCGCGCGGCTCGAGCTGCAGGTCGCTGCCCCGGGAGGCAGCTCGCGGCCGGCCCATGCCGAGCTGTTCGCTGCCGCGCGTGCCGCCACCGAGCCGAGCGCCACCGGTGCCGGCCGGGAGCGAGCCGTCGGGATCGGGCAGCGGGGACGGTGGGCCGTCGGTCTGCTCCTGGTGGCGGCGGGAGCTCTGGCGCTGGTCCTGGTGCGACCGAAGTCAGCCAGGCCGTGGCTGGATCGCCTGGTGCGCGCCCTGTGCGCCGGCGCGATCGTCGGCGGAGCCCTGGTCCTGCCCGTGGGCGGTCGCGGACCACAGGTCCGCCTGGAGTGGCGGGGTTTCGACGCGGCGGGCATCGAGGCCGCCGCCTCCTCGGGTCAGCCGGTCATCCTCGACTTCTTCGCCGACTGGTGCGCTCCCTGTCGCGAGCTCGATGAGAGGACCTTCTCGCACCCTGACGTGGCCGCGGTCCTGGATGGGTACGCGCGGTTCAAGGTCGACCTGACGGAGACCAACGACGCGGTCGACGAGGTGCGCCGCCAGTACGGCGTGGTGGGCGTGCCCACGGTGATCGTCATCAAGGGCGGTGAGGAAGCGTTCCGCATCACCGGGTTCGAGCCGGCCGGGCAGTTCCTGGGCCGCCTGGGCGGCGAGGTGGCGGGTCGCAAGGTGGACGAGGAGCTTGCCGGCTCGTCACTCCCGCTGCAGCTGCTGATCGTCTTCCTGATCGGTCTCGGCCTCAACCTGACGCCGTGCGTGTACCCGCTCATTCCCATCACTGTCGGTTTCTTCTCCCGCCAGGCCGAGGAGCGGTCCGGAGGCGCGTTCGGGCTGGCGGTGGTGTACGCGCTGGGGATGTCGGTGACCTACTCGGCCCTCGGTGTGATCGCTGCCCTCACCGGCCAGCTGTTCGGTGCGGCCCTCCAGAACCCGCTGGTCGTGGGTGGCCTCGTCGCCGTGCTGCTGGCCCTGGCCGCGTCTATGTTCGGGCTCTGGGAGCTGCGGGTCCCGGGCTGGGCCATGCGCGTCTCGGGCGGCAAGACCGGGGCCCTCGGCGCGCTCATCATGGGCCTGGTCGTGGGCTTCGTGGCGGCTCCGTGCATCGGCCCCCTTGTGCTCGGCCTGCTGACCTATGTGGGCCAGCGCGGGAGCCCGTTGCTGGGGTTCGTGCTCTTCTTCAGCCTCTCCATGGGTCTGGGTCTGCCGTACGTGATTCTCGGCACCTTCACCGGGCTGCTCAATCGGCTGCCCGCATCCGGAGCGTGGATGATCGGCGTGCGCAAGGTGTTCGGCGTGCTGCTGGTCGCCCTGGCCGGCTACTTCGCCCAGCCCCTGCTGGGCGCGGGCGTGTCCGAGTGGGCCCTGGGCGTGGTTCTGCTCGCGGGCGGCACCTACCTGCTGATCGTGGATCGCACCGGCCACGACCAGCCGACCATCGACCGCATCATGCGTCTGGCGGCCGCAGCGATGGTCGTGGTCGGAGCCCTCCGGCTGCCCATTGCATGATCGCGCGGGCCGGGGGGCCCGCTCGTGCGGTGCGACCGGTCCACGCCCTCACTCGAGGATGTCGCCGGACGAGATGATGCGCTCGCCGTCCGCGCAGGCGAGACGCAGGAACCCTTCGTCGGTCACGCCGTCGAACTCGCCAGTGACTTCGCTGCCAGCTCCAAGCCGGACTCGCAACGCATCTCCCGGCGCGTGGATGAGTCGTTCTTTCCATACCCGGAGGGCGGGGCCAGGGTCCTCCAGAGCCTCGGACAGGCCGCCGACGAAGCTCACGGCGATCTCCGTCAGCCAGGTTGTGAAGTCGCTGGTCGGGAGGTGGTCGGCCAGCGAAGTCGCGGGTCGTTGCGCCGAGCCCTCGAGCGTGGGCGTTGCCGTCAGGTTGATCCCCAGGCTGACCGTTGCCCATTCAGGTTGGCCGCGGCGGGCGTGGACGAGCACTCCCCCCAGCTTGCCGGCACCAGCGACGAGGTCATTGGGCCACTTGATCCCGACGCTGTCGAGGCCGAGCCCGACCAGCGCAGAGCAGGCCGCGGCAGCCGCCGTGACGGGCAGGCGGCCGACCGTCCCGGCATCGAGCCCAGAGCGGACGCAGCTCAGGTAGAGTCCTCCGGGCGGTGAGGACCAAGAGCGGTTTCCGCGTCCCTGGCCGCTGCTCTGGCGAAGGGCGAGGATGAGCGTGGGCCCGAGGTGAAAGCCTTCGTCGTCCATCTGCTGGATGAGACGGAGCGCCAGCGCGTGGGTCGAGTCCATCTCCTCGAGCAGGACCAGGTTGTCGACCTTGTCCCGGAGGGCGTCGAGCAGCTGGCGGAGGGTCTCTTCCACCCCGATTCGGCCTCCTGGGTAGAGCCTAGCTTAGGTCGGGCTCGAGCCGGGAGCCTGCTCGGGACGGCTCCCGCGAGGACGCGGCGAAGCTCACGAGGGCTGCGCGGCCTCGACATCCTCTTCGAGCTGCCGGATGCGCTCCCGGATCACGACCTCGGCCATGTCGGGAATGATCTCCCATGCGATGCGCTCGAGCGCGTCTCGCGAGAGCTCCAGAACACGCCTGGCGATTCGGTCGACGTCCTCGTCTGACAGGGTCGAGACGCGGGCAGCTGGAATCGGCGCGCGTTCTGCGAGGGCGTGGGCTGAGGGTTCTTCGAGAGCGCCGGGCTCCTCGAGGTACTCCTCGAACGTCGGGGTGGTCGCCTGGCTCAGGGCTTCGTCCGTCACGTCCTCGGTCGGCGCCTCCTCCGGGAGGCCTGCCGCGTCCGCGAACGCCGGCGGCTCGAGTATTCTGTCGCGCAGCTCGGGCTCTCCGAAAGGCCGCGCCTGGGCGGGCGGAGCTTCCCAGAGCCCGGCTGCTTCCTCGGGCTGGCTACCAGCCAGAACCGACTCGGCCGGCGGCGGAGCCTCGGCAAACGACGACGGCTCGGCGAAGGCGGGTTGCTCGGCGAGGAGAGCCTCCTCGAAGCCTGGCTCCTCGGGGAAGTCGGCCGGTGGGGGCGCCTCCTCGAAGGCGGGTCGCACGGCGGGGAGAGTCTCCTCGAAGCCTGGCTGCTCGGGGAAGTCGGCCGGTGGGGGCGCCTCCTCGAAGGCGGGCTGCACGGCGGGGAGAGCCTCTGCGAAGCCTGGTTCCTCTGGGAAGTCGGCCGGCGGGGGCGCCTCCTCGAAGGCGGGCTGCTCGGCGGGGAGAGCCTCTGCGAAGCCAGGCCCCTCGGGGAAATCGGCCGGCGGGGGCGCCTCCTCGAAGGCGGGTTGCTCGGCGGGAAGAGCCTCTGCGAAGCCAGGCCCCTCTGGGAAATCGGCCGGCGGGGGTGCCTCCTCGAAGGCGGGTTGCTCGGCGAGGAGAGCCTCCTCGAAGCCTGGCTCCTCGGGGAAGTCGGCCGGCGGGGGTGCCTCCTCGAAGGCGGGTTGCTCGGCGGGGAGAGCCTCCTCGAAGCCAGGCCCCTCGGGGAAGTCGGCCGGCTGTGGGACCTCCTCGAAGGCCGGAGGCTCGGCAGCGGCAGGAACCTCCTCGAACGCCGCAGGGACGGGCTCGGGTGCGGCCGCAACCTCCTCGAAGGCGGGCGGAGCCGGTGCGGCGAACGCGGGCGGTGCGATCGGCTCCGTTATCGGTCCGGTGTCGGCCGCGCCACGAGGCGCCGCGGGCGGCCAACCGGTGTCTGCCGCGAGCTCCTCGGGATGCTCGTACTCGAGCCCTTCCTCCGGCGGAGGGGGTGAGGTCTCAGCCTGACGGCGTGCGGCCGCCTCCATCTCGGCGAACCCGGTAGAGGTGAAGTCGAGACCATCCTCGAGCGGCGGGGCTTGGGCGGCTAGGGGGGGCATCACGACGGCGGCCGGGGGCATCACGACGGCGGCCGGGGGTGGCACCACGGCAGCCGGAGCCGGGACGAACTGCATGCGGTACGCATCCTGGCTGCTCGGGAGCGGCGCCGTCTCGGCGGCGGCGCGGGACACGACCGGGACGGTGTGAGCCGGTGGGGCGATCTGACCCTCGAAACGCTGGGGCGGCATGACCTGGCCGGGGATCGGGCCCTCCTCGAGGATCCCTTCCGGCCCTGTCTCCTGGAGGAGGCTCTCCACGGTCTCGACCAGCTTGCGCGCCTCGAACGGCTTGGTGACGATTTCGGAGCAGCCCGCGGCGAGCGCGCGATCCCGGTCGAACGGCTCGAAAGTCCCGGTCAGGAGGATGACAGGGATGTGGAGGGTCGTCGGGTCGGACTTGATCTGCTGGCACACGTCGTAGCCGTCTTTCCCCGGCATGATGACGTCGCAGATGATCAGGTCGGGCTGACTGTCCACGATCCTCTGCAGCAGCTCCTCACCGCTCGACACCGCCACGACGTTGTAGTCGGTGTCGGCGAACGTGAGCTCAACGACCTTCTGGATGGTCAAACTGTCGTCGGCAAGAAGGATGGTGCGAATCATGTGTACTCCTGATCACCTTCCGTCGGACTCGGACCCACGAGCGCTCGCGGGCCGTGGCCTTGGGCCCTCACCGCGACGGCCACGCCCGACTGCGGGCTGAAGGTCGGCAGGGTGCATGAGCCTGTCTCAATCCGGCCACCACGGGCACGCGTCGCGCGCAAAGCTACAACTCGTTGTGTACCACGAAGGTGCGGAACCTGTCAACGAACTGGCCTTCCCGCAGGGCCCGCCACAGGCGAAGGCGGACAGGGTGGCAGGAGGCCAGCTGCCGGGCCGCCCGGACCGCGACCGCAACCACCTCCTGGGGGCGGTCGAGAGCGTCGCCGGCGGCGGTCGTGGCGACGGTGGCAAGTGGGCTTCCCTCGAGCAGCGCGCGGCGGGCCTCTGCCGACCCCACCGTCGCCGGGACGAGGACCGTGCCGCCCCAGCCTGTGACGAGACCGCGGCGCACACCGGGATGGCTGAGGTCGGCCTGCGGCGCGGCCACCACCAGGTCGCAGGAGAGGGCGAGGTCGAGCCCGCCGCCGGCGCAGGCCCCGTGGACTGCGGCGACCGTCGGCACGGGCAAGCGAGCGAGACGGTCGAGAACCTCCCGGCCCCGGCCGGCGTAGGGGAGGCTGGTGGCCGGGTCGAGGGTCGCGATCTCGCACAAGCTGGCGCCGGCGAGGAAGATCCGTCCGTGGGCCGAGGTCAACACCAGGGGTAGCCGCGCGGGGTCGCAGGTCAGCTCGTCGAGGGTCATGCCGAGCTCGTCGAGGAGCGCGACGCTGAGAACGGGCTCGGCCAGGCACAGCACGAGGACGCCGTCTTGCTGCGACCGGCTGACCAGGCTCATGCGCCGGGTTCCGGGGCGGCCTCTGACAGTGCGTGCCGGTAGAAGAAGTCGAGTGCGGGGAGGGAACGGCTGGCCTCAGTGCGGGTCAGGAGGTCGAGCCAGTGCGCCGCGGCTGGAGGGGGTTCGACCGTCAGCTTGTCGATCGGCGCGACCCGGCACAGGGCGAGAAACCGGAGCGCGACCTGATCGAGAGCGGCAGGCTCGGTGGCGGCGCAACCGGTGCAGCAGGGCTGACCGTGCGGGACGGCGACGCGGCTTGCGCCCTCCAGCGAGGCCCCGCAGGCCGTGCACCGGTCCAGAGGAGGGAGCAGACCGGAGAGGGCGAGGGCCCACAGCTGCGCGTATGCGACCGCGGTCCGCGCCTGGCCGCCGTCGATCAGGAAGCGCAGGAGCGAGCGGCCGAGCCGGAACGGCCTTTCGGCCGGCTCGGCGGTGGGGAAGAACGTGGCCAGGAGCTCTGCCACGACCGCAGCCGCGGCGGCCCGCTCCATGCTCGCGGCCAGGGGGAAGGACGACTGCACGGCCTCGACCTCCCGCAGCGTGGCCATTTCCGCATGCGGACCGAGGTAGGCGCTGAGCCGCACGTGCGACAGGATCTGGGTCTCGGCGCTCTTCGGCGCCTTGCCGCACCGGGCCCCTCGGAGCACGCCGCGGATGGCGCCGCGGCCACGGGTGAGCAAGGCCACGACGAGATCTCGATCCCGGAAGGGATAGGTTCCGAGCACCAGCCCCTCGTCGTTGAACAGCGCCATGCAGGACATGGTAGCCCGGGCAGGGACCGTTCG
>Ga0316620_10000598_pt1 | contig 14630 bp, 11 predicted proteins | sample OWC_Aug_M1_C1_D5_FD_207651 | JGI IMG/M metagenome (GOLD analysis project Ga0316620, IMG submission 207651) | Wetland soil microbial communities from Old Woman Creek delta, Ohio, United States - OWC_Aug_M1_C1_D5_B | ecosystem: Environmental > Terrestrial > Soil > Wetlands | place: USA: Ohio... | reverse complement strand
TCGGGCGCCGGGCGATCGTGGTGCGCGGCGCAACGCATTTGCGGTTCAACGGCCGCGGCAAGGTGACCTACCACCGCGACTACTGGGACACCGCAGAGGAGCTGTACGGCAAGCTCCCCCTGCTCGGCACGCTCACGCGGCTGCTGCGCCGCAGGCTCGCGGCAAGCTAACGAAAATGCGGTCCGATGCGCGCGAGCGCGTCGGTGACCAGGCAATTTACGCCCCAGCCAAGCAATCGGCGCGCGGAGCGGCGGTCGTTCACCGTCCAGGCGAGGATCGCGTGGCCCGCGGCGTGGATCGCCGCCGCCAGGCGCTTGTTGAGCGCGCGGTGATTGCAGTGGAGCGCGACGCACTCCAGGTCCTGCATGGCCTCGCGCCATTTCTCGGGGATGCGGCCCACCAGCAGCCCACGCGGCAGCTCGGGCGCGGCGGCGCGCGCCGCCGCGAGCGCCAGCGGCGAGAACGAAGACAGCACCGGCGGCAGTCCGGCGCCGCGCCAAAGCTCCCGCGCGGCGAGCGCCACCGCTTCGCCGGTGCGCCGCTCGTAGCCGGTCGCGGGCTTGATCTCGATGTTCGCCCACAGGCCGAGCTCCCGGCACAGGTGGGCGGCTTGCTCGAAGGTCGGGATGCGCTCGCCGCGCCACTTCGCCCCGCGCCAGCTGCCCGCGTCGAGCTGCGCCAGACGCTCGTAGGAAAGATGCGCCACCTCGCCGAGGGTGCCCGTGGTTCGCACCAGCGTCTCGTCGTGCATCAGCACTGGCGTGCCGTCGCCCGCCAGCATGACGTCGAACTCGACACCGCCGAAGCCGAGGGATGCGCCGAGCCGGATCGCGGCCAGCGTGTTCTCCGGGGCGAGGCGGCCGCCGCCGCGGTGCGCGACGATCCGCGGGTAGGGCCAGCGGGCGCTCATTCGATGCGCCGGCCGCTCGTCGGGTCGAAATAGTGGGCGTGCGCCGGGTCGTAGCGCAGCGGCAGTCGGCCGGCGCGCGCATCGAGCGAGGCGTGCAGCCGCGCCGCGATGCGCGCGCCGCTTTTCTCGCCGTCGAGGTGCCCGTAGACGAGCGTATCGGCGCCCAGCGGCTCGACCAGGTCGACGTCTGCGACCAGTTTCGCCTCGGACTCGGGGCAGGGCTCGAGATGCTCGGGCCGGATGCCGAACAGCAGCTCGCGCCCGTCGCGCCGAATCGGCACCAGGTTCATCGGCGGCGACCCGATGAAGCCCGCGACGAAAATGGTGGCAGGCTTCGCGTAAACCTCGAGCGGGGCGCCGACCTGCTCCGCATTGCCGGCGTTCATGACGATCATGCGCTGCGCGAGCGTCATCGCCTCGATCTGATCGTGCGTGACGTAGAGGCTCGTGGTGCCGAGGCGCTTGTGCAGCGCCTGCAACTCGGCGCGCATCTGCACCCTGAGCTTGGCGTCGAGGTTGGAAAGCGGCTCGTCGAACAGGAACACCGCGGGCTCGCGCACGATCGCGCGCCCCATCGCCACGCGCTGGCGCTGCCCCCCCGAGAGCTCGCGCGGCTTGCGCCCGAGGTAGGACTGCAGCTCGAGGATGCCGGCGGCGCGCTGCACGCGCGCTTCGATCTCGCTCTTCGCCAAGCCACGGATCCTGAGGCCGTAGGCCATGTTGTCGTACACCGACATGTGGGGATAGAGCGCGTAGTTCTGGAACACCATCGCGATGTCGCGGTCCTTCGGCTCAAGTTGGTTGACCACCCTCTCGCCGATCGCAATCTCGCCCGCCGTGATGCGCTCCAGGCCGGCGACCATGCGCAGCAGCGTCGACTTGCCACAGCCCGATGGCCCGACGATCACCACGAACTCGCCGTCGGCGATGTCCACCGACACGCCGTGCACCACCTCCTGCTCGCCGTAGGACTTGCGCACTCCGCGCAGCGATACCTTGGCCACTATTTCTCCGTCTCGACGAGGCCTTTGACGAACCACTTCTGCATCACGACGATCACCAGCAAAGGCGGCAGCATCGCCAGGATCGCCGTGGCCATCACCAGATTCCATTCGGTCGCGGCGTCGCCGCCCGCCATCATCCGCTTGATGCCGATGACCGTGGTGTACATGCTCTCCTGCGTCGTGATCAACAGCGGCCAGAGATACTGGTTCCAGCCGTAAATGAACAGGATCACGAACAGCGCGGCGATGTTGGTGCGCGACAGCGGCAGCACCACGTCCTTGAAGAAGCGCATCGGCCCCGCGCCGTCGATGCGCGCCGCCTCGGTCAGCTCGTCCGGAATGGTGAGGAAGAACTGGCGGAAGAGGAAGGTCGCGGTCGCCGACGCGATGAGTGGGATGGTGAGCCCGGCGTAGGAGTCGAGCATCCCCAGGTCGGACACCACCTTGAACGTCGGCATGATGCGCACCTCGACCGGGAGCATGAGCGTGATGAAGATCATCCAGAAGAACGTTCGCCGCAGCGGAAAGCGGAAATACACCATCGCGAACGCCGATATGATCGAAATCGAGATCTTGCCGATCGTGATCACCAGCGCCATGACGAGGCTGTTCAGCATCATCCTGCCGACCGGCGCGCTCGAGGCGCGTGTGCTGCCGTGCGTAATGACGGCGGCGTAGTTGTCCAGCAGGTGCGTGCCGGGCCAGAGCTGCATCGGCACGTGCATCACCTGGTCGAACGAAAGCGTCGAGGCGACGAAGGCGACGTACAGCGGAAATATCACCAGGGCCACGCCGGCGATCAGCACCGCGTGGCGCAGGAAGGCGAGCAACGGTCGGCGCTCGATCATGGCGGGGCTCTCAGTACTGCACCTTGCGCTCGACGTAGCGGAACTGGAGCACGGTGAGCGTCATCACGATCAGCATCAGGATCACCGACTGCGCGGCCGAGCCGCCCAGGTCGAGCGCCTGCACGCCGTCCTGATAGACCTTGAACACCAGGATCTGCGTCGCCTGCACCGGCCCTCCCTGGGTCGTCGCGTCGATGATCGCGAAGGTGTCGAAGAACGCGTACACCACGTTCACCACCAGCAGGAAAAAAGTGGTGGGCGAGAGCAAAGGAAAGACGATGGTCCAGAAGCGCCGGAACGGCCCGGCGCCGTCGATCGCCGCCGCCTCGACCAGCGATCCCGGAATCGACTGCAGCCCTGCGAGGAAGAAGAGGAAGTTGTAGCTGATCTGTTTCCAGACCGCCGCCACGATCACCAGCAGCAGCGCCTGGCCACTGTGTACGTAATAATTCCAGTCGATGCCGGCCGAGCGCAGCGCATAGGCGATGACGCCGATCGAGGGCGAAAGCAGGAACATCCACAGCACGCCGGCGATCGCCGGCGCGACGGCATAGGGCCAGATCAGCAACGCCTTGTAGGTTCGCGCCCCTCGAAGCACCCGGTCGGCGAATACGGCGAGCAGCAGCGAGATCGCGAGCCCGCTCGCCGCAACCAGCACCGAGAACACCGCGGTGACCTTGAACGAAGCGAGGTAGACCGAGTCCTGGAACAGCGCTTCGAAATTGTCGAACCAGACGAACTGGGTCCTGGAGGCGAAGGCATCCTGCAGCAGCGCCGACCAGTAAAGGGCCTGCAGCGCGGGCCAGAAGAAGAACACCAGCGTCACCGCGATCTGCGGCGCCACCAGTGCATAAGGGAGCCAGCGGGAACTGAACTGGGCCCGCTTTTCCATGCTCGTCGCGGCGAATTTGTCGGCCGGTGCGCCGCCCCGCGGCGGCGCACCCGGACCGTTTCGCTACTGGTTAGCCTTCTGGAACCTCACCAGAAGCTCGTTGCCGCGCTTGACCGCTTCGTCGAGCGCCTGCTTGGCGGTCTTCTGGCCGCTCCACACCGCCTCGAGCTCCTCGTCGATCACGTTGCGGATCTGCACGAAGTTGCCCAGGCGCAGGCCCCTGGAGTTCGGCGTCGGCGGCTTGTTGGTCAGCTCCTTGATCGCGGTGTCGAAGCCCGGGCGCTCCGTGTAGAGGCCCTGCTTCTTGGCCTCCTCGTACGCCGCCAGCGTGATCGGCACGTAGCCGGTCGACTTGTGCCAGTCCACCTGGATGTCGGTCGAGGACAGGAACGTGAAGAACTTGGCGATGCCCTTGTAGACCTCCTTGTTCTTCTGCGTCATCACCCACAGCGTCGCCCCGCCGATGATCGTGTTCTGCGGCGCGCCTTTCACGTCAGGGTAGTACGGCAGCGGGGAGACCCCGAACTCGAACTTGGAGTTCGCCTTGATGTTGGCGTAGGCGCCGCTCGACTGCGTCATCATGGCGCAGTCGCCGCTCGAGAACTTTGCGGTCGGCTCGTCCTTGCGCCCGACGTAGGTGAACAGGCCCTTCTTCGCCATGTTGCCGAGGTTCTGGATGTGCTTCACCTGCACCGGGCCATTGAACACCAGCCGCGTCCCCAGGCCGCCGAAGCCGTTCTGCAAGGTGGCGAAGGGCACGTTGTGCCAGGCGCTGAAACTCTCCAGCTGAACCCAGGATTGCCAGCCGGTCGTGAAGGCGCAGGCCACGCCCGAGGCTTTCAGCTTCTCGGCGTCCTTCTCCAGCTCCGGCCAGGTCTTGGGCGGCTTGTTCGGGTCGAGGCCGGCCTTCTTGAACGCATCCTTGTTGATGTACAGCACCTGGGTCGAGCTGTTGAACGGCATCGACAGCAGGTGACCCTTGGTGTCGGAGAAGTACGACGTCACCGCCGGCAGGTAGTCCTTCGGGTCGAACTTCTCGTGCGCATCGGCCATCAGCTTGTACACCGGCATGATCGCGCCGTGCGCAGCCATCATGGTCGCCGTGCCGACCTCGAACACCTGCAGGATCCCCGGCGGGTTGCCTGCGCGGTAGGCCGCGATCGCCGCGGTCATCGACTCGTCGTACTGGCCCTTGTACACCGGCACCACCTTGTACTCCGACTGGCTGGCGTTGAACTTCTGTGCGATCTCGTTCACCTTGTCGCCGAGCGCGCCGGCCATCGAGTGCCACCACTGGATCTCGGTGGCCGCTTGCACGCTGCTTGCAGCCAGCAAGCCTGCGCCGAGTAGCGCGATCACCATTGATTTCTTGTACATCCTGGATCTCCTCTCCTTAAGTTGCGTCCGGCCCCCGCCGGCCGACCGCCGAGTCTAGCGGCTGAACGTTAAGTTACTGCGACACCCGTCTGCGCGGGGTTGGCGCGCAGTATATACCCCGTATACCCCGCGCCGCAGCGGCCGCGAACCCGGGCTGGCGGGCGGCACTTGCGAGCGACTATGATGCGGACGATGCACTCGCCGCCCTGCGGGCAGGCGCCATGAGCGAGATCCACGAGAACACCGCGGTACAACTTGCGGCCCTTTACCGTCAGGGCGCGCTTTCACCGGTCGAGGCGACCAGGGCCCTGCTGGCGCGTATCGAAGTCTGGGAGCCGAGAATCAACGCCATGTACCGCGTGCTCGGCGAGCGCGCGCTCGAGCAGGCCCGGGCTTCCGAAGGGCGCTGGCGCGCCGGACGCCCGCTGTCGCCGCTCGACGGCGTGCCGGTGACGATCAAGGAGAACATCGCCACACAGGGCGAGCCTTCGCCGATCGGTACGAGGGCGAACGACGACGCAAGGCCGGCGCCGGCCGACGCGCCGCCAGCGGCCCGCCTGCGCGAGGCGGGCTGCGTGCTCCTCGGCAAGACGACGATGCCCGACTACGGCATGCTCTCCTCGGGCCTGTCCAGCCTGCACGGCGTCACGCGGAATCCCTGGCGGCTCGACCGCAACACCTCGGGGTCCAGCTCGGGCGCCGGCGCGGCAGCGGCGGCAGGTTACGCGCCGCTCCACCTCGGTACCGACATCGGAGGCTCGGTGCGGCTGCCCGCGACGCATTGCGGCATCTTCGCTCTGAAACCTTCTCTCGGACGCGTGCCGATCCACCCGCCTTACCTCGGCCGGGTTACCGGTCCGATGACGCGCAGCGTCGCCGACGCGGCGTTGCTGATGAACCTGCTGGCGCGCCCGGACGCGCGCGACTTCATGAGCCTGCCGCCGGCGGACGTCGATTACGCGGCGGGGCTGGAAGGCCTGGACTTGAAGCGGCTGCGCATCGGCTTCCTGCCGGAGATGCGCGCAGGCCTTCCCGTTCATCCGGAGGTGCGCGCCGCCGCCGAGGCCGCCGCCCGCGCGCTCCAGGGCGCAGGCTGCGCCGTGGAGGAGATGGCCTCGTTCCTCACGCCGGAGATGCTCGACGGGATGGGGCGGTTCTTCGAGGCTCGCTCCTACAGCGACTTCACGCAGCTGCCGGCGGGGAAGCAGGCCAAGGTGCTGCCGTTCATCGCCGAGTGGTGCACCTGGCGCGCGCGCGATTTCAGCGGTCGCGACGTGATGCAGGCGTTCGGCCAGGTGATGGCGATGCGCGAGGCCGCGGTCGCGGCCTGCCAGCGCTACGACTTCGTCGTGTCGCCCGTCTCGCCGATCCTGCCCTACGAAGCCGAGAGCGCCGCGCCCGGCGATGATCCGCACGACGCACTGCCGCACATCGCATTCACGGTGCCCTACAACATGTCGGAGCAGCCCGCGGCGTCCCTCAACTGGAGCGCCAACCGCGACGGCCTGCCGATCGGCGTGCAGCTGATTGGACGGCGCTTCGACGACCTCGGCGTGCTGCGGCTCGCGCGCGTCCTCGAGGGTCTGCGGCCCCCGCAAAGGCCATGGCCCGCCTTGGCCTGATCCTGCTTGCGCTTGCCGCCGCGCTGCCGGCGCAGGCGGAGAAGGTCATCCGCATCGCGCCGCAATCCAACCTCGCGGTGCTCGACCCGTTCTGGACCACCGCGACCGTGACGCGGACGCACGGCTACATGATCTACGACACGCTGTTCGGCACCGACGCCGAGGGCCGGATCCGGCCGCAGATGGTCGATACCTGGAGTACGTCGAAGGACGGCAAGGCCTGGACCTTCACACTGCGTAAGGGCCTCGTGTTCAGCGACGGCCAGCCGGTCACCAGCCGCGACGTGATCGCCTCCCTCGAGCGCTGGAGCCAGCGCGACAACCTCGGACAGAAGCTCGCCGCGGCGCTCGAGCGCTGGGAAGAGGTCGATGCGCGGATTTTCCGCCTTCACCTGAAAGAGCCGTTCGGCCTGGTGCTCGAGGCGCTCGGCAAACAGGGCGCCAATGTGCCCTTCATCCTGCCGGCACGCGTCGCGGCAACGCCGATCGACCGGCAGATCGAGGACACCACGGGCTCGGGGCCGTACATCTTCAAGAAGGACGAATGGAAACCCGGCGCCCTGGTCGTCTACGTCAAGAACCCGCGCTACGTTCCGCGCAGCGAGCCGCCTTCGGGCACCGCGGGCGGCAAGCGCGTTTTCGTCGACCGCGTCGAGTGGCACATCCTGCCCGATGCGCAGACGCAGGTGAACGCGCTCGTCAAGGGCGAGATCGACCTGGTCGAACAGCCGGCGCATGAGCACTATCCCAGGCTGCGCGCCGATCCCGACATCCGCGTGTACGACAACCGCTACGGCGCCCAGGTGCTGCTGCGCTTCAACCAGCTGCAACCGCCGTTCAGCGACTTGCGGTTGCGGCGCGCGGCGCTGGTCGCGCTCGCGCAGGAACCCTTCCTCAAGGCGCAGTACGTCTCCCCCAGCCTTTACCGCGCCTGCCGCTCCATGTACCCCTGCGGCACGGCATACCAGACCGACGCCGGCATGCAGGGCCTGCTGCGGGGCGACATCAAGCGCGCGCGCACGATGCTCGAGCAGGCCGGTTACGACGGAACACCGGTGGTGATCCTGCAGCCGACCGACCTGGCGACGATCGCCCGGCTGCCCGTGGTCGCCGCGCAGCAGCTGCGGCAGGCCGGCTTCAAGGTCGAGCTTCAGTCGATGGACTGGCAGACGCTGGTGTCGCGCCGGCAGAAAAAGACCGGCTGGAGCATCTTCATCACTACCTTCAATGGCCTCGACCTCGAGAACCCGGTCGTCAATCCGGCGATGAATGCATCCTGCGGCGAGGCTTGGCCGGGATGGCCGTGCGACGAGAAGCTCGAGGCATTACGCGCGGATTTCCTGAAGGCGGGAAACGAAACTGACAAAAAACGCATCGCCGCAATGGCCCAGGAACGCGCGCTCGAGATCGGCACCCACGCACCGCTCGGTGAGTACTTCCAACCCGTCGCGGCGCGCAAGGAGATCACCGGCTACCTGAACGCGCCGGTCTACCTCTACTGGAACCTGGACAGGAAGTAGGTGACTTCTAGCCGGCGTACACCGGCCCCAGCGGCCGCAGGCGCACGCCTTTGCGCAGCTTGGTCCACGTGAACTCCGCCGGGTCGGCGAGCGCCGGCCCAGGGGCCTTGACCACCAGGATTCTCTTCGCGATCGGCTGAAAGTCGGCGCGGAAGTGCACCGAGCTCTTCAGGCCGAGAATGCGCTCCATGCGTGGCTCGACCCCAAGGTGGCGGAACATCTCCTGGTCGGCCGCCTGGACCTTCTTCGACGCGAGCGCGACGCGCACGCCCGGTGCGGCGCGGCTGCGCAGCAGCGCCATCGGTCCGAGCGTCATGCGAAAGCCCTTGAACATCGGTCCGGTGCAAGTGAAGTTGCCGTCGCCCAGGCGCTCCACGGTGAACTCGCCGGCGAAGGGGGCGTCGCCCGCAATGCCGGACCGGCCGCCGAGCGCGAGGCCGAGCGTGGCGCCCTGCCCCGCCTCGTGTGCCCGCTGAGCGGCCACGCGATCGATCAGCAGACCGAGCACCGCGTCGCGTGCGTTCTGGCGCACCAGCGCAGCGAGGAGCCCAGTGGTGTCGCCGTTGCCGCCGGCACCGGGGTTGTCCTGCGTGTCGGCGAGCACCATCGGCCGTCCGGGCTCGCCGCCCTCGCGTGCCAGACGCACCGCCTCGTCCGGTACATGCAGCTCCATGGCGAAGTCCTTCTCGGCGCCGGCCACTGCCTCGCGCAACCGCTCGACCACGGCACCCACCTCGCGCGCGTCGCCGCCGTAGCCGAACACCGCCATGCCGCACTCCTCGAAGTCCGCCATCGGGAAACCGGGAGTGAACGACAGGACCACGTCGTGCCTGTTCTCCAGCTCGCCGAGCTCGCGGTACAGTCCCTGGCAAGGGTCGATGAACGAGGATTGCGACGGCAGCCCCGTGAGGAAGTCGAGTGTGCGGTACGCCGAGGCGAGCCGCGAGCCCGACTTCAGCATACGGTCGAGCAGGCGCGCGGCACGCGCGCCGGTGTCCGCCATATCGACGTGCGGATAAGTTCGGTACGCGACCAGCGCGTCGGCGCGCTCGATCATGGCGCGGGTGACGTTGGCGTGCAGGTCGAGGCTCGCCGCGATCGGCACCCTGGATCCCACGACTTCGCGCACGCGGCGCAGGATCTCGCCCTCGCCGTCGTCGTGCTCGTCGGTGACCATGGCGCCGTGCAGGTCGAGATAGACGCCATCGACCGGAAGCGCCGCCTTCAGCTGCTCAATCATGCCGCCCAGGATGCGCTCGAAGGCATCCCGGGTCACCTGTGCCGAGGGGCTCGCCGCCGCCCAGGCGGTGCCCACCAGCTGGTGGCCGAGCGCGCGCAGCGCCTGGATCGCGCCCGCCGCCGGGATGTTGGCCCCCTCCACCGCCGCGAACAGCGGCTCGCCATACTGGACGCCCGGCCAGCCGCCGCCCGCCTCGAAAGCCGCGTAGTCGGCGCGCGAAGGCGCGTAGGTATTGGTTTCGTGCTGGAAGCCGCCAATCGCGATGCGTGCCATGGGTGGGTCCTTCGTAGTCGCCGTCGAGTGCTTGCCCGGGTCGAGGCGTTCAATTATCGTGTCAAGCGCCTTACCTCAGGGGGAATTCCATGATCTCATTTCGCAAAACCGCGGTGCTCGCGGCTGCGCTCGCCGCGCTCGCCGCATCGTTCGACTCGGCAGCGCAGGACAAGGTGCTGCGCGTGGTGCCGCACTCGAACCTCGCGATCCTCGACCCGATCTGGACCACGGCATACATCAGCCGCAACCACGGCTACATGATCTACGACACGCTGTTCGGCACCGACGCCAAGAGCCAGGTGAAGCCGCAGATGGTCGATACCTGGAACATGTCTAAGGACGGCAAGACCTGGACCTTCAAATTGAGGAAGGGCCTCGCGTTCCACGACGGCGCGCCGGTGACCAGCGAGGACGTGGTGGTCTCGCTCAAGCGCTGGGGCGCGCGCGACACCATGGGGCAGCAGCTGATGACTTTCGTCGAGGCGATGGAGACCCCGGCGCCCGACACCTTCGTAATGAAGCTTAAGGAGCCCTGCGGCTTCGTGCTCGAGGCGCTCGGCAAGCCTTCCTCCAACGTGCCGTTCATCATGCCCAAGCGCGTCGCCGAAACCGACCCGTTCAAGCAGATCGACGACTACACCGGCTCGGGCCCCTACATCTTCAAGAAGGACGAGTTCAAGCCCGGTGACAAGGCCGTTTACGTCAAGAACACCAAGTACGTTCCGCGTAATGAGCTCGCCTCGGGAACCGCCGGCGGCAAGCGCGTGTACGTCGACCGGGTCGAGTTCAACCTCGCGCTGCGCGATCCACAGGCCCAGGTCAATGCGCTGGCGAAGGGCGAAGTGGACATCATCGAGCGCCCGGCCTTCGAGAGCTACGCCCAGTTGAAGGAGGCGAAGGGCGTTGAGATCGTCAATCGCGATCCCCTGGGATTCCAGTACATGTGCCGCTTCAATGCCCTGTGGCCGCCGTTCGACAAGCCCGCGGTGCGGCGCGCCGCGCTGGCGGCCTTCAACCAGGAAGCCTTCCTCAAGGCCCAGGTTGGCATCAAGGAGTACTACCACAGCTGCCCGTCGATGTTCACCTGCAACACGCCCTACGCGAGCACCGCGGGCAGCGAGATCATGGCCAAGTCGAACATGAAGAAGGCGCGCGAGCTGCTCAAGGCCTCCGGCTACGATGGCACGCCGGTGGTGCTGATGAAACCTACCGACCTCGCCGCGATCCAGAAGCTGCCGGACGTCGCCGCGCAGCTCATGCGCCAGGCCGGCTTCAAGGTCGACCTGCAGGCGATGGACTGGAACACGCTCGTCTCGCGCCGCGCCAAGAAAGACGCGCCCGCGCAAGGCGGCTGGAACATGTTCTGCACCGCGTGGGTCGCGCCGGACATCTGGAGCCCGCTCAACAACGCCGCGCTCGACGCGAAGGGTGAGAAAGCCTCCTGGTTCGGCTGGCCGAATGACCCGAAGATCGAGGAGCTGAAGACGCAGTTCGCGCGCGAGCTGGATCTGGCCAAGCGCAAGAAGCTCGCCGCCGAGATCCAGGCCGAGGCCTTCGCCTACGGCACGCACGCGCCGCTCGGCGAATACATCAACCCGGTCGCGGTGCGCAAGGGCATCACCGGGCTTCCGGTTGGGCCGGGAGACTTTTACTGGAACGTCAAGAAGAACTGAGCCGCTGCGCTACCATGACGGCTCCGGGCTGATACCCGGGGCCGTTTTTTTTGGAAGCCATCGTGTACCCCTTCATCGCCCGGCGGCTGCTCTCGACGATTCCCGTTCTGGTGATCGTTGCGGTGCTCGTGTTCCTGCTACTGCGGCTGACGCCCGGCGATCCGGCGGCGATCCTCGCCGGGGACGCCGCGAGCCCCGACCAGATCGCCCAGATCCGCGTCGGGCTCGGCCTGGACAAGCCGATCATCGTGCAGTTCGGCATCTGGGTGTCTCACCTGCTGCACGCCGATCTCGGCGAGTCGTTCTACTTCAAGATCAAGGTGACCGACCTGATCGCGCAGCGCCTCGAGCCGACGCTCGCGCTCGCGACGCTCACCATCATCATCGCGGTGCTGGTGGCAGTGCCGCTCGGCGTGCTCGCCGCCTGGCGCTTCGGCGGCTGGTTCGATCGCGCGCTGATGGGATTCTCGGTGCTCGGCTTCTCGATTCCGGTGTTCGTGCTGGCCTACATCCTGATCTGGATCGTCTCGCTCAAACTCGGCTGGCTGCCGGTGCAGGGCTACCGGCGCCTGGCCGACGGCTTCGGGCCGTTCCTGCGCCACCTGATCCTGCCGTCGATCACGCTGTCGGTGATCTACATCGCGCTGATTGCAAGAGTCACGCGCGCGTCGGTCGTGGAAGCGCTGGGCGAGGACTACATTCGCACCGCACGCGCCAAGGGCCTCCCCGAGTCGCGCGTGCTGGTCGCGCACGCACTCGCCAATTCCGCGGTGCCGATCGTCACGGTGATCGGAATCGGCGTCGCGTTGCTCATCGGCGGCGTGGTCGTGACCGAGTCGGTGTACGCGATCCCGGGGCTCGGGCGGCTCACCGTCGACGCGGTACTGGCGCGTGACTTCCCGACTATCCAGGGCGTCATCCTGTTCTTCTCACTCGTCTACGTCGTCGTCAACCTGCTGGTGGACATTTCGTACGTGTTTCTCGACCCTCGCATCCGCTACTGATGGACGCCGAAGCCCTTTCGGTCGAAGCCGCGGACGTGCGACACCACGAATCCGCCTGGCAGCGCCTGCGGCGCAACTGGTCGGTTCGACTCGGCGGCGCCGTGCTCGCGATCCTGGTCGCGATTGCGATCGCCGCGCCCTGGCTCGGAACCGTCGATCCCACGCTGTTCGACGCCGGCAGTCGCGACCTCGTACCGGGCAGGATGGGCGAGATCACCACGCTGGAAGGCGACACGATCCCGCACCGCTTCATCATGGGCTCGGACTCCTTCGGACGCGACATTTACAGCCGGGTGATCTACGGCACGCGCGTGTCACTCGCGGTCGGCCTGCTCGCCGCGCTGCTCGCGCTCGCCTTCGGCGTGGTCGCCGGGCTTTCGGCCGGCTACCTGCGCTGGGTTGACGGTGTGCTGATGCGCTTCATGGACGGGCTGATGGCGATCCCGGCGATCCTGATCGCCATCGCGCTGGTGGCGCTTTGGCGCGCCAGCCTCACGACCGTGATCGTCGCCATCGCGATCCCCGAGATCCCGCGTGTCACGCGCCTGGTCAGGTCGCTGGTGCTTTCGATCCGCGAGGAGCCCTACGTCGAGGCGGCCGTGTCGCTCGGCACGCCGACCTGGAAGATCATGTTCAAGCACATCTTGCCGAACACCGTCGCGCCGCTGATCGTCCAGGGCACCTACATCGCCGCGTCGGCGATCCTGCTCGAGGCGATCCTGTCCTTCCTCGGCGTGGGGCTGCCGCCCGACATCCCCACCTGGGGCAACATCATGGCCGAGGGACGGGTGCAGTTCAACGAGTTCCCTCACAACGTGTTCTTCCCGGGGCTGTTTCTCGCCGTCACCGTGCTTGCCGTGAACATTCTCGGCGACGGGCTGCGCGACACGCTCGATCCGAAAATGGCCAAGCGGCTGTGAGCGCGGCGCTCGAGGTGCGCAATCTCTCGGTCGCCCTGCCCGCGGGCAGCGATCGCAGGCGCGCGGTCGACGGCGTCTCGTTCAGCGTCGGGCGCGGCGAGATGGTTTGCCTGGTGGGCGAGTCAGGCTCGGGCAAATCGGTGATCGCGCAGGCGGTGATGGGGCTCCTGCCGAAGTCACTGCCGGTGACCGGCGGCAGCATCCTGCTCGAGGGCGAGGACGTGGTGAAGTCGCGCCCGGAGCGGCTGCGCGAGCTGCGTGCCACGCGCATGTCGATGGTCTTCCAGGAACCCATGACCGCGCTCAACCCGGTCATGACCTGCGGCGCGCAGATCGACGAGGTGCTGGTGCAGCACACTCGCCTCACTGCCGCCGAGCGGCGCGCGAAAATTCTCGACATCGTGCGCGAGGTCGCGCTGCCGGAGCCCGACCGCATCGTCGCCTCCTACCCCCACCAGCTCTCGGGCGGCCAGCGCCAGAGGATCGTGATCGCCATGGCGCTGGTGCTCGAGCCCGTGCTGCTGATCGCCGACGAGCCGACCACCGCGCTCGACGTGACGACTCAGGCACAGATCCTGCGGCTCATCCAGGACCTACAGGCGCGCCATGGCACCGGGGTGCTGTTCATCACGCACGATTTCGGGGTGGTGGCCGAGATCGCGCACCGTGTCGCGGTGCTGCGCCTGGGCGAGATGGTCGAGCTCGGGCCGAAGACCGAGGTGCTCAAGCGCCCGCAGCACTTCTACACCAGGATGCTGATCGAAGCGGTGCCGAAGATCGAGCCGCGCGGCCGGCCGGTCGACGCCTCCAAGCCGGTGGTCCTGGCGACGCGCGAGCTTTCCAAGGTATACACGGATCGCGGCTGGTTCGCGAAGCGGCGCGAGGTGCTCGCCGCGAGCGGCGTAACGCTCGAGGTGCGCCGCGGCCAGACCCTCGGCATCGTCGGCGAGTCGGGGTCGGGCAAATCCACGGTGGCGCGATGCATCGTGCGTCTCATCGACCCGAGCGGCGGCGAAATCAGGCTCGGCGGCGAGGATATCGCCGCCATGTCGCGCGCCGCGCTGCGACCGCTGCGGCGCAAGGTGCAGATCGTGTTCCAGGATCCGTACCGCTCGCTCAATCCGCGGCGCGCGGTCGGCGAAGCCGTCATGGAAGGTCCCCTCAATTACGGGGTACCGCGAGCCGAAGCACGCAAGCGCGCGGAGCGCCTGATGGAGCTTGTGCGCATGGATCCCGGGGTACTCAACCGCTATCCGCACCAGTTCTCGGGCGGCCAGCGCCAGCGCATCTGCATCGCGCGCGCGCTCGCGATGGAGCCCGAGCTGCTGATCGCCGACGAGGCGGTCT
>Ga0316620_10000597_pt1 | contig 14632 bp, 11 predicted proteins | sample OWC_Aug_M1_C1_D5_FD_207651 | JGI IMG/M metagenome (GOLD analysis project Ga0316620, IMG submission 207651) | Wetland soil microbial communities from Old Woman Creek delta, Ohio, United States - OWC_Aug_M1_C1_D5_B | ecosystem: Environmental > Terrestrial > Soil > Wetlands | place: USA: Ohio... | reverse complement strand
TTGCGATCTGTGATCATAACTCGGCAGAGAATACCACGGCCTTTATCAACGCCGGGGACGCGAAGGGCCTTAAGGTGCTGCCCGGGATCGAAGTCACCTCCAAGGAAGAAATCCATCTCCTGGCCCTCTTCGATTCTCAAGAGGACTGTGCGGCCCTTCAGGGCCTGATCTACGAAAATCTTCCAGGAGAGAACGTGGAAGAGGTGTTTGGCCGTCAGACGAGAATCAACGAAAGGGATGAGGCCGTAGGGGTGAACCGAAGAATGCTGATCGGAGCGACCCTTCTTCCTTTTGAACAGATCGTCTCCGTCGTTCATTCCCTCGGCGGGGTGGCCATTGCCTCTCACATCGACCGCCAGGCCTTTAGCCTGCTCGGACAGCTGGGGTTCATCCCGGAAGGGACCCTGCTGGACGGTCTGGAGATCTCCTCGCGCCTCTCTCGAGAAGAGGCGAGGCATCGATTTCGCTCGTACCAGCACTACTCGTTTGTCTGGTTTTCCGATGCCCATCGTCTTGAGGACGTGGGTAAAAGCATGACTCACTTCCTCCTGATGGGAACCTCCTCGGGGGAAGTGAAGATGGCTCTTCATCGCAAAGAAGGTCGAAGGGTCATGGGCTAGAACGCCGGTGAGAGGTGGGTTTGGAGGATCTTTCTCTCCATATCCTGGACATTGTTGAGAATGCGGTCTCGGCAAGAGCGAGGAAGATTGAGATCCGGGTGACGGAAGAACCCGGGGAGGATCGGTTGACGATAGAAATCCGGGATGACGGAATGGGCATGGAAGAAGAAGTCAGCCAAAAAGCGCTGGACCCTTTCTTTACCACCCGTTCTTCGAGGAGAGTCGGGCTGGGTCTTTCATTGATGGCGCAGGCTGCCCGAGAGGCGGGAGGCTCGCTTCGAATCGAATCGAAACCGGGAAGAGGGACAACCGTGACGGCCATTTTCCAGTATCATCACATCGACCGAAAACCCCTGGGAAATATGACGGAGACCATGACGACCCTTCTCTTGGGAAATCCGGATCTGGAGATCTTCTATACTCACAGGAAGGAAGAGAAGTCTTACGAACTGAGCAGTCCATTGTTGAAAAACCTGTTTAAAGATAGGCCCTTCATCGATCCGGAGGTCATCCAGTGGGTGAAGACTCACCTCAAAGAGGGGCTGGAACGGATAGGAGTCCGAGGATGAGGTGGGCGGAAGAGATTTCCCGCGAAGAATGGGAGAAGGTCGATCAGGTGATCGACAAGTATCAAAAGAGGCAAGGGATTCTTATCCCCGTGTTAAAAGAGGTCCAGGATATCTGCGGATATCTGCCCAAGAAGGTCCAGCAGCGGATCGCGAAGGGCCTTCAGCTTCCTGCCTCTCAGGTCTATGGCGTCGTTTCGTTTTACGCATTTTTCACGACCCATCCCAGAGGAAAGCATATCATCCGAGTCTGCCTTGGGACCGCCTGCTACGTCAGGGGCTCAAAACAGATTTTGGACAATCTTCAAAGGGAGCTCCATGTGGAAGTGGGAGGGATCACACAGGATAGAGAATTTTCATTGGAGGCTGTGCGATGCCTCGGGGCCTGCGGCTTGGCCCCGGTCATGGTGGTCGGCAGCGAGACGTACGGCATGCTGAGCCCGGGCCGGGCGATTGAAATCGTCAGTTCTTTCTCAAAATAGGAGCAACCGCCATGGCCAAGTTAACGATCGATGACTTGAAACGGATCAAGGAGGAAGTTCGCTCAACCACCGCTCTCAGGGAAGGGGGCTTCAGGGCAAAGGTGAACATCCACATGGGAACCTGCGGCATCGCGGCCGGGGCCAGAAAGCTGATGTCCGTCGTCTTGAAAGAGATTGAGGAGAGAAAAATCAAGGATGTTATGGTGACGACCTCCGGATGTGCAGGCCTCTGCAGCCGGGAGCCCATGGCCACCATTGAGATCCTCGGGAAACCCCCTGTAAAATATTGTGACCTCGACGGAGAGAAGATGAAGGAGATCTTCGTTCACCATGTCTTGAACGGGGATATTGTGGAAGCCTATGCCTTGGCAAGAGGGAGTGAAACCACTTACTGAGAAAGCGATCAGGTTATAATTAGATTATGCGGTTCAAGGTCTGCGGATGAAAACGTATCGAACTCATCTTATGGTGTGTGCCGGAACCGGCTGTGTCTCCTGCGGCTCCTTGCAGGTCAGGGAGCGTTTGGAAACGGAGTTGAAGAACCGGGGTCTTTCGGAGGAAGTGAAGGTGGTCGCCACCGGATGTAACGGATTCTGTGCGGAAGGCCCGATCATGGTCGTTTATCCTGAAGGCATCTTCTACAAGAAACTGACCCAGGAAGATATCCCCTTTCTGGTGGAGGAGCATCTCCTCAAAGGACGGCCTGTAGAGAAGTTCTTGTATACCGGACCCATGGTTAAAGAGAAGGTCCCTTTGTTGAAAGACATCCCGTTCTTCGAGCATCAGGTGCTGAGGGCCCTCAGGAATCGGGGTTTGATCGACGCGGAGAGTATTGACGAATATATCGCACGGGACGGATACGCGGCCCTCTCGAAGGTCCTCTCTTCCATGAAGCCCGAAGAGGTGATCCAGGAAGTAAAGATCTCCGGGCTGAGAGGCCGGGGAGGAGCGGGGTTTCCAACGGGTCAAAAATGGGAAGAGGGCCGGCGCTACGATTCCTTTCCCAAATTTGTCATCTGTAACGGGGACGAAGGAGATCCGGGCGCCTTTATGGACCGCTCTGTTCTGGAGGCAGATCCCCACTCGGTTTTGGAGGGGATGACGATTTGCGGTTACGCCATCGACGCGCACCAGGGCTATATCTACGTCAGAGCGGAGTATCCTTTGGCGATCCATCGGCTCAACATCGCCATCGAAAAGGCAAGAAACTACGGATTGCTCGGGAAGGATATCCTGGGCTCCGGCTTCGATTTTGATATCGGGATCTACCCGGGTGCAGGGGCTTTTGTCTGCGGAGAATCGACGGCATTGATGTATTCGTTGGAAGGGAAAAGGGGGATGCCTCGGATCAAGCCTCCGAGGTCTACGGAGGCAGGCCTGTGGAGCCAACCCACAGTCCTCAACAATGTCGAAACCTTGGCGAACGTCCCCCCAATCCTCCTGAATGGCGGACCATGGTTTGCATCTCTTGGAACGGAGGGATCGAAGGGAACAAAGGTTTTCGCCCTAACCGGTACAGTCGCCAACGTGGGGTTGATCGAAGTCCCCATGGGGACTTCGCTGCGGAAGATCATCTATGATATCGGAGGCGGCATTCCAGATAAGCACGAGTTCAAGGCGATTCAGATCGGTGGGCCCTCCGGGGCCTGTCTGCCCACCCCGTTACTCGATATCGAGGTCGATTTCGACTCCCTCGACGAAGCCGGGGCCATGATGGGCTCGGGGGGTCTGGTCGTGATGAACGATTCGACCTGCATGGTGGACACCGCCCGATTCTTTACCGACTTCTCTGTCGATGAATCCTGCGGTAAGTGCGTTCCCTGTCGGGTGGGAATGAAGGTGATGCTTAACATCCTCGAACGCATCATCGCGGGGCACGGAACGATGGAGGATATCGATCTCCTGGAGCGGCTGGGTCGTCATATCAAAAGTACCTCCCATTGCGGTCTGGGAAAATCGGCTCCGAACCCCGTGCTCTCCACCATCCGCTATTTTCGTCACGAATATGAAGCCCACATCCAGGAGAAAAAATGCCCTGCCCTCGTCTGTACGGACCTCATAAAATTTCAGGTCGATCCCGAGAAGTGTAAGATGTGCGGCCTCTGCAAGAAGGCGTGTCCGATGGAGGCCGTCACGTGGGAGAAGAAAACGCCGGCTGTCATCAACGTGGAGAAGTGCGTCCGTTGCCGGTCGTGTATCCAGGTATGCAAGTTTAGAGCGATCGAATAGAAAATGAATGTCAAATTTCAAAACCCAAATGTCAAATCAAGCTCTAATGTCAACGTTCATCATCTCTCCATCGGCAGGCGAGTTTCTAATTTGACATTGAGTCATTTGGAATTCATTTGGACTTTGAACGTTGACATGGGTCATTCGCTTTGAAGTGGAACTTATGAGCAATCAGCTAATCAAACTAATGATTGACGGAATCGACGTTGAGGTAGCAAAAGGAACGACGATTCTAGAGGCGGCGCAATCTGCCGGTATCCGAATCCCGTCCCTCTGTCACGACCGGAGGCTCATCCCCTTCGGCGCCTGCCGCCTTTGCGTCGTCCAGCAGAAAGGAAGATCCGAGCTGATGCCCTCCTGCTTCACCCCTGCGAGGAACGGGATGGAGATCGTTACCCAATCCCCGGGGATCTCCGAGTCGAGGAGGATGCAGCTCCAGCTGATCCTGCTCAACCATCCGATGATCTGCCCGCGTTGTGAAAAGGAAGGCGAATGCGACCTCCAGCGGCTGGTCTATGAATACGGGGTGGAAGAGACCCTCTATCCCTGGGAGCGCCTGGCATCCCCTGACGACGATCGTTCGTCCCTGCTCCAAAGGGACTCCAACAAATGTATCCTTTGCGGCCGATGTGCCCGCATCTGTGACGAGGTCCAGGGAGTGGGAGAGCTCTCTTTTACGCGAAGAGGAATCAGGACGGCCATCGATACGGACTTCCATCGTCCCCTCCAATGCGAATTTTGCGGCCAGTGCATGGATACCTGTCCGGTAGGCGCCATTACCAGTGACCGTTTTGACTACACGGCCAAACTGTGGGAGTTAAAGGAGACGACCTCCCCTTGTCCCTACTGTGGCTGCGGATGCCTCCTCACCCTAGGCTCAAAAGAAGGGGAAGTAAAGAGGGTCTTCTCGGACCCGGGGGGGCCAAGCGACGGGAATCTCTGCGTCAAGGGCAGGTTCGGCTGGGACTTCATCGACCATCCTGAAAGAATCAAGACCCCGCTTTTAAGAGTCGATGGTGGATTTAAAGAGGCTTCGTGGGATGAGGCCCTCGGGTTTATCGCTCACAAGCTCGAAGAGATCAAGGATCAATTTGGCCCCGATTCGGTTGCCGGCATTGCCTCCGGCCGGCTGACCAATGAGGAATACTATCTTTTCCGGAAGCTGTTTCGGGAGGGACTCGGGACCCATCAAATCGGCTTGGGGGACGGGAGCGCTTACAGGGGCTTGACAGAGGGCTTGGCCAAGACATTGGGGCTTGCGGCCTCCACCAACTCGATCCAGGAGATTCGAAAAGCGGACTGCATTTTCGTGATAGGGGTCGACCCTGCGGCAACACATCCGATCATCCGGAACGAGATTCACCTGGCCATCCGGCGAAACAGGACCCAACTGATCGTCCTGGGTTCTCATGACATCGGCCTCACCAGGGCTACCTTGACCTCTCCGATGTTTCGCCCGAGCATCACCCTCATCGGTAAACCCGGGGCGGAGGTATCGGTGCTCAATGCCATGGTCGGAACTATCCTGAGGGAAGGTTTCGAGGACAAGGGCTTCATCGCAGAGAGGACCCAGGGGATAGAAGGCTTGAGAGAAAAGGTGATCCCTGCCGCTTCGAAAGATGAAGGGTTGGGAGGTTTTTCAGAAGCAACAAGGGCGGACATTGAAAAGGCGGCAAGGACGTTTGCCCAGGCCAAAAAATCGATGATCCTGATCGGATCGGGCCTTTGGTCTTATCTTCCCCAGAAGGAAGTGGCTATGGCTGCCTCTAATCTGGCCCTTGTCACAGGCCACATGGGGAAGGAGTCATCCGGGATCCTGGTCCTTCTGGACAAATGTAATGTCCAGGGAGCGATCGACATCGGGGGCTTCGCAAGAGAAGGAGGATGGGGATTAGGAAACCTCACCCAAGAGGCAGGGGACGGGAGGGTTAAAGCTCTTTACGTCGTCGGAGACGACCCCCTCGCCAGTCATTCCCGTTCGGACCAACTCAAAAAGGTGCTGGAGAATCTCTCCTGTCTGATCGTCCAGGACCTTTTCATGACCGAGACGGCTAAAATGGCCCATGTGATCCTTCCTGTGAGTTCCTTTGTGGAGAAGAGTGGAACCTATACCAGCCTTGAGCGAAGGGTCCAGAAATTGAATCCTCTTCGTTCACCCCGGGACCAATCCAAATCGGATTTTGAGATCTTCCATGGCCTGTTGGGTCTCATCGAGTGCCCCGCCCCGGGAGAGACACCGGAGGCCGTTTTTGAAGAGATGGGTCGTCAGATCCCGCATTACCAGACCATTCAGGGTCAGGGGCAGTGGCCTAATAAAGTCCCGTATCTCTATTCTGAAGGTTTTCCGGGCGGAAAAGCGAAACTGATGCCGGTTGAGGCGACGCCGACTTCTGAGGCTCCGGAAGCCTATCCGTTCCAATTGATTCAAAGGCCTTCCCTCTTTCGGTCCGGTCTTACCAGTCTGAGGAGCCATCATCTGGAAGGGGTCTCCGAAAAGCCCTACTTGGAGATGAATCCTTCGGACGCCCTCGACCTTAAACTAGAAGAGGAGGAGGTCATCCGGATCTCGGCACATGAAGGCGGTTCACTGACGATGAAAGTAAGATTTTCATCGATGCTTGCTCCGGGGGTCATCACCGCACCCTGTCCTTGCCCCCTCGTCGGAGAGTCGGGAATCGGTGCGGTCAAAGTGGGCAAGCGAGAAACAGGATAGGTCATCTTTCTTGACAGAGAGAGAAGAGAGGATTCTAAGAAAGGGGGAGAGGGAATGAACATTATCGTCTGTATTAAGAGGGTCCCGGAGACGGCGGATGCGGATGTTTCCATCGACAAATCGGGGAAAGATATTGAAAAGAGCGGATTGGTTTTCGACCTCAACGAGTGGGATACCTATGCGATTGAGGAGGCCATCCTGCTGAAGGAAAAGACGGGAGGAACCGTAACGGTCATCTCCATGGGGGGCGAAGAGTCGAATGAATCGCTCCGGAAGTGTCTGGCCATGGGAGCGGATAATGCCGTCCGGTTGACCGACCCTGCTTTTGAGGGATCGGATGCCTTTGCCACGGCAAAGGTATTGTCTGAGGCGATCCGAAGCATCCCTTACGACCTTGTTTTGGCCGGCGTCCAGGCTGAAGACGACGGATATGGACAAGTCGGAGTGACCCTGGCCGAGATTCTGGGAGTTCCTCACGCCTCACTCGTCAACCGTCTCGAGGTCCAGGATAAGAAGATGAAAGCCCATCGCGAGCTGGAAGGGGGACTGGAGGAGGTGGTGGAAGTCGATCTTCCCGCTGTTCTGACGATCCAAACCGGAATCAACGAGCCCCGTTATGTCTCGATCATGGGGATTCGAAAAGTGGCTAAGAAAGAGATTAAGGCCCTCGGCGCTTCGGATCTCAATCTGAAGGCTGAGGAGGTTGGCCTCTCCGGCTCCCATCTCCGTCTCGAAAAGATCTTTGCTCCTCCGGTTGGCGAAGGGGCACAGATGTTGGATGGAAAACCTGAAGAGATAGCCTCGAAAGTTTTTGACATTCTGAAGGACAAAGGAGGGCTTGCCTAATGAAGAAGATCATCGCCTTAGCAGAGCATCGACAGGGAGAGATGAGAGACATTACGTGGGAAATCCTTTCCAAAGGAAGACAGCTGGCGGAGGGGATGGGTGCAGAGGTCGAGGTGGCCCTCCTGGGAAAGGGAGTAAAGAATTTGGCAGAAGCCCTCAAGCCAAAAGCCAACCGGGTGCTTCTGGTTGAAGATGATCGTCTGGAAGCCTTCAACTCGGAAACGTATCAGAAGGTTCTCACCCAGCTGATCACGGAGAGGAAGCCGGCCCTGACCCTGATCGGCCACACCGCCATGGGAATGGACATCGCTCCATCCCTGGCCGTTCAATTGAAGATGCCCCTTGCCACCGACTGCATCGGAGTCGATGTGGCAGGAGAATCCTTTGCCCTTACCCGTCAGCTCTACGCTGGAAAGGTTAACGCGGCCGTCTCCTTTTTGAAGGGAGGGCCGTACATGATTACGCTTCGGACAGGCGCTTTTCCCGTTTCGGAGAAGGAACCCTTCCCCGGTGAAATCGTCTCTATCCCTTCCCCGTTGACCGACGAAGGGCTGGCCAGGCGGTTTCTCCAGTATGTGGAAGCCGCCGTGGGGGAGGTGGATATTACCCAAGCCGATATCCTGGTCTCTGTGGGAAGAGGGATCAAAGAGGCGGACAATATTCCTCTCGTGAAAGAGCTGGCCGAGTTGCTGGGAGGGGCGCTCTCCTGCTCCAGGCCTGTCGTCGATAAGAAGTGGCTGCCAAAAGACCGGCAGGTGGGAACCTCGGGCAAAACCGTGAAACCGAAGGTCTACATTGCCATCGGCATTAGCGGCGCCTTCCAGCATATCGCGGGGATGAAGGGTGCGGGCACGGTGATTGCGATTAATAAAGACCCCAAGGCCCCGATTTTCGGCGTCGCCCAGTACGGAGTGGTGGCAGACCTATTCAAATTCGTTCCAGTCCTAAAGGAGAAGGTTAAGGAGCTCAAGAAGAAGTAGAAGTCCGGAAGTAGCACTTCGAACCCGGAGGAACGCTGTCCTAACCGGAATGAGGTGAGGCATGGATTTTGAATTAACGGGAGAACAGAAGGATATTCAGAAGGCGGTAAGGGAGTTCTGCCAGGGGGAATTCGACAAGGCAAAGATTTTGGAGCTGGAACAGACCCACGCTTTTCCCAAGGAGCTCTGGAAGAAGGCCGCCAGACTGGGTTTCGTAGGCATCCAATTTCCCGAAGAGTACGGAGGCCAGGGCTACGGGGTGACAGAAAATACCCTGATCGTTGAGGAACTCTGCCGGAATGACTCCGGGGTCGGAATCGCTTTGAGCATCGTGGATTTCTCTTCTGAAGTGATCCTCCGTTTCGGCAACCATGAGCAGAAGAAGAAGTACCTCATTCCGCTCACCAAAGGAGAATACATCTCAGCAGGGGCCTATACAGAGCCCGACCACGGAAGCGATATTACCCTGTTGGCTACGACGGCGTCGAAACGGGGCGATTCTTTTGTGATCAACGGGACCAAGACGTTTATTACCAACGGAACCTTTGCGGACTTCTTCGTGGTTCTCTGTCAAACCGACCCCAATGCGAAGCCCTCCTACCGGGGCCAATGTATTCTCTTGGTTGAGAAGGGAACCGCGGGGCTGGATGCTGCGGAGATCGCGCCTAAAATGGGCATCCGAATGACCGCGACGGCGGAACTCTCGTTCAGCGACGTCACCGTGCCCTTATCCCATCTCGTAGGTGAAGAAAACAAGGGATTCTATCACGTCCTTGAGTTCTTCGACGAGAGCAGGATCGAGATCGCTGCGCAGGCCCTCGGCATTGCCCAGGGGGCTTTCGACCGGGCGTTAGATTATACGAAGAAGAGGACACAATTCGGAAAGAAGCTGATCGATTTTCAAATCACTCAGCATAAACTGGCTGATATGGCCACAAAGATTGAAACCGCCAGGCTTCTCGTTTACAAGGCTGCCTGGAATTTCGACCAGAAGAGGATCGATCCGAAACTGACCTCCATGGCCAAGATGTTTGCCGCAAAAACGGCGGTCGATGTGGCCGATGAGGCCATCCAGCTTCTGGGAGGGTATGGGTATATCACCGAATACGAGGTGGAGCGATTTTATCGGGATGCGAAGATCACAGAGATCTATGAAGGCACGAAGGAGATCCAGAAAAATACGATTGCATCGGCCTTGATCGGAAGGCTGAAATGATAAGCCCGAAGCACGAAATCCGAAATTCGAAACAAACAAGAATGTTCAAAATTCAAATGTCCCAAAAGAGAATTTTTGAGTTTGAACATTTGGATTTGTTTCGGATTTCGAAATTCGGATTTCGGATTTATACCTGAAGGCATGAATTGGGTGAAACAAGCTGATGAACGTTGAAGAAGAAAAAAGGGTTCCCGAGATCCTGGTGATCGGCGCCGGCATCGCCGGAATGCAGACCTCCTTGGATATCGGCGATAAGGGATTCAAGGTCCATCTCGTGGAGAAGGAGCCTTCCATTGGAGGCCATATGTCCCAACTGGACAAGACCTTCCCCACCCTCGATTGTTCTGCCTGCATCATCACCCCTAAGATGGTCGATACAGCCAATCATCCGAATATCAACCTTCTCACCTATTCGGAGATCCTCCGGATCGAAGGAAAGCCGGGAGATTTCAAGGTTGTGGTCAGGAAGAAGCCCCGTTACGTGGAGACGACCAAGTGCACGGCCTGTGCGGACTGCGCGGCTCAATGTCCGGTCTCTCTTCCCAACGAATTTGACATGGGACTGGGGATAAGAAAGGCGATCTATATCCCCTTCCCTCAGGCGGTTCCGCTCAAGTATACGATCGATCGCCGGGGGACTTCTCCTTGTACGGCCACCTGTCCCCTCCACTGCAATGCCCACGGATATGTGGCCCTTATTTCCCAGGGCAAGTTCAAAGAGGCCCTGGCACTGGTAAGGGAGAAGCTTCCCTTCCCCGGAATTCTGGCCTATGCCTGTGCGCACCCCTGTGAACGGGAGTGTAAGCGAATTGAAAAAGACCGGCCCCTCTCCATCTGCCGTCTCAAAAGGTTCCTGGTCGATCATGTGGAAGAACCCGAGTTTACGTTTACCCCCCCTGAAGAGAAGGGTAAAAAGGTGGCCATCGTGGGCGGAGGCCCGTCGGGACTCACCGCCGCATACGATTTGAGAAAGATGGGATATGGGGTGACGGTTTTCGAATCCAAGAACGATCTGGGCGGCCTTCTCGTCCACGCGTTCCCTTCCTATCGCCTTCCTACGGAGGTGGTCAGAAGCGATCTCTCTGTGATCGAGAGAATGGGGATCGAGGTGAGACTGAGTGCCCAAGTGGGAAAAGACGTTTCTTCGGATACACTTTCCCAGTCCTACGATGCGATCTTTATCGCAGGCGGGGTGGCAGGGGCGGAATCCCTTGCCCGGGCCTTCGGGGAATTGAAGAGAACACGAAGGGGGACGATCCGGGTCAATCCCATCTCTCTGGAAACCAGTGCGAAAGGAATCTTTGCAGGCGGAGACATCGTGGCCGGCCCGGGGACCATCATCGAATCCATGGCCCACGGGAGAAAAGCAGCCATTTCAATCGATCGGTTCCTTCGAGGAGAAGATCTCTTCCAAGGGAGGGATTCCGAGGGAACGCAAGTCTCACCCTTCAGAAGTCTCCTTCCATACTCGAAGAGATTGGAACGGGAAGCCCTGCCCGACATGGTCAAACCGCTCGGCCCCGGCCTCACGGCGGAGGAGGCCATGGAGGAGGCAAAGCGCTGCCTCAACTGCGCAGGATGTTCGGATTGCGGCGAGTGCGCCAAGGCCTGCCAGCCCAAAGCCGTCAATTACGGGATGAAAGAAGAAATTCTAGAGCTTCACGTCGGAGCAATCATCGTTGCGACCGGATTCGATCCCTTCAACCCAAGACTCAAGCCCGAATTTGGATACGGGACCTATCCGAACGTGCTTCACGGTCTTGAAGTGGAGAGGCTATGCTCAGCCTCGGGGCCGACCAAAGGCGAGATTCTCATCCAGGGAAAGAAACCCAAAGAGGTGGTCTTTATCCATTGTGTCGGGTCCAGGGATAAATCGGTGGGGAACGAGTATTGTTCGAGGGTCTGCTGTATGTATACCGCCAAGCAGGCCCATCTTCTCAGAGATAAAATCCCGGATGCCTCGATTACCGTCCTCTACATGGACGTGAGGGCCTTTGGAAAAGGGTTTGAGGAGTTTTACGAGCGGGTTCAAAAAGAGAGAATCATCTACCGGAGAGCCAATCCTTCTGAGGTCTATCGAAAAAACGGGAAACTGGTGGTCAGAGCCGAGGATACCCTCTTGGGAGAGCCCTTTGAATTGGAGGCGGACCTGGTCGTCCTGGCTTCGGGACTGATGCCTCGAAAGGAAGACGATCTTCTCAAAGACCTCCTGGGGTTGGAGAAGTCTCCTGACCGATTCTATGCAGAAGCCCCGGGTCTCGATCCCATCGTGACAAACGTGGAGGGGGTCTTTCTTGCCGGGTGTTGCCAGGGCCCCAAGGATATCCCGGATACCGTCGCACAGGCCAGTGGTGCGGCTTCCTTGGCCTGTGCCTTTTTGGCAAAGAGTAAAAAAAGAACAAATGGAATAGTGGAATAATGGAGCGATGGAATGATGGAACACTGGACCGCAAACCGTGTCTATTTTAAATTTTCTTTAAAACCCATCATTCCAATATTCCAGTATTCCAATCTTGCAGTATTTCAGTGTTCGATTGGGCTTGAACGATGAAAATCGGTGTTTACATCTGTCATTGTGGGATCAACATCGCAGCGACCGTCGATATCGAGAGGGTAAGGACATATGCCCAAACCCTCCCCCATGTGGAGGTTGCTCGAAATTATCAGTATATGTGTTCCGATCCCGGCCAGGATCTGATCAAAAACGATATCAAGAATCTAGGCATTGATCGCGTGGTGGTGGCTGCTTGCTCCCCCCGAATGCACGAACCCACCTATCGGAAGGCCGTTCAATCGGCGGGGCTCAATCCCTACTTTTTCGACATGGCCAACATCCGCGAGCAGTGTTCCTGGGTTCATGCGAATCGGGAAGACGCTACGAAAAAGGCGATGAATCTGATCGCCTCGGCCGTAGCCAAAGTCTCCCTCCACGAGCCCCTGGAAGAAAAGGAAGTGGGCGTGACCCCTACAGTCCTCGTCATCGGCGGGGGCATTGCCGGGATCCAGGCCAGCCTCGACATCGCCCATTCGGGGTTCGAAGTCTATCTGGTCGAGAAATCGCCCACCCTGGGAGGCCATCTCGCCCAACTGGACCGAACCTTTCCCAACCTGGAGGAGACCTCCACGGTCCTATCCCCCAAGTTGGACGAAATGAAGGACGACCCCCTCATCCACATTCTCACCCAGAGTCAGGTAGAAGAAGTGGAAGGATTTGTGGGGAATTTTAGGGCGAGGGTGAAGCAGAACCCAAGGTTTATCAACGCCGAAAAATGCACGCGATGCGGAAGATGTGAAGAAGTTTGCCCTGTCCTTGTCCCGAGTGAGTTCAATATGGGACTGGCGGGGAGAAAAGCGATCTTTCTGCCCTCCCCTTGTGCGGTCCCCTTTACCTATACGATCGATTCCGAGAACTGTCTCTTGCTCCAGAAGGGAGAATGCGGAAAGTGCAGAGAGGCTTGCCCGGAGGGTGCCGTTGAGTTCGAACAGGTAGGGATAGAAACCCAGTTCGACATCGGGACGATCATCGTGGCGACAGGGTATGATCCCTTCGATCCGAAACAAAAACCCGAGTTCGGATACGGACTCTACAAAGAGGTGATCAGCGGACTCGAGTTCGAAAGATTGCTCTCAGAGAGCGGCCCGACCCAAGGCAAGATCCGGGTGGATGGCAAGGAGCCCAAGAGCATCGTATTCATCCAATGTGTGGGATCAAGGGATAAAACGGTAGGCAATGAATATTGCTCGAGGGTCTGCTGCATGTTTACGGCCAAACAGGCCTCTCTGGTCAAGGATCGAATCCCCGAGGCACGGGTCACCGTCTGCTATATCGACATCAGAGCCTTTGGAAAGGGATACGAGCAGTTCTATGAACAGGTCCAAAAGAAGGGAGTCCTTTACAGAAAGGGAATCCCGTCTGAAATCTATCGAAGATCCGGAAAATTGATCGTAAAGGCGGACGACGAACTCTTGGGTGAGCCCTACGAGGAAGAGGCGGATTTGGTCGTACTGGCAACGGGTCTTACCCCGCGAAAAGATGCAAATCGTGTCCGCAGCCTTCTTAAACTCTCCCAGAGTCCGGATCATTTCTTGCTGGAGGCCCACCCCAAAATGAGACCTGTGGACACGGCAACGGACGGGATCTTTTTGGCCGGGACCTGCCAGGGCCCGAAGGATATCTCCGATACCCTGTCGCAAGCTCATGGAACGGCCTCGAGGGCAACCATTCCCCTCTTCGCAGGAAAAGTGAAGATCGAGCCGATCACCTCGGTGGTCGACGTCTCTTTCTGTGCGGGCTGCGGCCTCTGCGAGCAGATCTGCGAATTTCGAGCCCTGAAACTCGACCCCTATCGGAACGTCATGACGGTAAACGAAGCCCTCTGCAAGGGATGCGGGGCCTGTAATGCCACCTGCCCCTCGGGTGCCATCAGCCTGAGGCACTTTAAGACCGAACAGATCATCGCTCAAATCAAAGAAGTCTGCTGATCTCGGATTTCCGATTGCGGATTGCGGATTTCGAATTGCGGATTGAGGACTTTAGAAATTGTTAACGGCCAATTGCTCATTGACCATTTTGCATTGAGCTTTTCCTATGGAGAAGGGTCTCATCCAGGTATACACCGGAGATGGAAAAGGAAAGACCAGCGCTGCCCTGGGACTTGCGTTCAGGGCGGCCGGCCATGGATTAAAGATTCTCGTCATCCAATTCATGAAAGGGAACATCCAGTATGGTGAATTGGAATCAGCCAAGAAACTCTCCCCCCATTTGACGATCAAACAGATGGGCCGTGAGACCTTCGTCTCCAAAAAGGACCCGGACCCCATCGACATTCAGCTGGCCCGGGGTGGATTTGATCTGGCAAAAGAAGTCATCGGCGGCGGAGAATATGACATCGTCATCCTGGACGAAATCAATACCGCCGTCGATTTTGGTTTGATTCCTCTCGCCGATCTCCTTCATCTTCTCGAAACCAAACCCGGCCC
>Ga0316620_10000596_pt1 | contig 14639 bp, 10 predicted proteins | sample OWC_Aug_M1_C1_D5_FD_207651 | JGI IMG/M metagenome (GOLD analysis project Ga0316620, IMG submission 207651) | Wetland soil microbial communities from Old Woman Creek delta, Ohio, United States - OWC_Aug_M1_C1_D5_B | ecosystem: Environmental > Terrestrial > Soil > Wetlands | place: USA: Ohio... | reverse complement strand
CATCGGAACGCTCTCTGAGATGAATCCGTAGATGGCTTCCCAAGTGGCTCTTAGGATTCGATTCCGTTCATTCTCCCCAATGTGTTTGCTCCAGCTTCCCCCAAGGTACGCATAGGTGCAGTGGCGCATATTTCGTGAAGAGAGAGCGATAGCGGCCTCTTGGTCCCGAACCAAGAATCGTACCAAGCCAGACCACCGACCCATCAAGTCGGATCTCTCTAGATGGTGATTCAATTGTTTCGTTGGGCTTGCTGCAGGTCCCGGACTGTACCGAGCAGTATCCCATCCACACTGAATACTTCAGATGCGAGTAAGTCTATGCAGCCCCTCTCAAACACTGGACCATCGAAGACCGGGTTTCGATCATTGAGAGCAATGCCGGAGACCAGTGGGTTGAAACTGGGAAGGACCACCAGCTCCGCTCTTTTGGCGTAGTGCTCTGTGGACAGTCCGAGATTGCGTCTGACACAATCTGTATCCAGAATACCCTTCATCACAACGGGGATTGTGCCCAGTGATCTCTTGACACCCATGACTCCAGCTACAGGGGATGGCGCACTTCTAGTTCTTCTGATGCTCGGATGCTGATGCCCCGTCACGACAAGTCCGGCGCTGAGAACCTCCTCGGAAGGCCAGGCGTGGCCGTGGAAGAGTCCAACCGGAGAATCCCCGGGGCCGATCACTATGCCTCTCACGTTTGTGACAGTCACACTTCTTGGGAGAAGCGCCTCAAGGTCGCCATCGTGATTGCCGGGAATAAGCGTGACTGGTAGCATGGAAGATATGCTGCCCACGAACTCCGGTATGGTCTTCCAATTGAACGACCTGTCCGCACTCAGAGTGTGCTTTACGTCCCCCAATATGTACAGAGCCACGGCATGGTGTTTCCGTATCAGCGATTCCAGCCTGAGCCTCATCGCGTCATGTTCTGCAGGGATGGCAACCCCTTTCGCAGCACTCATCTCTGCAGAGAAACCAAGATGTAGATCCGCGACAACTAGCGATGACTGCTTCCCATCATCAAGTACTAGAGCAGAGTCTTCAAGGATCGTCCGCATCTTGAGGATGAAATGCGTAGTGACGTTAAAAAGTGAGTGACGGAAGAACATCCCTAGTTGATGCATGTGCTTACGGCCAATGAAGTGCATATGCTCTCGGAGCACGAGCTTACACAGAGGACCGTAGAGCATTTCAAGGACAAGTACGGAAAGCGATTCGTCAGGGCACTGAGGGCTGTCGAGGAGGGAAAGGTGGTCAGATACTACTTCACTCCGAGCGAGACATCGACGTGGATTGTCCAAGGCCATCAGAGAGAGTATCTGACAATACCCGAGGTCTATTGCAGCTGTAGAAGCTTCTACCAGTCGGTCGTGATAGCACGCGATACAGACCTGTGCTATCATCTGTTGGCTCAGAGGATTGCCGAGATCAGGAACCAGTTCAGAAGTATATCGTCGACCGATACCGAGCGACGCCGAATGTATGTGAACTGGAGGCGAACTGACTGACTCCTAGGATACATTTAAAACTCTGTCCGGACTGAGCGCCCCAATCCGAGCAAGAAGGTTGGACGGAGCATATGAGACACAGTAGCCGTCAAAGAAACGCCCTTATCGTAGCTACGTCGCTGCTACTGTTTCTGTGTTTCCTTCCGACGGCGAACGCCCAGACGTCGCTTGACCAAGTTGTCATAATGTTCGATGCCAGTCACAGCCCTCAGCATGGTGCACTTGATAGAACAAATGGTCTGGGACTGATGCTTGACATGGTGAATGCCTCAACCCGCTACATCGTCAAGGTGAATACGGGCGCTCCACTTAATGACACTCTGTTACGTGACGTCGATGTACTCATTATTGCCGCCCCAGACGCATCAGATGGATTCACTGAGAACGAGATTGCAGGAGTGTCGGAGGCGCTTGCAAATGGGACATCCATGTTCGTACTTGGTGATCCTAGCATCAATCAGACATCTAGGTACTGGAGTACAGAGAGCTTTCGCGACCTCGGGGAAAACATCGCGATCAACCGCTTCCTAGATGCACTCAATATCAGTGCTGTCCGTTTCAGTATCAATCAGACCGCATCAGACACATATTGGGGCGATACAATGTTCGACCGCGAACAGGCGCTGAATGCGTCAGTCCCCTATGTCATCCGAGTCGACGCAAGTACTTGGGAGGTGGGGCACCCCATCTTCAAGGACATAAACGACCTTGTGCTGATGACCGCCACTCTTAAGCCTCTGAATGCATCAGAGGTGTCGGCAACAGGATTCGAGAGTTCATTCGCACAGTTTCGTAAGGGGCCGAACTCCTTTGCCAACATCAGTTTTCCCAACATGACCCTTGAGGACTTTGCCCTCAAACCACTGTCGTACTCTGCGATCAACGGGACTTATCCACCGTGGATGGCCTCGTTTGAGTATGGGAACAGCAGGATAGTCATCTTGGGCTCTGCGATTATGTTCACGGGCAGAACACTAGATCTCCCAAGTACTGACAGCCGTACTACTTTGCAGTGGTTCTACACGGCCGACAACTCGCGGTTCTTCATGAATGTGCTTGGTTGGTTGTCAGAAGGGGCTCTGGAACTGCCCAGTGCCATTCTACCGATGGCTGTAGTTTCAGGTGCCATACTCGTCATCGGCATAGCCTACTACCTCTTCAGAAGAGCGAAGTGATACCGGTCTACATCACCATGCAGGCTTCGCGAACCCCTGAGTCGAGAGGGCCTGTTCAATCCGAGTCTTCAGTTCATCTATGCCTGTCTTGTTTCTTGAAGATGTCACGACTATGCTTGGCCTTCTCTCAGGTTCTGCCGCCGCCATCTTGCTTTGCAGGTACTCAATAGCCTCACTGAAGTTGCGCTTGTCAAGCTTGTCGCTCTTGTTCGCTACAATGATTACTTCCCTGCATATCTCACTAAGGAAGGAGTAGAATTCGATATCGATCGGTATCTCTCCTCGCGCTTCCCACCTATCTGTCAGGTCCTTGAAGAGTGACACGTCCACTACTAGAATCGCAACAGCAATCCTCTTCCCCCAGGTCTCTAGGCTCGCTACAGTCCGCCTCTTGCTTGCTTCAATGGCCACTTTGCTCAGCCTCTCGGCGTGCCCGAAACCTGGCATGTCCACAAGTGTCAGGGGACCTAGGTCCAAGAGAAACTCGCGCCTCGTACTGCCAGGTTTTTTCCCGACGCGCACCTTCTTTCCGGTAAGACACCTCACAATGCTGCTCTTCCCCACGTTGCTGCGTCCAGCAACCACAACGAGTGGTTTCTCTGCTTCAGTCCCAGAACTGCTTGGTCCTTGCATACTCCTTCTCTGCCTTCGCTATTGCCCGTAGGAGCGTGAGTCTGTCCTCCCGACCGGGACCAAGGATTCTGGCTGCAGTTCTTGGTCCAATCCCTCTGCCGGCTAGAGCCATCAGAGCTTTCTTCCCGTACTGTGCAACAAGCTCTGCAGTCAATACACCCACGCTATACTTCTTCTCCTCTTCACCAGTCAGCTTCTTGCCCAGTCGCCTCTTCTTGGCGATTCTGACAAGTTCCTCCTCTCTGGGGTGCAGTACGGCAATCATTCTAGATGCACATAGAGGACAGACAACCTCCTCATCGAGCGTGGATATGGTCCGTGCCGAGGTCCAGCCACAATTCATGCATACAAGCCTGAGCCTTCTGGAGAGCAGTCTTCTCTCCATGAGCCTCAGTATTTCGTTCTCCTCGGTCACTTCGCCTACAACTTCGAAGCGAGATCTCTCCTCGACTACTGACCTTGCCAGTGGAGACATCTCCTTCGGTTGTACAATGGTGACATCGAGCCGCCCCTCAGCAGCCTTGGTGAATTGCCGAATAGCAGTTTCCTCGTCCATCTTCTCACGAAGCACTTCTTGCATTGCCTCTTCGTACACAGGAGTGTTCTCGAATGCACGTATCAGCTTCCTGACCGGTATCTCACTTGTCTTAGCCGCACGATCTACAACGCCCATTCGACGCGCCACATGTATGAACCTTGAGGCGAAGGTCTGCGTGTTCTTCAGAGCCAGACGGAGAATGGCTCGAATCTGGTCCGGATTGTAGTTCTTCAGAGCATCCACGACATGCTCTGGGTCGATGTGCGAGGAGGCAGTCAGCAGGATTCTATACGGGTCACGCTCTACTCCAATATCGATACCTTCCCGGGTAGTAAGAAGAGCGGCCAACACAATCCCAAGGGTTTCACTGCCCTTTGTCCCGAGAGGCATATGCAGCACGAGACCCGTACCTATGTCCTCCAAGACTGCATGTGATTCCGACGGGAGGAGACCCAGCTTCTCGTGACTTGCTCTAGCCTCAGCAATCAAGAAAGCTGTAGCGGTATCACTGAGTCGGTACTGCCTCCTGAGCCAAGACCTCGCCTCCTTCTCTGTCATTGAAACCGTGCGGTTCCATACCTCGGCGACCTCAGAAGCGACCTCATACGGCACGGGAATCATCTCTCCTATCCATCTGGGTGCATCTGTGTCCACCTGTGTTGCCGGTGCGCAGAGTATCTCGTCCTCTTCTACGCTGACGACTGTATACGGTCTGCCGCGTATCACGAAGGTGGTTCCAGAGCCAACATTCTCTTCCACGTAGTCTTCGTCTAGGACCCCTATGCTCCTCCTAGTGACCATGTCAACGGCAGCGATTTGTCTGACATCGGGGATTGTGCTCAGGTGCTCATAGTAGAACTGTCGTGTCCTAGAAGTTCTGTCTACACGCCCATCCTTCACAGAAACAAGGCCTCGTTCCGTCATGAAACTGAGCAGAACACTCAGTTCGTCCTGCGTGAAATGCCGGAACGGATAGCTGGAATGCACCAGCTCCTGTACGCGTTCCATGTCAATTGCTCCCGAGTCTAGAGTCAGGCCGCAAATCTGGTGACAGAGTACATCCCATGAGTTCTCGGGAATCTCCGCCGCCTCGACTTTATTGAGACGTGCTCTCCTGAGAATCACGCCCGACTCGGTTACATCGTCTATGTTCTCAGTGGCAAGGATTACGCCCTCTGCTACTCTTTCCAGACTATGTCCTGCCCTACCTGTTCTCTGTAAGGCACGGGAAACGGATCTTGGGCTGCTGTACTGAATCACCAAGTCTGCCTGACCGATGTCGATGCCCAATTCCAGACTAGATGTGGCAACTATGGCCCTGCTCGTGCCCTTCTTGAGCCTGTCCTCGGCCGCTAGGCGTACATCCTTTGACAGAGATCCATGGTGAACATCAAACTCGTATGGTGGGTTCAGCGCTTGCATCTTGGAGCCTAGGACTTCTGCAAAGGACCGTGTGTTCGTGAAGACCAGCGTCGACTGATGGCCTGCAATCAACTCGATGATTCTGCGTAGTCGAGCTACTGAATGAGGAGGATAGGATATTCTCTTCGAGACAGTTTCATCGTCGCTGGTGGGGACTGGCATTTCAACTCTCAGCAGCATCTTCCTCATCTGGAAACCCGCCCATATTGTGGGTGCATGATGTTTCGGGCCAGCAAGAATCCCTGCAACAGCGCTAGGATTGCCAACCGTTGCCGATAGCCCCACACGTTGGATTGGTGCTCCAATGATCCTCTCAAGACGCTCGATTCCGAAACTTAGCTGTGTTCCTCGTTTACTGTCGGCCAGTTCGTGGATCTCGTCTATGACTATGGCGAACACGGTCTTCAGATGTGACTGCATTCTCCGAGCCGGAAGAACCGCTTGGAGCGTTTCGGGTGTCAGAATCAGCAGGTTTGGAGGCCTTATCGCCTGCTTTCTGCGTGCATATTGTGTTGTATCGCCATGTCTGACTTCAACAGTCAGTCCCAGATGATGGCAGAGCTGCTCTAGACGCCGGAAGACATCACGGTTCAGAGCACGGAGAGGCGTGACATAGAGAATGTACACTCCGAAAAGCTCTCTCTGCTTGGAAGCATCGTAGAGGCGATTGAGCAGTGGAAGTAGTGCTGCCTCGGTCTTCCCGCTGCCAGTGGGTGCAATGAGCAATGCATTGTGGGCCGGTTTGATGAGCTCGGGAATGGCTTTCTCCTGTATTGGTGTAGGCGTCACCATTCCCTGGGAAACCAGAAAGGTACGGATTCGGTCATCGAGTGTGTCGAAGCCACTCATGCTTTTGGCTTCCTGATTAGCTTCGCATGCTGTAGTTCGTTGAGCAAGATACGTATATCCGTTGTCAGAGTCGCGTCAGCTTCCTGCATCCGCTCCTCAAGAAGTGCGATGGCCTCGGGGAGGGTACAACCCTTCTCCGCAACCGATTCTACCATATTCCTCATTTCATCAAGATTGAAGATATGTGGTGCACATGCCTCAAAACACTCACGGAGTAATGACGCGACTTCTTTCAAGGCGTGGTTCTCCGACTGCTCACCTACTCTTCGGTCTGTTCTCCGCCCCATACCGTGTAGGCAAGAATTAGAAGTAATGTGACTATGCCTAGCAGATTCAGGAGTATGGTCAGTATGGAAGTGAACAATGCTACCTGCATATGAATCCGGTGACTCCCAGTGGGGTCTGCTTATAATGATTGCTGAAATTCAGCCTCTGTATCACTCTAGGCTTCCGCCTTTCGCTCGTCATAGAATCTGTCTATGAAGCTCCCATAGATATCGACAGGTTCGGTCAGTGAGTTCACATCATCAATAGTCATCTCAAGGCTACAGGATCCGCACTTGACTGTGGCAATCCCGTTCTCTCTGTAGACTTCAATCTTGATTGCCACATTCCCGCACTCAGGACACGTATAGACATCGGGAATTCGTTTCTGTGGTCTTCGAATGACCTTCTGCCTTCGCCTTCTTCCCATCTTTCGCACCTATGCCTATTGCTCACATCTGGGATAGCGCCCTACCAGAAACAGAGCGGGTTCCACCAAGGCTGCGTTGATTTAAGCGTTTTGTTGATGCTAAGCAGGACTCCGACGGATGGAAGCTTTCTTATCGTGACAGGTTCCGCAAAGACGCAATGCCAGCTGTTTCAAGAAATGCCGAGTGTGTCCTGCGCATATTGCGGAACACCGGGAATCTAACGACCGCCGGAATCTTGGAGGCCGCAAGAAGACCAGAGAATGCGGACATCTGCAGCGACTGTGCCGGCGGAGACTCATTTGTTGTGGCCGCAAACGAACTAGTGGAGCTAGGCCTGATTACTAGAAGATTTGGCAAGGGCGGGTATCGCTGGCAACTCGTGAGTGTGAGCGAATGACGGACTGGGCACGCATTAGAAGCGACTTTCCCACGCTGAGACGAATGATTCGCGGACGACCCATAGTCTATCTGGACAGTGCCTGCATGTCACTCAAGCCCAAGCAGGTCTTGGCTGCCATGAATGAGTACTACGAGATGTACCCGGCATGCGGCGGCAGAAGCCTACACACACTCGGGCAGGAGGTTTCTCGTGCATATTCGGCCGCGCGCGAAAAGCTCGCGGGGTTCATCAATGCCTCGCGACCCGAGGAGTGCATCTGGACAAGGAATGCCACAGAGTCTCTCAACATTGTCGCGAACTGCGTGGCTCTTCCCAAGGGATCGAAAGTGATAACCACATCACTGGAACACCACAGTGGTTCACTCCCATTTGTTGAACGTGCAAAAAGAGATGGACTTCGCCTTGAAGTTGTGAATGCAAAGAACGATGGGACTTTTGACATCGAAGACTGGAAGAGAGCGATAGACGGGAACACCAGTCTGGTATCCGTTGTACATTCCTCAAATGTGACAGGCACGATTGCGCCCATCAGAGAGATAGCTGAGTTGGCTCATGACAAGGGCGCACTCATCGTTTCCGACGATGCACAGTATGCACCTCACCATCCTCTGGATGTTCAGAAGCTTGGAGTGGACTTCTCTGCAATCTCGATTCACAAGATGTGCGGTCCGACAGGCATGGGGGTTCTATATGGCAGAATGGAACTACTGGAATCGATGAGGATGTTTCTGACCGGAGGCGATACAGTACGTGACGTCCGATATGAGAACGGCCAGATTCTGCCAACGTATCTTCCGCCCCCAGCGAAGTTTGAGGCCGGGCTCCAGAACTATGCAGGTGCGATAGGATCCGGTGCTGCAGCCGACTATCTGAAAGCGGTAGGCATGGACCAGATAGAGCAACATGAGAAGTCCCTGCTATCAAGCGCGCTCAGAGGGCTGTCCGATATCGAGGCGGTCCAGATCATAGGCCCTGCCGACGCCAGTAAGAAGACGGGTCTCGTGGCTTTTCGAGTGAGGACCGTAGAGTCTGCTCACGATGTGGCATCCTATCTGAATGAGGAATACAACATAATGTGCCGTTCTGGTTGGCACTGTGCAGGACCCTACCATTATCAGCTCGGTATTCAGCCTACCATGGGTACTGTCCGAGCCAGCTTCTACCTCTACAACAGCCAAAATGATGTGAAAGCTCTCCTTGGGGCAATCCGTGCGCTTGTTGAAGCCAGTTCGTGACCGTTCGCTGAGTTGTTGCCTATCCTAAGAGCCCTCGCACGTCCTCCCTTGCCCGTCTAATCTCGTCGATTGTGTTGCTCTTTGATGCTTCTCGTGCTGCAATCTCGATGGAGTCCCTGAACTTCTTCACAGTTCCTCGAACAACGATGTAGTCGCCTTTCATCTTGTCCAGCGGCCTCTCCGACTTCTTCAGAGCACTCTGCACATCTTCAGCGGTCATCTTCAGCAGTTTCTCCCCCAGAGTGTCAAACACTGTCACGCGAGTGGTACGACCCGATCCATCATCGAGTGTCAGCTTGAAGAGGAGAAGTGGTATCGGCTTCTCGACAGTCTTGTGAATGCTGCATGCGTAGACGCCATCGGTGTTCTCGACCTTCTTCTTACAGTCGGGCTTGTCACAGGCCAAGTAGAATGGATCGCTGTCAGGAACGTCTACTATCATCCCCAGTATCTCAACACTCTGATTGATCATGTTGTCATCTATGTCGGCAATTCTGAGTCTGACGGGCTTGAAAGTCGGTGCAGTCTGGATCTGAGATATGTCAAGACTGTCCAAGTTCAGGTCCAAGGGATTGATATCTATCTCAGCCCGTTTTCCGGTGTGGAGCTCTACACCGCCCCTGAAGCCCTCCTTCACATAGCCGTGCCGGATCCTGATTGTGTCCCCCTCTTTGAGATCCTCGATCTTCTCAATGCCCTCGTTCCAGAACGTCACCCTTGTTGAGCCACTCTCATCACCCACGATGATGCTCCTGACATGGCCCTTGGCCTTCCCTTTGTCGAACTCCCTGACTTCCGCAATGCTTGCGACCTTCCCTTCGATATCGACGTCTGTCATGGAGACCGAGAGCTCACCTATGGAAACCTTTCCCAGTGGCTGAGCTGAGGATGTACGACCTCCGGCTTCGACTGTATCGGACTTCTCTTTCAATCCGCGCTGGATTTGAGATATGTCAAGACTGTCCAAATCTAGGTCCGAGGGGTTGATATCTATCTCGGCTCGTTGCCCGGTGTGGAGTTCTACACCGCCCCGGAAGCCCTCCTTCACGTAGCCGTGCCGGATCCTGATTGTGTCCCCCTCTTTCATGTCGTCGACCTTTTCAACGCCCTCGTTCCAGAACGTCACCGTTGTCGAACCGGTTTCGTCGCCTACTATGATGCTTCGGACACGACCCCTAGTGCTCCCTTTGTCGAACTCCCTGATGTCTGCGATGCTTGCTATCTTCCCCTCGATGTCGACATCCCTCATGGAGACCGAGAGCTCACCAATAGAGACTTTGCCCAGTGGCTGAGCTGAGGAGGCGCGGCCCTTGGCTTCGACTGCATTTATCTTCTCTTTCAATCCGCGCTGAATCTGTGACGAGCGGCCTGCATGAATCTCGAGTTCGTCGGTTCTGCCCTTCTTCGTGTACGCTCCCGTGAGCCGGACCACCTCTCCCTCCTTGACATCGGCCATCTGTTGCACAAGCGAATCCCAGAATACGATCCTAGCAGAACCAGTCTCGTCGGCGCCGATCACGCTCATCACCTTGCCTTCGCTGCCGTCCTTGCTTCTTGTGAATGTAGAGATGTTCAACACTCGCTGTACCTTGAATGTCAAGGCCAAGTCAAAGGCAGGGACTTGAAGTCCTCCGATCTTGCTCGTGGCAGCAGTCGGCAGGGTGAGATTCAGTTCCTCGATCTCTTCATCCGTCAGTTTGCTTATACCTCCGAACCGGCCCAGATTCAGTTCAGGGGTATCCTTCAGTCCCTTCTTCACGTAAGCCCCACGTATCTGAATCACATCGCCCACTGAGAGCCCATCCTCTTCAACGGCCTTGGTCATCTCATCCCACAGTGCGACTCTAATCTGCCCTGAGTCATCGGTCACCAGAATACTTGCCACCTTTCCTTCCCCGCCACCTGGTTTTGCAAATGCTCGTGCGGGGTCGACTCTGACCACCTTCGCGGTGAGAACGACGTTTCTGGTCGCTTCGGTGACGTCTGCAATCTTCATTCTTGGTCTAGGTGATAGCTGATGCAAATCCACACCAAGTTCTCTCGCCACTATCATGGCAGCAGATTCATCATTGACTACCTCTGGTCCCAATTCCTGTCTCTTGTCTTCAATGAGCTGCAGTATGTGCTTCCGGTCATGGTCCGTATTCTTCAGAATGAGCTGAATTGTTTCCTCAAGCGTGAGCACTGGTCCTTCCCTTCGTTGCCAGATCCGTTCAAATCACCGATTGGTTCTATCACTCCGCTTTAAAGGTCACTACTCGCTCGGAGTGAGAGTGAAGACACAAAAGCCATCTTGTCTACAGTAGGGGCTGAGAAGCCGTGAGTGAACCCGAGTACAGTCTTCCGGAGCACAGTCTAAGCTATGGCCAGTACTTTGCGAGGATCAACGACGAGATTAAGGTCGTATATGAGATTGCCAGACAAGCACGGCTTCGTGGATTCGACCCTGTCACACGTGTGGAGATTCCACCGGCACATGATGTGGCTGCGAGAGTAGAGGCCACTCTTGATGGGCCCATTGGCGTGGCCAAGAGGATACGCGAGCTTGAGAAGACCATGACTCGTGAGGAAGTGGCCTTTGTTGTTGCGAAAGAGATTGCCGAGGGTAGTCTCGGCCGGATCTACGACCCGGAGAGTGCTGCAGATGATACTGAACGGGAGAAAGCCGCAGACAAGGCCGTACGGGTCGCCTTGGCAATCCTCACGGAGAGCATCACTGCAGCACCTCTGGAGGGGATAGCAAAGGTCCGCATCCGCGGGTCAAGACGGGAATCGGGGGATGAGAGGTACCTTGCGCTCTACCTTGCGGGTCCTATCAGAGCAGCAGGTGGTACAGAGGCAGCGATGACAGTCTTGGTTGCAGATCATGTGCGTCAGGTCCTTGGGCTGCCCCGACTCAGGTCGACTGACGATGAAGTGGAGAGGGCCCTTGAGGAAGTAGAGCTCTACGCAAGGAATGTACACTTACAGTACCCAGTGAATCCAGAACTGATCAAGATGGCTGCTAGGAATCTCCCGATAATGCTTACAGGTGAACCCACAGAGGAAATCGAGGTGTCTGGCGGTCGTGATCTGGAGCGCATTGAGACGAATCGTGTGAGGGGCGGGGCAGTTCTCGTATTGAGTGACGGTGTGGTCGGAAGAGCGCCGAAACTTGCCAAGATCGTCAACCGGCTGAAGATCGCTGAATGGGACTGGCTCGTCGAGAAAGACAAGGGTCTCGCCGCGCTGGTGGCAAAGGCCAAGATGGCCAAGGCCGAGGACTCGGCAGATAGGACTCTTGCTCCCAAGGGAGACTACCTTGCTGACATCATTGGAGGCAGACCGGTCTTCTCGCATCCCTCTAGACTGGGCGGCTTCAGGTTGAGGTACGGAAGGTCTAGAAACACAGGTCTTGCTGCGGTCGGCATTCACCCCGCGACCATGTTCATCGTTGACGAGTTCCTTGCCACAGGGACGCATATCCGTACCGAGAGACCGGGCAAGGGCTCCATAGTTGCGCCTGTCGACACCATCGAAGGCCCCATCGTGCTCCTGAAGGATGGTTCCGTCATACGTGTTCTTGACGCCGAAGAAGCTCAGAGGTTGGTGGCAAAGAAGGAGATTGACAAAATCCTGTATCTCGGGGACATACTCGTTGCCTTTGGAGAGTTCCTTGAGAACAACCATCCACTTGTGCCAGCGGGTTATTGTGAAGAACGATGGTCGCATGACGTCGAAACAGCGTCTAGCAGCCTGTCGGCAAACAAGTTGGAGAGACTGTTGGGCTCAGGCAACATGACCCCAGAGCGTTTTGAACAGCTCATTCGTTTTCCATTGTACAGCGTGCCAAGTCCAGAGGAGGCACTGTATCTCTCCCGGCAGTTCGAAGTACCACTGCACCCTAGATTCATCTACCGATGGGCCGCATTGTCTATGGAGGAAGTGATCAGACTCAGGGACTGGGTGTTGTCAGAGTACAAGATTGAGGACGTAGAAGGTGCGAAGCTGATACTGCTACCGAACGTTCCTGAGTACAAGGTGATGCTCGAGAAGATTGGCCTGCCCCACAGATATGTTGAGAATATGAAGTACATACAGCTCCTTGACAGCCCATCGACTATCATTGCCCAGCTGGGAAGTCGTCACAAGAAAGCTAGTGGTTCCAGTCCGATTGAAATATTGAACAGCGTCGCGGATGTTCGAATACGGGACAAGATAGGACTGTCCGTGGGTGCAAGAATGGGGCGCCCGGAGAAGGCTGAGGAGAGGAAGATGAAGCCTCCAATTCAGGCACTCTTTCCCGTTGGAAGAGCAGGCGCTGCAGAACGCAAGCTGGAGAAGCTAGCCAGAGAACCTGCAAGTACGTTGGAAGCGTTCGTTGATGAAGGTCACCTCTCGTCGTCACCCAGTGTATCCAAGAGTGCAACAGTCGAGGTGGTATCACGACTGTGCCATGAGTGTTCCGAGATTACATATGAGTCACGGTGCCCCAAGTGTGGGGCTCATACAGAGGTTCAACGATACTGTTCTGCGGAAGGATGCGGAAAACCCGTCGATCAGAACTCCGGCATGTGCCCGTCAAGCCATGATATGAACCTGATACGTGCGACCAGGATAGTCAATATTGACATTCGAGCATTGCTGGAACGACTCAAGGGCGAGATTCATGAGAATCAGACGTACGATGTGAGAGGCGTATTGGGACTCACTAACGAACTCAAGATTCCGGAATACCTAGGCAAGGGAATACTTCGCGCCAAGCATGAAGTGTACTGCTACCGAGATGGCACTGCTCGTTTCGATGCCACAGATGCACCTCTCACACATTTCACACCCAGCGAGGTGGACATCTCTCTGGAACAGCTTCGTGAACTCGGCTATACGACTGACACTGATGGCGCACCCATCGTATCAAGAGACCAAGTAGTTGAGCTAAAGGTCCAAGACCTAGTGGTCTCGGAGGCTTGTGCAGCATATCTCGTGCGTGTGGGCAAGTTCGTCGACGATTGCCTTGAGCGGATCTACGGGTTGCCTAGGTACTACAATTTCAACAAGGTTGAGGATGTGGTTGGAGAACTTGTCGTAGGTCTTGCGCCACATACGTCTGCCGGAATCATAGGGCGCATCATAGGCTTCACAGATGCCAGTGTGTGCTATGCTCATCCGTATTGGCATGCTGCAAAGCGCCGCAATTGTGATGGTGATGAGGACTCGCTGATGCTTGTTCTCGATGCCCTTCTCAACTTCTCGAAGTCATATCTACCGGCTGGAAGAGGCGGCTTCATGGATGCCCCCCTCGTGTTGTCAGTCATACTCAATCCGAGAGAGGTTGATGATGAGAGCCACAACATGGAAGTCTGCAGTCGGTATCCTGCGAAGTTCTATGAGATGACCGACCGCATGGCCGATCCCAAAGCAATTCAGAACCTTGTGGACATCGTTGAAGACCGTCTTGGCAAGCAGTCGCAATATGAGGGGTTCAAGTTCACCCATGGAACCACGTCAATCCATAGTGGACCTAGGGCTTCTAGGTACAAGACACTTGGCACTATGAATGAGAAGCTCCATGCACAGTTGCGACTCGCAACCCAAATCTGGGCCGTGGATGCGCAGGACGTGGCCGAGAGAGTGCTATCACATCACTTCATTCGTGACATACGAGGCAACATGCGTGCATTCTCCACCCAGAAAGTGCAATGTCTGAAATGCAGACGGATATACCGGAGAGTGCCATTATCCGGGCGATGTGTATGCGGCTCAAGTCTAGCACTTACTGTAAGAAAGAAGAACATCTCGAAGTACTTGGGAATCGGTGAGGAGATAATCGCCGAATACGGTCTTGGTTCATATATTCAAGAACGCCTGCGTATTATCACGTCTGCACTTGAATCCATGTTCACATCAGACCAAACATCTCTGACAGATTTCGTCGAGGACAACTGAACACGGCATCTGTATGCTGATGAATATCTACTAGAGCTGTTCTGCAGCCAAGGGGAGCAGGTCCATGTCTTCGATCATTCCGACCAGACTGCCTGTCGCAGACAGCACAGGGGCTTGGTCTATGTCACTCTTCCGGAGTATCTTCACACACTCAGATATGGAAGTCACCTCGCGGACGGTGATCACATTCTTTATGACAACTTTCTCGACCGGGATATTCGGCAGCTTGAGAAGCTTTCTGGTTACCACAAGGAAGTCC
>Ga0316620_10000595_pt1 | contig 14640 bp, 8 predicted proteins | sample OWC_Aug_M1_C1_D5_FD_207651 | JGI IMG/M metagenome (GOLD analysis project Ga0316620, IMG submission 207651) | Wetland soil microbial communities from Old Woman Creek delta, Ohio, United States - OWC_Aug_M1_C1_D5_B | ecosystem: Environmental > Terrestrial > Soil > Wetlands | place: USA: Ohio... | reverse complement strand
AGCGAGGTTGCCGTTGCGCTCGGCGGCGCCGGGGAAGTGGCGGTGGCCGTCGGCGCCGGGGTTGGAATATTGGATGCCGGCGTATTGGTGGATGTCGCGGTGGCGGTGACGGCCGGCGTTGCTGTCGCCAGCTCGCGGTTGCAGCCTTGATCGCAGCCGTCGCCGTTGATCCGGTTGCCGTCGTCGCACTGCTCGTTGGACTGCATCTTGCCGTCGCCGCACTTGCTCGGCTTACAGCCTAGGGTAAGACCGCTCAGGTCCATTTGCCCGAGTGAATTGGTCGCTTTGATACGAAGAGTGCTCGTGCGCGCCCTGAGGCGACCGGACGCTAGCTGCCGCAACGGAACGGTGATGTCGAGTGGCCCGCTGCAGACATTCGGCTGCGGGTTTGATGTGCCGAGAAACACTCGCGAGAGGCCGCGGACCACGCTGACGCCGAAGTCAGCTCCTTGGCCCTCGAGGACGGCAAGGTTCGTGGCGTCTGCTACCATCCGCAATCGGGCGGGATTGGGGGAGCGCACCTCGATGCTGGCGACGTCGTATGGGCTGCAACTCAAACGAGGATCGGAATTGTTGAGGCAGAGCGCGACGTGGAACGTGCAGCTGGCGTTGTTCAGATCGGAGTCGAAATCACAGTTCGGATCGCCTTCATAACAGACGAGCCTGTTTCGCGGAACGGCCTTCCGATTCGGGGTGGGAACCGGGGTGACGAGGAACTCCAAGAAGCAGTCCGTGGCGGTGCGGCCCCCACCTGGAACACACGGGTTCTGCGGTGCCACTTCGGTGCACGAGCCCGGCGCGGGAGTACCCGTCTGTGCTGGTCCCCCCGGCGCAGTCTGTGTGGGCGTAGGTGTCGGAAGATCGAGGCTGGCCAATCCCTCAATGGCACCGGGTAATCCGATCGCCCCTACCGGAGAGTAGATGCCGCTGCCCGGATCGATGGTGATGATGCGGCCATCCTCCGTCGAGCCATAGAGGGTGGCGCCCTCGAAAGACAGGCCGACGACACCGCTGGTGATTTGAGCGTTGTCGGCATCTCGAATCGCACCGATGGGGGTGGCTTGGCCGGTGGACATATTCACGGTGTAGAGCTGCGGTCCGCCCAGGGCGGTTGCGCGCGTCGAGGTGTACAGGGTGCCCCCAGCGTCGAAGGCCAGGCCATCGAAGCCACGATTCACGACCGTCAGTCGCTGCAGCGGTTCGGTGCCGACCTCGGTGGCGACTCCCGAAGACTGGTCGATTGTGCACAGGGTGTCAGGGGCCACCAGGCTGGCGCGGGTACAGGTGGCGTACAGCACGCCTCCGGGTGAAAACGCGAGGCCGGTGATGGGGAAGCCATCCGGGCTGCCTAGCGGGGTGCCGGCGCCCGTCGCCGGATCGACGGTTAGAATCTGCCCCGACGAGCCGCTCGCGCCGAAGAGCAGGAGATCGGTTTGCCGGCCAGCCAGGCCTTGAACGTCAGGGACTCGGATCGGTCCGACGGTGGTCGCCATGCCGGTGTGCGGGTCGACGACGACGAGATCAGTGTCGCTTGTCGTGGGCAAGCTGCCGAACAGGGCGGCGTTCGCCGGCAAGACTGCACCCGGAATGACGGTCAGAAGCGTACCGAGCAATAACGCGTATCTGGCGCCTTTCATGGTGACCTCCTGAGCTCCCACTCCTCAGACCTCGAGCACGTGCGGGCTGGACCGTCGCGCTCGGGCCCTCAAGGAAATGCGACCGAGCACGTAACTCCCGAGACCGAGCTGAAAGACGTGTCGAAGGCTTCCTCCACCGAGCAGGCAAAGTCCGTGACCACAGGCGCTTGGGACCCGTTGCAGCGGTCGAAGTTGACGCGGAAGATCTGTCCCACGCTCAGAGCGCGCGAGCCGGCCACGGCAATGCGCAGCGCATAGTCCAGGTCGAACCCGTCGACCAGGAAGCCGCTGGGTTTGTTGGTGATACGGGCGCCGACCGAGGCGTCGCCACCGCTACCGGGAATTTGAACCGTGCCGTCGGGATACTGGAGCAAAACAGTGAGGGATCCGACGTTGACACCCTCAGGTGGGCTGAAGCTGACGGCGACTGTCTGCATCGTGCCGGCGGGCGCGCACACCTGGATCCTGCAATCAGACGGGCAAGCGTCGCCGTTGAGCGTGTTGCCGTCGTCGCACGTCTCGCCGGGTTCGACGACATTGTTGCCACACGGAGCGGCAACGGTGGTGGCCGTCGCTGTCGGAGACGGCGTCGGTGTGTTGGTCCGAGTCGCCGTTTCGGCCGTCGTCGCCGTCGGCGCCTGGGAGATCTGGGTCGGTGTCGGTGATGGCTCGCCGTTCAGTTGCACCGAACAAGCGACTCCCTCGGCGGGGAAGCCGAGGCCGTCTGAGGCGGCGGCTACCACGCAGCTGAAATCGGCTGCGGTCGGTGCACCGGTGCCGGGCTGGCAGTCGAACTCGATCTGCTCGAATTCTCCCGGCGCAATGGTGTCGGTCGTCGCGTACGCGGTCCGTAGCTGATCGTCGACGCCGTCGCTGCCGCTGTCGCGATCGTCGACCTGAAAGAAACCGAAGGCGCCGCTGAGGTCGGTGACGCGGTCGACCACAGAGGAATCGCTGCCTGAGCCGGGCAGAGAGACGGAGGCGGGATAGTTGACGTCGATGGTGATGCCGGCGAGCTGTGGAATCTCGTTGGGGTCGTATGCCAGCGACACGATGGCGGTCACCTTGTCGCAGCCCGCGGGCGAGGTCGCCAACGGACTCGGTGAAACCGATGTCGTCGGCGTTGGCGTCGGCTCTGCGGGGCAACCGTTCAAGCCGTTGTCCACCGCCGCCGCCAGCTCGTCGACCGTCACCCTTTCGTTGCCGTCTCGGTCGAACCCCGGGCATGCACCCGGCGACGCGGTTCCGAGGGTGATGTTCACCCCCTCGACCAGTTCCTGCGCGCTGACGGTCTTGCTGTTGTCGCAGTCGCCGACACAGGTCGCGAAGGAAGCCGTGGCAGCGAAGAGAATCAAAAGAGTGCTCCTCGCCACTGTTCGGCCGGGGCCGAGTGCCACGCGGCCGCGGCTTGGCTTGATCGCAGTGAAGGCCTCTCGGCGACTATCCATGATCATGACCATCTCCTTGCATCACGCCTGGTCTGCTCTTCGTCGTGCTCTCGGCCCGGCAGGATCATGGGAACGAGACCGAGCAGGTCACGCCGTTCACGGGCTGGAACGAGGTGTTGAAGGCCTCCTGAACGGCACAGGCGAATTCGTCCACGGTCGGCTCGGGCGCACTCTGGCAATGATCGAAGTTGACGCGGAAGATCTGCCCCGGTGTCAGGGCGCGAGAGCCCGCGATGGCGACCCGCAGCGCGTAGTCGAAGTCGAACCCGTCGACGAGGAACCCGCCCGGCTTGTTGGTAATGCGCGCGCTGACGGACGCGTCACCCTTGCTGCCGGGGATTTGCACGGTGCCATCGGGGTACTGAACGAACACCGTCAACGATCCCACGTTGCTCCCGGCGGGGACCGCGAAGTCGACGGTGATCGTGCGCACGGTGGCGTCGGGCGCGCAGATCTGGATTTTGCAGTCGGAGGGGCAGGCGTCGCCGTCGAGCGTGTTGCCATCGTCGCAAGATTCGCCGGCTTCAACGGTCCCGTTGCCACAGACGGCGGCCGTGCTCCCGGTCGGGGTGCGGGTTGCCGTCGGGGTCGCGCTGGACGTGCTTGTCGCTGTGGCGGCCGCCGTTGCGGCTGGGCCCGTCGGCGTCGGACTGGCCGTCGTCGTCGCCGAGGGTGGTGCGGTTGCCGTCTCGGTCGCGGTCGCTGGTTCCGTGGTTGGGGTCATTGTCGGCACGAGCGTGAAACTTGGCGTGACCGTGGCCGTGACCGTGGCGGCGATGGTGTTCGATGGTGGCGGAGCAACCGGTTCTGTCACGGTGGCGGCCGGCGTCATCGAGGGCGTGACGCTGCTGGTGGGAGCGGCGTTCGCTGTTTCTGTGCCAGTGGGTTCCGGGCTGGACGTGCTGGTCGGCAGAGAGCTGGCGGTTACCGTTGGCGTTGCCGGCCGTGTGCGTGTTGCACGTGGGGTTTCGGTTGGAGGCGTGCCGGTGCGCGTCGGAGTGGCGCTGCTGGCACCAGGGATCGTGACCGTGAGACTGCTGTCGGCGCCACAGCCGCTGAGTGCGGCGCCCAGGAACAGAAGAAAGATGACCCGTGGCAGAACCGAGCCAACGCGGCGAGGGTCACATCTCCGTAGCGATGCAATCCGCTTCATGGTCTCTCCTCCGCTCGCTCGAACCTCGTCGGAGCCTCTTGCCGCGGCCTCATGGCAGTGACACCGAGCAGGTAACGCCGGAGACCGGATTGAAGGAAGTGTCGAAGGCCTCTTGCACGCCGCAGCTGAAGTCGCTCGCGTCCGGAGCCGTAGACCCGGTGCAGTTGTCGACGTTGACTCGGAAGAGCTCTCCCGCGGTCAGCGCGCGCGAGCCGGCCACCGCGACCCGCAGGGCGTAATCGAGATCGAAACCGTCCACCAGGAAGCCACTCGGCTTGTTGGTGATGCGGGCACTGACGGAAGCATCGCCGCCGCTACCGGGAATCTGAACGGTGCCGTCCGGATACTCGAGCAGGACGGTGAGTGAGCCGATGCTGGCACCGGCCGGCGGCGTGAAGCTGACGGCCACCGTGCGCATGGTTCCGCCCGGCGCGCAGACCCGGATGTTACAGTCCGAGGGGCAAGCGTCGCCGTTGAGAGTGTTGCCGTCATCGCAGGTCTCGCCGGACTCCACGGTGCCGTTGCCGCAAATCGCGGCAGCGGTGGTGGCCGTCGGGGTCACGCCTTCGCTCGGTGTCGCCGTGATCGTCGCCGTCGCAGCGACGGTTGCCGACCCGGTCGCGGTCGCGGCTGCCGTGCTCGACGGCGTGGCCGTTGCGGTGGCAGGCAGCGTGTTCGCCCCCGTCGGCGAGAGGGTCTCCGTCGGAGTGGGCGTTGCGCCACCCTCGGTGGCGATCTCCACGTCGCACGAGACGCCCTCGACGGGGAAGCCGGAGCCGTCGGAGGTCTGTGCGACGATGCAGCTGAAATCCGCGGCGCTCGGCGCGATGGTGTCGGGCCGGCAGTCGAAGACCACCTGCTCGAAGCTGCCGGGCGGAATCGTCGTCGTGGTGGCGTAGGCGTTGCGTAGCTGATCATCGAGGCCGTCGGAGTTGGTGTCGCGATCGTCGATTTGGAAGAAGCCCTCGGCGCCGCTCAGGTCGGTGACGCGATCCAGGACGGACTGGTCGCTGCCGCTTCCCGGTAGATCGAGCGCATCGGCCGGATAGTCGAGATCGACGGTGGCGCCGGCCAGCTGAGGAACCTCGTTGGGGTCGTATTGCAGCGAGACCGTGACGATGGCGCTCTCGCAGCTGGTGACCACCGTGGGCGTCGGCGTGGGTGGCGCGGCAGTCGGCGAAGCGCCTTCTTTCGGCGTGCTCGTGGCCGTCGGCGTGACGGTGGGCGTCGGTGCCAGGCAGCCCGAGGTGTCGAAGTAGCAGAGGGGGGTGCATTGCAGCGTGCCGCTGGTGAAGCCGAGATCGAAACATACCTTGCCGTTGAGATTGGTGCCGTCGCAGTCCTCGTCCCGCTTGTCGACGAAGCCGTCGCCGCAGATCGCCAGCACGCAGGTGCTCAAACAGTCGTCGTCGTCGAAGGTGTTGCCGTCGTCGCATTGCTCGCCAGGGTCGAGGATGCCGTTGCCGCACTTGGCAAAGACCTCGGCGTTACCGTTATCGCTGCATCCCGACAGCGGCAGGACGCTGGCCAGTGCGAGTACGACCAGCAAGGTGGACAAGCCGCGCGACGTCATTCCGATAGCCTCCTGTGTCACGGTGTCGTCAGTAAGAGTACGAGAGCCCCAGGGAGATCTTGACGCCGGTCGTGTATTGTCGCTGCACCTGGTCGCCCTGCGTGAACAGGTACCGGTCGTCGAGCAGGTTCTCGACGGCGAGCTTGGCGTTGAGCGGCGTGCCGAACGGATTGATCTGACGCAGAAAGACCAGGTCGAGCTCGTCGCGGCGTTGCTCGAAGATGTCGGGCAGACCGTTCGCGCCGGCCGCCTCGATCCGCTCGCCGGCGGTGTTGTAGAGCAAACGCGCCGTTCCGAGATCGGGGCTCGAGTACTCCAGGACGGCGTTTACCGAGAACGGGGACTGTCCCTGAAGGGCGCGCTTGGTAGAGGTCTGCACGTCGAGCGGCCCGCGCGGGATATTTACCTCCGAGTCGACGTAGGAAACGTTGGTCTGAAAGTTGACGTCGGCGAGGCGCGGCGACAGAAACGCGAGATTCTTCCTCGCCTCGAACTCGAAACCCTGTAGTGTTCCGTTGTCGGCGTTGGTGAAGCCGTAGACGGGGGCGGCGGCAAATTGCTGCACGGTCTGCTCGATGGGTTTGTCCAGGCTCTTGTAGAAAAAACTGAACGACACCACTTCGAGCGGCGACAAGAACCACTCCCAGCGTGCGTCGTAGCTGGTGATGCTCGCCTCGACTAGATCCGGATTGCCGACGGTGGGGGTGAGTCCGCGCGCCTTGGTGAACAAGACCGGGGACAGCTCGCGAAACTCGGGCCGCGAGACGGCCTGGCTGTAGCCGAAACGGACGTTCATGTCCTTGCGGGGGCTGTAGACGAGATTCACTCCTGGAAGCGGGTCGAGGTTGTTCTTCTTCGGCGTCGATGGATTGCCCCGGTCGTCGGTGGTCTTGAGCGAGATGTAGGAGTACTCGGTGCGCACGCCGGCGATCAGACGCACCTGGTGCTCCAGTCCACCGCCCTCGCTCTGCCAGCCGGAGAAGAGGAGCGTGTCGAACATGCCGTAGCCGGCGACGATTTCCTGGGTCGCACTGAACGAGTCCCGGGGCAGAGATTCTTCGACGAAGCTGAAGCCGTCGGCCGGCCGAATGTTCTCCGGTGCCAGCAGCGCCTCGGTCGGCTGGAAGAGGAAGTCGGGCGGCGTCAGCTGGTTTTTGTGAATTAGGTACTGGAAGCGTCGCAGCCGGTAGTCACGGTCGCGATAGGAGTAGGCCGGTCCGAACTTGAGCTTCGCGGGGAGGCCTGACCAGAGGTCGGTGAAGGGCGGGCCGGTGTTGACCGGCACGGTGAAGTCCACGGCGGAATCGGTGAGTCGTTCCTCGAGATTCCCGAAGAGACGGCAACCACCGCAGCTGTCGTTGGAGAAGGAGCCGATGGTATCGCCGCCGCGCAGCTCTCGCGTCACGATCCGTGTGTCGGGCTGGTCCTGGGTGGTCTGTGAGAACGCCGTGCGCCAATCCAGCTGAAAACCGGGAAGGTGGTGTTCGCCGGCGAGCTGGCCGAACGCGAGACGCTCTTCGGTATACTGCAGCTGCGTGGTCGTGCGGGGCTCACCGGTCTGGTTCGTGGTCGTGGCCAGGCCCTCGGCGACCTCATCGCTGGTGACATGGTCGACCAGGGAACGGAACGTCAGCCGATCATCGGGGGACAGCTTGTAGCTGCTGGTGAAGACGCCGCCGAGCCGGGTCTCGAAGGTGCTGAAGTCGTAGGTGAAGTCGTTGATGACGCGGGGCTGCCCGTTCGGGTCGACGACGAACTGCCGGTCGATCTCGTTGGGGCGCTCCTTGTACTCCGTGGTATAGATGCCGGCGAGCTCGACGCCCAGCGGACCGAACGAGTCTCCCACGGAGAAGTTTGCCGAGAACCCCGGCGGGGCGGTCATCGAATGCGGCGTCCAGATGTCCCGGAAAGAGCGACCGTAGGCCTGGGCTTGCGCGTCGGGCGCGCCTTGCACGTTGCTGTTGGGGATGATGTCCGGGAGGCTGCGATAGTTGCCGCCAAGCCCGAAGTAGTCGGCGCCCCCGGCTCCTTTGTAAGTCTGGAAGTCTTGGAACGTCGCGTCGGTATTGAAGCTGGTGGACAGGCCGAGGCCGAGAGAGAACTTCTCCGGGTAGGTCTTGAGCCGGATGTCGGCGAGCCCGCCGGAGAAGTCACCCGGCAGATCGGGCGTGTACGTCTTGATGATCGCAAGCGATTCCAGAAAGTCGGCCGGGAAAAGGTCGAGCGGCACGACACGGCGGTCGGGATCGGTGGAGGGCAGCCGGCTGCCGTTGAGAAGCGCGCTGGTGTAGCGCTCGTTGAGGCCGCGCACGACGATGAACTTGGAGTCCTTTACCGTGACGGCGGGCGCGCGCTGCACGATGTCGCTGGCATTTGAGCCAGGAGATTTCTTGATCGTCTCGGCGCTGATGTTGTCGCTGACCACCGGGCTGTTCTTGCGCTCGATCAGCTGGACCGCCTCGGCGGCTTTGTCCGCCTGAGCCACGACTTCCACGACCTCGACCGCGGCCTGTCCCTCGGGCTTCAGGGCGGCGTCGGCTTTGATGATCTTGCCGGGCTGGACAACGACCCTTTGCAGGCGAATGCCCTGGTAGAGGGGAGCGAAGATGCGCACCTGATAGGTCCCGGGGGCCACCTCGACGCTGTACTTGCCGTCGAGATCGGTGCGCGTCTTTTGATGCGATTCGATCACCTCGACTCCCGCTTCGATGATTGGGTCTCCCGACACGGCGTCGCGAACGACGCCGGAGATCTTTCCCGCTGCAGCCTCGGTCGAGCTCGTGCTCTGCGCCATCGTCGGCGGGGACGACGCGAATTGGGACAAGAGAAAAATGTAAAGTAGTGCCCACGTGCTCCCGCGCCAGATTCGCATCGAGTGATCTCTCTCGTGATCTGCTTGTCGCTCTGGGGATCTCGCAACGCGACGCCCTCCCTGAGGTTGCGTGCCCAGTGCGGCGCACCATACACGCGGGCTCGTTCTCTCCCGATTACCAGCGTGTGAAGACTCGATGACTCGTGCTCATCGGGTACGAGCTTGCGCCGCGCGCGTCCGTGGAATCGTATCTGTCAACAGAAAAGTCTCGGAGCTGAAACGTCCTTGTCACGTGACCGTGGTACCTCTGTCGCGTGATCCGGCGAAGTGAAGGTTGCCGGAGGCCGCGTCTCCAATTCCGAGAAGAACGCAATGAAGGTCGACTCTCTCACGATGCCGCGGTTGGCGGCCGCGCCGTAACGAAACGATAGCGCTCGTGAGATGCCGACGTCACGGATGGCTTGTATGTGCTGGTCGTGTTGCTTGCTGCAGGTGGTCGTCGCGATGGTGCTCGGTGTTCGTCGTCGGCGACCCGCAACCTGGCGTCGTAGGTGGCGCGTCGACACGCGTACGCCAGCGACATGCACGAAAGGGGGGATCAAAAATGAAAATCGGGCTCGCCGGACGCGGGGCGGGCCGTCACGGGAGGTGCCGATCCGGAACTCGTGCGAACCGGGGCGCGGTCGGGTGATCGCGTCGAGACGTTCGGGAGGATGGGTCGTCTGCGAGGTTGTGGAAAACGGGTCACAGGAAACAGCCCACCGCGCATCTTGGGAATGGGCCCTCAATGCGCGGCGGGCCCCCAACCATGCGTTGCACCCGTAGCGAGGGCGACAACGCACTCAACGGAGGGAGAAGGACTATGCAGTTTCATGGATTGAGGAGTCAAGCATGGCGAACGGCGGGACTGCTGGCGGCCCTGGCCTTCGTGGCCGGTGGCACGGCGCGCGCCGACGTCAAGGGAAACCAAAAGTGTCGCAGGAGCGTCAAGTCACAGCTGGGGCAGGTCGTGAAGCAAGGCCTCAAGAGCCAGGAGAAGTGTTACCTGTTGGCTGGCAAGGCGTGCGCGCCCAGCGACGTTTGTGCCGAGACGAACAGCTTTGTCTTCGACATCATCGATGGAGGGAAGTACACCGGCAAGAAATTGCAGGTGAGCGAGAAGCTGCAGGGCGCGACCAATCCGCTTTGCCCGGATACGGACGCCGCCGAGACGCTGGCGAATTACGCCGGCGCCGACATCGGCGTATCGACCTATGACGACATCGATGACCTGATCGCCTTCAGCGCCGAGACCTCCCTCGGCGCGGCCGATCTCGACTGCGACAAGCCCAAGACGCTGTGTCAAAAGGAGGTGGCGAAGTGGCGCACCAAGATCACGTCCACCGTCTTGGACGAGGCCGCAAAGTGTCAGACGAATGCTGACAAGACGGCCACGCTCGCCGACTTCGGAGCTCTCAAGCAGCCCGACTGTCTGATCGACGGAAGCAATTCCAAAGTAGCCGGGATCGTCAGCACCGCGCTGGCGAAGATCGGGACCAAGTGCACCGGCTTGACCGCTGTCGATCTCGGGACGTGCAGCCCGTTCCCGGGCTGCGTGGTGGATGCCGCCGTTGCCGCGGGCCAGAACCTCTCGCTGGCGGCCTACCCGGCGACCGATTGCAGCCCGACGATTGCCGGCACCCGTACCGTCACGGTGACGCTCAACACGCCTGTCGCTCTCGGCGGCGTGACGGTGGAGGTCGGCTACCCCCGCTTCCAGTCCGGCATCGCGGGCAACGGCGACGTCTCCAGCAGCATCACCGATCTGACGTCGGGCAGCTTCTTTTCGGGGTTCGACACCGACCACTCGGTCAAGGTGACCATGGCGGGCGCCACCTACAACGACGGGGACGCCCTGTTCTCGATCGCTTTCGACAAGTGCCAGGACCTGGCGAAGTCGACCTGCAGCATCACGACGACGACGGACTGCGAGAAGACCAGCGACTGTCCGGGGGGCGAGACCTGCATCCCCAGGACGAACGTCTGCAACGTGAGCCAGCGCCTGGCCTGCGGTGAGCCGACGGACCCTGCCTGTCCTCCGGGCGAGGTGTGCACCACGCAGGCATCGCTGACCTCCTGCACCGTCATCGACGCGGTCAATGAGTTCGCGGCCGCCGTCGACGGCGTGACCTGCTCGGTGAACGTCACCGAGCCGTGAGGGGGGCTCGCATGGCTCATTTCCCGATCATCACCCGAGACAAAAGGAGACGAAACATGAGAAATACTCTCAAGAACGCTATCCTCGCGGCGGCGCTGACCCTGGCCTGTGCCCCCGGACTGGCAAGAGCCGCCACCTGCGGCGACGCCGCCGGCGGCGGCAGCCGCAACGTCGGCGACGTCGCGGCGGTTCTCACCTGCGTGGTCAACTCTTCAGCCTGCGCCAGCCTGTGTGGCGGGGCGGGCGCGTTGGACTGTGCCGACATGAACCAGGACGGTGTGGTCAACATTGCCGACGCCGTCATTCTGCTCAACGACGTGCTCGGCAAGTTCAACATTCTGCCGCTGTGCACCAGCGCGGGGCCGACGGTGCCCTGCGGCACGGTAATATCGAGCGACATCACCTCCAACGAGGTGCTGGCCTCGTGCGAGTACACCCTCGACGGGACGGTCTTCGTCGAGCCGGGCGTCGTACTCACGATTCAAGCGGGTGCCACCGTCAAAGGGCGCAAGGTGTCTTCCGATTCGACGCCGTCGGCGCTGATCTTCCTCAAGGGCGAGATGTGTGACGGGGTGGAATCGACCTTCACCGCGCGCATCAACGCCAACGGCACACCAGCCAAGCCGATCGTCTTCACCAGCGACCAGCCGGTGGGTTCGCGCCAATCGGGTGACTGGGGTGGCGTGGCCTTCAACGGCTGCTCTCGGGTGAACTTCCCGACCGGTATCGGCGAAGCGGAGGGTTTGACCGGCGTCGAGTTCGGCCACGGTCCGGGCGGTGGCCTGACCCCGTTACTCGACGACTCGAGCGGTATCTTCCGCTACGCTCGTATGGAGTTCGCCGGCCGTGAGCTGGCCGTCGACAACGAGCTCAACGTCCTCACCCAGAACGCGCTTGGGAGCAACTCGCAATTCGATCACTTGCAGGCAGCCAACGGTCTGGATGACGGCTTCGAGTGGTTCGGCGGCACCATCCACGAGCATCATATGGTGGCGACGGGCAACCACGACGACAACTTTGACTGGCAGATCGGCAGCGACACCCGGCTGCAGTACGGGTATGCGCAGCAGTACGCGCCCAACCTGGACAATGCCGGCAGCAACGGCTTCGAGGGCGACAACAACGAGTTCACCGCCTTCGACATCACTCCGTACTCGACGCCGCACTTCTGCAACATGACCATCATCGGCGCCCTCGGCCAGACCGGTGCCGACATCACCACAGGCTACGCGGGGGCGCTCCTGCGTCGCGGAACCGCCGGTAAGATCGCCAAGGCGATCATCACCAACATGATCGAGGCCGGAATCCAGCTGCGCGACCCCGAGACGGCGGCCAACGCCTGCACGGGGACGTGCACCAGCGACGGCGTCAACCTGAGGACGGACGGCGTCACCGCTTGCTTCGAAGGGGCGGGCGCCTTCTCGCTGAACGCAGCGAAGGGAGCCGATGAGCTGATGATCCAGAACAGCATCATCACCCACAACGGGCTAGGCAATTGCAGCGTCACCACCTCCACGAAGTGTCAGGTCAACAGCGACTGTCCCGGCGGCGAAACGTGCCTCAACGTTGGAACCACCAACTGCAAGAACAAGAGTGGCGGCAACAACACGCAGGCGGGCTGCAACTCCTGCGAGTTTCTCAATCTGCTGACCGCGAGCGAGAGCGTCTCGACAGCGACCGATCCGGGGCTCACCCTGACGTGGCCGAACACCGATCCGCGTCCCACCAACGTCGCGGGCGTGACCGACAACCTCGACTGCAACACCGCCTTCGGCACTGGCGACACGTTCTTCGAGAGCACCAGCTATATCGGTGCGTTCGATCCGAACGGTGCCAACTGGATGGATACGCCGGGAGGTTGGATCAGCTTCGCTACGAACTGATCTGACTGCTTCGCAGTCCCAACAATCCCGGGGGACGGCCCAGCCGTCCCCCGGGCCTTGTTTGCCTAGCAGAGAAGATATCTTCGATCGGGAGAGGGGTCGGTCATGCAACGCAAGGATTGGGCTTTAGGGTTGATTTTGGTCGTGTTCGCCGTGCAGCCGGTTGCCTGTCACACGAAGGCTCCGGAGGTCGCGCCCGGGCCTCCGGCGGATGCACATCTGAGCGATGCTGCGCCGTCGATCGACGCCTTGCTCGATCAGTTCGTGGCGGCCGTGGGGGCGAAGGACATGCAGGCACTCACGCGGTTGCGCGTGACCGAAGCCGAATATCGCAACATCATCATCCCAGGCAACGTCCCACTGGGCCATGCGCCTCGGACCTTCCCCGAGAAGACGAGCAAATTCACCTGGAGTCTGAACGACACGAAGAGCATCTACTGGGAGGGGGCGTTGCTTGGATCCTTCGGCGGGCACCAGTACACCCGCAAGGAGGTGAAGTATGGCAACGGGATCGAGGAGTATGCCTGGTTCAAGGCCTACAAGCGCGTGGAGCTGACATTGGTCGACGAGACCGGGCGCGAGGTCGAGCTACGCACCGGATCGATTGCCGAGGTGAACGGCCGGTACAAGTTCTTGTCCTTCGCCGGCGGCGGCTGACAAGGTCGCGCGGGTTTTTCATTCGCTGGTAACAACGCTGTCATCGGGGTTTGGTAACAAGACCGAGGTACGCGCTCGCAGGCGGTAGGGTTCTCGCGCGCCGACGGGCCGCTCGCCGCGGGAGAGCGTCACAGGGGGAATCTCGTGAGCTTTGGTCTCTACACCGAGGAGGAAGACGCGCCAGGTAGTTGGGCGGCGGCGTTCTTCACCTCTTCGGGGGTATACGTCGCCATTGCCGCGGCGGTCGTTTTCCTGGGCACGGTCACCAAACAGGTGATCCGGGAGAAGCCCGTCGATGTCACCTTCGTCGAGAAGATCGTGAAGGAAGAGCCGCCTCCACCGCCACCCCCGCCAGCGGTCGAGGCGAAGCCGCCCCCGGCAGCGGCACCCGTGATTCCGAAAAACATGAAGGTGCGCAAGCTCGACAAGCCGCCTCCGCCCAAGGAGCTGGTGGCGCCCAAGGAGATGCCCAAGGAAGCTCCGAAAGAGGCCGATCCGAGTCAGGACAAAGGTATCGCTGTGTACGGCGAGCCTGGTCAAGGCGATCCGGCCGGGTTGGAAGGGGGAATGCAAGGAGGAGTCGTGGGCGGCCAAGTCGGAGCCATTGCCCTGCCGGAAGACGCCGCGCCGCCGCTGCCGGCGGCGGGCAACGAGCCGCCAGCATATCCCCAGGAGGCTCGTGTCCTGGGAAAGACCGGCGTTGTGATTCTCAAGGTCGTCATTCTCGCCGACGGTCGCGTGGCCAGCGTCAAGGTCATGCGCGGAGAGGAGCCCTTCGCGAGCGCCGCCGTGCAGGCAGTGAAGAGGTGGAAGTATCAACCCGCTCGGTACAAAGGGCAAGCGATCACCGTTTATCGGATCATCCAGATCCCGTTCAAGCTGACGACCTAGCCCGCAGCAGGCTCAGCGACCAGGAGGAGAGACTATGAACTTCAACTTTTCCGAGATGTGGCAGAATATGGGGCTTCCCGCCATCGTCGTCGCCAGTGTCCTCCTGGCGATGGGGATGGCATCGCTCACCGTCTTCGTCGAGCGGCTGCTCACGCTGCGCCGTTCGCGCGCCGCCTCACGCGAGTTTGCCGCCAAGGTCGGGGATCAAGTCGATGCCGGCAACTTCGACGCCGTCATCACCGAGGCCGAGAGCTACAGCAGCGGTCATCTGGCTCGGGTCGTGCGCGCCGCGCTCACGGCGTACCGTCACGCCGAGCAAACCACGGATGTGGCGGGGCTCAGCCCACTCGAGCGCACCCAGCGCCACATGGAGCGCTACATGCAGGAGA
>Ga0316620_10000594_pt1 | contig 14644 bp, 10 predicted proteins | sample OWC_Aug_M1_C1_D5_FD_207651 | JGI IMG/M metagenome (GOLD analysis project Ga0316620, IMG submission 207651) | Wetland soil microbial communities from Old Woman Creek delta, Ohio, United States - OWC_Aug_M1_C1_D5_B | ecosystem: Environmental > Terrestrial > Soil > Wetlands | place: USA: Ohio... | reverse complement strand
TGGACAGGTTCTCGAGGCCCATCCAGTCGCGGAGCCAGCCGTAGAGGGAGCCGCAGTGGAAGAGGATGGGCATGCCGGCGGCGTGGGCCCGTCCGATGGCCGTCTTCACGTCGCCGACCCGGCCGGGGCGGCGGGGGTCAAGCCGTTCGTCCCGGAGCCTTTCCCAATCTTCCCGGGATTCGACGGCGAACTCGAGGAACTTGGGCATGGACGAGTCGTAGTCGAGCATCTCGGTCAGCGCGCCGTCCTTGGTCTGGACGACGCGCCGCTCGCCTCTCCGCTCGATCGTCTTTTCCTCGAACTCCGGGAATAGTCCCCTCCGCACGGGGGCCTCGGGGATGATGGAGAGCCCCTCCAGTCCCAGGTATCGCTCGACATCCTCGTTGGTTCGACAGTCTCGGGGCAGGCCCTGTTCGTGCCAGACGGCGATCGTCTTGTCCCAGTAGCCGAACTCCATGTCCGGGACGCGATCCGGCCTCTCCCAACGGAAGACCCGGTTGAACCGATCCCGTGTGGTCATGGGCGGGATGATCATATCCCGGGGATTCCCGGTCCGTCAACCGGGATTCGGGCCCGCGTTGAAATACGACCGTGCCTGTACTAGAATGAGGGGCACAAGAACCAAGGTGCCCCATATGATACTGCGGCCGAAAGCTCAGGCCTTGTTTGTCCTCATGGCCATCGCCCTGCTCGCCTGGCCCGGCTGCGCCCGAAAGAACGCGGGGCCGGCGATCGTCGTCGCCGCGGACGCTTCCTGGCACGAACGTGTCGCGGCCGCCGAGATCCGCCGCTATCTCTACCTGAGGACGGGACGGCTTCCGGCCCTCCGGGAAGCCGTGTCCTTCGCCCGCATCCCGCCGGGAGCCGTGGCTGTGTTCGTAAAAGGCGGGACGTTCGCCCGAGGCCTCGGGAACGCGGACGCCGCGTCCAAGGTCGCCGCCCTCGGCCCGGAGGACTACTGGCTGAAGACGGTCCCGCACGGGTCCGCCCGGACCGTCCTCGTCGCCGGCGGCGGCGGCCCGGCCGTCCTCTACGGCGCCTACCAGCTGGCCGAGAAGCTGGGCATCCGCTTCTTCCTCGAGGGCGATGTCGTTCCCGACGGGACCATCGAGGACCTCAGCCTGGACCTCGACGAGACGGGCCGCCCGCTCTTCGCCGTTCGCGGCATCCAGCCCTTCCACGATTTCCCCGAGGGGCCGGACTGGTGGACGCTCGAGAACTACAAGGCCGTCCTGGGCCAGCTCGTAAAACTGAGGATGAACTTCTTCGGCCTCCATACTTACCCTGAGAATCCCAGCCGGGCCAAGGGGGCGACGCCGAACGCCGAACCCACCGTCTGGATCGGGCGCGAGGCGGATTTCAACCCGGACGGCAGCGTCACGGCGAGCTACGCGGCCAGCTATCAGAACACCGCCCGCGGCAACTGGGGCTACGAGTCGAAAAAAACCGGCGATTTTCATTTCGGCGCGGGCCTGCTTTTCGAGCGCGACGATTTCGGCAACGACGTCATGGACGGCTTCGGCCCCGATCCGGCGACGCCCGAGGCCTCGAACGAGGTTTTCAACCGCGCGGCGGCCGTGTTCAGGAACGCTTTCAGCCTGGCCCGGCGCCTCGGCGTCAAGACCTGCGTCGGGACCGAGACGGCCCTGACCGTCCCCGGCTTGGTCAAAGAGCGCTTGGCCGAGTCGGGCCGCGACATCAAGGATCCGGCCGTCGTGAAGGACCTCTACAAGGCGATGTTCGAGCGGATCGCCGCGGCCTACCCCGTCGATTACTACTGGTTCTGGACGAACGAGGGTTGGACCTGGGACGACGCCTCGCCGGAGTCTGTCAAGGCCGTGACCACGGACCTCGACATGGCCGTCCGGGCCTGGAAGGAAGCCGCGCCGGCTTTCCGCTTGGCGACCTGCGGCTGGGTTCTCGGCCCGCCGTCCAACAGGACGCTCTTCGACCAGGTCCTGCCCAAGGACGTGGCCATGAGCTGCATCAACCGCGAAGTCGGCAAGGCGCCCGTGGACCCGGGCTTTTCGAGGATCGCGGGCCGGTCGCTCTGGGCCATTCCCTGGATGGAGGACGATCCTTCCCTGACGTCGCCCCAGCTCTGGGCCGGGCGGATGCGGCGCGACGCCGCCGACGCCCTGCGTTACGGCTGCGACGGGCTCCTCGGCATCCACTGGCGGACGCGCATCCTCTCGGCCAACGTCCTCGCCCTGGCCGAAGCGGCTTGGGACCAGGGCTGGAACACCCTGCCCCGGAGCGTCGCGGATGATGTCGGCCCGATCACCGGTCAATTCATGGACTTCAAAGACCGGAAGATCGCCGGTGCCGGCGCGGCCGGCGAGGCCGTCTACCGGGATGTCCGCGACCGCGTCTTCGGCTATCATCTGCCCGTCCCGAACGGAGTCTACTCCGTGACCCTTCAATTCGTCGAAGGCGAGGTCAAGGACAAGGGCCGTCGTGTTTTCGACGTCCTCATCCAGGGCCGCAAGGCCGCCGAAAAGGTGGATGTGTTCGCCGCGGCCGGTCCGTTCAAGGCCTACGACCTGACGTTCAAGGGCGTCGAGGTCACGGACGGCCGGCTGGCGATAGATTTCGCCGACCGCATCCACTATCCCGCCGTGGCCGGCATCGTCGTGGCGGGGAGCGGGTTCGTCAAGAAGGTCAACTGCGGCGGCCCGGCCGTCCTCGACTACGAGGCGGACTGGCCGGAAACGGAGAGGCATCTGCCGGCGCTCGACCTCTATCGGGATTGGAGCCGAGCCCAGTTCGGCCCGGCCGCGGCCGCGGACATCGCGGCGATCTTCGCCCGGATCGACGGCCGGCATCCCGTCCCCGTGACCTGGATCGGCGGGCCCGGCAACATCCAACCCGATCCGAGGCCGTGGGAGGAAGTTAAACCGGCCTACGGATTTGTGGACGAGCTGGCCGCCCTGGAGCCTCGGATCCCGGGGCAGGGCAGCCGTGAACGATTCGGCTACTGGCTCCGTAGTTTCAAGTATATGCGCGAGGTCGCCCGTTTCAATTGCCTCTGGGCCGTCTATAACAAGGCCGTGGAAAAAGCCAAAGCGGCGGGGGCGGGGCCGGAGAAGCAGGCCGTCCTGCGAAACGAGGCCCTCCCGGTCCGGGCCAAGATGGCGGCCTCTCTTGGCGAGATCTTCGCCTCGCTCCTGGCCACGGTCAGCAACACGGGCGAGCTCGGGACGATCGCCAACTGGGAGCAGCACCTCCTTCCCGGCGCCTGGGAGCGGCCCGAGGCCGAACTCATGAAAATGATGGGCGGAGAGCTTCCTCCGCAAGTCCGGCTTCCTCAGGCCTACGAGGGCCCGCCCCGGGTCATCGTTCCGGCCGTCCGGACAAGCCTTGAGGCCGGCGAGGCGCTCTCTCTCAAGGTCATCATCCTTTCCAAGGGGAAACCTGCGTCCGCCGTGCTCCGGTGGCGGGAGATGGGCCGAGGGGAGTTCCGTTCCGTTCCCCTCGAGGCCGTCGGCCGGGGCGTCCACCGCCTGCTCCTCCCCGCGCCCGCCCACGACATCGAATATTACCTCGAGGTCGAGGCCGACGGGGAGGTCGTCCGCTTCCCGGCCACGGCTCCCGGACTCGTTCAGACCGTCGTTGTCCTGCCGGTGACGAAATGAGCGAGACCCAGACGGCCACGACGACTCCCGAGACGATCCTCCTGCCGAAGCGGCTCAGGGCCCCGGAGGTCGCCGCGCTCATCGAGGACCTCCGCCGCCGGAGCGAGGGCGTCCCCCTGACCGTCGATTTCCGCGAGGTCGAGGAATTCGACAGCTCGACCCTGGCCCTCCTAGGATATCTCCGGAAACACGTCCCCGACGTCTCCGCGATCCATGTCGGCGGGGCCCTGGCCCGGGCCGAGGAAAGCTTCGTCCGGCTGCCGCCGGCCGGGCCCGTCGAGACGCCGGCTCCGGCCGGGCGGCCCGGCCGTTTCTTCCGGTCCTACGCCGACCGCTTCCTCGTCCGGGCCAGGAGCCTGGGCCGTTTCCTGGCCATGCTCGTCGATGAGGTCTACCACCTCGGCGGCTACCTCAGGGAGCGCCGGGGCGTCTATCCCGGGGAAACCTGGAACCAGATGTTTTTCATGGGCTACAAGTCGTTCCCCATCGTCTGCCTGCTGCTCTTCCTCGTCGGCGTGACCATCTCCATCACCTCGGCCGATCAGCTCCAGCTCTTCGGAGCCGACATCTACATCGCCGACATCATCGGCTACGCCATGCTCCGGGAGCTCGTGCCGCTGATGACCGGCGTCATCCTGGCCGGGAAGGTCGGCGCGGCCATCACGGCCGAGCTGGCCAGCATGAGCGTCCTCGAGGAGGTCGACGCCCTGCGGACCATGGGCCTCGTCCCGGAGAAATTCCTCATGGTCCCCCGGCTCCTGGCCATCACCCTGGTCGTCCCCCTCCTGGTGGCCATGGCCGACGTCGCCGGCATCTTCGGCGGCATGGTCGTCGCCCGGGTCAAGTTCGGGATATTGCCTTCGGCGTTCCTCGAAGAGATGGTCAGCACGGTCGATTGGGTCGACTTCGCCTGGGGCCTGGCCAAGACGGTCGTCTTCGGCTGGGCCGTCGTCGTCGGCAGCGGCTTCAAGGGGCTGACCGTCGGCCGGAGCGCCGAGGAGGTCGGCCGGGCCACGACGGAGTCCGTGGTCCTGTCGGTCACGCTCATCATCGTCATCGACTGCATCTTCGCCTTCGTGATTTACTGACCATGGATATCATCAGCGCGCGCGGACTGACGGTCGGCTACGGGAAGACGGAGGTCCTACGGGACATGTCCTTCGCCGTCCCCGAGGGCCGGATCACCGTCGTCCTGGGCGTCAGCGGCTCCGGGAAGTCGACCCTGCTCAAGACGCTGGCCGGTCTCCTGCCCCCGCTCGGCGGCGGGTTCGATTTCTCCGGTTCGCCCGTCGACTACGCCTCCGAGGCCTCGCTCCGGCTCCTCTACCGCAAGATCGGCGTCCTCTACCAGGGCGGGGCCCTCCTCAACGGCCTGACCCTGTTCGAGAACGTCGCCCTGCCCATCCGGATGCACTTCCCGGAGATGCCCGCGGACATGGTCAGGGACATGGTCCACGCCGGCCTGGCCCAGGTCGAGATGGCCGACGCCGCCGCCAAGTATCCGGCCGAGCTCTCGGGCGGCATGCGCAAGCGGGGCGCCCTGGCCCGGGCCCTGGTCCTCGACCCGGACCTCGTCTTCTGCGACGAGCCCTCCTCGGGCCTCGACCCGATCACCTCGTCGCTCCTCGACGACCTTCTCCTCAGGCTCAAGGAGACCTTCAAAATGACCCTGGTCGTCGTCACCCACGAGCTCCGTTCGATCGAGAGGGTCGCGGACAGGGTCATCGTCCTCAACGACGGGGGCCTCCATTTTAACGGCGATTTCGCCGATTTGGCCGCCGCGGATGACGAGTTCATCCGGACATTCTTCCTCAAGAGAGACAGCCATGATGACGCATGAACAAAAGACGCGGTTGGGGATCTTCCTGTCGATCGCCACGGTCATCTTCATCGCCGTGGCCGGCTTTTTCATCGCCCCCAAGCTCCGCGATCCCGGCGACGTCTACCTGGTCAAGTTCCGGGACACCTCGGTCCATGGGCTCATCATCGGCTCTCCCGTCAAGTACAGGGGGGTCGAGGTCGGCCGGGTCACGCGGATCGAAGTCAGCCGCACGGACCTGGACTGCGTCGAGGTCGAGGTCAAGATCAAACCCGACCTGGTCGTGAAGACGGACATGCAGGCCACCCTGGTCTACATCGGGCTGACCGGGCAGAAGTACATCGAGATCAGCGGCGGCACCCTCGCCGCGGCGAACTTGAAGGCCCACGGCGAGATCCCCTCGGGCCGGGGCCTCGGCGAGAAGGCCGACGACATCGTCAACAACATCCAAACGACGGCCCAGCGGATCACCGAGCTCCTCGCCCCGGAAAACATCGAGAGGTTCTCGGCCTTCCTCGAAAACGCCGAGAAAAGTTCGGCCTCTGTCTCCGGGATCCTTGAATCCCGCCGGACGTCCCTCGAGAACACCGTGGCCAGCCTCGAGAAGGCTTCCCTCGAATTCGCCAGGGCGACGGAAAGGTTCGTGCCCATGACCGAGGACATGGGCCGCCTGATCAAGAGCCTCGAAGCGAATTCCCAGGAGACCCTGGGCAACATCTCCCGCCGTTTCTCGAGCGAAGAGCTCGGCCAGGTCATCAAGGACGTCCGATCCTTCCTCGACACGGCCTCGGTCAGTCTGAAGAAGGTCGAGAGCGTCCTCCTGGAACAGCAGTCGGAGATCCGGCGGACGTTCGAAAGCCTCGGCGTTGCCGTCGAGAACCTGGCCCGTTTTTCCCGTGAGATCGCCGAGGAGCCCTCGGCCATCCTGCGGACACGAAAGGACAAGAAATGATGAGGAAACACGCCTTCTCTCTCGCGGCCATCCTGCTTCTCGCCGGTTGCCTATCCACCCCGACCAAGCGGTACTTCCAGATCGTGGCCATGGACAGGGACGCCCAACCCCACTCGCGGATCGAGAAGATCCTCTACATCGAGCCGGTCCGCGTCGACCCCCTCTACGACGACTTCCGGGTCATCTACCGCGTTTCCCCCTACGAGCTGAAGTACTATTCTTCCGTCTACTGGGCGAAAAAACCCGACGCCCTCTTCCGCGAGGCCATGGGGGATTATCTCACCAGGAAGAACGGCTTTCCCCGGGTGAGCCTCGATGTCCTCCAGGGGGACCCCGAGATCGTCCTGCGCTCGAACGTCCGGCTCATCGAGGAGATCGACAATCCCAAGGTCTGGTTCGCCCGGCTGGCCATGGACCTGGAATTCCTCGAGTTCAAGACCGGGCGGAGCCTGCTCAAACACTCGTTTGACAGGCGCAGGCCTCTCGGAGCCCGCAATAGCAGGTTCCTGCCCGCCGTCCTGTCGGGCATCCTCGTCGAAGAGCTGGACATCGCCGTCCGAAAGCTCGCCGAAGCGTTGGCGGCGAGGTAGCCGCCGGCCGGGACATCAGGCGGATCTCAGCCAGCGGCGCTCGATCTCCTCGAGCGACTTGCCCTTTGTTTCGGGCAGAAAAAACCACATGAAGATGAGGTCGCCGGCGCACATCGCCGCGTAGAGCCAGAACGCCGTCGAAGGGTGGAACCTGTCCGAGATCACGGGAAAGGTCAGGGTGACGGCGAAATCGGCCAGCCAGAGGACGAGGGTGGCCAGGCCCATGGCGCCGCCGCGGACCTTGATGGGGAAGATCTCGGCCATGACCACCCAGACGAGCGGCCCCATGGCCGAGGCGAAGAAGGCGATGTAGAGAAGGATGATCAGAAGCAGGGCCGAGGCCGGCAGCACCGGGAACTTGAAGGCCGCGCCGAGAAGGACGAGGGAGACGCCCATGCCGCCGGTGGCGATGAGCAGGAGCGGCCGGCGGCCGACCCGGTCGGCGAGGACGATGGCCACGACCGTGAAAAGCATGTTGACCAGCCCGACGATCGTCGACTGCCCGATGGCCGACATCCGGGCGAAACCCGCGCCCTCGAAGATCCGCGGGGCGTAGTAGAGGATGGCGTTGATGCCGGTGACCTGCTGGAAGACGGCCAGGACGACGGCGATGAGGAGGGGCCGCCGGAAGGCGGGACGGAAGATCTCGCGGAAGGAGCCCTCTTCGAGGGCCAGAGTGTCCTTGATGTCGCGGATTTCCTTGGCGGCGGCCTCGGCGGTGTCGACCCGCGTCAGGACGGACCGGGCCTCGTCCTCGCGGCCGTTCTTGACCAGCCAGCGCGGGCTCTCCGGGACGCGCAGGAGGAGCAGGAAGAAGAGGACGGAGGGGATCGCGCCCATGGCGTACATCCAGCGCCAGTTCGAAGGGCCGGCCCCGGCGAAGATCCAATTGACGAAATAGGCGAGGAGGATGCCGGTGACGATGGCCAATTGGTTGACCGAGACGAGGGCGCCCCGGACTCGGGCCGGCGCGACCTCGGCGATATAGAGCGGCGAGAGCACGGCCGCCGAGCCGATGCCGAGACCTCCAACGAAGCGGAAGGCGACGAATTCCGCGATCGTCCGCGGCAGGGCGCAGCCGACCGCCGAGACGAGGAAGAGGACGGCCGAGATGAGCATGAAGCGCCTGCGGCCGATCCGGTCGCTGATGGGCCCGGCCAGCCCGGCCCCGAACATGCAGCCGATGAGGACGACGCTGACGGCCCAACCCTCCTGGAGCGAGTTGAGCGAGAACTGCTCCTTCATGTAGCGGGTCGCTCCGGCGACGATGGCCGTGTCGAAACCGAAGATCAGCCCGCCGATCGCAGCGACCAGGGTGATGGCGAGGACGTACCAGGCCGTTTTCTTCATTTAAGCCTCAAATCGGGGACACGTACGGAATTCCGGAGAATTCCGAACATGTCCCCCTTTTCTCTATGGCGCTTTTCCGGTCCGAGGCAGATCTCAATCTCTCCCGCTGAATTCGCTGAGCGCCCGGAACATCGCCACGATGTTCGCGGTCGGGACGTTCGCCTGGATGTTGTGGACGGCGTTGAAGACGAAGCCGCCGTCGCGGCCGAAGACCTCGCACCTCTCCAGGACTTCGGCCCGAACTTCCTCGGGCGTGCCGAAAGCCAGGGTCTTCTGGGTGTCGATGCCGCCGCCCCAGAAGACGATGTCCCGTCCGAATTCCCGCTTGAGCTTCCGGGCGTCCATGCCCGCGGCCGAGACCTGGACGGGATTGAGGATGTCGAAGCCGCTCTCGATGAAGGACGGGATCAAGGTGGAAACGGCGCCGCAGGAGTGCTTGAACGATTTCCAGGCCGTGTGCCGGTGGATCCAGCCGTTGATGCGCTTGTAATAGGGCATGTAGAGCTCCCGGAACGTGGCGACGGAACAGAAGGTCGACTGCTGCGTGCCGAAGTCTGTGCCGCAGATGAAGGCGGCCTGGACCTGGTCGCCGACGCGCGAATGGATCTTTCCGAGGTTCACGAGGGCGCGCTCGGTCTGGCCCTCGAAGACCTTGTGGACGTAGGCGCGGCGGGTCAGGGTCGAGACGTACCACTCTTCGACGTCGCGGATCCCTTTCGGGTGCTTGAGGCCCGGAGCGGGAACGAGGGCGATGTCGCCGAGGGCCGTCCCGCCGAAGCTCCCAATGATCCCCCGCCCGGTCGCCCCGGCCCGCCGGCTCTCGGTCTCGAAGTGGTCGAGGGTCTCGTCGGCGATCGGGCCGAATTCCTCGAGGTTGTCAGCGGGGTCGAGCTTGGCCTCGTCGATGGGCTCCTGGCGGATGATGGTATCAAAAAAAAAGCCGTTCTTGGGCAGGCGCCCGGAGGGCGGGGCCGTGCGGTCGCCCCCGGGGTAGACGAGCGTGTCGTCGTTCGCGTCTTTTGTCGTCCGGAAATTTCCCGACATCAGGACCTCGGTCCCGTCGTCCATGCGCCAGGGCGTCCAGTTCTCGTTGCGGTAGCCGAACATCGTATCCGGTCCGTAGACTCCTTCGACGTCGATGCCGAGGGCCGTCTGGAGGTCGTCGTCGATCCAGCCCAGCATCTGGTAGGGCTCGTGGACCTTGACCAGGCGCTTCTCCAGGCCGTAATGCTCGCGGAGGCCGATGACGCACTTGACGTGCATGCCCGTGACGGCCGTGCCGTTGAAGTCGACCGGGATGCGGTCGGGCTGACGGTGGTTGAGAGCGGCAGACACGCGTTCCCGGCTGGTCATCGACATAGCGGGCCTCCTCGGTCACCCCAGATTATCGATTTCGGTCCCGGTTTGCAATAACGCAGTCTGAGATCCGGGCCGGCGCTTCAGGCGGCCTGGCGATGCTTGATGAACGTCCCCGCCCGATACTCTCGGAAGGCCGTCTTGAGCTCCTCTTGGGTGTTCATGACGATGGGCCCCTGCCAGGCCACGGGTTCTTTGAGGGGCCGTCCAGAGACCAGGAGGAAGCGGACCGGCGAGCCGGAGGTCGTCACGGCCAGGCGCGCGCCGTCGCCGAAGAGGACGACGGAGTGGTCGCCCTGGAATGGCTTCCGCTCGAGGTCGAAATAGCTGGCCGGCTCGACGGCAAAGGAAGCCGGCCCCGCCGCGCCGGAGAAGCAGCCCTCGCCCTCATAGATGTAGGCCAGGACCGTGTGGCCGGGCTTGGTCGGATGGGCGAACTCGGCGCCCGCCGGCATGGAGACGTCGATGTATTCGGGGTCGATGACGATGTCGCGGACCGGGCCCCGGATCTTTCCGACCGTTCCGCAGATGACGCGGGCGGTGACGCCGCCGGGCAGGGCGGCCTCGGGGATGTCCGCCTTCTTCACGTCGCGGTAGCGCGGGTCCATCATCTTCTGCGACGCGGGCAGGTTGGCCCAAAGCTGGAAGCCGCCCATGCGGCCGTCCGGGCCGCCCTTGGGCATCTCCTGGTGGACGATGCCGCTCCCGGCCGTCATCCACTGGACGTCGCCCGGGCCGATGACGCCGCTGTTGCCCAGGCTGTCGCCGTGTTCGGCCGTGCCCCGGATCATGTACGTGATCGTCTCGATGCCGCGGTGGGGGTGCCAGGGAAAACCCGGCAGGTATTTGGCCGGGTCGTCCTGGCGGAAATCGTCGAACATGAGGAAAGGATCGAACATCGGCACCTCGCGGAAGCCGAAGCCGCGCCGAAGATGGACGCCGGCCCCCTCCAGGGTGGGCTGGCTGATAAGGACCTTCTCGATCTTTCGCGTGCTTCCCATAACGCTCTCCTCCTTGACTATATACTACCACGCGTGCGGAGGGATCCGAAGGGGTTGACGGCCGGGCCCGGCGGGGTCAGCGACCCGCTTCGTCCGGGTTTGAGGCCGGCGCACCCTGACGCCGGCTGACGCGCCGCATGATGAGAAAGACCGGGAAGCCGACGGCGAAAAAGAGCGCGCTGTAGAGGGCCTCGCGGGGCTTGTTCAGGAGGACGTTGAGGGACACCGTCAGCTGAAAAGCGATGAAGACGATGGGGACGACGGGATAAAGCGGCACGCGGTAGCCCTCGTAGCCCTCGCCGGAGAGGCGGGCCTTGCGCCTGAGGACGAAGATCGTCGAGGCGACGAGGGCCACGGTGATCGTGTCGAGGAACATGACGTAGTTGATGATGTTCTCGAAGGTCCCTAGCAGGAACAAGGAGAGGAGAATGAGCCCGCCCAGGAAGGCCAGCCCGAACTCCTGGGTCTGGGTTCTCGGATTGACCTTTTGGAAGAGGGCGGGCAGGGTCCTGTCCTCGGCCATGGCATAGTAGGCGCGCGGTATCTGCATCAGGGTGACGTTGAGGAAACCCATGGCCGAGAGGAAGATGGCCAGCGAGACGACGAGCCAGCCGGCCCCGCCGAAGGTCGCCCGGGCCGTCTCCGCGGCGACAAGCTTGGCCGACGCGACGCCGGGAATGCCGAGCGTCTTCACGTAGGCGGCGTTGATGGCGAAATAACAGGCGAGCACGATGAGGATGCCGAAAAATATGGCCCGCGGGACGTTGCGCCGGGCGTTCCGGACGTCGGCCCCGAAGTTGATCGTGTTCTGGTAGCCGCCGTAGGCGTAGAAGACGGAGATGAAGGCCGCCCCGAGGGCCAGCCACCAGGACCGCTCGACCGGGAGCGAGCCCGTGGTGAGCGGCGCCTTGGACGAAACGAACGCCCCGGCCACGATGACGGCGATCATGACGATCTTGAGCAGGCTCAGGACGTTCTGGGCCCAGGCGCCCGTCTTTATCCCGAGGTAGTTGATGGCGAGGAGGATGCTCATCAGGACGGCGGCGGTGAGCTGGACCTGGAGGGGGGCCGGCTTCGTCCCCGGGAAGACGATCGGCGTCAGGTATTCGGCGCCGATGAGGGCCACGGCCGCGGCCCCGGCGCCGTTGAGGACGATGACGTTGGCCCAGTTGAGCATGAAGGCCACGGTCGAGTTGTAGCTCTCGGCCACGACCTTGTAGTAGGACCCAGGCTTGGGGAAACGGCCGCCGATCTCGGCGAAGGTCAGGGCGCCGAGGAAGCCGGCCAGCCCTCCCAGGAGCCAGGCCAGATAGAAGAGGGCCGGGGTCCGGGCGGCCGTGGCGACCATGGCCGGGGTGCGGAAGATGCCGATGCCGATGATCAGGCTGACGACGATCATCGTCGTATCGAAGGTGGTCAGTTTCGCCTTGATGGCCATGCGGCCTCCTCTGCGTTCATCCCATTTTATCCGGAGCGCGGCGGAATGCAAGCCGGAACCGGGACAACGCGATGTTGACAAGATCCTTCAGCGGGCCTATATTGAGTGTGTCGGTGATGTTTGGATTTCAAATGAGCGCATAGACCCTTAGGAGTCCGGAGCATGGAACAGATCCGCCGGAGAACTCTGATCGCGGTGTTCGTGGCGCTTTGTCTGCCGTGGCCGGTGATCGGGTACGCGGATGGCCTCGACACCTGGCACAAAAGAGATACGCCGCTTCAGCAAGAAAATGTGCTATCTGCCGTAGCTTATGGGAACGGCGTCTTCGTGGCCGTGGGACAAGAAGGTTACGACTACAGCCCAGGCATCATCATAACCTCTTCTGACGGAGCGAATTGGAGGATGGAGAATCCGGGCACGACCAAGCCGCTTCGTGCGGTAGCCTTTGGCAAGGGCATTTTCGTCGCGGCCGGCTACGAAATCATCCTCACTTCTCCGGACGGCGTGGCGTGGACTCCGAGGTGGCAGACGGACCTTGGTTATGGTTTCAATAGAGTCGCGTTCCTCAGGAAATCCATGTTTGAAGAAGTATTTATTGCCGTGGGATGGATGGACGGCTTGGTGTATACCTCCCCTAACGGCGTCACATGGACGGCCGGGGACGCCGGGACATGGAACGATGTCTTTGAAGGCGTAGCCTTCGGCAACGATCTGTTCGTGGCCGTGGGGCATACTCTTATCGATGCCTCTTACTTCATTCGCACATCTCTCGACGGTCTGACATGGACCCTCGGACCCTGGGCGTGGGGTATAAACCTATTCGATGTCCAATACGCCCATGACACGTTCGTGGCCGTGGGAGAGAATGTCGTTGGCCCGATGTGCCATATCCTGACATCTCCGGATGGCATCACCTGGACCCCCGGGCCGTTGAACATCGGGGGAGGTCTACGCAGCATCATTCATGGAAACGATGTTTTTGTCGCAGTGGGCAGTGAGCAAGAAGGTATCAGCCCGCTCATCCTGACTTCTCCCGATGGCATCAGCTGGACACAGAGGGCTTCTGGCTCGGGCGGCAGCCTTCTGGATGTCACATTCGGCCGCGACACCTTTGTCGCCGTGGGCGCGCCTGGCACGATCCTTCAGTCCGACCCCGTCACCGCCGCCGGCGGCGGCGGCGGCGAGAGCGTATGTTTCATCGCCACGGCCGCCTACGGGAGCCGCCTCGCGCCCGAAGTCACCCTGCTTCGGAAATTCAGAGACCGCTGCTTGATGAAGAATGGGCTCGGCAGGAAGCTGGCCGATGCGTATTACCGCTGGTCGCCTCCGATCGCGGGATACATCGAGAAGCACCCGGCCCTCAAGCCGCTGGTGCGATGGGCGCTCAGCCCCATCGTCCAGGCCATCAAGTATCCGATCCGTATCCTCGAGATGTTTGAAAGCGCCCGCTAAGCCCGATCACATCAAGGGCAAAAATCGTCCCGGATCTCCCGACGGTCGAAAGGGGCATCTGGCTTTGGGGCCGGCCCCCGGGCGTCGTTCCCACAGGAGGAGGCCCTCCCTAGGCCGGGGAGCGGAATTCGGCTATCTCGATCTGACGGCGCGTTCGACCCGCTCCAGGGCCTCGACGAGGAGGGCGCGGGGACAGCCGAAGTTGATGCGAACGAAGCCGGCCGCCTCGTCGCCGAACAGGGCGCCGTCGCTGAAATAAACGCCGGCCTTCTTTAGAAAAAAATCGTTGAGCGCGGAGGGCTCGAGGCCGAGGCCGCGGCAATCGATGAGGGCCAGGTACGTCCCCTCCGGACGGATGAGCCGGACGCCGGGGACCCGGTCCGCGAGGAACTTCTCCATGAAATCGACGTTGGCCTCGAGGTAGGGCAGGAGCTCGTCGAGCCAGTCCTCGCCGTGAACATAGGCGGCCTCGAAGGCGACGATGCCGAAGACCTGGCCGAGGTCGAAGCCGGACCGCTCCGCCTCGTCCTCGAATCCCTTGAGAAGGTCGGGGCTGGAGGCGACGACGGCGGCCGTTGCCAGGCCGGCGGTATTGAACGTCTTGCTCGGGGCGATGCAGGTGATCGTCCGGCCGGCGAGGTCCGGAGAGAGCGCGGCGAAGACGTTGTGGCGGTGAGCGCGGTAAACGAGGTCATGGTGGATCTCGTCGGCGACGACGATGAGTCCCCGCTCGACGGCGATCCGGCCGAGGCGCTCGAGCTCCTCGCGCGTCCAGACCCGGCCGACGGGATTGTGGGGGCTGCAGAGGATGAGCATCTGCCCGGGGGCCTGGATCTTGCGCTCGAGGTCATCGAAGTCCATCGCGTAGCGGCGGCCGTCGAAGCGGAGCGGATTGCGGACGACGCGGCGGCCGTTTCTCTCGATGGCGTAATAGAAGGGATGATAAACGGGCGTCTGGATGAGGACGCCGTCGCCCGGCTTGGTGAAGGCCCGGACGCAATAGTTCAAGGCGGGAACGATGCCGGGCGTCATGGCCATCCAGCTTTTCCGG
>Ga0316620_10000593_pt1 | contig 14644 bp, 8 predicted proteins | sample OWC_Aug_M1_C1_D5_FD_207651 | JGI IMG/M metagenome (GOLD analysis project Ga0316620, IMG submission 207651) | Wetland soil microbial communities from Old Woman Creek delta, Ohio, United States - OWC_Aug_M1_C1_D5_B | ecosystem: Environmental > Terrestrial > Soil > Wetlands | place: USA: Ohio... | reverse complement strand
CCCGACCATGGCCTCTGCTATAGATATAGAAGAGCGCGCCTGGGATTCTATTATGAATCTCAACTTGAAAGGGCTGTTCTTTCTCAGCCAGGCGGTAGCCAGGGTGATGAAAGAGCAGGGTGGGGGTAAGATTATCAATGTTGCTTCGGTAGCCGGGATTACCCCGGACATTTTGCCGGTTTACTCCATAAGTAAGGCCGGGGTAATTATGGCGACAAAAGTGATGGCACAGCAGTGGGCTCAGTACAACATCAGAGTGAATGCGATAGCTCCGGGGCTGACCAAAACCCGGTTCAGTGAGGCTCTCTGGAGCAACCCGGCTATTGAACAAGCTGTCATGGATAGAACTCCGTTGCGCCGCGTAGCCGAGCCTGATGAGATGGTTGGCGCTGTGATTTTCCTGGCTTCTGATGCCTCCAGCTATGTGACCGGGCATACTCTGGTCGTAGATGGCGGCGCTGTCATATAGCAAAGTGCCTTAAATTCGGTAGATGGCCAAGCCCCGACTGACTGGCGGGAGAATAGATCGGTTTAGCCACGTTCGCCGATGGGTCGCCGATTGGTCGGGTAGGTGGCGTGTGGAGGATAAACATAGCACGGTCGAGAAGTGCACCGTTGCGGATGGAATTGATGGCGTATGCTGGCTAGACTTTGTCTCGTAGGCTCGGGCCGAGCAGGATTTGCACGCGGTTTCGACCCTTCTGTTTAGCCTTGCGGAGGGCCTCGTCAGCCCGAGAAAGCAGAGAGGCAGCATCATCAGTCCGTTCCCAGCTGACCAATCCCTGGCTCACGGTCACAGCGAATACATTCCCGGCAGAGTCTTTCATCTCGGTCCTCTCAATTATGCTGCGGAGTCGTTCAGCTGCAATCCACGATGTGGACAAATCAGTCCTGGGCAAAACAATGATAAACTGCTCTCCTCCATAGCGTGCCGGTATATCCGTATTTCGAATGCTGCCACGAATTAGAACAGCGGTCTTCTCTAAAACCTCATCCCCGGTGAGATGCCCATAGTTGTCATTGACTTTCCTGAAGTGGTCGACGTCCAGCAGGATCAGGCTGAAATCTTCTTTGTAACGGTTTGCAAGATTGACCAACTCGCGTAGCTTGGATAGAATTGCCTGGCGATTGTACAATCCGGTCAACGAATCAAAGGTCGCCAGTATTTCCAGCTTTTCCCTGTCGGCCCTAGCTTGCTGTAGCCGACTCCATTTATCCAGCGCGGCATCGATGGTGTTACTTAACTTGTGGTGTGATAGGCTGCTCTTAGGCAAGTAAGCAAGTGCTCCTTCTTGAAAGGCCTGCGTCGCAACCTCTTCAGTTCGGGACCCGGTGAGCATGACCACCGGGGCAAGTTGTTTTTTTGAGATTTCTGCAAGCCACTCCATCCCCGATTTCCCGGGCATTTGATTGTCCATTAAGACTAGGTCAATTCTACCCTTATCCAGAGCGTTCTGGATTTCCTCGGTATACCCAGCCTCGAGCAACACGATTTCCCTGTCAGTTATCTGTTGCAGACAAGTGTAGACCAATTCGTGGTCTGCCGGATCATCGTCGCACAGGAGGATTTTGATCAGTGGGTGTCCTGTCTTCTCTGTAATTGATGTTACCGGGTTCTCGTCTACAGAGCACCAATTAGTAGTCCTCGCGTCTGTCCCCGGCTTCGTGGCCGGGCTTTTCCTATCCTGCCTCTCTGTCGCGGTAGATTTGGTTACCATCGCTGTTTCGTGGCCTTCCGTGAGTTTAGTCAAACAAACCTAATCTGGTTTCACTATACCATCCGCGTTAGCTACTGTAAATAGTCCTTTAGTAATGTTTCTGATAGTTAAGATGTACTGAAACAGGTAACGGATATCCTGCTTGGCGACAAAGAACCAGCGGAACAGAAGAAATTGAAGTAATGCTGAGAATCGAAGCAGTTTCAGCGCAGGAGTAATCCCTGCGTATTTCAAGGGTAAATGGCTAAGGCTTCCAACCCTGTGGTCTCAGGCAGGTCGAACATAAGATTCATATTCTGGACTGCTTGCCCAGCCCCTCCCTTGACGAGGTTGTCCAGGCAGCTAATAACTATAAGCCTCCCTGTCCTCGAGTCAATAGTGGGATAAATAAGGCAGAAATTAGTTCCCCAGACGTACTTGGTGTGGGGAGACTGGGTTGTTATCTGGACAAAGGGAGCATGCTTGTAGAATTCCCGGTATATCTGGGTCAGGCTGCTAACCGTTAGTCGACGCCTGCCAGCCAATTTGACATAGCAGGTAGTCAATATGCCTCTGGTCATGGGCACCAGATGGGGAACGAAGGTTATTGCCGGAGACAGGGAGGGATCAAGTGCTTTCAATTCCTGCTCTATTTCAGGCAAATGGCGATGCCCTTCAACGGAGTAAGCACAGATGTCCTCGTTGACCTCGGAGTAATGAGTGGTCAAGCTCAGGGCCCTGCCGGCACCCGAAATGCCTGATTTGCTGTCCACGACTATGTCGGGGCGAATGAGTCCTTCTTTGACTATGGGCGCCAGAGCCAAGATAGCGCTGGTGCTATAGCACCCCGGGTTTGCCACCAGTGAGGCTGAGGCGATTTCCTCATGATGCAGCTCGGGCAAGCCAAAGGCCGCCTCTTTCAGTAACCTGGGCGATGGATGAGTGAAGTCATACCATTTAGGATATTCATCGGCGTTCTTCAACCTGAAATCGGCACTGGCATCGACAACCCTGATACCTTGCTTTAGCAGGGATGGTACTATGTCTACGCTGCTTTTATGAGGCATCGCCGAAAAGGCGATGTCGATTTTGCTGTCAAGCTCGGGCTTTATCGTATAGTCAGTTCCGGCCAAGCTGGGGAAGATGTCACTGAGTTTCTGCCCGGCTGCGCTTCTCCCGGTGACAGTGACGAGTTTTACCTGAGGATGCCGGCAAAGTAAGCGAGCCAGTTCGGCACCAATGTAACCAGTGACATTTATTATGCCTGCTCTTATCTTTGGCATAGTACGTTTTGGTATTATACTACATTCTCTGCGATTGGAAGATACTCGGGGCCACCCTATGATTGAGGTCCTGGACCGATCATAAGCTGTAACATTGCGTCGAATTGACATTGACCGGAGATGGTGATAGCTTTTGTGAATGTGACCTTTGAAGAGCAATGACCATGTCGCGTGCATTTATCTGGTAAGGAGGGAAAAATGTCCAAGGAAGCTAAGATAATCCAGTGTCACCAGTGCAAAGATAATGAGTGTTTGGCGCGGTATCCCCAGGGAATCCCTGAATATTGCCAGGCACAAAAGTTTCTGGACCTGGTCGAAGAAAGTAAACAGCAGTATCTTGAACCCGAGGACAGCAGGTTCCATTTGGCTGCAGCTAAAGTGCTCAAGAGGGGGGGCTATGATTGGTCTCGAGTCCAACAGTGCATCGAATTCGCCAGGGAACTGGGTGCCAAAAAGGTAGGATTGGCTGTATGTGTGGGCCTAATCCGGGAAGGCCGAGAATTTGCCCGCTTTCTGGATAGAGCCGGTTTCCAGGTTGTCTCTGTAGCCTGCATGGTAGGTGGTCTGAAGCCTCAGGAGACGGGGATACCTGACGAATGGGTAAATCCGCTGGGCATAAGCTGTAATCCCATAGCCCAGGCGGAGATTATGAACCGAGAAGGTACGGAACTGAACTTCATATATGGTCTATGCGTGGGACATGACACTATTTTCATCAAGCGTGCCAAGGCTCCTGTCACCTATGTTGTAGCCAAAGACATGGTCACCGGTAATAACCCCGGCGCTGTTCTCCTATCCCCGTACCATCGCATGAAGTTTGCGGCAGCTTATGGGAGAGGTAAAACTGCTAAAGGGTGATGAGAGCAACACATCGCGGTCACTCCCGTAGGACGAACGCCGATGGGAGTACAGAGAGGCTCCTCGAAAACTCTGATGAGGCGAACGTAACATCCACCGTTTTATTAAATCCGGCGAGGCTTGACATTCCTGCTTAGCGGTCATACACTGCGGCTTGCGAGGAACACATTCTTGACGAAGTGCCCGAAATGTCGGACTGATAATCGTGACGGCGCCCAATACTGCAAGAAATGCGGTCAATCTCTTCAGGCCGAGCTTGTCTGCAAAAACTGTCAGCATCCGAACAGCCCTGAGAGTGTCTTCTGCGATAAATGTGGCCATTCTCTAGTTGAGCCAGCACCTGAAACGGCCTCCCCTTCTCCCATGCCCACCTCCTTTGTCAATGGTCGTTACCGGGTCAAGGAATTCCTGGGGGAGGGGGGTAAGAAGAAGGTCTACCTTGTCCATGATAAGGTGCTGGACCGGGATGTGGCATTTGCTCTGATAAAGGCCGAGAAACTGGATGACGGTACTCGCCTGCGCTTCAGCCGGGAAGCCCAGGTCATGGGCCGGCTTGGCGACCATGCCAATATCATGACCATACATGATATGGGTGAGGAAAAGGGTCAGCCCTATATTGTCCTGCCTCTCATGCCGGGTGGGGATGTGGAGAGTCTTATTGATAAAGCTCCGGAACGCTCCCTGCCCATCGAGCGGGCAGTCGGTATTGCCAAGGCCGTCTGCCGGGGCCTGGAATATGCCCACGCCAAAGGCATCGTCCACAGGGATATCAAGCCTGGCAATGTCTGGCTGAGTGGCGATGGCACGGTCAAGGTGGGCGATTTTGGCCTAGCACTGGCGGTAGACCTGTCCCGTCTCACTAATGAGGGCATGATGGTGGGCACGTATTACTACATGCCGCCGGAGCAGGCCATGGGTGGTGAAATCACGGCCAAGGCCGACCTTTATTCACTGGGGGCAATGCTCTATGAGATGGTGACGGGTAGGCCGCCTTTCACGGGTGATGATGTGGTGGCGGTTATTGGACAGCACATCAATACACCGCCGGTGTCGCCTAACTGGCACCGGCCCGACCTGCCTCCGGCATTGGCGGCCCTCATAATGAGGCTACTGGAGAAGGACCCCCAGAAACGGCCTGCCTCAGCTACTGAGGTCCTCGAGATGCTGGAAGCTATTGAAGCCGGGAAAGCGGAAAAACTTTCCACCGAACAGTCAAAGACACTGGCGGAGAACCCCCTCTACCGGCGGGTATTCGTAGGCAGGGAAGCGGAGTTACGCCAGCTCCAGTCGTGCTTTGACGCTGCAACATCGGGGCAGGGCTCACTGACCATGGTAGTGGGTGAGCCGGGCATCGGCAAGACAGCTCTCTGTGAACAGCTGGCCACCTATGTTGGCCTGCGAGGCGGCCAAGTGCTGGTGGGCCACTGCTATGAGGAAGGCTCGCTTTCACTGCCCTATCTGGCCTTTGTAGAGGCGTTAAGAGCCTATGCTCAGACCTGCGATGTCAGCCGACTGAGAGAGGAACTGGGACCCGGGGCACCGGATGTGGCCAGGATCGTGTCGGAGATCAGGGAGAGGCTGAGGATAGAGCCGAGACCCAAGGGAGACCCGGGAGAGGAGAGATACCGGCTTTTTCAGGCGGTCAGCGACTTCCTGGGCAGTGCCGCGGCAGCAAAGCCGCTGCTAATAGTACTCGAAGACCTGCACAGTGCCGACAGGGGCACGTTAGAGATGCTGGAACATGTGGCCCGCAACCTGGCCGATAAAAGACTGCTGCTGGTGGGCACCTACCGCGACATTGAAGTTGATAGAACGCATCCTCTTTCCACTGCCCTGGCTGAGTTGAGGCGACTGCCCCACTTCGGGCGGGTTTTGCTCCGGGGGCTGAATGCCGATGAAGTCAGGAGGATGCTGTCGGGTATTGCCGGGCAGGACGTTCCCTGGGGGCTGGCGGAGGCGGTGCACCGCCAGACGGAAGGCAACCCTCTGTTTGTGCAGGAGGTGGTACGGTATCTGGCCGAAGAAGGCATCATTGAGAGGCAGGAGGGGCGCTGGCGGGCCAAGAGTGATACACCGGTGGAGATGCGGATTCCAGATGGCTTGAGGGACGTTATCGGTAAACGTCTCTCCGGCCTGAGTGAGTCGTGTAACAAGGTGCTTTCCGTAGCTGCAGTAATCGGCCGGGACTTCCAGATGGAAGTGCTGCAAAAGGTGGCGGGCATGAGTGATGATGAGCTTTTTGGGGCACTGGAGGAAGCCAGGAAGGCGGCGGTAATCGAGGAGCGGACGGGGGCAGGGGCGAAGGTGAACTATCGCTTTGCGCACGCCTTCTTCCGCCAGACGCTTTATGAGGAGATAATTGCTCCCAGGCGAATACGGCTGCACCAGCAGGTGGCGCGGGCGCTGGAAGAGATATACAACAACAGACTGGACGTGCACGCGACTGAGCTGGCCGAACACTTCTCTTACTCATCGAACAGAGCTGACCTGGAGAAAGCGGTCAGCTATGGGGAGATGGCAGCCAGAAGGGCCACCGATGTTTACTCGTATGGAGAAGCTGTGAGATTGCTCGAACAGGCGCTCAAAGTTCAGGAGGTCCTCGATCCTGAAGAGAAGCTGAAGCGGTGTGACCTTCTCCTGTCACTCGGCTGGGCACATTTCTACAACCATGACTACCGGCACCTCCTGGACAATGAGGCGCCCGCGGCATTGGCGTTAGCGGAGGGAGCAGGAGATACCCGGCGTGCCTGCCAGGTTTGTCTGCTTGCCACATTCGCCATATCAGGTACCGGGCTGGGCGCCGCTTTCGGTACAGACGAGGCGGCGAGATGGACCGAAGCATTCGACCGTTATGCTTCCCCCAACACAGTCGAGCGCGCCTGGGCGGACCAGGCTCTCGGAGGAAGGAAAGTGGCAGCCAGCGATAATGCTGGAGCGTGGGCGTTATTCCGCGAGAGCACACTTCTGGCACGTAAGTTGGGAGATGCCAGCGCGTTAGCTAATTGCGGGGGAGACTATTTGTGGTTTTTGCCGCCCACTGCTGAATATGTTGAAGAGGCGCGCCAGATCGCAGGTGAGATGAGACGGGTGTGGGATAGAGCTGATCCTTTTTCTATGGCCTATGCAATGGAGTCTGTAGGTTTGTTGTTCCTCAGGTTGGCCGAACGAGAACAGGGCGAGGCAATCCATCGCGAGGAAATGGAGTCGGCACGGTTCGCCGGAATGCCAGCGCGTCAGTATTATTTGCCGTATCTACGTGCCTGCTACCACGTCATGGACGGGCAGCTTGAGGAAGCGGCAAGATGCTACGACGATGTGTTGAGGCTTGGTGCTGAGATGGGTGCGCCACTAGCCGCAGCAGTCTATGCTCTAATCTTTGGGCCTCGCCTGGGCGGATATCTCGGCTGGGGTCTGGAGGGACTGAGACGTTTGGAGCAGTGGGCGCAAGCGGCCGGCCTTTCCGTGCCTGTGCCGGCACCCATCAGGGCCTACTATCTGGTATACGGGGAAGAGAGGAAAGAGGTCGTGACCATACTCGGTGAAGCTGCAGACCACTATGCCGCTCAGCCGGAGAGAACCAGGCACCAATTCGCAGTCTTGCTGCTCCTGCTGGAGACGGCGGTGCTGGCGAAGCATACGCGAGGGGCGGAAATTCTCTTTAACCTGCTTACGGGTGCCACGTACAAGACAACGGGCTTGCATAATCCGACTTGTGTGGCTCGCCACCTGGGTGGGGCGGCCGCTCTGCTAGACAGATATGAAGAAGCTCGCCAGCATTACAAGGAAGCCATCAAGGTCTGCACGGAGATGAGGTTCCGCCCGGAGCTGGCTCTTACACGCCTCCAGCTTGCCGAGCTGCTCCTGGAGCATTATCTTAAGGAGCGAGCCGAGGCGCTGGAGCACCTTGATTTCGCCATATCGGAGTTCCGTGATATGAAGATGCGGCCCTGGCTGGAGCGGGCATTAAGGCATAAAGAGATACTTAAGGCGTAAGTCTCGGTCTCAGTGTCGTCGACCGGCAAAGAGCCATTTTGTCTGAATAATAAACCATGCGCTCTTTGTTCAGAGTCATTGGGGATTCTACTATTGCGTCGTTACAGTTATAGACCCCTGAGAAACTCAGGCCTGAGAAGGGATGGGTCTCTGGCTGCCAGAACCTTTGCCAGTTGCTTGAGGATCCTCTCTCTGTCCTGTGGCAATTTTCCCCGGACGGAAAGATAGTTTGAGGCATGCATTGAGCTAAAGAAGCAATCGGTAAGATTGGAGTTCTCTATGATTGACTTCAGTTCCTCCAGGGATTGGAAGGGGGAAAGAGGATGGAATTCATTCCGTTCCCATTGCTCATAGAGTGGGGTGCCGGGGACGAGGGTCAAGGTTAAGGCTCCTACATAATCCGGGTCAATCTCAGTGAGAACTCTGGCTGTCTCGAGCACGTGTTTCTTGCTTCCTTCGATGCCGCCAAGTCCCAAAATCACCGTCACAGAAAAGCTTATCCCGGCTTCCTTCACTTTCCTTCCCGCCTCAACCACCTTGTCTGAACTTACGCCTTTACCTATCTTCTGGAGCAGTTCATCATCGCCGGTCTCGAGTCCTGTGTAGAAGATACCTAACTTTCGCTGTCTCAATTCCTTCAGTTCGTCCACACTTCTGCGCAGGATATCCTGTGGCGTAGCATATGTGCCAATCCTCTCTACACCGGGCAGCTTCTCATTCAGGTATTGGAGGACCTCGCGTAATTTGGGAAAAGGGTAAACAAGAGCATCGCCATCCTGGAGAAACACTCTTCTGCCATCCCAGTCTTGAGCTATGGCATATACCACCGTGGGAATACCAGGAAGACGAACCCCACTCCGAATGAACAGGGCTAAGGCATCTATTTCGCTCTTGACGTCAGCGACATCTCTTGTTTGAAGCTTTGAGCCATAGTATCCACAGAAAGCGCAGGTATTATTGGAACAGCCACCGGTTAGAGGGAGAAAGTAGCTTTTCCATTCACTTGGAGGTCGGATGATGTCAGGTCTGTTGAAGCTCATGAGCCGATTCGGTTTTGGAGGATACCGGACTGATTTTGAGTTATCCTTCAAGGTTCATTTTATCATTGACAACAGTCTGGGCTCAAGAAGAGTACGATGTGCCCGATCTCGGCCTGCGCATCTTCACTTCTGTAACGGGCACAGAGGCACAAAGGACATAATGATGTATAATATATTGCCTGACACTACGTAGAGGAGGAGTTCGACAGGCATGAGGTTTGAGAGTAGCATCGACATCAATGCCCCTGTCAAGAAAGTTTGGGCGCTCATAGATAAGCTGGAGGAATGGCCGCAATGGATGCCATCCATCAGGAAGATTGAGAGGGTCTCCAAGGGGTCTCTGGCAGTAGGCTCACAGCTTTCTGTCACGGCCAAGGTAAGGGGGCTGATAGTCAAACTATTGATGACGATTACCGAGTTTGTCCCGGAGCGGCGTGTGGTTCTCGAGGGGAAGGTTTTAGGCACTAAGTTGAAACGCTTTTACGCTCTCGAACCTGCGAATGGCAAGACCAATGTTGTTATCGGCGGAGACGTTTCCGGGGCTCTAGCCTGGCTGGCTTGGCGGGGTGGTCAGTCGGTCTCGGCCGAGATTGCCCAGGCAGTGAAAAGAAAGGTCGAGGGATTGGAATGACAAGCCAGAGCAAAACCTTTATGGGGATAGATATAGGCTCGGTCAGCTTAAACATAGCTGTAATTGATGAGAAGCTCCGGCTTCTCGAAAGCGTCTATGAGAGGACAAGAGGTCAACCTATTCCAGTCTTAATTGATATTCTTGAGGATCTCGAAAAAGATTTTCCTGAACCATGTGGGACTGTATGCACGGGCAGCGGACGCGACCTGATAGCTGATGTCATGGGTGTAGACAAAGAAAATGAGATTATTACTCAGGCAAAGGCTGTCGCGTATTTCCATCCTGGGGTTAGGACAGTCATCGAGATTGGAGGGCAGGACTCAAAGCTGATTTTCCTGGAGTGGGACGAAAAAAGTGGAAGGACAGTCATCGTTGACCATGCCCTTAATGAGATATGCGCTGCGGGGACTGGCTCTTTCCTTGATCAACAAGCATATCGTCTGGGGATTTCCATAGATGAGTTCAGCAGTTTGGCCACGAGAACTGAAAAGCCGGCTACCATTGCAGGCAGGTGCAGTGTCTTTGCCAAATCTGACATGATTCATTTGCGGCAACAGGGGACATCACAGGAAGAAATAATAGCTGGGCTGTGTTATGCCTTGGCTAGAAATTACATAAGCAATTTAGGTAAAGGGAGGAGATTTGTGAAGCCAATAGCCTTTCAAGGTGGCGTGGCTGCTAATAAAGGGGTGGTCAAGGCTTTTGAAGAACTGCTAGAACTCAAGCCTGGGGAATTGATTATTCCCGAGCATTTTAAGGTCATGGGAGCCATCGGAGCGGCAATGATGGCCTCGGAGAGGCACAGTGACACACCTATGAAGCTTCAAGTAGCAACCGAGGCCTTGAGGCGCTATTTAGCCAAAAAGGCCAACGAAGCTGAGGTAGGGCATTTAAGGAGATTGATTCATAGCGGAGATGGTTCTAATCCATTGGATGAATGTCCTATTCTTAGAAAGCAACACAAGAGTAAGGCGTATATAGGGGTTGATGTTGGCGCTGTAAGTACAAATATCGTTGTTCTGGATGAGAACAAGGAACTGCTGGCGATGAAGTATCTCATGACCGAGGGCAATCCCATTGAGTCAGTTAAGAAGGGGTTAAGAGACATAGGTCATGAAATCAATAACCCTATTGAAGTCCAAGCTGTGGCGACCACTGGCAGTGGGCGTTATTTTGTAGGGGACTTCGTCGGCGCTGATTTAGTAATTAACGAAATTACTGCTCAGGCTAGGGCCACACTAGATATGGATAGGACTGTAGACACCATATTTGAAATAGGGGGGCAGGATTCCAAATATATCCGCCTGAAGAATGGTACAGTGGTAGATTTTGAGATGAACAAGGTTTGTGCTGCAGGAACTGGGTCCTTTCTCCAGGAACAGGCTGATAGATTGGATGTGAATATTGTCGAAGAGTTTAGCAGGCTTGCTTTTGGCTCGAAGGCACCTGTTGATTTGGGGACCCGCTGCACTGTTTTTATGGAATCTGATTTAATACACCACCAACAGGTGGGTTCACCGAAAATCGATCTCCTAGCGGGGCTTTCCTACTCTATTGCCAACAATTACATCGAAAAGGTGGTAGGGAATAAAAAGATTGGCGAGAGGATATATTTTCAGGGAGGCGTTGCCGGAAATAAGAGTGTAGTGGCTGCCTTCGAAAATATTTTGGGGAAGAAGATTACGGTTCCGCAGAACTACAATTTAACTGGTGCCATAGGTGCTGCGTTGATTGCCATGGAGAGGCGACACGGGGATGGGAAAAGCGATTTTGTCGGGTTTGACCTTGTAGAGCGGGAATATGAAGTCAAATCCTTCGAATGCCAGCATTGCCCGAACCATTGCGACATAAAAAGGATGTCCATCGGGCGCGAATTCAAATCCTTTTATGGCGGTATTTGTGATAGATATGAGCTGAAAGGCGAAAAAACCGCTGACCAGGCTCTTCCTGATCTCTTTAAAGAGCGAGAAGAAATGCTCATGAAGTATTATAAGGAGGATGAATGTGCCCCGAATTCTCCGGTAATAGGCATTCCCCGAGTGCTCATGTTCTTTGAGCAGTTTCCATTGTGGGCTACATTTTTTAGGGAGTTGGGGGTTAAGGTGGTGCTGTCCGATAAAACTAATAAAAGGCTCATCCATAAGGGACTTCAGGAGGTTCTGGCTGAAGCCTGCTATCCGGTGAAGATTGCCTATGGGCATGTAGCAAATCTCATTGAAAAAGGTGTTGACCGTATATTCCTGCCCAGCATTATTGACCTGGAGAAGGATGGTGATGATGTAGCCAGGAGCTACAACTGCCCCTTGATTCAGGGTATCCCCTTCATGCTTAGGCCTGCCTTTAAAGATAAAGCGAAAATCATAAGTCCTAGCATATTTATGGCCAAGGAAAAAGAGAACCTCAAGGTGGAGATGGACAAGATAGGCAGGGAATTTGGAGAGGGAAAGAAGGAAATCGCCTCAGCGATAACCGCTGCACTTAAGGCTCAAGAAGAATTCGAGAAGATGCGTCGAGAAAGAGGTCAAGAGATACTTAAGACCCTCAAGAAGGATAATGAAGCTGTGGTGGTAATAGGAAAACCTTACAATGTTCATGATTTGGCGTTGAATCTAAATATCGCCAAGAAGTTGCGCCATCTAGGAATGCTGGCCATACCATTTGACCTACTGCCGCTGGATAAAGTTGAATTGCCGCCTCACTACTCCAACTTGGTTTGGAAGAATGAGCAGAATCTCCTCAGGGCAGCGATTATGGCTAAAAATAACCCGAACTTGAATCCTATAATGATCACCAATTATGGCTGCGGTCCTGATGCTTTCTTCTGGAAGTATCTTGAGGAAACCATGGAAGAGGATCCTTATCTACTTCTGGAGGTGGATGAGCACAGCGGCGATGCTGGAATGACCACCAGGGTTGAAGCCTTTCTTGATACCCTCGGTAGACCGAAAACAGGGGTGAAGGAGAAAAGACAAGAAGATCTCAGTGTGGTCAGGCCCTCTGGCGGGATAAGTATCTTCAAACCAGCAAAGAGGATTAGGGAACTGGATAAGACTTTTTATATCCCCTATGTGTCTGGACACTCGGTTATCTGGGCTGCTGCTTTTAACTCCGTGGGGCTAGATGCCCGAGTTCTGCCCGAGCCTGGTGCATCATCGGAAGAGATAGGAAGAAGATACGTCTCTGGCAAGGAATGTCATCCCTACTTACTCACCACAGGGGATTTGGTCAAGATGACCGAACTTAACGATTTTGACCCCAATAGGGCAGCATTTGTGATGCTTAACTTCGATGGTTCATGCAGGTTGAGTCAATATGCCTTGTCTCAGAAACTGGTTCTCAAGAGATTAGGTTTGGGGCATATCCCTGTAGTTGCCCCGGTTACCTCTATCCGCCATGATGAAAGCACCGAATTATTTGGATTAAAGTGGGCGGAAGCTATCTGGAAGGGCTGGCTAGCTACGGACGTCTTGTTAAAGGAGTTGCTTCATATTCGCCCTTATGAAGTAAATAAAGGGGAGAGTGACAGGGTCTACGCACAAGCCATAGAGGAGATAGGCTCTGGAATCACCAACGGGAGATTTTGGCAGGCTTTGAACCGCTCTATAGCAGCTATGGACGAGATTCCAACTAAGAATGAAGATAGACCAATTATAGGTATCGTGGGAGAGTTCTATACCTGTATGAACTCCTGGGCTAACAACGATATAATCAGAGAGTTTGAGTCACTGGGCGCTGAAGCGAGGCTTGGGCCCACTACTACAGATTACTTAGTGTATTTTAATGAGGTATATCCGCAGGCCCACTTCTCCAGGGGGAAATATCTCTCTGCCCTCTATTATTACCTTAGAAGGTTTCCGTTTATGCACTGGAAGGGAAAGATTGAGGGAATGATGAAAGACGGACTTCCAGATTGCAGGATCCCCAGGGTTGAGGATATGGTTATGCTTGCCGCTCCTTATGTAAGTGATGACATAGACCCAGTAGTGACTGTAAATGTGGCTAAGGCGAAGAATTATGCTATGCAGGGCTGCAGTGGTATAGCTAATCTCATCATTCTAAATTGCCTTTTTGGGACTTTGTCCACTGCTATCTATAGAGGGATACAAAGGGAGCACAACCGCATTCCTGTGCTCAACATGATGTACGATGGGCTACAGCAAACCAACGCAAAGACAAGGATAGAGGCCTTTATACATCAAGCGAAGTTATACCACGAAAGATACAGCATGGCTTAATAAACTAGCACTTTGTGGAAGCTGACATTACGAATTTGTACACAGTTTACCTTGTCATGGTGGGCAAGGTTTAACTCCAGCTCCTTTCAAAATCAAAGGTTAACTAATCCTTCATCCTTGAGACAACGCGGCAAGAACCTGTGTTGCTGGCCTACCAACGTGTAAGAGCTTAGTTTCTCCACAGTCTTAGCTCACAGAGTATAATATAGATGGTAAAGGGGTCAACTCTATTTCTTTTCCTGCGCTCTACCCACCGGTATCGCTTCGGCTGACTTTGTTGATCTGGCAGTGACGGGGCACAGAGACATTGCAAGCTTTAGTTGCATTAAACAACGGACTGCCAGCTCAGGAAGGGATAGGTCTGCCCATGAACGATATTCCAGGTGTAGGCGGGGTTGGTCGTGCCGGGAGCGACTGCCCATACGTCCCACGCCGCCCCTAAGAAGGTGGCCATGTCCTGCATTTCCGCGGTGGTCTTGCCCGTCCCGCCAGCCGAAGTAGCTTGTCCGCTGGTTTTGGTATCCCAGAAGGAGTTGCTGACAGTGCCTCCCGCATTCACCCCCGCCAAGCCGCCAACATACTCATGGCCGGTCACGTTACCGCTGGAATACGAGTTGCTGACTGTGCCGAAATTCACTCCCACCAGACCGCCAGCATTCTCATCGCCGGTCACGTTACCGCTGGAATACGAGTTGCTCACACTCACAATGTCATCCCACCCATTGATTCCCAGCAGACCGCCAACATAATGGTTACCAGTGACGTTGCCCGTGGAATGAGAGTTGCTCACAGTGCCCTCATTCCATCCCAGTAGGCCGCCAACATAATAATTGCCAGTCACGCTGCCGGTGGAATAAGAGTAGCTTGCCGTGCCGTAATTACTTCCCAGCAGACCGCCGACATCCCA
>Ga0316620_10000591_pt1 | contig 14646 bp, 11 predicted proteins | sample OWC_Aug_M1_C1_D5_FD_207651 | JGI IMG/M metagenome (GOLD analysis project Ga0316620, IMG submission 207651) | Wetland soil microbial communities from Old Woman Creek delta, Ohio, United States - OWC_Aug_M1_C1_D5_B | ecosystem: Environmental > Terrestrial > Soil > Wetlands | place: USA: Ohio... | reverse complement strand
ACGAGGTCTCTGGCGCACGACACGAGCTCAGCTCCATCCCAGACGGTCTCAAGCTGCGACTCAACCCTTTGACGACTGACGCGGGTGGGGCCACCGAGCTCGACGTCGACACCGCCAACGTGGACCGCGTCGTGCGGAAGGGAAGCTTCAAGGTCTGGACGGTCGATCTGCGTACCGGGGATCGCGTCGAGGGGCGGCTCCTCGGTTCGTTGGAAGGACTTGGTGCCGACGGCCCCAGCGCCATCCCCTGGGACGGCATCCAGGAGGCTGCGTTCGACTGGGCAGATCCCGCGCCCGTCTTCCAGCCCCCTCCTGGGCTGTGGGCCAAGGTTCACGGTGACGGTGTCCAACCGCTCGAGGTTCATGACCTCACGGTCCAGCAGGCCTGGATCGTCAGCCACGGGACGCATGGCTACAGGCGAGACACCAAGGTCTCCGAGATTCTCCCTTTGACCGTGCCGAGGGAGCGAGTGGTGGCGTCCGAGTGGGACATTCCCATCCGGATGGTCAAGAGGATCGACGTCTTCACCGGGACCACAGGGGTCACGGTGGATCTGGGCTCGGGCGAGGAGATCCGGCTCGACGGCACCTTGGGCAGCGAGATGCGCAAGTACGAGGGCGATGTCTATTTCAAGGGAACCAGTGCAATCGGCCGCTGGTCACTGAGCGTCCTCAAGATGCGACGGGCGGTCATTGCGGTAGCCGGCCAGCTGCAGGCCACCCGCCATCAACCGGCCAAGATCTCGATCGACGTGTTCGGTCGTGGCCAGCCTGCCGCTGAGATGCTCGATGTTGAGCCTCTCGGAACCCTCACCGACTGGGACGACGAAACCTATCAGGTTGTCGACACCTGGTTCGAGCAGCTGACGCTCAAGACCGAGACCGGAACCCGCGACATCAACCCAGCTGACGTGGTCGCGATCCGCGTATTCGAAAGCCCTTGGCCGGCGTACGACCAGCGCTCACTGGCACCCCAGTGGCTGGAAGCCGAGGTCGTCCTCGCCGACAAGTCCCGGCTCGCAGGGTCCTTGCTGGACCGATTCGGTCATGTCTCCTGCGTGGGTCCGGGATCGATCATCGTCCACTTCCCGTCGTACGCCATCCGCAGGCTGGAATTGCGCGGCGAATAGCGGAGCTCGCGCCCTATGAATGACGATCGGGGGCCTCTCGAGGCCCCCGTCGTCATCTCACAGATTCTCCGCTCGTTGCAGTCAGAGAAATACCTCCGCTGCGACGTGCCGTCTCAGTACAGAATGAGGTTAATGCAGTTGTCCGGCCAGTTCTGGCAGTCGGCATCGCCGTCCTGATCCGGGCCGGCGCACTTGCACCAGAGGTTGTCCTTGTCCAAGGTGTACTCGAGCGTACCGGTCGAGAAGTCAACGTTGATGTGGCCGTTGTAGTGGACGAGCGCGTTCTCCTCACTGCCATGACTGATCATATGGCACATGAAGACCTCGGTCGCCTCCCCCTTGTTGTTCTCACCGCTGACGTTCTGGGTGTACTGATAGTGGCCCGGGATCGAGTACTCGGTGGTCGGGGCGTCCGGCACGCGCGCCGCATCGCGGCAACGCTGGACGACGTTGCCATTCGCGTCGATCATCTGGCCTTGCTCGTTGGTCATCAGGTCGTGGCCGATAGCCTTCAAGCCCTGGTGGTTCATATGGATGCGCCAGTCCATCCCGACGAACGTACCGGCCTCGTTGTACTGTGGGCGGGCCGCGATCATCTCATGGCTGCTGCCATCGACGATCTCGAGAACCTCGGGCGGATCCGCACATGGGTTGCAGAACAACGCCCCAACCATGTCGGTGGTCCGGTCGACGTTGATGGGCCAATCACCGCCCTGGCCCTGGCCCTGGCCCTGTGCCCATGCAGGCAGACAGCAGAGCACACCGATCACGCCGATCACTGTCAACATTCGCCTGATCATCGTCCTCCTCCTTCTCTCTCCTGTTGATCTCAAGCACCCATTCGACGGGCGCGTTACCTGGTGTGGATACCACCAAAACGACTTTGGATCGAGCCCGACTCTCGCATGGTGATTTCGTCCAGTCAAGTCTGCTCTGGCCATGTTCTTCCGCTCCCACAGACTAAACGCGCAAGGAACCCGCGGACCCTGTCACACGGATCTCTCGCCGGTGCGACACGGGTCCCCAGAGCAAGACGACAGTACCTTTGCCGTCAGCATTGCGGGATCGATCCGCGCGAATGCGGTGGGACGCCCAGCTTCAACCTCACGACCCCGCTCCACCCCTTCCCTCGCCCTCCACCAGCACGTGGTAGCGCCCCACCGCGAGCGGGCCGAACTGCTCGGAGCCGCCGTCCGGCCAATCCACCTCGACCGCGACCTCGCCGGCCGCGCCGACTCCGAACAGCAGGCGCGGGTCCTCGCTCGACATGTAGGAGCTGCCCAGGTGCAGGGTCTGCGACTGGACGAGCTCATCGGCAGTGACGCGCACCCGCGCGCCGGCCGGGTCGCGCGGGCTTCTCGTCCCGCGCAGGCGGACGCCGACCCAGGCGCCGGCGCGCTCGCAGTCATTGCGCAGGAGCATGGGCGGCGCGTCGAGGCCGTTGACCAGGAGGTCGAAGTCGCCGTCGTTGTCAAAGTCCACCCGGGCGACGCCGCGGCTCGAGGTCTCCCTCGCCAGCGGGCTGTCCGCCGCGGGGGACCACTCGTCATACCCGCCGCCGCCGTTGTTGAGGAAGAGTTGGCCGCGCTGCCGGTAGCTCGTGGTTGGGTCGACGACGTCGACCTGGGGGTAGACGTGGCCGTTGGCCACGTAGAGGTCGAGGTCACCGTCAGCCTCGACGTCGAAGAAGGTGGTGCCCCAGCCGAGGACCCGGTAGCTCGGCTCGGCCAGGCCAGAGAGGGCGACGATGTCCTCGTACATTCCCCCGCCCACCGAGCGGTAGAGGGAGTTGTACTGGTGGGAGTAGTTGGTGACGAAGATCTCCTCGCTGCCGTCACGGTCGATGTCTCCGGCCGCGATCCCCATGCTGCTCATGGGAACGCCGGTGTCGCCCAGCGCCAGGCCGGACCGGTCGCCGACCTCGGCGAAACGGCCGTCGCCCAGGTTGCGGTAAGCGAAGTTGGGGCCGGCGTCGTTGGCCACGTAGACGTCCTGCAGGCCGTCGCCCTCGAGGTCGAACCATATCACGCCCATGCCGTGGCCCGGCTCGTTGTCCCAGATCCCGGCCTCGGCGCTAATGTCGGTGAACCTGCCGTTGCCGTCGTTGCGATACAGGTGGTCGCGCTCGGGCTCGAAGCCGATCGGCCCGCAGCACACGTCGGCCTCCCGCCACTTGCACACCATGTGGCCGCCCTGGGCGGTGTTGCGGGGCGGGTTGGAGATGTCGAAGACAAAGTAGTGGGCCACGTACAGGTCGAGGTCGCCGTCGCGGTCGAAATCGGCCGCAGCCGCGCCGTTGGACCAGCCCGGGTCGAGAAGGCCGGCGGCCGCGGCGACGTCGGTGAAACGTCCACCGTCGTTGCGGTAGAGCCGGTTTTCGCCGAAGTTGGTGACGTAAAGGTCAGGGTCGCCGTCGTTGTCGTAGTCCCAGGCCAGGACGCCGGCGCCCCAGGCGCGGTCGGCCACCCCGACCTGCTCGGCGACCTCCTCGAAGCGGCCGTCGCCGAGGTTGCGGTAGAGGCGGTCGGGAGTCGGCCCGCTGCGCCATGCCTCCATGGTCGAACCGTGCACCACGAAGAGGTCCATCCAGCCGTCGCCGTCGAAGTCGAGCACGGCCGCGCCGGTGCCGTTGGTGTCGATCAGGAACGGCTTGTCCGGGGCACCGCAGATGATCGGGTGGACGAGGCCGGCCGGCTCGGCGATGTCGGTGAAGACGATGGCGGGCGACGGCGGTCGGGCCGGGGTCGGCGCCGGCCCGTCCGGCTGGTCGCGCTGCGGAGATGGGCAGGCCGTGCACAGCAGCCACATGGCCAGGGTCACGACCGAGGGGGCGAGACGTCCGCCGGTCACCACTCGAGCTCCGGCGTGATGATTCCACGGCGCGGAGAGCTGTTCAAGGCCAGGTCGCCCGCTTTGGCGTGAGAAGTCGGAGAGAAGGAGATATCGCTGCCGCGCCTCGAGGCATCGCCCATGCCCGAGCCGCGCGCCGACCGCCGACAACGCCGGCCCCCCTCCTCGCAGCGAAGGGTGCTCGTGTCGACAGCCCTCTGGTCCCTTCTAGCGTACCGCTAACTCCTTACGGGAGCATGGTATCCTCGAGTCAGTGGCTCGCACTCGCAAGCCAGCGGACGGGCCGACAGTACGTGACGACAGAGGTCGTCATCCGGCCGTGAGCGCCACGGGAGGAAAGACCGCCAGATGCTCTTCCTGCTCTTCCACCTCGGCGATCAGCAGTACGCCCTCGACGCCGGGGCGGTAGCCGAAGTCGTACCGACGGTCGAGCTGCGCCCGGTCCACGGAGCGCCCGAGTACTTGGCCGGTCTCTTCGACTATCGGGGCACGGTCGTCCCGGTGGTCGACCTCTGCCGGCTCACCCTGGGACGCCCGGCCGGCCAGCGCTTCTCGACCCGCATCATCGTCGCCCGCCAGCGGGGGAGCGACGGCGCCGAGCGCCTGCTCGGCCTGCTCGCCGAAGGCGTCACCGAAGCGGTGCAGCGCAAACAGGCCGAGCTCAAGACGTCGAGGGTGCTGCTCGACGTGTCGCTCGAGCTGGGCGAGGTGACCTCAGCGGACGAAGGCATGCTGCAGTGCCTGCGCCTGGAGCGGACCCTGCCCGCGGACCTCGACGCGGTCCTCGACGCAGCGGTGATGGGCAACGGTGATGCCCCTGCAGTCGATTGAGGCTCTGCTGCGCGAGGAGATCGGCCTCGACCCGGGCTCGTCCGGCGCCGCCGGCGTCGAGCACGCCGTACGCCGGCGCATGACCGGTTGCGGGCTCGACAGCAGCGCTGCCTACGCGGCCTACGTGCAGGGCTCTCGCGAGGAGCTGGAGCTCCTGATCGAGGAGGTGGCGGTACCGGAAACCTGGTTCTTCCGGGACCAGGAGACGTTCCGCTTCCTCGCGCGCTGGGCGTACAACGAGTGGTGGCCCCGCCACCCGGAACGCGAGCTGCGCGCGCTCAGCCTTCCCTGCGGTTCGGGCGAGGAAGCCTACACCGCAGTCATGGCCCTGCTCGACGCCGGGCTGCCCCGCTTCCGAGTTCTCGGCATCGACGTGCGTCGGGCGGCGGTCCTCAAGGGCCGGGCCGCGACCTACGCCGCCAGCTCCTTCCGGGGCGACGACCTCGGCTTCCGCGAGCGCTACTTCACGGCCGACGGCAGCAGCTTCCGACTCGCAGGCGCGGTCACCGAGCGTGCCGACTTCATGATCGGCAACGCGCTCGACAGCGGCCTGCTGCGGGGCGAGACTTTCTTCGACGTGATCCTCTGCCGCAACCTCCTCATCTACCTCGCCCCGGAGGCCCGTCAGCTCGTGCTCGCCAACCTCGGACGCCTGCTCGACAACCGCGGAGTGCTGCTGGCCGGACACGCCGAGGCCGACGCCTTCGCCCGCGGCGGCTTCCGCGCACTGCGTCGGGCCCGGGCAGCGGTCTTCCGCAAGGCGACCTCGCACCCCTCGGGTGTGACGCGTACCCGCACCTCGCCAGCCCAAGTCCGGCCGGCGGCAGCTACCTCGCCCAGGCGCGCCCGCTCCCGTCCGGCGGCATCGCGGGCCGACGCGCCGGCCCGTCACTCCCCCCCGGCTTCGATCTCCGCGGCGGTTCACCGTGACCCCAGCCCATCGCCAGCCACCAGCGACGCGAGCCTGGACGACGCGCGCCGCCTCGCCGACCAGGGTCGCCTCGACGAGGCGATCGAGCTGTGCGACAGTTGCCTGGAGGAGCACCGGGACAGTGCGGAGGCGTTCTTCCTGCTCGCTCTGCTGCATCAGGCTACCGGGGCGAACGGGCGCGCCGAGGAAGCGCTCCACAAGGTCGTCTACCTCGAGCCTGACAACTACCAGGCATTGATGTGCCTGGCTCTGCACAAGGAGAGGAGGGGCGAGCACGATGCTGCCGCCGCCCTGCAGCGCCGTGCCGAACGGGCACTGGCGAGAAGCGGTCGGCCTGACGGATCCGAATGATGGACGCCACGACGTGCCAACCGGGTGACGAGCGCTGCTGGAGCCTGATCGGGGTCTGGGGCAGATCGAGCTGTACCGAGCTCGGGCGGGTCGTGCACTGCCACAACTGCCCCACCTTCGAGGCTGCCGGACGCTCCCTGCTCGAGCGCGAGACCGATCCGGCCTACCGCGCCGAGTGGAGCGCGATCCTGGCTCGGAGCAAGGCGGTCGAGGAGCGAGCGACTCTGTCGCTGGTCGTCTTCCGCCTCGGCGAGGAGTGGTTGGCGCTGCCCACGCGCGTCCTCCAAGAAGTCACCGAGCCGCAGGTGGTCCGCACCCTGCCCCACCGCAGCGGCGCCATCCTCAAGGGCCTCGTCAACATCCGCGGCGAGCTGCTGCTCTGCGTCTCGCTGCACGGCCTGCTTGGCCTGACCCGCGAACCCGCCGGGCTGGCGCGGATGAGCGCCGTGACCTGGCCACGGTTGGCGGTGATCGCCGCGGACGGCGACCGCTGGGCGTTTGCCGTCGACGAGGTCTTCGGGATCCAGCTCATCAACCCGGCCGCGCTGGGCGAGGTGCCGGCTACCGTGGCCAAGAGCCGGGTCAGCTTCGCCCGCGGACTCTTCGAGTGGCAGGGCACCACGGTCGGCCTGCTCGACCCAGAGCTGGTCTTCTCCGGACTCCGGCGCAAGGTGTTCTGATGGCGAGCGGCGAGGACCTCAGCGGCTTCTCGATGTTCGAGCTCTTCCGCGAGGAGGTGGAGACCCAGGCCGCAGTGCTGTCCGCAGGGTTGCTAACGCTCGAGCAGGACCCCGGCTCCAGCGAGGAGCTGGAGCGGCTGATGCGGGCCGCCCACTCCCTCAAGGGCGCCGCCCGCATCGTCGGCCTCGACCCGGTGGTGGAAGTCGCCCACGCCATGGAGGACGACTTCGTGGCCGCTCAGCAGGGCCGCATCGGCCTCGGGCCGGAGCACGTGGACGTGCTCCTGCGCGGGCTCGACGCCATTACCGGCATCGCCCTGCTCCAAGAGGCCGAGACCCCATCCTGGCTGGCCGAGCACGGCCCCGAGATCGCGCGCCTGGTGACCGAGCTCCACGCCGTGCTCGTGCCCTCGACCGCCCCGCCGCCAGCTGTCGAACCGCCACCGGCGCCCGCCCCGGCGAATGCGCCACCCGCCGTCCCCGCCCAGGCGCCCGCCCCGACCGCCGCAGGCCACACCGCCACCGAGCTGAGGGACCTGCGGATCAGCGCCGAGAGCCTCACCCGGCTGATGGGTCTGGCCGGCGAGGCGGTGGTCGCGGCCAAGTGGTTGGAGCCGTTCTCACTCAGCCTGCGCGAGCTCAAGAAGGCCCAGCTCGAGCTCGGCGACCATCTCGAGACGCTGCGCCGCTCCCTGGCGATGGGCCCTGACGGCCCACCGGCCGGGCACGCCCTGACCGCGCAGGCCATCGACCTGGTCGCCACCTGCCGCCGCGTCCTCGCCCACCGCATGGGGGAGCTCGACACCTTCGCCCTGCGCACCACCAACCTCGCCAGTCGCCTCTACCGGCACGTGCTATCGAGCCGCATGCGGCCCTTTGGCGACGGCTGCCGTGGCTTCCCGCGCATGGTGCGGGACCTCGCCCGCGAGGTTGGCAAGCAAGTCCGGCTGGAGATCCTGGGCAACGAGACCGGGGTCGACCGCGACATCCTCGAAAAGCTGGAGGCGCCGCTCAACCATATCCTCCGCAACTCGGTCGACCACGGCATCGAGGCGCCTGCCGAGCGCACCGCCGCGGGCAAGAACCCCACCGGCGTGATCTCCCTCGAGGCCCGTCACCAGGCGGGCATGCTCCTGGTCACGGTTCGCGACGACGGGCGGGGCATCGACCTCGACCGGCTCCAGGCCAAGATCGTGGAGAAAGGCCTCTCCCAGCCCGAGGTCGTCGCCCGCATGACCAAGGCCGAGCTGCTCGAGTTCGTGTTCCTGCCCGGCTTCTCGACCGCCGCCACGGTGACCCAGATCTCGGGCCGCGGGGTCGGCCTCGACGTGGTTCAGAGGATGGTCCAGGAGGTCGGCGGGGCGCTGCGCGTGGAAAGTGAGCCCGGCTTGGGCGTCACCTTCTCCCTCGAGCTGCCGGTCACCCGCTCGGTCCTCCGCACCCTGCTGGTGGAAGTGTCGGGCGAGCCTCTCGCCTTCCCCCTCGAGGGCATCGACCACACGCTGCTCGTGGCCAGGGACGACATCCAGGTGCTCGAGGACAAGCAGTACTTCATGTTCGACGGCAACCCGGTCGGCGTCGTCGGAGCCCACCAGGTGCTCGACCTCCCGGCGCCCGAGTCGAATGGGGACGAGCTGTCCGTGGTGGTGGTGAGCGACCAGCACAACCGCTACGGCGTGGTCGTCGACCGCTTCGTGGGCGAGCGCGAGGTGGTCGTCCACTCCCTCGACGAGCGCCTCGGCAAGATCGCCGACATCAGCGCCGCGGCCCTCATGGAGGACGGTTCTCCGGTCCTGATCGTCGACGCGGCGGACATGGTCCGCTCAGTGCACAACCTGCTCTCGGGCGGTCGCTTGCGGCGAGTGGCCACGGGCGCCGAGGCCGCCGCCGCGGCACAGCGCAAACGCCTGCTGGTGGTGGACGACTCACTTACCGTGCGCGAGGTGCTGCGCCAGCGCTTCGAGAATGCAGGCTACGCGGTGGACACCAGCATCGACGGCATGGACGGGTGGAATGCTGCGCGCAGCGCCGAGTACGACCTCATCATCACCGACATCGACATGCCGCGCATGACCGGCATCGAGCTCGTCACCCTGATCAAGGCCGACCCCCGCTTGGCGGCGATCCCGGTGATCATCGTGTCCTACAAGGACCGCGAGGAAGACCGCCTCAAGGGGCTCGAGGCCGGCGCCTCGTACTACGTCACCAAGAGCGACCTCCACGACCAGACCATCCTCGAGGCGGTGGTCGACCTCGTCGGTCGGGCGGACGAGTGAGAGTCGCCATCGTCAACGACATGGGCATGGCGGTGGAGGCGCTGCGGCGCGCGCTGGCCGGGGACCCCTCGCTCGAGGTCGCCTGGGTCGCCCGCGACGGCGCCGAGGCGGTCGCCAAGTGCGCCGCCGACATTCCGGACCTGGTGCTGATGGACCTCATCATGCCGGTCATGGACGGGGTCGAGGCCACGCGACGGATCATGACCTCCAGCCCGTGCGCGATCCTGGTCGTCACGGCCACGGTGGAGGGCAATACCTCGCGCGTCTTCGACGCCCTCGGGCATGGCGCCCTCGACGCGGTCGACACACCCGTGCTCGGAGGCCGGGGCGGGCCCGGCGGGGCCCCCGGGCTGCTGACCAAGATCTCCAACATCCGCAAGCTGATCGACCGGCCGTCGGGCTGGTCGGCGCCGATCGAGAGCGCCGCCCCGCCGCCCAGTCCGCCTCACAGCACCCGGCCGCCCCTGGTCGCCATCGGCTGCTCCACCGGCGGACCTGCCGCGCTGGCCACCGTGCTGGCGCAGGTCCCGGCCGGCTATCCAGGGGCCGTGATCGTGGTCCAGCACCTGGACGTCACGTTCGCGGACGGTCTCGCCCGCTGGCTCGACGAGCAGACCGAAGTCCCGGTCCGGGTCGCGGCGCCGGGCGACCGGCCGGAGGGTGGGTCCGTGCTCGTCGCCGCCTCGAACGACCACATGGTGCTGACCGATGCCATGACCCTGGAGTACACGAGCGACCCGGTCTCCAACCCCTACCGACCGTCGGTGGACGTGCTCTTCCACACCCTGGCCGCGCACTGGCCCGACTCGGGCATCGCGGTGGTCCTGACCGGCATGGGCCGAGACGGAGCGGAAGGCATGCTCGCCCTGCGCCGCCGGGGGTGGCGGACCATCGCTCAGGACCGGGTATCGAGTCTCATCTGGGGCATGCCCAGGGCCTGCGCCGAGGCCGGCGCGGCCTCGGAGATCCTCTCTCTCCGGAACATCGGCACGCGGCTCTCGGTCTTCCCGAAAGCCGGGTAACTGCTGTGCTAGGCTAGGCTTCGTGAGCACTGACGACGAGCCCGGCCCGCTTGGCATCGATCTCGTCCAGCACTCGGTCACGGTCCTGCTCGTCGACGACCAGCGCATGATCGGCGAGCACGTTCGCCGCATGCTCGCCCCCGAGCACGACATCGCCTTCCACTACTGCTCCGACCCCACCGCGGCCGTCGCGCTGGCCACCGAGATCAGACCGACCGTGATCCTGCAGGACCTGGTGATGCCCGAGATCGACGGCTTGACTCTGGTCCAGGAGTTCCGTGCCCTGGCCGCCACCCGGGAGATCCCCCTCATCGTCCTCTCCACCAAGGAGGACCCCGCCGTCAAGGCCGACGCCTTTGCCCGCGGCGCCAACGACTACATGGTCAAGTTCCCGGACCGGCTCGAGCTGGTGGCGCGCATCCGCTACCACTCGCGCGGCTACATCAGCCTGCTCGAGCGCAACGAGGCCTACGCGGCGCTGGTCGAGAGCCAGAAACAGCTCGAGGTGCGCAACCGGTTCATCCAGGAGATGTTCGGGCGCTACCTGTCAGACGAGGTGGTGGCCAGCCTGCTCGAGAGCACGGAGGCGGCGAAGCTCGGGGGCGACAAGCGGGCGGTCACCATTCTCATGTCGGACCTGAGGGGGTTCACGTCGGTGGCCGAGAACCTGCCGGCGGAGCACGTGGTTTCCATGATCAACCACTATCTGGAGGCCATGACCGACGTCATCCTCGCGTACAACGGAACCATCCTCGAGTTCATCGGCGATGCCATCCTGGTCGTGTTCGGGGCGCCGGTGACGAGAGCCGACGACGCCGACCGCGCCATGGCCTGCGCCGTGGCCATGCAGCAGGCGATCGTCGGCGTCAACGCCTGGAACGCCGAGCACGACCTGCCGGCGGTGGAGATGGGCATCGGCGTCAACACCGGCGAGGTCGTCGTCGGCAACGTCGGCTCCAAGAAGCGCACCAAGTACGGCATCGTGGGCAGCCAGGTCAACCTCACCGGACGGATCGAGTCGTACTCGGTTGGCGGCCAGATCCTGGTCTCCGAGTCCACGCGCCACGCGGTCGAGGCCGAGTTACGCATCGACGGGCAGCTGACCGTGGAGCCGAAGGGCGTGCGAGAGCCGATCACGATCTACGAGGTCGGCGGGATCGGCGTCCCATTCGACCTCGCGGTCCCAGAGCAGGCCGAGCACTGGGTCGAGCTTGCGGACGGAATCGAGGTCGAGTACACGATCCTGGAAGGCAAGCACGCCCTGTACGAGCACGCCTCGGGCACGATCGTGCGGGTCTCCCTGCAGAAGGCGGAGCTGCGCGGCACGGAGCCCATCGAGCAGATGAACAACATCCGCCTGCGCTTCGCCGACCCGGCGGCACAGGACGATCCGGACTTCTACGCCAAATGTCTGGCTGCACCGGCGCGGAGCGAGGACTGTCACCTCCTCCGCTTCACCTCGATGCCGGCCGCGGTCAGGCGCCGGCTGACCGCAGCGATGGCGATGGCGACCCGGGCGTGACGAGGCTTGGGACGCGACCCCGGCCCGCCGCGTCAGGTCGAGCGCCCCTCCAACCTCCCATGCGTTTAAGTTGCATCTGAACCGCAAAGCCGCTGGGAACGCAGGTGCTGAGTCGAAATGCCTTGTGACTGGTCTTCGCGCCCTCGGCGCCCTTGCGGTTCCATCTGACCTTGCCAAGACCGAGCCCAAGCTGAGTGCAGGTTATACCCGAACCCGGGCCAGAGGCCCGGTCAGCCTCCTCCTGGTCAATGACCGTTGCGCGAGTTGGCCTCGCGGTTGCGGCGCACAGATTCCTCCCAGCCCGGAACCCGGATCACGTCGCCGGGCCAAGCGATGGAGAATCCGTCCTTGTAGATGGTTGGCAGGTGGTCGAGGATCGAGTCGTTGTAGTGAACGAGGATGAGGCGGCGCAGCACCGACTGCGGGTACTTGAGCAGCTTTGCGTAGGGGATGTGGACCCCCGAGGGTCCATCGTCGAAGAGCTGGCAGTCGTGGAACACGGGCCCGACGGCAAAGTCCTCAGCAATCGGCTCCCTCTCCAGCTGCTGCAGCCGTTTCCTCACGTCGCAGCCGAAGATCGCCTGTTCGCCGCTGTCCGCGTCACGGACGATGAACCCGGAAGACAGCTTTCCCGGCACGTGGTCGTTGGGGAAGGCCTTGATCCGCACGGCGCCCAGGTCGACCCAGTCCGCGCCCAGCCGGATCACGTCGAAGTAGGTGTCGATGGTGCAGTACAAGGGCTCGCCCCGCTCGTCCGCCGTCAGCTCGAGGCCGCCGCGCAGCGCCGTGCTCCAGAGGTCGTCGGCCAGTCCCTCCGGGAGGAGCAGGGTGGGCTTGCGCCGGAACACGAACCGCGACATGAAGGCGAGCTCCTCGAGCCCGCCCACATGGTCGGCATGAATGTGGCTCACGGCGACGTGGGTGATCTCCTTGAGGCTCCGGCTGAGCCCGTCGAGGCGCAAGGGGGACGTGAAGCCGAAATCGACCATCAGGCGGACGGCCCCCGCTTCGATCAGCGAGTTGGTATGACCGTATCTTCTGGTGAAGGCCGTGCCTGTCCCTACCAGGGTGATCTGGAGCACGTGGATCCTCGCTTCAGGCCGTCCAATTGAGCACCTGCGAAGCTTCCCTCAGGCGAAAAGAGAGCCCTCCAAACCAACGCCAGTCCTAGTCTTTACAAATGGTACCATCGCCGCCGGCATTCCTAGTGGAAATGACGCTCTGACTCTGGAATAATCGCCGACGCAATGTCGGGCAGGAACCTCCTCGCCGTGCCGCAACAGCCCTCCGACCGGCGTTCCCTGGGACTCGCGATGGCGGTCGCCGTGCTCGCGACAAGTCTCGTTTGCACCTCGGCTTGCACGTCGATGTCCGGACCTGGGGCGAAGCCGTTCGAGGACTGCTTCCAGGGCGGCAAAGCGGCGCTCGAGAAGGGACAGATGGACAAGGCACGCACGCTGCTCGAGCAGGCGGTGCAGCGCAACCCCCGCCATCCCTATCCCCACTTCTACCTCGGCGTGGTGTACAGCGAGACCGGCCAGCTCGAGCTGGCGATCGTGGCCTTCCAACGCGCCATCGACCTCGAGCCCAACCTGCCGGAGGCGTTCTTCAACATGGGGACGATCCACCTCCAGCGGCGGGAGCTGACGGAAGCGATCGAATCACTGGAGAGGGCGATCGAGCTTCGTCCCGACCACGTCCCGACCTACAACAATCTCGGCAAGGCGTACTTCATGGCCGGGCTGGCGGAAATGGCCGGCGCGGCCTATGAGGAGGCATTGGCGCGCGACCCGCGCGACCAGGTCGCCCTGGAGAGCCTGATGCTCCTGGCACGCGCCGCCGGCGACACCACGGCCGAACAAGAGTACCGCGCGCGGCTGGCAGAGTCGCGATGACACAACCACCCGGGAGAGTGCAGCGATGAACACCACACGGCATGTCACGACCAGGCTTTTCGGCCCCACCGTCCTCATCCTCGGTGGCCTGTGCCTGGCCCTCGGGCTCGGCGCCACCACCGTCCAGGCGGACGAGGTCGACGACCGCATCGCCCGCGTCAACGAGCTGCTCAAGGACATCCCGACCGTGGTCGCCGAGCGCAGGGCCGACCAGGCCGTGCTCACCGGATGGACGCGCAACAAGGACGAGGAGAACATCGTCGAGGACGTCCTCAAGGAGGTGGAGGACGTCCTCGACATGACCGGGGAGGACATCGCCGACCACGACCAGATGGTGGAGATCGACGTCGCCATCGTGGTCGTCTCCGACCAGGTGTCGACCAGCGTCGGCTTCGACTTCCTGCAGCTCGTCACCCTCCAGTTCAACCACTTCACCGCCTACCACGACCTCCTCGCCAAGCCCGGGCTGGAGGGGCCGAACGACTTCACCTCGAGCGAAATGTCGGTCGGAACGCACCATGGCTACCTCTTCAACGCCGCTGTGGACTACAACGTCAACATCGCCAACGCGACCGACCAGCTGGTCAACATCGTCGCCCGGCCCCACCTGACCACGCTCAACGGCGAAAAGGCCGAGTTTCTGGCCGGCGGCGAGATCGTGTTCAAGGTCAGCGGTCTCAACAGCGGCCGCATCCAGCCCTACCCATTCGGAATCCAGCTCGCCGTCACGCCGACCATCCTCAGAACCCTGGGACCCGACGGCCGGCCCCAGGTCCTGCTCGACGTGGACGCGCAACGGCTGAGCGTGCTCGGGGTCCAGCTCATGACCGCCGCCGGCCTAGACGACGCCATCTTCGACAAGACCCAGGTCAAGTCCAAGGCGCTGCTGCCCATGGACGAGACGCTGGTCTTGAGCGGCATCTACGTCAAGGAAGAGCGGGAGCAGACGAGCGGGGTACCGCTGCTGCGCTCGATCCCGTTCATCAAGTACTTCTTCTCCAATCAGACCAAGGTCAACGACGTGCTCTCGACCATCGTCTTCATCACGCCGCGCACGCCGGGGATCGTCGACCAGGCGAACCAGAGGGCGCTGGACGCCTTCATCGAGCGCCGCAACCGCTACCTCGACGCCCGCGAGCAGGGCGGCGAGGTCCTGGA
>Ga0316620_10000590_pt1 | contig 14655 bp, 13 predicted proteins | sample OWC_Aug_M1_C1_D5_FD_207651 | JGI IMG/M metagenome (GOLD analysis project Ga0316620, IMG submission 207651) | Wetland soil microbial communities from Old Woman Creek delta, Ohio, United States - OWC_Aug_M1_C1_D5_B | ecosystem: Environmental > Terrestrial > Soil > Wetlands | place: USA: Ohio... | reverse complement strand
GCTCGTTCCCGCAGGTCAGAGTGATCCCTAGCCAGCACGAGCTCGAACCGCGATGGCTGCGTGAAGTCGGGATGCTGGACTTTCATGCGCCTGCGGGCAATCTGCCCACCGTACTGCGCAGGCGGCTCGACGATTTTCCGCGCCATCAGGGCTATCTGCGCGCCGACCCCACCAAGATGGAGAACTGGCGCGCGCGCGTGGCTGCGCTCGGACCGGGGCTGAAGATCGGGATCTCGTGGCGCGGCGGCACGCGAACCACGCGCAAGCAGCTGCGCAGCCTTACCTTGCGGGACCTGCTGCCAATCCTGCGCGTTCCGGGTTGTCATTTCGTTTCTCTGCAGTACGGGGATGCTGCGCGCCCGGAACTCGCCGCGCTGCGGGAAGCGGAGGGTATCGATATTGCGCATTGGCAGGATGCGATTGACGACTACGATGAGACCGCCGCGCTGTGCTGTGCCCTCGATCTGACGATCAGCGTTTGCACCTCGGTGATCCATCTCAACGGCGCGCTTGGCCGCCCCGTCTGGGTGATGGTCCCCGCGGTCGCTGAATGGCGCTATGGTCGACAGGGTGGGCAAATGCCCTGGTATCCAGCCGTTCGCTTGCTGCGCCAGGGTGCGCGCGGCGAGTGGGAGCCTGTCATCGAGACAGTAGCATCCGAACTCGTCCGGCTTGCGGCACGGCGCGTCAGGCAATAGTCGTCACCTGACCATAATCGTCACGGGCGTCGCGTGAATTTGTTGGCGCTGGGCACCGCAACTGAGCCGAGGCTGCGGAGGACCTGCGGCCGGCGTTATATTAATAAAAAACATACAAATCAATAATTTGACTAAGGTGTGCACGGCCCGGGGTCCGTGCGCAACCCACGGGACGCAAAGTGGGCATGACAGTTGCGGTAGTAGGGCGGGGAAGATTCCCTTTTAAGGAAAGGAGCATTACATGAAGCGGATCCAACGAGGCTTTACCCTGATCGAACTGATGATCGTGGTCGCGATCATCGGCATTCTGGCGGCGGTCGCACTCCCCGCCTATCAGGACTACACCATCCGTGCGAAGGTGTCCGAGCTGATCCTGGCGGCGAGCGCCGCGCGCACGTCGGTGACCGAGCAGGCGCAGAACCTGAACGGTCTGACGAGCGCGGGCCAAGGCCTGACCATTATGGCGGGCGGCAAGATCAGCGCCGCGAGCATCACGATCGCCGGTGCGATCGGCATCTCGGGTACGGACAGCCTGATGGGTACCTCGGGCATTACCGTGACGCTGTCGCCGAGCTGGAACTCGACCGCGAACACGGTGATCTGGTCGTGCGACGTTAACCCGACGAAATACGGCCCGTCGACCTGCCGTTCCGACTAAGCGGTTTCCGGTTCACAATAAACGCCTCCTTCGGGAGGCGTTTTTTTTTATGCTTTCAAAAGCCCTGTCGCGGCTGCTCAGTCGGCCCGCGTCGACCTCATCGTTGCTCGACGCCGCGAGGGAACGCTGGCGCGCCGGGGAGCGTGCCGCTGCCCTGGAGCTGTTGCGCCAGGGCTGCCGGGCTCTTCCGGAGGAGGGGGAAGCGCACGCGCTACTGGGCGCCCTCCTCATTGAGTGGGCGCGCGAGGCTCACGCGGGCGCCGCCGCCCGCCGTAAGTCGGTATCATCGGCGATCGCTTCCTATCGCGAGGCGCTCGAGCATCTGCAGCGCGCGGCTGAGCTGTTGCCGGGCGCAGCGGCGCCCGCGCGACATCGCGGCATGGCGCTGCGCGAGCTTGGAGATCTCATGGCGGCACATGAGGCCTTTGCTGCAGCCCATCGTGCCGCCCCACACGATCCAGACATCGCGGCCGACGTAGCATTCAGCCTGCAATGCCTCGGAAGGACGGGTGAGGCGATTGCGCTCTACGAACAGGTGATCAAACAGCACCCCGAGAGCGCCAATGCACATGCTGGATTTGCGCTGAGTTTGCTGGGAGCAGGCGATTACGCACGCGGCTGGGATGAGTACGAATGGCGCCTGCGCGTGCCAGGTGCTGGAATCCGGCGCGAATTTCCGTTTCCGCTATGGCAGGGGGAGCCGCTCGCGGGCCGCAGCCTGCTCGTGTATTCGGAGCAGGGCATCGGCGACGAGATCATGTTCGCGTCCTGCTTTCAGGAGCTGATCACCCTGGCGGGCCACTGCGTACTCGAATCCAGCAAACGCCTGGTGCCGCTGTTCGAGCGCTCCTTCCCCGGAGCCACCATCTTGGCGCGCGATCGTAGCCGAGTGCCCGACTGGTCGAAGTTACCCGCCATCGACGTACACGTGGCGGCCGGCAGCGTGCCCCGATACCAGAGGAGGAGTGCGCAGGCGTTTCCCGCGCGTGACAGCTACTTGAAGGCAGACCCGCATCGCGTGCAGTACTGGCGAGAGCGGCTGACGAGTGCCGGTCCGGGTAAGAAAGTGGGGATCGCCTGGACCGGCGGTCTGCCCGGCACGCTCCGCGCAGCGCGCTCGTACCCGCTGCAAGCTCTGAGCCCTTTGCTCGAGATTGCCGGCGCAACCTACGTTGCGCTTGAGTTTCTCGATTGCGCAGCGGAAGTCGCGGACTTCAACCGCCGCCGAAATGCCCAGCTGCAATGGTGGCCGGACGCAGTCAAGTCTCTGCCCGAGACCGCCGCGCTTGTCTCGGCGCTTGATCTGGTGATTACGGTGACCACTGCGACCGCGCATCTCGCTGGCGCACTGGGACGACCGACGTGGGTGCTCGTACCGAGCGTACCGACGTGGCGCTACATGTGGCAAGGCGAGCGCATGCCGTGGTATCCATCGATGCGTGTCTTACGAGGCGGCGGCGCGGACGGCGCCGCCGCGCTGATCGAGGAAACGCGCACCTCGCTCGCGGCGTTTCTCGGCTCTGGTTGAAATTTGCGTGGCGCGATGGGCGCCCTAGGCGATGCCGCTATTGCCCTCGATGCCGATCAGCCGCGGAACATTCAGCTTCGGCGGTGTAATGGTCTTGCGGTCGCGCAGGTAGCGAGTCACGATCTCCCATATCGGCTCGCCGCTCGCTCCCTCGGCGACCGGCGCCCAGCCCGCCACCTTGTAGGTCCGGTTGGCCGCGATGGGATTGCCCCCGAGGCGCATGTCGGAGATGCGCGCGCCGATCTTCTGGCGCGGGTCGCAAGCGTACGTCATGCCACCGACGCGCACCATGTCGCCACCCTGCTGCAGGTACGGATCCGGATTGAACAGGTTATCGCACACGTCCTCGAGAATCGCCTTGATCTGCTCTCCCGTGAACTCGTTCAGCGTAGTGTAGGGATAGGTAATCGCGGTCTGGTCCATCAGGTGATCACGCGTGACCGCGTCTCCCGGCAACAGTGAGGTGCCCCAGCGGAAGCCGGGAGAAAACGCGATTTCGGCACCCTTCACCGTCATCAGCGCATCGAGAATCAGCTGGTCGAAGGTGCCGTTGAAGTTGCCGCGCCGATACAGCAGCCCCTCGGTCACGGCGAGCTTCTCCTCCAGCTTCGCACGATGCGGCGCACGCACGCCATCGATGTAGCGCGCCATCTCCGGGTCGGCGGGAAGGAGGTTCGCGAATACGGGCAGCAGTCGATACCGGTAGCCGGCGACGCCGCCCGATTTCACCTCGAGGTCCAGCACGCCGAGGAACTTGCCGTTCGAGCCGGCATTCGCGACCAGCGTCTGCCCACCGGCGTTGCCGACCACCGTCGGGGCGGGCACGCCGTCGTGCGTGTGGCCGCCGAGGATGACGTCGATGCCGCGCACCCGGGTGGCGAGCTTCAGGTCGACGTCCATGCCGTTGTGCGACAACAGCACGACCAGCTTCGCTCCCTTGGCGCGCACTTCGTCGACCAGTTGCTGCAGGCGCTTGTCCTGGATGCCGAAGCTCCACTCGGACATCATGTAGCGCGGATGCGCGATCGGCGTGTACGGGAACGCCTGACCGATGATCGCCAGCGGCACGCCGTTCACGTTCTTCAGCGTGTACGGCTTGAATACCGGGTCCTCGAAATCCACCGTCTTGACGTTCTGTGCAATGAACTCGATCGGCGCGAGTTCCTTGTCGACCGCCTGCTGCACGCGCTGCGCGCCGTAGGTGAATTCCCAGTGCGCCGTCATCACCTCCACGCCCAGCAGCTTCTGCGCGCCGATCATGTCGGCGCCCTGGGTCCAAAGCGAGGTAGCCGAGCCCTGCCAGCTGTCGCCGCCGTCGAGCAGCAGGGCGTGCGGGCGCGACGCGCGCACTCGCTTCACCAGGCTGGCGAGGTGGGCAAAACCACCTACCTTGCCGTAGCGGCGCGCCGCGGCCTCGAAATCGAGGAAAGTGAAAGCGTGCGCCAGCCTGCCGCCCGGCGCGATACCGAAGTGCTTGAGCAGCGCCTCGCCGACCAGGTGCGGTGGCTGGCCCGCGGCAGCGGCGATACCGATATTGACGTCGGGCTCGCGGAAATACACCGGCAGGAGCTGCGCATGCGTGTCCGTGATGTGCAGCAGCGAGACGTTGCCGAACGCCGGGAGCTCGTACAGCTCCTCCGCTGCCTCGGCTTCGCTCGCTCCCGGGCGCAGGCTCGCGCCGGCGGCCGCGGCGAGGGCGAGCAGGCGCAGAAACTCACGTCTTTGCATTGCGCACCTCGCTAGAAAAAAAGGGGGCTGGCCAGAGCCAAGCCCCCTCGTTCGACGCCCGGAGCTACTACTGGTTCACCGGCGACGCGGGGTCGAGCACGTAAGCCGTAAGGTCCTTCATCTGCTGCTCGGTCAGCGTGCCCGAATATCCCATGCGCGGCATCTGCGAGCACAGGTTGAACGCCTTCGCGTTGTAGATCTTGCTGTAAACATACTTTTGCGCGTCCGGGCCGTGGCCGCGCTTCTTGCCGAAGCCGGTGAGGCTGGGCCCGATGGTTCCGTACGAGGACTCGGCAGGGGACAGCTGGTGACAGTTGTAGCAGCTGCCGCCAGTCGCCGCGCCAGGCTTGTCGCTCCACGTCATACCTGAACCGCTCGCGGCGATCTTCTGGCCGCGTTTCCAGTCCCCCATCAGCTGGTTGTCCGCCGGGAGCACGATGGTTTTCAACTGGTCCGCTTCCAGTGCCTTTTCCAATCCAACGGGGGGCTTGTCGTGCGTTTCGGTGCACACCCGCTGCACGGGGTCCTGATCGACGCGGTCCATTTTCGCCTGTCCCTTCGCGTGGAAGTCGCGGTGCAGGACGGTCTGCAGCTCCTTTGGCGTCGGTTCGGCAATCGAAAACTGCGTCGCGGCCAGCGTTACCGCGATCGCACCGAACGATAGGCAAATCGTTTTCTTGGTCATGTCCCCCCCTTAGCGCTTCGTGCCGGGGCCGTTATAGGTCGCCCCGTTTGCATTGACCGCCATGAACATCGTCAGGGCGACCGTCGCCTCCGAGCCGTAGGCCGGCTCGGGGAACCGTTGTTGCCTGAAGCAGTCGTTGATGCGCCATTGCATGGTCTTCAGCTGCGAGACGGACACCCGGTAACCCGGCCAGGTCGTGTACGTTCCGCGCGCGCCAGCCGGCTCGGAAAGCACCGGCAATTCCTGCATGCGGATTCGCTTACCCTCCGTGCCGTGGCAGGAGGCGCACGAAAAGTCCCACGATCCGGCGCGATAGAAAAACAGCTTCTTGCCGAGCTCGTAGGTCTCCTTTTCCTGGGGCAGCTTGGTGCTCACCTGCATCTTCGTGCCGCGCGACTGACCCGCGACGTAGGCGGCGAGGTACTCCATGTCGGAGGGGTTGTCGGCGTTTCCGAACACCCGCTTGGTTGCCTCGGCCTCCGTGAAGCCCTGCAGCGTCGTCATGCAGGTGACAAGCCGGGACTCGAGATCCTGCACGCGTCCCGTGTCCTTGAAGTAGCGCGGAAGGTGGGCATACGCTCCCTTCACCACGCCGGGCCCCATTCCGAGGTCGCAACGCTCGAGCGACGCGTTCTTCGGACCTCTCTTGGCCTTCCACAGATCGGCGCCCTGCAGCTCCCACAATTCCACAGGGCTGCTCTCGCTGGTCATGCGCTGATACTTCTGGATCTCCTGCCTGGTCGTGTCATCGGCGCGGACCAGGGTTGCTGCGGTGGCCAAGGCGCCCGCCACGAGCAGCACACTGCCTCGAAGTGCACGCATCGCTTTCCTCCTCCTTTTCGGTGTTGTGGCGGCGCGCCGTTGCCGCGGTCGGCACGGACGCCTTTGTGACTGCTCAGGCGACTGCGGTCTCGGTCTGGTTGCTTTCTCCCTTGTTGTCGGTCCAGCCGATATGGATCTTGTCGCCCTTATTGCCCCCTTTGACGCGGAAGGAAAATACGGGGTTGCGAGAGATCGCCTGGCTGATCTGACCTTCGACCACCGTCTTGCCGTTGACCTTCACGGTCACGTTCTGGATGAAGTGCGCCGGCACGGGCTTGCCGTCGACCTTGCGCTGTCCGGTTTCCATCGGGTGGTTCATCAGCACGCGGATGTCGGTGTAGCCGTCGTGCACGGTGGCACGAATCTTCATGGGTCCTGGCATGTTCGTTCTCCTCCTGTCAGCCGCCGCAGCCGCCGATTGTGACCTTCACCTCTTTGGCGGTGCTGTAGTGCTTCCCGCCTGCTTCCGCGACCACGCGGATGCGAGATGACTGACCGACCTTTACGTTCAGCTTGACGTAGGGCAGCGCGCCCTCCATAAAAGTGAACTGCCCGGCCAGCGGAAAGGGGTTCTTTTCGATCAGCACCGCGATCGACGTGGTGCCGGGTACCTTACTGGAGACTTCGATGGGCACGACCGCGCCGTTTTCCGCGATCTCCGGCAGGTCTAGCATGACGTCGCTGCTGTCGACCGCATCGGAGGCGCCGATGCTCTTGAGCGCATCGGCCGGATCCTTCGCGGCGAACGCAGCCTTGTTCCACGTCGCGGCAAGCACCCGCTCGGGTCTGAGCAGGCCCGCCGCCAGGGCCGCCGCCAGCGCGCTGGTCGCGCCCGCGCCCCTAAGCACGAATCTACGTCCTTCGTCCATGCACTCCTCCTTGGAATTGCCCGGATCTGGCGTCCGGGACTTCGGCAGAAATAAACCTGCAACAGTCCGCATGCTACGCAAAACGAGGGACCATAGGAAAGCCTTGACAAATCGAATCTGTTTATCCAGTCATCCTTTTCGTGAAGCGACCCGGCGATAGTGGCCCGATTTGCCTCCCCGCTTCTCCTCGAGACGCAGGTCCTGCAACGTCATGCCACGCTCGACGGCCTTCAGCATGTCGTAGACCGTAAGCAGGCCGATCGCCGCCGCGGTCAGCGCTTCCATCTCCACGCCGGTGGGGCCGCGGCATTCCACCGTGGCGACCAGGCGGATCGACGAGCGCTTCGCCTCGGGCTGAAAATCGATTGCAACGCGCGATAGGGCGAGCGGATGCGCAAGCGGGATCAGGTCCGGCGTGCGTTTCGCCGCCTGGATCGCAGCCACGCGCGCCACCCCGAGAACATCGCCTTTCTTGGCGCCACCTTCGACCACCAGGCGGAAGGTCGCCGGACTCATCGTGATGCGCCCCGAGGCGACCGCCACCCGGTGAGTACGCGCCTTCGCGCCGACGTCCACCATGTGCGCTCGGCCGCGGGTGTCGAAATGCGTCAGCTTGCGCGCTCGCTTGCCTGCCAAGACCTTCTCCTGCAAGGGACTTTACGGAACTTGCCTGCCCAGCCGCTATCATAATCGCATGCGGATCCTGGTCTCGCTGTTGCTCGCCTTGGCGCTCCTCGTGGAGCCCGTTCCGCGCGCATCGGCCCAGAACCTGCCCGATCTCGGCGGGACGGCCGACGCGACGCTTTCGCCGCAGATGGAGCGCCGTATCGGCGAGAACATCGTGCGCGAGATTCGCTACCAGGACCCGAGCTACGTCGACGATCCCGAAGTGACCGCCTATCTCGACACGATCGGCGAGAAACTGGCGTCGGCGCCCCCGGGCGCGAGCCAGCACTTCGAGTTCTTCGGGGTGCGTGACAACACCATCAACGCCTTCGCCCTGCCGGGCGGTTTCGTCGGCGTGAACACCGGATTGCTCGAAGCCTGCGACGACGAGTCGGAGCTCGCCTCGGTACTCGCGCATGAGATTACACACGTGACGCAGCGCCATATCGCGCGCCAGTTGAGCCAGCAGCAACAGATGCAACTACCGACCATGATGGCGCTCGCGGCCGCGATTCTTCTCGGCCGCTCGCGCCCGGACCTCGCGATGGGCGCGATAACCGCGGTGCAGGGCGTGAACGTGCAGTCGCAGATTACCTATACGCGCGAGTTCGAGCAGGAGGCGGACCGCATCGGATTCCAGCGGCTGGTCGCGGCGGGATACGATCCGCACGCCATGGCAGAGTTCTTCGAGAAGATGCAGCGCTACACGCGCATCAGCGACGACTCCAGCTTTCCGACGTACCTGCGCGATCACCCGGTTACGAGCGAGCGTATTGCCGAGGCGGAGAACCGTGCCGCGAAGCTGCCTTACCGGCAGCATGTCGACAGCCTCGAGTTTTACCTGGTCAAGGCCAAGCTGCGCGCGGAACGAGGCGATGCGCGGGACGAAGTGACGTATTTCCGCGACGTGGTCCGCGACCGGCGCTATGCGAACGAGGTCGCCGCGCGCTATGGCCTGGTGGCGGCGTTGCTGCGTAACAATCAGCCACGCGACGCCGAGGCGCAGTTTGCGGCGCTGCGCGGGCTGCACGCGCAGGACCCCATGCTCGCAACCCTCGAGGCCCGCGTCAGGCAGGCGCTCGGCGACCGCGACGGCGCGCTCGCGATCCTGAAGGCCGCGCTTGCCCGCTATCCGAATCGGCGGCCGATCGTGTATGCCTACGTCAACGCCCTGCACGATGCGGGACGTTACAAGGAAGCGCTGGCCGCGCTCGCCGAGCCATTAAGGCTCTACCCCGACAGCGAGCGCCTCTGGGTGCTACAGGCGAAGACCTATGCCGCACTCGGCAAGCGGCTGCTCCAGCACCAGGCGCAGGCAGAGGTCTACGTGCGGCAGGGAAGCCTGCCGGCGGCGATCGAGCAACTGCAACTCGCCCGTTCGGCCGGTGACGGCGACTTCTACCAGCTCTCGGAGATCGATTCGAGGTTGCGTGAACTGCGGGCCCAGCACCAGCGCGAGACGCAGGAGGCAAAGCAGCGTTAGGGATCCGAACGCGCGTCCTCGCCCATGGGGCAAGAGCTTGAATCAGTGACCCTTATCATCAAATCAAAACATCGGTGTTGCTCGCCTGAGGACGGCTGCCGAGAATAGCGCCGACTCATACGGGGAACCACGCTATGCCCGGCCTTGTCAGGCCGCACGGAGGGGGGGCGCTCAAGCCCCTTCTGCTTTCGGGAGAAGCCCTCGCCACGGAACGGATGCGCGCCCGGACGCTGCCGGCGGTGCGCGTCAGCTCGCGCGAAAAAGGCGACCTCATCATGCTCGGCATCGGCGGCTTCACGCCGCTCGAGGGCTTCATGACGCGTGCCGACTGGGAAGGCGTATGCGACGGCATGCGCATGGCCAACGGCCTGTTCTGGCCGATTCCGATCACGCTTTCGGTAGACAAACCGACCGCCGACGCGTTGCACGTCGGCGCAGATGTCGCACTGATCGATCCTGACGACGGCGCGCCGCTCGCGGTGCTCAAGCTGAGCGAAAAGTACACGATCGACAAAGAGCACGAGTGCATGTCGGTGTTCCGCACCACCGACAGCGAGCATCCGGGCGTGAAGATGGTGATGGCCCAGGGGGAGGTGAACTTGGCGGGCCAGGTCGGGGTGCTGTCCGACGGCGGCTTCCGCGCGCGCTACGGCGCCTTGTTCATGACGCCGGAGGAGACGCGGGCGCAGTTCGAGCGCCTGGGCTGGTCGAAGGTGGCGGCGTTCCAGACGCGCAACCCGATGCACCGCTCGCACGAATATCTGGCGAAAGTCGCGATCGAGGTCTGCGACGGAGTGCTGGTGCATTCGCTGCTCGGCAACCTGAAGCCGGGCGACATTCCGGCCGACGTGCGCACCGCGGCGATATCGGTGCTCGTGGAGCGCTACTTCCAGCCGAACACGGTGGTGCAGGCGGGATATCCGCTCGACATGCGCTACGCGGGGCCGCGCGAGGCGCTGCTTCACGCCCTGTTCCGCCAGAACTACGGCTGCTCGCACCAGATCGTCGGGCGCGACCACGCCGGCGTCGGAAGCTACTACGGGCCGTTCGATGCGCACCATATCTTCGACGAGATCCCGGCGGACGCGCTCGAGACGCAGCCGCTCAAGATCGACTGGACGTTCTGGTGCTACAAATGCGGCGGCATGGCTTCGGCGCGCACCTGCCCGCACCCCGACGCCGACCGGCTGCTCGTATCAGGTACCAAGCTGCGCAAGTGGCTGTCGGAGGGCGCGGACGTGCCCGCCGAGTTCAGCCGCCCCGAGGTGCTCGAGGTGCTGCGCAAGTATTACGCCTCGCTCGATGCGAGCGAGAAAGTGGAAGTCAAGCTGGCGGGTCATTCCGCCAGGTAGGTCAATAAAAGGAGAAGACGCCTTCGGAGATCATGCCGACCGAGCCCTACCTGCTCGGTTCGCACTCGGGCTGCGCCGGCATCTGGGTCTCGGGCCCGACCGACATCCCGGGCGTGCCCGAGGAATGGAGCTGGGGCTATCGCTCGATGACCACTGTCAAGGGCCTGTTCACCTCCGGTGACGGCGTCGGCGCGTCAGGCCACAAGTTCAGTTCGGGCTCGTTCACCGAGGCGCGCATCGCCGCCAAGGCGATGGTCAAGTTCGCGCTCGACAACAAGGACTGGAAGCCCGAGCCCGAGCGCACCACCGCCGAGCTGGCCGACGAGATCTATAAGCCGGTCAAGACCTTCCTCGAACACAAGGACTACACCACGGCGATCGACATCAACCCGCACTACATCACGCCCAAGATGCTGCAGTTCCGGCTGCAGAAGATCATGGACGAGTACGTCGCGGGGGTGGCGATCTACTATCGCACCAACGGCAAAATGCTCGAGGTCGCCGAGGGCAAGCTCGAGATGCTCAAGGAAGACTCGCTCAAGATGCGCGCCAAGGACCTGCACGAGCTGCTGCGCGCCTGGGAGAACTACCACCGCATCATGGCCGCCGAAGCGCACATGAAGCACATTCAGTTCCGCGAGGAGACCCGCTACCCGGGTTTCTACTACCGCATGGACCACAACTACATCGACGACCAGAACTGGAAGTGCTTCGTCAGCAGCACCTACGACCGCAAGACCCACAAGTGGTCGCTCAAGAAGGTGCCCTACGTGCAGCTGATCAAGGATTAATCGGGGTCAGATCCCGGTTTCCTGCGACCACCGACCCCCGCCCGGGAAACCGCGCGGGGGTTTTGTTTCGGCGAGCGAGCGGTGCTCAAGCTCATATACGCCGCGTGCACCGCGTCCGCCGTCAAGTGCGCATCTCGCTCAAGAATTCCCGGCAAGAATGGGAACCGACGTTGCTTATGTTCGGTACCGCACAGAGTGCGCTTAGCCCTTTTAAGTAGCCTTCAAACGCGGTGCCAGTAGCTGAACCACCCGGTCCGCTCGCGTGCAAGGCGTATGAACAGGAATTTGGAGGCTGGATTAGATGACGACGTCCGTTGCGAGGCCGAATTCCCCGACCTTTCGGCTCACCGCGGAAGAGGGAGAAAGGATGCTGCGCATCCTCACCGACGCGCGGCTTACCCAATGCCACTTCGAACTTTTTCTCTGGCTGCAGGGCGACGTGCAGCATTTCCTTCCCCATCAGATTCTGATTGCGGCCTGGGGCGACTTTCTGAACTGGAAATTGAAGCTCGATGTCGTATCCGCTCTTCCCGGGGTGCGCACGGAGCAACTCGCGCATTGCGACATCGACGATTTCATGAGAACGCTTTTCGCGCGCTGGGTGAATGGCGGGTGCCAGCCGCTCGTGGTCTGCGCCGCGGATGCGCTGCGCCCGCTCCGCGCGTGCACGTGCCCCATGCATAGCGCCTTCCGAGCGCTGCGTTCCGTCTTGGTGCATGGCGTTCGCGACGTGCGTGGTGGGTACGACAGTCTGTACGTTGCGCTGAATTCGCGCTCATTTACCAAGGGGCATCCCAAGGACCGTTGCAGCTACCTTGTGGATTTGCTGATCCCAGAGATCGACGTTGCCTTCCGCAAGGTGGGCGCGTACCGCTTGGTGGATACGAGGGGAGCGGCAAGAGTCCATAGCCACTGGTTCGATCTGAGCGCGCGCGAGCGGGAAATCCTGGACGTTATTTCCGAGGGCAAGACCAACCTTGAAACTGCCCAGGCGCTCCACATCAGCGCCTTTACCGTCAAGAACCACATGCAGCGAATCCTGAAAAAGCTTGGCGCCGGCAACCGCACCCAGGCGTCCGCAACCTATATCCAGGCCTGCCAGGAATCCCGAAGGGCGCTGCTTAGATAGCCCGGTCTCGTGAGTATCGGCGCTAGTATCCGCCCGTGAAAGCCGATTCCGTCCGCAGCGTGTTCTATGCCCTGGGCGCCAATCTCGCCATCGCTGCCGCCAAGACAGGCGCTGCGATCGCCACCGGCTCGAGCGCGATGCTGGCCGAGGCGATCCATTCCTACGCCGACAGCGGTAACCAGGGCCTGCTGCTCTGGGGAATGAAGCAGGCCCGGCGCCCGCCGAGCCCGGACTACCCGCTCGGCTGGGGCAAAGCGGTGTTCTTCTGGTCCTTCGTCGTCGCGCTGGTTCTGTTCTCCCTGGGCGGCGTGTTCTCGCTCTACGAGGGCTGGCACAAGCTCGCGCGCCCGGAAGCTCTCAGCTATCCCTGGGTGGCAGTCGGCATCCTGGTGTTCGCCCTCGTCGCCGAGACCGTGTCGCTGCGTGCTTGCCTCAGGGAGGTGAGAAAGGTCCAGGGAAAAAGAACCCTATGGCGCTGGTTCCGCGAAAGCCGCCAGAGCGAGCTGGTCGTGATCCTCGGCGAGGACCTCGCAGCGCTGCTCGGATTGGGGCTGGCGCTGGTCGCGATTCTGGTAACGATGCATACCGGCAATCCGGTCTGGGATGCGCTTGGCTCCATGTCGATCGGCGCAGTACTGATCCTGGTGGCAGCCGGCATCGCCATCGAGATCAAGGGGCTTCTGATCGGCCAGAGCGCCGAACCCGAGACCGAGGCGCGGCTGCGTGAATTTCTTCAGCAGCAGGAACAGGTCGAAAAGGTCTTTCGGGTCCTCACGCTCCAGCTCGGCAGTTCGCTGATGGTGGCGCTCAAGGTGAAGATGAAGGCGGTGAGCGCGACGGAGCTGGTCGCGGGCATCAACCGCGCCGAGAAGGCGCTGCGCGCCGAGTTTCCAGAGATTCAATGGCTGTTCTTCGAACCCGACGTCTCCGACTGATCAATCGTCAGTCGGGCATCCTTGTGCATGGGTTCAATCGGGTCGGATTCCGATTTTCTTCGCCAACCGATCCCCACCCGGGGATGGCGATGCGACGGGGTATCATTTGCTTCGCGTCGCCGGAGGGGCCATGCGCTGTCGCCATTGCGGTCGAGAGAACCCAGCCAGCACAGGTCTCTGCGGTGACTGCGGCGCTCCGCTCGGAGACGTCGCCGACCCCGAATGGCTCGAGTTCTGGCATTCGCAGCTGGCGACGCACCTTTCCGCCCTGTTCGAGTCGGCCAATCCCGGGGCGCTCGCCGAACTCGAGGCGGAGGCCGAGTGGGTTTCGTTGCGCAGCGGGGAGCTTCTGTTTCGGCTCGGCGACGTGGGAGACGCGGCCTATATCGTGTTGAGCGGGCGCCTGCGAGTGGTCGACGACAGCGCAGGCGAGCGCACGTTGAACGAAGTCGGTGCGGGCGAAACCCTCGGGGAAATGGCAGTGCTCTCCGGCGAGGCGCGTTCGGCCACGGTCTTTGCGCTGCGCGATTCACTGCTGGCGCGGCTGCCGTCCGCCGCTTTTCACCGACTGATCGAGCGGCACCCGGAGGTACTGCGGCGGATCAGCGCCTTGCTGGTCGACCGCCTGCGCAAACGCAGCGCGGTGCACATACGTCCGAGCGCCGTACGGACGCTTGCGATCGTGCCCGCCGGTGCAGGTGCCGAGGTAGGTGAGTTCGCCCGGCAGCTCGCTGCGGCGCTTGCTGCGCACGGCACGACGCTTCACCTCGACGCCCGGCGCGTCGACCTGGCACTCGGGAGAGAAGGGCTTGCCCGCCGCGTGGAACCGGGGCCGACCACCTCGCGGCTGGTGCAGTGGCTGAACGAGCAGGAGCTTACTCACCGCTTCGTGCTCTACGAGGCGGATGAAACGCTCACCGCCTGGACCGAGCGCGCCATCCGCCAAGCAGATCACGTGCTATTCGTTGCCGACTCGAGCGCAAGTCCCCGGCCAGGGGAAGTGGAGCAGCAGGTCGCGACGCGCTGGCGCAGTTCGCGCGCCCCGCGCCGCAGCCTCGTGCTCTTGCACGCTGCCGGCGCGGCCGCGCCGCGTAACACCGCCGCTTTCCTCGAGTTGCGGAAGATCGATTGCCACTATCACGTGAGGCCCGACCGGGCGGAGGATTTTGCGCGCCTGGCGCGCTGCCTTACGGGCGCGGGCATCGCGCTCGTCCTCGGCGGAGGCGGGGCGCGCGGCTTCGCCCACTTGGGCATCCTGCGCGCGCTCGCGGAAACGGGCGTGCCGGTCGACTGGGTGGGCGGAACGAGCGT
>Ga0316620_10000588_pt1 | contig 14671 bp, 8 predicted proteins | sample OWC_Aug_M1_C1_D5_FD_207651 | JGI IMG/M metagenome (GOLD analysis project Ga0316620, IMG submission 207651) | Wetland soil microbial communities from Old Woman Creek delta, Ohio, United States - OWC_Aug_M1_C1_D5_B | ecosystem: Environmental > Terrestrial > Soil > Wetlands | place: USA: Ohio... | reverse complement strand
AACGCCGGGGCGACGACGACCTGCTGCCTCAAGAACCTGTCCTACGGATCGATCAGCAACACCTCGCGCCTGCACAAGCTCTGGATGAACTCGGTGGTCGAGCCGGTCGCCTTCCCGGTCCTCCGGGACAAGGTCGTGCTCAATGTCGTCGACGGGCTCCAGGCCTGCTACGACGGGGGGCCCGGGGCCAATCCCAAGTTCATCTACGACGCCAACCTGCTCCTTTTCGGGACCGACCCCGTGGCCTTGGACGCCGTGGCCCACGACATCATCATCAAGGAGCGGATCGCCCGGGGCACTCAGCAGGTGGACGACCCGAGGCGGCGGAGCGCCGCCTTCCTGGACGTCGCCGAGAAGCTCGGCCTGGGCGTCGCGGCGCGAGAGAAGATCGAGATCAGCGAAGTGAAGCTGGGCTGAACGCCGATAGCGGCAAACGCCATACGCCGTTATCGTGCGTTCCGGCAAAGAGGTGTATCTCACTCACCGCGAGGCAATTGACATAAGTCCCGTCCGGCCATCCGGTTCCGGCAGGGTTCCAGCTGGCGCCGTTATCGGTAGAGTAAAGAACGCCTTTGCCCCCCGCGGATGCAAAAACCGTCGTTCCGCTTACGACCAGGTCATTGAACGGCAGACCGCCTGAATGAACCTTTTTGCAGCTTGCCCCGCCATCTGTAATGAGGAAGATGCCGTCGCTGTTGCTGACAAGGAGGTTCTCTCCGATCGCGACAATAGCGCCGGCCGGGAATTCCTTTGGCAAGGCCTTGAACGATGTCCATGAGGCGCCCTCTTTTGTGGACCTAAAAACCCTATCCGATTCCGTCGTGAAGACATGGTCCCCTATCACCGCAAGGCCGCCGACAGGTCTATCATTGTCCCCAAGGACAAGTGCCAGCCTCTCGACCATACGGACCTTTTGCCAACGGAGACCATTGTCCTCGGTCTTGAGAACTTCATAGGGGGTGCTCGCGAAGAGAGTCGAGCCGCTCACGGAGAGATTGCGGATCCGATCGTCCTTTGGTAATCCCGAGCTGACCTTTTCCCAGCTGATCCCGTTGTCCGGAGAATGGATGACGCCGTTGTCGGTTCCGGCGAAGAGATGGGTCCCGATCCGGGCGACACATGTGATCCATTTCACACCCGGGAATCTGGCGATGACCGGCGTCCAAGTGGCCCCGCCGTCCTCGGAGAGATAGCCGCTATTGCCATAGGTGCAGGCAAAGAGAACCGGCCCATTCGTAGCCAGATCTGTGATATCAGTGCTCGGCAATCCCAAGTTGGCCGGCGTCCAGCTGGCTCCATTGTCCTTGGATAGAAAGACTCCCCCCGTTTCACACTCCCAGGTGTGCGTGTCTTCCAAGCCAGCGAGCAGGTCAGGCCCGAGCACCGCGAGACAGTTGACCTCCCGGGTTCGCACGAACCTGGAACCGCCTTCGGGCAATCCGGAATTGGCGGGCGTCCAGCTGGCGCCCTTGTCCTTGGACCGATAGACTCCGCTGCCCGTCCCGGCGAAGAGGTCTTCGCCGACCACGGCAAGGCACTTGATCCAAAGAGATTTGGGCAAGCCGGATCTGACGGCCGCCCAGGTTATCCCCTTGTCTTTGGATCGGTAGACGCCACTGTCCGTCCCCGCGAAAACGTCCTCGTCAATCACCGCAAAACACTCCATCGAACAGCGCTTGGGCAATCCCGCGTTGATGGCTTTCCAGCTTGCGCCGTTGTCGATGGTGAGATAGACGCCTTTGTCTTGAGTACCGGCAAAGAGATTCGGGCCGAGCGCAGCGAGGCACTTGACCGAGATGCCCGCGGGCCACCCCGTGTTGACCGCGGTCCAACTGAGGCCGCCGTTCTTGGAAAGAAAGATCCCTCCCTCGGACGTGCCGGCAAAGAGATCGGGGCCGACTTCCGCAAAACACTGCACCCAGGCGTTCTCGGGCAATCCGGAAGTTGGCGCGCTCCAGCTCGCGCCCCCGTCCGAGGAGTAGAACAGGCCCTTGCGGAACGTCGAGGCCAGAAGGTTTGGACCGCTCACGCCCAAAGGACCTACGCTGACGCCGCGGGGCAATCCCGAGTTTGCGGCCGTCCAGTTCCCTGCGTTGTCCATGGAAACGAAGACGCCGCTCGGGGTGCTGGCAAAGAGCCTCGTTCCCATGACCGCGAGGGCTCTGACCGTGCCGCCTCCGGGCCCATTGGTTTGCACCCACTGGGCCCCGGACAGGGACGGGTGGGCGATAAAGACCGCCAAGCAGACGAGCGGAATGGTTATCGGGTTCTTCAAGGTGGTCATGTTCCCCCCTCAGGATTCAATGACCCTCTGGATGAGCCGATGGTACCGCCGCGTAAGAAGGAAAGTCAAGGCGAGGGATGGGCCGCCTGAGGGCGTTTCTGGGCGGGCGGGCTGTCGCGTCCGTTCAGCGGAGGAGATACGTTTTCGCTAGGATCGACGCGCGGACCTGTGAGCGCGGGTCATCCGGCGAAACGGCCTTGAAGGAGAACCGCTCCACGGTCCAAAGACGGGAGAGACCGGCAAAGTCGAGAAGATAGCGCCCGAGCTCACTCCCGTCCCCGGCGACCTCGATCGAGACAGCGAGCGCGCTGGTGAATTCCCCGGCAACCTCGGCTCCCGGCGCGAACTTGGTCATCTGGAGGCCGGCATCGAGCGCGAGGCGCTGGAGCTCGCGGAGCATCCCGGCGGTATCCTGGCGGGACGGCAGGGCTTTCTCGAGCTCCTCGAACCGCACGGCCGGGGACGTACCGGCGGGCGCAGGCGCGCTCCCGGCATCTCGGGCGATGGCCTCGAGGGTGAATTGCTGCGATTCCCGGCCGCGGACGATCTTCATTGCGGACGAGCGGAGGACGAGGTTCGTCAGGGACGGACGTCCGTCGAGGCGCGAGACGTAATCGGCGAGGAGGTTATTGGACGGTGCGTTCCCCTTGATCTGGACCTTCCCGGGATCGTAGGCGACCTCCGTGAGCCAGGCTCGTTCCGGCAGGGCGGACATCAGATCGTCCAGGACGGCGCCTGCCGTAGAACGCCGGGCCAGCAGTCCCTCAATGTGCTCGATCTTGAGTTCAAGGACGGCGGCATCATCCCGCTTGGATGAGGAAGAAGCGGACGAGGAGGGGCCGGAAGTGCAGGCCGCGAGAGCGAGGCCGACGCCTAGGCAAATGAGGAAGGACGTCCGACATGCCATCGCTTTCTCCTTTGCTTTCACTTTCCGACTTTATTAGTTTAGTCGCCCGAGCCGCGGGATTCGGCGCGCCCGGTGACTCGACGGCCTCAAGCGGCCGCGGTCACGAAGATTCTTGGAAGTCGGGGGTTTAGACCGATGAGGAACCTGTAATCCGAACCGCCCGAGGCCTCGGCCAGCGCGTCGGCCGCCGCCTCCGATCCGCGGCGGTTGTCGATCAATACGACCTCGTCGCCGACACGAACGGCCCGATCGTCGCCCAGGTCGATCATGATGTGATTGGATGTCACGGCCGGAAGCACCGGGAAGGCCCGGCCGCCGATGAGAACGATCCCCTTCCCGCCGAGCAGGTGCGGGTAGCCGTCCGAGTAGCCGATGCCGACCGTCGCCACCCGCGTGGGCCGCTCGATGCGGATGGCGCGCAGGTAGGATAGACTCTCCTTGGGTTTCACATCGCGGACGAACGTAACGCTCGCCTTCAGCCGGAGCGCCGGCTCGAGTCCGAGGCTGTTCTCCCGTCGAGTTCTCGCGTTCGGGTAGTAACCGTAAAGAGTAATGCCGGGCCGGACCATGTCGAGGAAGACGTCGTCCTCGCCGAACAGGGCCCCGCTGCTCGCCGCGTGGCGGGGTCCGCAGGCGATGCCCCGGGTCTTGGCGGCCGCGCAGATGTCGACGAAGATCCGCAGTTGCTCCCGGTCGAATTCCGGGTCCTCGGTCAGGGCCGTCGAGATGCCCTCGATGCGGATGCGGCGGAGCGACGACGCGCGCTCGATGAGCGGCAGGGCCTCGCCGGCCGGCACCCCGGCGCGGTTCAGGCCGGTGTCGACGTGGATGTCGACCTCGGCTGTCTCCCCGGCCTTCGCTGCGGCCGAATCCAAAGCAATGAGATCATCGTCGGTCGAGACGGACTGGCGGATGCCGCGGCGGAGGATATCCTCGGCGTCCGGAGGGCCGAAGGGGCCGAAGTTGGCGATGGGGCACCGGACCCCCGCGGCCCTCAGCCGGACCGCTTCCTCGAGCTTTCCGGTCATGAGGGCGGCGACGCCGGCCGACTCGAGGTAGCGGGCCACCTCGACCAGTCCATGGCCGTAGGCGTTGGCCTTGACGACGCCCATGACAGGCACGTTCGTCCGTCTGCGAACACGGTCAAGGTTCCGGCCGATGACGTTCAGGTCCACTTCGATCCGCGGGTCGCGCGTGCCGAAGGTTGCGGTCTTGGGTGCCCCTGTAGCCGCCGCCGTCTCAACCGACGCCGTCTCCTTCACCGGACGGCCGCAGCGTGCCGCGCCGAGGGAAACGAGGGCCGCCGCTCCCCCTCCCTTCAGACCCTGGATGAATTCCCTGCGTTTCATGCTGCCCTCCGTCCCGAGCATAGGCCGCCTCTTGAGCGACTGTCAAGGATACGCGGGACTCCCCTCCCTTGGTTGACTATTCCCCGCCGGAGGCGTTATCCTTAGCTCAGGGCTGAAAAGGGGAATCGGCCGTGAACTGCCCGAAGTGTCATCACGAGAACCCTCCGGAATCGGCCTATTGCGGAAAGTGCGCGACCCGGCTGGAGACGCCCGGCAAGGAGCCCCAGGTCCCGGGCGGTTCCCAGCCCATCTTCACCAAAACGGTGGAGACGTCCCAGGAGGCGCTCGCGACCGGATCGACGTTCGCCGGCCGCTTTCAGATCATCGAGGAACTGGGCCACGGCGGCATGGGCCGGGTCTACAGGGCGCTCGATAAAGAAGTCAACGAAGAGGTCGCCCTCAAGCTCATCCGGCCCGAGATCGCCGCGGAGCGCAAGACCCTGGACCGCTTCCGGAACGAGCTCAAGACGGCGCGGCGGGTCAGCCACCGCAACATCGGCCGGATGTACGAGCTCATGGAAGCGAAGGGGACGCACTTCATCACCATGGAGTACGTCCCCGGCGGAGATCTCAAGAGCGCCATTCACAGGTTCGGCCGGCTCCCCGTCGGCAAGTCCCTGTCGATCGCCAGGCAGGTCGCGGAGGGTCTGGCCGAGGCCCACCGGCTGGGAGTCGTCCACCGCGACCTCAAGCCCGGCAACATCATGATCGACCGGGAGGGCAACGCCCGCATCCTCGATTTCGGGATCGCCCGCTCGCTCGAGGAAAAGGGCATCACCGGCGCGGGGGTGATGATCGGGACGCCGGAGTACATGTCCCCTGAGCAGGCCGAAGGCCGGGACGTCGACGCCCGCTCGGATATCTATTCGCTCGGGATCATCCTTTTCGAAATGGTGACCGGCCGGGCTCCCTTCGAGGGTGATACGCCGCTGGCCGTGGCCATGAAGCACAAGAGCGAGGCGCCGCCGAACCCGAAGACATTCGATCCCCAGCTTTCCGATGATCTCGCCCGCCTCATCCTCCGCTGTCTGGAAAAGGACAAGACCCGGAGATACCAGACCGCCGAGGAGTTGTTGGCCGATCTCGGCGCCATCGAGAAAGGGCTCCCCGCGACGACGAAGGCTTCGGCCCGGAAGCCTTTGACGTCGCGCGAGATCACCGTCACTTTCAGGCTGAAAAAACTGCTCGTCCCGGCGGCGGCGTTACTGGGCGTGCTCGTGATCGGCTTCGTTCTATTGAAGGTGCTGCCCCGAAAAGAACCTGCCGTATCGGCCAACGGCCGGCCGTCCGTGTCCGCGGCCGTGCCCGGCGGGTCTCACGAACCCGGTCGGCCTTCGGCGGGAACATGGTCCAACTCGATCGCCGTCCTGCCGTTCACCGACCTGAGCCCCGGGAGGGACAAGGAGTTTTTCTGCGACGGGATGACCGGAGAGATCATCGGCCAGCTTCAGCGGATCGGCGACCTGAAGGTCATTTCCCGATCCTCGGCCGTCGTCTACAGGAATTCGCCGAAGACCCCAAGGGAAATCGCCCGGGAACTGGGCGTAGCGCACCTCCTCGAGGGAGACATCCAGAGGGAAGGCGAGAGGATCCGGGTCAACGCCCGGCTGATCGACGCGGAAAGCGGGTTCCAGATCTGGTCGGAGAAGTACGACCGGGTCCTGACCCTGGACAGTTCCTTCGAGATCCAGGACCAGATATCACAGGCCATCGCCGCCGCCCTGAAGGTCAATCTGAGCGCGGATTCGCCGGAAGCGGCAAGGGCCCGACGACCCGAGAGCATGAGGGCCTACGAGCTCTACCTCCAGGGCATGTATTACGTGGGCAGCAAGTACGTCCTGACCTATCAGGAAGAGGATTTCGCCAAGGCCGTCCGGATCTTCGAAGAGGCGAAGAAGACCGATCCGAGTTATGCGCAGACCTACGCCGGCCTGGCCGTCGCTTATTTCGCCAGATACCAGATGTCCGCTGATGAAAACGATATCAAGCAGCTCATCATCAACGCCGAAAAAGCCTATCAGCTCGGCCCGGAGCTCGGCGAATCGAACCTGGTCAAGGGATACGTCCATTTCCGGAACGGCGAATACGACCAGGCCTTCGCGAAGTACCGGATCGCCCTCAAGAAAGCGCCTAACGATTATGCGGTCCAGCACGGAATCGGCTGGTCTTACTACATCATCGGATTGTACCGGGAGGCCGCTCCGTTCTTCGAGAAGGCCGTGGAACTCGCGCCCTTCTTCCTCTGGTCAAAGATGAATGTGGCCTGGTGCGCCATGGCGGTTGGCGAGCCCGAGAAGGCCGAACGCTATTTGAGGGAAGCGCTGGCCCTCAATCCTAAGAATCCCTTCTCCCTCAGCTATCTCGCGAACCATCTGACGTACACCGGGAAAGTCGACGAGGCCGAAAAGCTCCTCGGTGAGCTCGCTAGGATCGCCCCCGAGTTCTTTAAATTGCCGATGAGCCGGGCGATCCTTTTTGCGGCCAGGGGCGAGAAAGTGAAGGCCTTGGAGCTTTATGAATCGCCCGTCGTCTATGCTCTCCTGGGAATGAAGGACGAAGCGATCGGGTTTATGGAGAAATCCATATCGAAGGGCGGGTCCTACAACTACCTCGGCCTGATCGGTCTGCCTTACTACAAAGCTCTTCACGGCGATCCGCGGTTCGAGAAGATCGTGGCCCAGGCGAAAAAGACCTACGAAGAACGATTGAAGAAGTACGGGGATATCCTGACGGGGGCTCTAATCGGATCTCTCTTCAACGGCTGGAAAACCGTCTACACGGCGGACGCCGGATCCCGTCCGGTTCCGATGATCTCCCCCGCGCCCGCCCGCGGCGGCATGGCCTTTACCTTTGCTGTTGGTTTTTAGCCGCTTGAGTTCACCTGGCCCTGGCAGGCGGCAGGAAGTTCTCCAGGGCCCAGACCTCAAGCTTGGATTCGCCGGTCCAGAAAGAGACTTGGCGCCCGTCGGGGCTGAGACGCAGGTCCATAGCGCTCTTGATTTGCCATGAGGTGGCCTTGTCTCCCTGCTTCGCCCCCAGCTCGAGGGTCCGGACGGTGCCTCCCTCCGGCGAAACGCCCAGGAATTCGATGCTCGGCTGGCCTTTGTCGTCCGGGGCGGCCTTATAGAGCTTAAGCCAGATCTCCTTTCCGTCCGGAGTCCAGACGAGCCATTGGGCGAAACCCCTGTCTCCCAGCTTGAAGATCTCACGAGCGGGTCCGCCCGCGTCCGGAACGATCATGAGCCTGCGGGGGCCTGTGACTCTTTCGATCGACGTAAAAGCCACCCATTTTCCGTCGGGCGATACGGCCAGGCGCGGCAACCCGACCGGCGCGTCTATCGAGGCCAACTCGGCGTCCGCGCTGGAGGCCAGATCACGGCGGAGAAGCCTCGAGGGATTATTCCCCAGGACATAGAAGACGCTCTTCCCATCCCCGGACCAGGCCGCCTGGAGACAGACCTTCTGGGGTGGAAACGAGACGAGGAGCCTGGTCTCGCCGCCGGGGATACCGACCTGGTAAATGCCGCTCTCTGAGGCGCTGCGGGCGCCAATGAGGAGGACGGACTTTCCGTCAGGCGACCACCTCACTCCCATATAGGGATTGGGCGAGGCCACGCCCGTGTCGACATGGACTTCTTCGCCCGTCGCCAAGTCGAGGACCGAGACCTGGGCCCGCTTCCTGTTCCTGTCTTCCGTGCTGGCGAAGGATTTGTAGGCGAGGCGCTTGCCGTCGGGCGACCAATCCGGCCCCGTCCGGATCCCGGCGCGCCGCGATCTTACCGCCGCGGGCGGCCCGACGGGCCGGCCTGCGCCGGGATCGATCGGGGCGGTATGGACATCGAAAGCCGACTCGAAGATCATGTAGTGGAGCGTCCCGTCCGGCGTCAGCCGTAGCGGATCGGGCGTCAGGTCATTCTTGTGCCACTGGGGAGACCCATCGGCGCGTCCATCCTTGATCCCGACGGACCAAACGCCGCAGGAGCCGGTCCGGTCGCTGGCGAACACGAGCCGGCTTCCGTCGGGCGACCAGCCAAGAACGTAATCGTCGCCGGGATGGGAAACGATCGTCTCGTGTCCGGTGCCGTCCCAGTTCACGAGGAAGATATCGCGCTTCCCGGATTCCCTGTCCGGAGCTACGGAATAGGCGATAAGCGTTCCATCGGGAGACAGGGCCATCTCCGGGTCCTTGGCGTTGACCTTCCTGAGGACCGTGAGCTTCTTGTCGGCAAGCGAGATCGACGCGATCTCGGAGGTCCCGTCTTTCCTCATGAACAGGGCGAGGACGCTCCGGCCGTCCGGCGACCACGCGCGTGGCCTTATCCAAATGGCGTTCTGATCTCGATAGAGAACGATGGGATCGGTCCCGTCGATATCGATGACCCGCAGCTCGCTGACCGAATCGCGACCTTGATAGCCATAGGCGATGCGCTTGTCATCGGCCGAGAAGGCGCTCGTCTCGCCGAAGCCTCCCTTCGAATTGTTCATGCCCCCGTCGTTCGAGATCGGCCGGCGCTCCTTCGTGACCAGATCGACGGCGGACATGTTCCCGGTGGCCCAGTCCGTGTAGATAAGCGTACGGCCGTCGGACGAAAGCGCATTGCCCCATTCGGGGCCGTATTCGTCGAAGACCCTGCGGACCTTCATCTCGCGGCCTTCGACGGGCTTGTCCGTCGGGGGCGCCGCCAGCAGGGCCAGCTTGTCCCGGGCGGTTTGGACGGCCTCGGCCTGCTTCGGGAAGCGGTCGATGACCTTCTGGTAAGCCTCCCTGGCCTTTCCCAGGCCCAGCTTCTCATAACAGAGACCGATATGGAGCTGGGCCTGGGCGGCCAAGGCCTCATCGTCCCCCCGATCGACGACCTTCTGGTAGAGGGCGATGGCTCCCTCCAGGTTGCCCTCCGCCTTCTCCATGGTCAACGCCTTTTGAAAAAGGTCGGCGGCGCTTTGGGGCGTCTGCCCGGTCCCGATAATGGCCAGGATAAGAACAAGACCGATCGTCGTCGCGGTGGCTTTCATTTTCGATGTCCCCCTGTCTGATATTGCGCCCTCACGATACGCCGATCTCCCGCCGAAGATGTCATGGGAATGTCCAGGGCATGTCATTTTTAGGTAAAACCTCGCCATCATGTCCCGACAACGAGCTTGTATCCCACGCCACGAATGGTGAGCAGAAATCGGGGCCGGGCCGGGTCGTCCTCGATCTTGGCCCGGAGAAGGGCGACGTGATTGTCCACGGTCCGGGTCGTCGGGAACCTATCGTAGCCCCACACGGCGTCCAGCAGCTCGTCGCGCGTCACGACCTCGCCCGAGCGGGAGGCGAGAAGGCGGAGGACTCCGTATTCCTTTCGCGACAGGTCAAGCGCGCGGCCGGCCTTGCTGGCTTCGAAGCGGAGAAAGTCCACGACGACATCATGGAAGCGTAGCTCGTCCGGCAGGGACCCCGCCCGGGAATTCGACGCCCGGCGGAAGATCGCCTGGATCCTGGCCAACAGCTCTTTCACCGAGAACGGCTTGGTCATATAGTCATCGGCGCCGATATTCAAGCCGTGGACCTTGTCGACCTCCTCGCCGCGGGCGGTGAGGATGAGAACCGGAACGGTCCCCCCTTCCGCCCGGACCTTCCGGAGGACCTCGTAGCCGCTCATCAGCGGGAGCATCAGGTCGAGGATGACGAGGTCCGGCTTCTTCTCCCGTATGAGGGCGTAGCCCTGCTCGCCGTCTGTCGCCGACAGAACGCCGTAACCATCGTATTCGAGGTTATCCTTGAGGCCGCGGAGGATGGCGGTATCGTCTTCGATAATGAGGATCTGCTTCACGGGTCGACCTCCAGCGGGAGAAAAAGAGAGAAGGTGCTGCCGCGGCCCGGTGACCCGTCGACCTCGATCCGGCCCCCGTGCTCCTGAGCGAAATGGGCGACCAGCGCCAATCCCAGCCCCGTTCCGGGGACGTGGCTGTTCTCGGGCGAGGGCACGCGATAGAATTTTTCGAAGATGCGCTGCCGGTCGCCGGGGGGAATGCCCACGCCGTGGTCGATCACCCGGATCACGGCCCAACTCCCTTCCCGAACGAGCTTGAGCCCGATCTCGCGCGCGGCGCCGGAGTACTTGATGGCGTTGCCGATGAGATTGAGAAGGGCCTGCTCGAGCGCGTCGGCGTCGACACGGACGTCAGGGAGGCCTTCATCGATCTCGACCTCGAGCGAAAAACCCTGCTGATGCAGAGGATAGTCCATGGTCCGGGCCGCCGTCCGCAGGATCGGAGCCAGGGCTTGGGGCTTAGGGCGATACATCATCCTTCCCTGCTCGATCTTGGATATGTCGAGGACGTTGTTCAGGAGCCGGCTGAGCCGCTCGCTTTCGTTGATGATCGTGTCCAGGTACTCGTCGCGGGCGGTCTCGTCCTTGATGCGGCCAAGGCGGACCGTCTCGGCAAACATCCGGATCGACGTGAGCGGCGTTTTGAGCTCGTGAGAGACGCTGGCGGCGAACTGCGACCGGATCTCCGCCAGATCGAGGTCCCGACGGACGTCCCGCCAGAGGAGGTAGCCTCCCAGGCAGGCGAAGGCGATGACGGCGATCATGATCAGGAGATAGAACGGCTGCCTCAAGAAAGGACTTGACGAGGCCGGACCCGCACGAGGCCCGGAGGTGACGACGTACAGCCCGCGCAAGTCCGTGCCGAGGGGGTCGCCGCCGGAAGCTTCGGAGGCCGTCAACAGGACCTCGCCAGGATATGTCTGTCGAAATATCTCGTCGCTCAGGAGGGAGTCGTTCAGAGCACGGATGTCGACGATAAAGAGGAAGCGCCGGTCCCCACGCGATGGCCCAAGGCCGAGAAGCCAGTCCCTCTTTTCATCGACTTCCCAGGCCGGATCCGCGGGGAGAGCCCCGCCTTCCGATCCCCGGAGAAAAGGCCGCCGGCCGAACTCTTCCTGAACGGTCAGAAGGTGTTCGGCCTTGGCCCGGTAGGCACGGAGCGTCTCCCTCAGGCCTGTCACCAGGGACTTGATCCCGTCGGAAACCCCCGACTGGCCATCGAGCCGTTCCAACAGAGAAGTGACCAACCCGGCTTCCGGAAAGGACATCCACGGTTTCTCCGCTAAGGCGGCACTGATCCTGGCTGCGACCCTTTCTGTATATCGGGGCATGTTTGCCATCCGGTCCGCGGCGTAGAGGTAGATAGGAATACCGTCCTCGTCCTTCTCGCGGGGGGAGAGGTCGAGGAGCGTTTCGTACTGTTCGTACGCCTCCGCCGGTCTTCCCGACTTGACCAACGCCCGGGCCAGGAGCAGCCGGACATAAGCTTGACCGTCCCCGGCTGCCGCCCCCAAGGCTTGCCGGTAAAGATCTGCCGCCAGCAAGGCATTCTTTTTCTCGAACTCGGCCCGTTCACCATCGCGGATCATCCTGGCGATGGTGGGAGCTTCGAGACTCTTGCGCAGCGTCTGGGAAGAGACGGCTGGAACATCCCAGGGCAGGAGGAGGCGTTCGCCCTCGACAAGTCCGACCGCAACGATCTCGGGCCGTTGCGGCAAATGTTCATCAGGGTGGGCGAGGATCGCGGCCTCGTTCCGGGATTCTTCGAGCTTGAACCTTTCCAAACGGAGGTGGACTTCCCGGCCGATCTCCTGGGCCAGGCGACGGCGTTCGTCGGCGGCCCGCTTCAGGGAAAGCTCCTTTTCCTGTCGAATGATCTTTTGGGTGAAGAAAATGAGAGTCAGGCTGGGGATGAGGACAGCCACGAGGAAGAGGAGGATCTGCTTGCGGTGTCTCAATCCTTCCCCCGAGAATTATCGGCGGTGGCCGGGCGGCTCCATTGTCACCGTTGGTGCGCCCCCGAGTGTCACGAAAATGTCATGAACGAACAGATTAGAGAAATTCTAAACCACGGGGAGCAGGCCGTCAAGGCGGCCCCTGAGGGAATCCGGCCGGGCGTGACTGCGACCATCCCTACCCCGGAGACTCCTTCCGGCGCAGGCAGACCTATCTGGAGCTCCAAATTCTTGATAACTTATTGACATAATCATGACAACTCGCAGGGGCTTCTCCGTTATTTTGGGAGCAGTTCAATTGAAGGAGAAGGCCATGCGCGAGCTTCAGAGCCGGGGAATGGGCGTCCGGCGGTTTTCGGTGTGTTCGATGGCTCTAGCCCTGATGCTGGCCGGTCTGCCCCTCAGGGCGGGACAGATCGAAAAGGACTCGAAGCTCGCGGCGAGGATCGAGGGCAAAAAGAGGATCTTGATCCTCACCCCGGAAGGGGAAAAGTCGGTACGCTGGCCGGTCGTGAGGGACGAGGGCATCGCGAGCAGAGAGACCGAACGCGGTGAGGAACTGGTAAAAGGCAGCGTCAATCCTTTGATTCTTATTCCTTGGAGCGACGTCCGGACCATCAAGGTGCGGAAGAACGCTGGCGCGCTGGGGGCGTTGGTCGGAGCCGTCGTGGCCGGGGCTGGCGTTGCCGCTGTCGCTGCCGGCCTGTCTGAGGGGGACGCCAGCCTGGGAGAGCTTTTACTGGCGGGATTGATATTCTCGCCTCTGGGGGGCTTGCCGGGGTTCTTCCTGGGGTCTTTGGTCCCCCACTGGAAAACCGTCTATTCAGCGCCCGCCGGCCCGCGACCCGTGCCGAGGATAGCCTTGGCGCCCACTCCAAGAGGCGGCATGGCCCTGACGGTTTCCCTGAGCTTCTGACGGCCTCCGCTGCGGGCACGGCCGGGCGTTCGCCTACATCTTCTCCGGATACAGCGTGACCTGGACGTACCGCTTGGTATTGAAATAGGCCTTCGCCGCCGCGCGGACCGAGGCCCGGGTCAGGAGCTTGAGCGATTCGGGGAAGCGGATGATCGCGGCCGGGTCCTGGCCGGTCCGGTAACTGTCGGTGAGCTCGCCCAGCCACCAGCCGTTCTCCCGGCTTTCGGTCTCGTAATCGCGGGACTCGGCCAGCCGGTCCTCCTCGACCTCTTTCGCGGTCGGGCCGTCCTTCCTGAGCTTCTTGATCTCGCTGAAGATGGCCTTGGTCATCTCGTCCATGCGGGCCGGGTCCGTGCCGAGGTCGATCGACATGCGGAACTCCTCGCGGGGGATCCTGCCGTAGGACGGCCGGACGCCGACGTCGTAGGTCCCGCTCAGCTTCTCGCGGAGGAGCTTCCGCAGCCGGGTTTCGAGCACCTGCGCGGCCGCCCGGATGTTGATGCGGTCGCCCGGATCGTCCTTGAAGGGCCCCGAGAAGACGATGGCCGTCAGGCTCTTGGGCTCGAGCCCCTTCTCGACGACCCTCTTGACGACGCCCTCCGGAGGAGGGACCCGCCAATCCTTCCAGCTTTCCTTGCGGTTGAGCGACGGCAGCGAAGCCAGGTAGCGCGTGACGAGCGGCTCGATCGTCGCCATGTCCAGGTTGCCGACGAGGATGAAGGTGAAGTCGCTCGCGTCGGCGAAGCGGTCGCGGAAGAAGGCCAGCGATTTCTGAAGGTCCATCTTCGGGATCTCGTCGACCGTCATGGGCCGGAAGCGCGGCTGGTCCCTCTGGAGCGTCGTCCGCAGGGTGTCCGAGAAAACGGTCTCCGGCGACTTGGTCCGGTTCTCGAGGTAGGTCTTGAGCTGGGACTTGAGGACGTCGAAGACGACCGGGTCGGGCCGCGGCGCGGTGAAGGTCAGGTAAACGAGCTGGAAGAGGGTCTCCGCGTCGCGGGGCGAAGCGCTCCCCGACAGGCCTTCGTCGAGCTCGTCGATCGACGGCCTGATCGTGACGGCCTTGCCGGCCAGCTTCTTCTCGAGGTCGATGGTGCTGAACACGCCGAGGCCGCCGGCGGGGATGACCTGGTCGGCGGTGTTGGCCGGGATAAGGTCCGGATCCTCGGCGAGCGAGACGCCGCCGGCGCTCGTGGCCTGGAAGAGGATCTCGTCCTCCTTGAAGCTCGTCGGCTTCAGCACGACGCGGGCGCCGTTCGACAGCGTCCACTCGGTGACGCCGACCCCGGGGATCTCGCGCCGGGCGACGATCTCGCCGGCCTGGGGCTCCTCGGGAATGAGGGGCGCGTCGGTCGTCGTATCCTCGTAGGCGGAGAGCGCTTCGCTCTTGACCTCCTCGAGCACGGCCCTGAGCTGGGCCTCGGTCGGGACCGGGATCCCCGGCTTCTCG
>Ga0316620_10000587_pt1 | contig 14687 bp, 16 predicted proteins | sample OWC_Aug_M1_C1_D5_FD_207651 | JGI IMG/M metagenome (GOLD analysis project Ga0316620, IMG submission 207651) | Wetland soil microbial communities from Old Woman Creek delta, Ohio, United States - OWC_Aug_M1_C1_D5_B | ecosystem: Environmental > Terrestrial > Soil > Wetlands | place: USA: Ohio... | reverse complement strand
ATGCGTCGACAATGTGGTGCCTGGCTTCTCAAGGGTAGTGCGTTCAACCAAGGTCGGAGCGTCAACATCGCAGTCCTGGTGCGGGGACGGCCGAAGGCCGTCTGCCGGCTCCGGGAGGAGCCTGCAGCCCGCGCGGCGCCGCGTCGCGGCGCCCATCAACGGGTCGACTGACGCTCCTTCTGAGGGTCTCCTTCCACGACCCCAGGTATGATGCCGGTCGAGTCACGGAGGCACCATGCCGACCGAGAGCGAGCTCAAGATCCCGGTGGACGATCTCGAGGTCGTCCGCGTTCGTCTCCGGACTGCCGGTGCCGGCTGCACCGGCCGCCTCGAACGGGAGGTGAACGCGGTGCTCGATGCCGAGGACCATCGCTTGGAGGAGGCGGAGCAGCTGCTCCGTGTGCGTCGGTTTGGCGGCAGGTGGACCCTCACCTTCAAGGGAACGCAAAGCTTCCAGGGGCCGGTCAAACAGCGCGAGGAGCTGGAGATCGGGGTGAGCGACGGAGTGACCCTGATTGAGATCTTCGCTCGCCTTGGCTACCGGCCGGCCCGGCGCTATGAGAAGGACCGCGAGCTGTGGCGGCTGGAGGGGGTGGAGGTGGCGCTGGACCACACGCCCATGGGCGACTTCGTCGAGCTCGAGGGCTCGGCCGCGCTGCTCGAGGCCACGGCCGACCGCCTCGGCCTCGACCCGGCCACGGCAGTCCGCGGGACCTATGTCGACCTGTGGCAGCGCTACCGTGAGCTCCACCGCGAGCTCGAGCTGCCGGAGAGCATGGTGTTCGGCCCGTGATCGAGACCGCCATGGTCCTCGCCGCCGGCCGCGGAGAGCGGATGCGACCGCTGTCGGACGTCGTCCCCAAGCCGGCCCTGCCCATGCCCGGGCGGCCGCTGGTGGGTTGGGCCCTGGGCTCGGCTTGCGGCGCTGGCGCGCGCCGCGTGGTCGTCAACACCTGGCACTTGGCCGCCCGCATGGAGCAGGCCCTGCGCGCCTGCGAGTGGGGTGGGGACGCGGTCGTGTCACACGAGGAGCGGCTGATGGGTACCGGCGGTGGGCTCGCCTTGGCCCGCGACCGCGGGCTCCTCGCGGGCACCGCTCCGGTCCTGGTGATCAACGGTGACTGCGTGCTCGAGCTGGATCTCGAGCCGCTCGTCCGGCGCCACCTGGGGTCCCGCGACCTGGTGACCCTGGCCCTGCTGCCCCACCCCGACCCGGGACGTTGGTCGCAGGTGCTGCTGACGCCGTCGGGTGGTGTCGAGCGCTTCGTGGCCGTCGGCGGCTCGTCCGCCGGTCGTGAGCCGTTCCTCTATTGCGGGGCCATGCTGGTGTCGCGCACTGCCCTCGAGGCCATACCCAAGGCGGTGGGCGGGGTGGCGGAGATGCTGTGGCAGGCGGCGCTCGCTGCGGGCAGGCTGGGTGGGACGGTGGTGCGCGGCCGCTGGCTGGAGGTGGGCAGCCCGGCCGCCTACCTCGACGCCGTGCAGGAGCTGCTGGGCGGGGCGTGCACGGTCGCGGAGCAGGCTGAGGTGGCGACCGACGCCGAGGTCGACTCGAGCCTGGTCGGCGCCGGAGCGCAGATCCGGGGACAGGCATCGGTCCGCCGTTCCGTGGTCGCCGAAGGGGCCGTGGTGGGCCGCAATGCCAGGGTTCTGCGGTCAGTGCTCATGGGCACGGTCGAAGTCGCGGAGGGCGAGTTCGTGCGCGACGAGTTCATGGCCAGGTGAGCCCGAGCCCGCAGCCGTTGTCGTTCCCGTTGCCGAGGCCGTGTCGTTGGCTCGAAGATCGTGCTGCCCGAGGTGACGCTGACGGCAACGGCAATGGGCTCGGGCTGGTGCATGGATGGCCGCTCCCCGTGGTGGTGCGCAGAGGATGGGTTGCGGAGAGCAGCGGGGCTTCTCCGCTCACCACCAGGTTCTCTTCCAGCGCGGCCAGCCGCTCTTCCAGACCAGGGCGCGAATCCTCCCGGTGCCGCCGATGACGCGCAAGACGCGCATCTGTGAGCGGTGGTCGGTGAGGTACACCGAGCTCGGTGTGGCCGTGCCGTCGGGCGTGAAGCTGATGATGTTGCCGAGGCCGGCGCGAACCGGGTCGTCCCCCACCAGCCAGCCGTTGCCCATGGGATCGGGCACCCGCTGGTCGGTGAGGATTCCGAGACTGCTGCCGCCGGCTGCCAGCTGCAGCATCTCGCTGACCAGCCGGTCGTGGCCCGCCTCGAGGTCGTCACGCCGTACGCCGTCGCCATCGCCGTCCTCGGCCACGTAGCAGTGCCAGCCGTCGGTGTGGAGCTCGAAGACCAACGCCGTCGTCTGCCGGTGGAGGATGGCCTGGGCTCGACACCTCATCATCAGGGAGCTCATCTCCTGACCGAGGGACCTGAGCGTTGCCGTGCGTTGCGCCTCGGACAGAGCCGGGGCCGTGACGATGGCGGCGAGGGCGATGAGCGCGACCACGATCACCGCCTCGGCCAACGAGTGGCCAGCGTCCTTCCCGGTCGGCCGCAGCCACCCGAAGAGCTCGAGCCATGGTGGCAGCGGACCCACGGAGCTGATCCTCGGCGAGCGGGGGCCGGTGCCGACGTCGAGTGAGGGCCGCAGGTCGAGGGTCGAGACCTCGCTCAGGCCGAGTCGGGTTCGGTGGTCTTCGAGCAGGAACCGTCGCAGTCGGCGGCGGAGGCTGCGGCGCGCGCTATGGGTCGATGTGCTCATGAGTTCCTCCAAGAAAGCGGCCCCGAAGGGCCGCGTCCCGTCCACGCTGCAGTTGTCTTGGTTGTCAGTTGATAGTCGTGTCTCTTTGACCTATTCCTGTTTCGCGTCGCGCCGCACCCGCGGCAGCCGCACCTTGGAGGTGAGGGTGGTCTCGCCGGTGACCGTCAAGTAGGGCCTGAGCTGCTCCAGGGAGCGCTCGCCGATTCCCTTCACGGCGACCAGTTCGTCCGGGCTCTTGAAGGGCCCGTTGGTCTCGCGAAAGGCGAGGATGCGCTCGGCCAGGGCCGGCCCGATGCGCGGCAGCAGCTGCAGCTGCGCGGCGCTGGCGGTGTTGACGTTGACCACGCCTGCGCTGTCGGCGGGCTCGGCCGTGGTGACAAGGGCGGCGGCCGCCAGGCAGAGGGCGATGACCACGGAGAAGGCGCTGATTCGTTCCATGTGAGTCTCCTTTCGATCTCAAGCTCGGATTGGTTCTCGGTTTGGTTGCGCGACCGTCTGTGCTAGCCCATGGGTCACCTCCTTGGCACTCGCGTCGGGAGATGGCAACCCCTGTGCCAGGATCATCGGATCGATCTAAATGCACTGATTTCAGATACTTACGTCTCACATGCCGGGACGCGCTCAGGCTCTGCTGTCAAGCTCCCTTGTCAGCTGAGGGGCGCGGCTGCGGCGGATCGGGTGTCAGGTTTGTTTGACAGTGTCAGGGGCGTAGTCAGTGGGCACTGACCAGGGCACCGGGCAGGCTAGCGGCCGGGTCCGAAGAGAACCGTGCCGGCTCTGTTAAGATGCTGCCCGGTCTATGAGCGGCGAGAAGCTACCCTTCAGACACGTGGCCGTCGAGGGTCCCATCGGGGTCGGAAAGACATCGCTGGTGAAGCTGCTGGCGGAGCGGTTCGAGGGTGTGATGGTCCTCGAGGACATCACCAACCCGTTCCTCCCGGCCTTCTACGAGGGACGTCCGGGGGCCGCCTTTCAGGTCCAGATATACTTTCTGCTCTCGCGCTTCCAGCAGCAGCGCGAGATCGCGCAGATGAACCTCTTTCAACGCTTGGTAGTCTCCGACTACACCTACCCCAAGGACCGGATCTTCGCCTACCTCAACCTCGACGACGACGATCTGCGGGTCTACGAGAAGCTGTACCCGATCCTCGAGCAGGAGGTCCCCAAGCCTGATCTGGTGGTCTACATGCAGGCCTCCACACCGGTGTTGATGGAGCGCATCGGCCGGCGCGACCGTGACTACGAGCGGAACATGGATCCCGGCTACCTCGAACGACTGAGCGAGGCGTACTCCTACTACTTCTTCCACTACCGTGAGACGCCATTGCTGGTCGTCAACACTGACGACATCGACCTTGTGAACAGCCCTGCCGACCGCAGCGCCCTGATCGAGCAGATCATGCGCTGCCGGCGGGGCACCCAGGTATACGTGCCGCTCGGATCCCGACGGACCGAGACGCCTCCCGGTGGTGGTGGGGAGTGGGTCAGGTGAAGGTGCGAGCGATCAGCCCGCATGCTTCGCCGGCCACCGCTGCGTTGGCAGTGGATGGGTGGCGGATGGTGCGCACCGGGAGGAGTCTCCGCGATGGTTCAGCAAAGCACCGTCCCTGATCTCGTGGCGGCCAAGGGTCAACGCACCCTGGTCGCGATCACCGCCTACGATGCGCCCACCGCCCGCTGGGGCGAGGAGGGCGGCGCAGACATCCTGCTCGTGGGCGACTCCCTGGCCATGGTGGTGCTGGGCCACGACACCACCCTGGCGGTGACCCTTGACGAAATGATCCACCACGCGCGCGCCGTTACCCGCGTCACCCGGCGCTGCCTGGTGGTGGGCGACATGCCCTTCGGCTCGTACCAGACCGGGGTGGCGGACGCGGTCAGCTCCGGAGTGCGCTTCCTCAAGGAGGGGGGGGTGCACGCGGTCAAGCTGGAAGGCCTGTGGCCGGAGCACGTGCGGGCGCTGGTGCGTGCCGGCGTGCCGGTGATGGGACATGTTGGGCTCACGCCCCAGTCGGTCCACCGCTTGGGCGGCTACCGGGTCCAGGGGCGACGGCTGGAGGATGCGCAGGCTCTGGTCGCCGCTGGCCACGAGCTCGAGAAAGCCGGCTGCTTCGCGCTCGTGCTCGAAAGCGTGCCGGCGGAGGTCGCCCGGGTCGTCACCCGCGAGGTCGCGATTCCAACCGTGGGCATCGGCGCGGGGGTGCACTGCGACGGTCAGGTCCTGGTGGTGCACGACCTGCTCGGGATTTCGCCCCCGCCGCGGCCCCGTTTCGTCTCGACCTACGCCGAGCTCGGGGCCGAGGCGACGAGGGCGATCGCCGCCTGGGCCGCAGACGTCCGGGGCGGTCGGGTGCCGACCGCCGCCACCTCGTACGCGCTCGGCGAGGAGGTCGCCGCAGAGTGGCGCCAGCGCTACCCGGAGGATTGAGTGGAGACCGTAACCACCATCGCCGAGGCCCGAGCCCGCCGGCGTCGCGACCGCGATGCGGGGCGTCGCGTCGGCCTCGTGCCGACCATGGGCGCCCTGCACCAGGGGCACCTGTCCCTGGTCCGGCGAGCCGCCGTGCTGGCCGACGTCGTGTGGGTCTCGATCTTCGTCAACCCGACTCAGTTCGGTCCGCATGAGGACTTCGAGCGCTACCCGCGCGACCTCGAGGGTGACGCTGCCGAGCTCGCGGCCGCAGGCGTCGATGTCCTGTTCGCGCCGCCAACCGATGACATGTACCCGCGCCGGCGGACCGTGAGCATCGGGTTCTCGGGGCTGGAGTCGCTGCTCTGCGGCCGCAGCCGGCCCGGGCACTTCGCCGGGGTCGGCCTGGTGGTGGCCAAGCTGTTCAACATCGTCCAGCCTGAGGTGGCGGTGTTCGGCCAGAAGGACGCCCAGCAGGCCCTTCTCATCCGGCGACTGGCTGTAGATCTCGACTTCCCGGTCGAGGTCGAGGTAGCGCCCACGGTGCGCGAGCCCGACGGCCTCGCCATGAGCTCGCGCAACGCCTATCTGAGCCCTGCCGAGCGGCGGGCGGCGACGGCCATCTCCCGAGCCCTGACCCGGGCGCGCGAGGCGGTGGAGCAGGGCGTCCGCGAGCCGGCCAGGGTGCGATCCCTGATGCTCGAGATCGTGGCTTCGGAGCCGCTGCTCGAGCTCGAATATGCCGAGTGCGTGAGCCAGGACGAACTGGTGACACCCTCGCTCATCGACGGTCCGGTGCTGTTGGCGATCGCCGCCCGCGCCGGCACCACCCGCCTGATCGACAACATGACCGTGGCGCCCGGCTTCGCGGTCCGCTCCGGGTCGGGCGGAAACGGAGGCTGAGAGATGCTGCTGCGCACCTTCTTGCGGGCCAAGATTCACCGCGCCACGGTGACTGCCGCCGATGTCGACTACGAGGGCTCGATCGCGATCGACGCCGACCTCATGGATGCGGTCGACCTCGACCACCTCGAGCTAGTGACGGTGTGGGACGTCAGCAACGGCGAGCGGGTCACCACCTACGCCATCCGTGGCCCGCGGGGCAGTGGCGAGGTCCAGATCAACGGTGCCGCCGCCCACCGCATCCGTCCGGGCGACCACGTGATCATCGCCGCCTTTGCCCAGGCCGACCGCTCCGAGCTGGCCGCCTTTCGGGCACGAATCGCCCTCGTCGACGAGCGCAACCGACTCACCGAAGTCCGCGAGGGCGGTCTCGCGGAGGGCGACTGACGATGCTGCCGCGCGACCTCCTGCGCAGTCAGCCCGAACGAGTCCGCGCCTCGCTCGAGGCACGGCACAGCGACGCCCCGCTCGAGAGATTTCTCGAGGTCGACGGTGAGTGGCGGTCGTTGGTGGTCCAGGTGGACGAGCTCAAGGCACGCCGCAACGCCGGTTCCAAGGAAATCGGCGAGCTCTACCGTGCCGGCGAACGCGAGCGGGCCGAGGGGAAGAAGGCCGAGATGGCGGCGCTGGGCGACGAGATCAAGCGCGTCGAGGAGCGCGCGGGCGCGCTCGAGGCAGAGCTGCAGCGGCTCGAGCTGACCCTCCCCAACCTGGTCCACGAGAGCGTGCCCGAGGGGGCCGACGAGAGCGCCAGCCGCGAGCAGCGCAGGTGGGGCGAGCCACCGGTATTCGACTTCGCCCCCCTCGCCCACTGGGACCTCGGGCCTGCCCTCGGAATCCTCGACTTCGAACGCGCGGCCAAGCTGTCGGGTGCGCGCTTCGTCGTGCTGTGGGGGGCTGGGGCGGCCCTGGAGCGGGCCCTCATCAGCTACATGCTCGACCTCCACACCTCCCGCCACGGCTACACCGAGGTCCTCACCCCGTACCTGGTGGGAGCGGACGCGCTGGTGGGCACGGGACAGCTTCCCAAGTTTGCCGACGATCTTTTCAAGATCGACGGGGCCGACCTCTACCTCCTGCCCACGGCCGAGGTCTCGGTGACCAACCTGCACCGCGACGAGGTCCTCGACGAGGGCCAGCTACCGCTCCGCTACTGCTGCTTTTCGCCCTGCTTCCGGGCCGAGGCCGGCTCTTACGGGAAGGACGTGCGCGGCCTGATTCGCCAACACCAGTTCCACAAGGTAGAGCTGGTGCAGCTGGCCCACCCGGCTGCTTCATGGGACCAGCTCGAGGAGCTCACGGGTCACGCGGAGGCCGTTCTGCAGGGGCTCGACCTGCCCTATCGCGTCGTCAGTCTGTGCGGCGGTGACCTCGGGTTCTCGGCCGCCAAAACCCTCGACCTCGAGGTCTGGCTGCCGGGCCAGGAGCGCTACCGCGAGATCTCCTCGTGCTCCAACTTCACCGACTTCCAGGCCCGACGGGCGCGCCTGCGCTACCGTCCGGCCGAGGGCGGCAAGCCGCGTTTCGTGCACACGCTCAACGGCTCGGGCCTGGCCGTGGGGCGGACGCTGGTGGCGGTGCTTGAGAACTACCAGCAACGCGATGGCAGCGTCGCGGTCCCCCAGGTTCTGCGGCGGTACATGGGCGGCATCGAGGTCATCGAGCCGCGGTAGAGCAGAGGCTGACAGCTACCTCGGCGGCAGCTCGAGCTGATCCGCGATCGTCGCCATGCCGTCGCGCACGCGTTCGATGTGCTCGGCCAAGTCGAGGCCGAGCTCCTCGGCTCCACGGCGCACGTCGTCGCGGTTGACGGCGCGGGCAAAGGCCTTGTCCTTGAGCTTCTTCTTGACCGACGAGACCTGGACTTCGGCGATCGCTTTGTCCGGGCGGACCAGGGCACAGGCGGTGAGGAAGCCGGTCAGCTCGTCGACGGCGAAGAGGGTCTTGGCGACCAGGGTGTCGCGGGGCACGCCCATGTAGTCGGCGTGGGAGGCGACGACCCGGATCCACTGCTCGGGCCAGCCGCGCTCGCGCAGGATCGTGGAACCGACGTGGAGGTGGGTGTCCTCGGTGGGGTTGTGCTGGTAGTCGAAGTCGTGGACGAGACCGATGACGCCCCAGGCGTCCTCGTCCTCGCCGAAGTGCCGGGCATAGGCGCGCATGGCCGCCTCGACGGCGAGCGCGTGCTTGATCAGGTTCGAGTTGTCGGTGAACTCGGTGAGCAAAGCCCAGGCGTCGTCGCGGGTCGGGTTGGAGCTCATTCCGGCCTCCTGCCGGGAGTATAGCCGCCAGCCTTTCGCCCTGGTCAGTGGGACCCTGGCCCTCGCTCAGCGTGTGAGGCTGGGCCGGATGTGGTCCCAGATTATGCAAGGTGACGCAAGAATTGGATACATTCTGCAGAAATCCAGTTGACAAGTTGCGTTTCATGAGCTAGGATTCGTGGATTGGTGCGGATGGAGGGTACAGAATGCCAACCAGAGGCGAGGAGATCCTGGCCCGGAGCAAGGCAGACGACGTGCACTTCCTGCGCCTACAGTTCACGGATATCGACGGCATCATCAAGAACGTCGAGCTCCCGGCGAGCCAGTTCTCCAAGGCCATCGACGGCCAGATCATGTTCGACGGCTCCTCGATCGAGGGTTTCACCCGCATCGAGGAGTCGGACATGTTGCTGCTGCCAGACCTGGACACTTTCCAGGTCTTCCCGTGGAACAGCGACCACGGCAAGGTCGGGCGCCTGATCTGCGACATCGGCAATCCGGACGGCTCCGCCTTCGACGGCTGCCCCCGAGCGGCGCTCAAGCGCGTCGTGGCCAAAGCCAAGACGATGGGCTACACCATGATGGCCGGGCCCGAGGCCGAGTTCTTCCTCTTCCAGCGCAACGGCGACGGCCTGCCCATCGCCCAGACTCACGACACGGGCGGCTACTTCGACCTCAGCCCGCGCGACCTCGGCGAGGAGGCGCGACGCGACATCGCCCTGGTTCTGGAGGCGATGGGCTTCGAGGTCGAGGCGGCCCACCACGAGGTGGCGCCGGGCCAGCACGAGATCGACTTCAAGTACGAGGAGGCGGTGCATACTGCCGACGCCATCGTCACCTTCCGCTTCGTGGTCAAGAAGGTGGCGCTGATGCTCGGCCTCCACGCCACCTTCATGCCCAAGCCCATCGCCGGGGTCAACGGCTCGGGCATGCACACGCACCAGTCGTTGTTCACCGACGACGGCGTCAACGCGTTCTACGATCCGAATGCCCCGCACCAGCTTTCCCAGGTGGCCCGCAGCTACATCGGCGGCCTCCTCTCCCATGCCCGCGCCTTGGCCGCCGTGACCAACCCGCTGGTGAACTCGTACAAGCGTCTCGTCCCGGGCTACGAGGCGCCGGTCAACGTCGCGTGGTCGGAGAAGAACCGCTCGCCCATGATCCGGGTTCCGGCGCGGCGTGGCATCGGCACCCGCTGCGAGGTGCGCATGCCCGACCCCTCCTGCAACCCCTATCTGGCGCTTGCCGGCATGCTCGCGGCCGGGCTCGACGGCATCGAGCGCGACCTCGACTGCGGCCCGCCGGTCAACCGCAACATCTTCGACATGAGCCAACGCGAGAAGCGGCGGCTGAAGATCGTCCAGCTGCCGGCCAACCTCGACGAGGCCTTACAGTTCCTGCGCCAAGACCGGGTCCTGCGCGGGGCCTTCGGTGATCACATCTTCGAGCACTTCCTGTTCAACAAGCAGCGCGAGTGGGAGGAGTACATCCAGCAGATCCACCACTGGGAGGTGGATCGGTATCTGGATCGGTACTGAGGGGCAATCAGTCGGGATCGGGCAGAGGCTGCTAACCTATGGCTGCGGAGGTTGGGAAGCCATGCACGCCTACGCCGACATGTCCCGCGCCGACCTGCTCAAGGCCCTCGAGATGTTCGCCAAGAACTGGCTGGCGCACGACGGCTGCTGGTTCCTGGCGGCGGAGGAGGAGCTCGGTCTCGAGCGGGCCGTTGAGCTCGACCGCAGGGCCTGGAAGCGGTTCGCCGCGGCCGAGGCGCGGCGCATCATGACCGCCTTCGAGCTGCCCGAAGACGGCGGTCTGGCAATCCTCAAGAAGGCGTTCGGCCTACGCATGTACGCCGTCATCAACCGTCAGCACAGCGAGTGGTCCCCCGATCACTCGCGGCTGCGCTTCGTCATGGATATCTGCCGGGTGCAGGAGACCAGGCGCCGCAAAGGCCTGAAGGACTTTCCCTGCAAGTGCGTCGGCACTGCGGAATTCACGACCTTTGCCCATTCCATCGACCCTCGCATCCAGACGACGTGCCTCCACTGCCCCCCGGACGCCGAGGACGGCCAGTACTGCGCCTGGGAGTTCGCGCTCGGCTGACGCGCATGGGATCGCCCGCGTCGCCCCCCAACCGGGCCCTGGCCGAGGCCTTCTTCTCCCTGGCCGAGCGCGAGCCGCTCGGTCCGCGGCGGGTGGCGCTGCTGCGGGCAGGGTATGCGGCGCTCGACGCCGAGGGCGCTGCTGGCCGCGCGATCCTGAGCGGCGCGCCGAGCTGGCTGCAGCCGCTCGCCTCGCAGCTGCTGGGCTGTCGCGGCGAGGGCGCGCTGGAGGCGGCGGTGGAACGCCTCGGCGGCAACCGGAGCCCCCGCCGCCGGGGCGCCCGCGACCGCTACCTGACCCGCTCCGAGGTCAGGCAGATTCTGGTTCAGGCGCCGGGCGAGCTTTCCCCGTCGCGCCTACGGGGGACGTTCCACTGGCACACTGCGGACTCCGACGGACGCGCCACCCTGGAGACCATGGCCCGGGTCTGCCTCAAGCGCGGGGCGTCGTGGGCAGTGGTCGCCGACCACTCCAAGGGGCTCGAGGTGGCCTCCGGGCTGGACCGGGAGGGGGTTCAGCTGCAGCGGCGCCGTGCCGAGCGGTGGAACGGCAGGCACGGCGACGACCTGCACCTGTTCCAAGGGCTGGAGGTGGAGATTCTGGAGGATGGCACCCTCGACGTACCGCGGGGAGAGCGCCTCGACGTAGAGTGCGTGGTGGCCGCGGTCCACCGCCGCTTCGATCCTGACCGCGACCAGACCGAGCGCCTGCTGCGGGCGGTGCGGACGCCCGGCGTGCACGTCCTCGCCCACCCCCGGGGCCGCCAGTTCAACTACCGTCCCGGTCTCAGGGCAGGCTGGGAGCGGGTCTTCGAGGCCTGCGCCGATGCCGGCGTGGCGGTGGAGGTCAACGGCTTCCCCCGTCGTCAGGACCTGGACTGGGACCTGGCCAGGCTGGCCGTCGGCGTCGGCTGCCAGGTCCTGCTGGCCTCGGACGCCCATGCGCCGCGCCACCTCGAGTTCGACGGCTATGCCTGCGCCATCGCCGTTCTCGCTGGGGTCCCCAGCGAGCTGGTGCTCAACGCCAAGCAAGCCGAGGCATTTGGCGACTGGCTGGCGCTGAGGTAGCTGAAAGCTAGTACAGTGGGAACTTCGCCGTCAGCTCGTGGACCTGGCCTGCGATCTCTGCCATCCGGCCGTTGAAGGCTTCGAGTGCGGCCGGGTCGTCCTTGCCCTCGTCCGAACGCAGAACGCCGTCGATGAGCTCGGCGATGCGCTTCATCTCCTCCGGGCCCATGCCGCGAGTCGTGACGGCCGGAGTGCCGATGCGCAGTCCCGAGGCGATGTACGGCTTGCGGGTGTCGAAGGGCACGGTGTTCTTGTTGACCGTGATGTCGGCCAGGCCGAGCCAGCGTTCGGCCTTCTTGCCGGAGATGAAGTCGGCGCCGAGGTCGACGAGGAAGAGGTGGTTGTCGGTGCCGCCGGAGACGATGCGCCAGCCGCGCTGCTTGACCTCCTCGCAGAGGACCTTGGCGTTCTCCACGATGCGCCCCTGGTAGGCCTTCCACTCGGGTCGTTGAGCCTCGGCGAAGGCCATCGCCTTGGCCGCGATGACGTGCATCAGCGGCCCGCCCTGGACGCCCGGGAAGACCGCCTTGTCGATCGCCTCCGCCCACTCCTCCCCGCACAGCACCATGCCGCCCCGCGGACCGCGCAGGGTCTTGTGGGTGGTCGTGGTCACGAAGTGGCAGTGGGGCACCGGCGAGGGGTGGAGGCCGGCCGCGACCAGCCCAGCGATGTGGGCCATGTCGGCCATGATCAGAGCCCCGGCCTCGTCGGCAGTGGCGCGCAGGCGGGGGAAGTCGATGATCCTGGGGTAGGCGGAGGCGCCGCACACGATGAGCTTGGGCCGATGCTCGAGGGCGAGCTCGCGCAGGCGATCGTAGTCGATGGTCTCGGTCGAGCGGTCGACGCCGTAGGGCACGACCCTGAACGACATGCCCGAGTAGTTGAGGGGGTGGCCGTGGGTGAGATGACCGCCGTGGGTCAGGTCCATGCCGAGCATGGTGTCGCCAGGCTTGAGCACGGCCAGATAGACGGCCATGTTGGCCTGGGCGCCGGAGTGGGGCTGGACGTTGGCATGGGCCGCCCCGAACAGCGCCTTGGCCCGGTCGCGGGCCAGGTCTTCGGCGACGTCTACGTACTCACATCCCCCGTAGTAGCGATGCCCGGGGTAGCCCTCGGCGTACTTGTTGGTCATCACCGAGCCCATCGCGGCGAGGACCGCCGGCGACACGAAGTTCTCCGACGCGATCAGCTCCAGGCCGTGGTTCTGACGCTGGCGCTCGTTCTCCAGCGCTGCGGCCAGGTCGGGGTCGCCGGCGGCCACGAGCCTGTGGTGAAGGTCGAAGAGCTGCTCGATCAGGGCGCGGTCGGTCATGGCTTCTCCCCCTCGGAGCTTGCGGTCTCGATCTTGTCAACTCGGCGCTGGTGGCGACCACCTTCGAAGGGGGTGGTCAAGAACACCTCAACGATGCGCTCGGCCATCTCGGGCTCCAGCACACGAGCGCCCAGACAGAGCACGTTGGCGTCGTTGTGGCGGCGTGCCAGCTCGGCCGTCAACGGGTCGTGGCAGAGGGCGGCGCGCACGCCGTGGTGCCGGTTGGCCGCCATGCTCATGCCGATCCCGGTGCCGCAGATGAGGATTCCCTGCCTGGCCTCGCCGGTAGCCACCCCCTCGGCCACGCGGTGGGCGAGGTCCGGGTAGTCGACCGCGTCTGTGGAGGACACGCCGAGGTCGCGATAGTCATGACCCCGAGCCTCGAGGAAGGCGGTCAGCCGCCGCTTGAGCTCGGGGCCAGCGTGGTCTGCAGCAATCAGGATCACTCCGAGTCCTCCAGGAAGCGCTGGGCGATGCTCGGCTGCTCCAAGGAGCGGAACTCCTCGAGGGCGAAGCGGTCGCTCATTCCGGCGATGTGGTCGGTCACCAGGCGCGCGAACCCCGGGCTGGAATGGTAGCGGGACGCCACCTCGCTCGCAACCGAGGCCATCGGGAGGTCGCGCAGGTAGGGGAAGCCCAGCTCCTGGTGGGCGCGCAGCAGCACGTAGTTGGGCAGGGTGAGCGGGTTGAGCCAGAAGGCCCGGAACAGGGCACTGACCACCTTGCGCGCGCGCCAGTCCTGGCGGTTGACCTGCCAGTGGTTGATGATGAACTGATAGACGAAGCGCTTGAGGTCGCTAAACAGGGTCTCGACCCCGGCCGAGAAGCCGACGATGTCCGCCAGCGGTCCTCGGCCGAGCTCCAGGAAGCCCTCGTGGTTTCTGACTCCTGCCGCTGCCAGGAGGCGGTCGAGGCGGTCGGCCGTGGCTGCGATGACGTCGCTCACGAGGAGGGCGACGAGGCCTCGGATGAGCAGGCTCTGGCGCCGCCAGCGGTGCGGCTCCGCGTGGAAGACCTGACCCAGATCCGCCGTCGCGCGCTGGGCCACGTCCAGCGCCTCCACCGCCGCCAGGGTTACCGATTCGACGCGCAGCCCGTCCTCGAGGTCGTGGGTCTGCTGGGCGATCTCGTCGGCCACGGCCACGACCTGGGCCTCGAGGTGGGGCGGCTCGTCGAGACGCAGGCCGTCGGTGGATGGTAGCGGGAAGGGAAAGCCGGGCGCGGACGAGGTGTGCTTGAGGATGCCCTCGCGCACCTGGTTGGTGAGGTTGAGCCCGGGATGCTGGTAGCGGCGCTCGAGCAGGTCGACCACCCGCAGCGACTGGTAGTTGTGCTTGAAGGACCCGACCTCGGCCACGACCTCTGACGGGAGGGGAACTTCCCGGTCACGACCCTGCAAAATGTCGATCAGGGCGGCCTCGCCGGTGTGGCCGAAGGCTGTGTGACCGAGGTCGTGGCCGAGAGCGATGGCCTCCACCAGGTCCTCGTTGAGCGCCAGCGCCCGGGCGATGGTGCGCCCGAGCTGGGCCACCTCGAGGGTGTGGGTGAGCCGTGTGCGAGGATGGTCGGCCACGTGGGGCACGAAGACTTGTGTCTTGTGCTTGAGACGGCGGAACGCCCGCGAGTGGGTGATGCGGTCACGGTCGCGCTGGAAGGCGAGCCGGTAGTCTTCGGCGTGCTCGGCACTGGGGGCGAGGAGCCGGGTCGCCTCGACCGATCGAGTCGCGAAGATCGCCAGCCGGCGGGCCTCGTCGGCCTGCAGCTCGGTCCGCCCCCGGATCAGCCTGTGGCCTGCCATGGATCCTCCTCGGCGTGGGCGAGCACGGCGCCGGCGAGACGAATGCTGCCTGTGGCCAGCACCGGGTCGGGAAGATGCTCGAGCGCGGTCAGCGGGTCACTGACGGTGACCGCAGCCGGGA
>Ga0316620_10000586_pt1 | contig 14716 bp, 9 predicted proteins | sample OWC_Aug_M1_C1_D5_FD_207651 | JGI IMG/M metagenome (GOLD analysis project Ga0316620, IMG submission 207651) | Wetland soil microbial communities from Old Woman Creek delta, Ohio, United States - OWC_Aug_M1_C1_D5_B | ecosystem: Environmental > Terrestrial > Soil > Wetlands | place: USA: Ohio... | reverse complement strand
GATATCCAGGCCGGGGCAGTCGAGGAGGACGCGACCCAGACCGCTCAATGCCTCGCCCAGAACGAGTATCCGCCGAGGTGCCAGGTGTTGGGTCAACAAGCGGGCGGCGAGCAGACGCTGGGTCTCTTCATCGGGAAATGTCACCGCCAGCTGGCCGTTGGCATAGAGGCTGTACTGGCCGTCGCCTTTGCCCAAGGTCAGATTCTGAAAAGGGGAGTCAACGGCGTCGATCAAAGGCCATGTGGATGACGCCCGCCAGCGCCGTTGGGCGGTGATCGTCTCCCAGCGTCCCGCGGAGCCGCTGAAAAGTAGCACGGCCATGAATAAGGCGGTTGCGGCTGTGACGGCGGCGCGCCAGCGGTGTTCAGTGACGGAGAGCAGTGTCGCCGTCGCCAGCAGCGGCAAGGAGAAGAGCGCCAGAATTGTAAAACTCCCCACTCGGCCCGCCAAAATGAACGTATAGAGCGTGCCGGCAGCGGCGGCTCCCAGGGCTTCCATGATATAGACGTCGGAGAGGCCGGCGATGAGGCCGCCGGCCCGGGCTTGACGTTGTTGGGCGCTGCGTGCGGCCAGGGGGAGCGATAGGCCGACGAAAAAACCGCATGGAGCGATGGTCAAAATAGAAGCCAGCAGGGAAGGGAAGAATTGGATGACCACTCCGGCCGGGGTGCCGGTCAGGGAGTGGAGCGATCGAATCAGGCTCACTCCCGTCCAGCCGGCGATGACCAGACCGAGCAATGAAATGCCGAGGGCGGCCCCCGGGTGCTTGGCGCGCGCCGCGAGCGGTCCGCCGGCCAGCGAACCGATAAAAACACCCAGAAGCCAGGTGGCAAGGACCGGGCCGAAAGAGAATTCGTTGCCGCTGGCGACGACGAAAAATTCGCGCAGCAAGATGGTCTGGGCGGTCAAGGCCAAGGCGCCTGCCAGAAAGCAGGCTCCCTTCAGAATGCCGGTTCCCCGCGCCAATGCATTGCCACCCATGTCTTGTGCGCCCCGATTATACCGTTGGGGTGCAAGGGAGTCAAACGCCTTCAACGGCGGCGGAGCGGACGAGGCGACGGCCGAATACCGCTGCGCTGGCGAGGCATGAGCAACCGCCGATAAAGACAGTCCACCGCACTCCGATCAATGTCGCCATGCTGCCCACCAGCAGACTGCCGAACGGAGTGGTGCCCATGAAGGCCATGACATAGAGGCCCATCACCCGCGCCCGCTTGTCGTCAGCCACGATGCTTTGCAGGAACGTGTTGCAGGATATCATCATGGTAATCATCCCCAAGCCGACGAATACCATCAGCAGCAGGGAGAGCCAAATAAACGAAGAAAAGGAGAAGCCGATCAGGCTCGCGCCCAAAACGGCGGCGGAAGTGGCCAGGTGCCGGCGCAACCCGCGGCTGCTTTTTCGGGAGGCCATGTACGTTGCCCCGGCCAGCGCGCCGCTGCCCATAGCCCCTAACAGAAAGCCGAGACCGTGGGCGCCGCTATGCAGGATTTCCTCGGCGAACAGTGGCAGCAGGGTGGTGAAGGAAAGCCCCAGGAAGCTGACCGATACGAGCAGGGCCAATGTGCGGCGGATCGGCGGCATGCCCCAGGCGTAGGTCAAGCCTTCTTTCAGCTCGCGCAGAACGCCTTCTCCTGGTCCTGAGTGCGATTGCGGCGGCAGGCGCATGGCCAGCAGCGCTCCCAGCACCGCCAGGTAGCTCAAGCCGTTGAGTAAAAAGCATAAACCCTCGCCGATCAAGGCAATGAGGATTCCGGCGATCGACGGGCCGATGAGTCGGGCGCCGTTGAACATCACCGAATTCAGGGCGATGGCATTGCCCAGGTCCTCCCGCCGGTCGACGATCTGCACGACCAGTGACTGCCGTGCCGGTGCGTCGAAGGCATTGATGATGCCCATCAGCATGCTGAGAGCGATGATGAGCCAGACCGATACCCAGCCGGCAAAGACCAGCAGCGCCAATAGCAAGGCCTGGATCATGAACAGCGTCTGGGTGGCGACCACAATGCGGCGGCGGTTCCAGCGGTCGGCAAGAACGCCGGTGAACGGGGTCAGGAAGAAGTTCGGCAGCTGGCTGAAAAATCCCAAGCTGCCGAGGATGAATGCCGAGCGGCTGATGCGGTAGACCAGCCAGCTCATGGCCAGCATCTGCATCCAGGTGCCGATCAGGGAGATCCCCTGGCCGGCGAAGTAAAGGCGGTAGTTGCGCGAGCGGAACGAGCGGAAAAAACTCTGTGGCAGGATCATGAAAAGAGGTGCTCGACCAGGATCTTGACGCCGATGGCGATCAGGATGAGGCCGCCGACGATCTCGATTTTTTTCTGGAAAAATGAGCCGAAGGCGTGGCCGATAGCCACGCCGGCAAAGGAGATGGCGAAGGTGACGACACCGATGATGATTGCCGGCGCGGCGATCAAGACGTTCAGGAATGAAAAACTGAGACCCACGGCCAGGGCGTCGATGCTGGTGGCTACTGCCAGGACGAAAAGCGTGCCGAAGTGCAGCGGATCGGCCGATTCCTTTTCGGCCTCCAGAATGGTTGCCTCCAGGATCATCTTGCCGCCGATGAAAGCCAGCAGCATAAAGGCGATCCAGTGGTCGAAAGCGGCGATCCAGCGTCGGATCTGCATCCCGGCCAGCCAGCCGATGACGGGCATGACGGCCTGGAAGAGACCGAAGAGCAGCGCGATGCGCAGGATGTGGCGGATCTTCAGGGTCTTGATGGCCATGCCGCTGGTGATGGAGACGGCGAATGCGTCCATGGAGAGCCCGATGGCGATCAGCAGGATGGTCAGCAATTCCATGAGTGGTTAGCGGCTGAGGGCTCGCGCCTCTCAGCCTGAGCCGGCAGGATGAGCCGCACCGAGCGCTCGAAGAAAAGGTAATCCCACGCCCAGTCGATGAGCACCAGCAGACGGTTGCGAAAACCGACCAGTTTCATCAAGTGCACGATCAGCCACACCATCCAGGCGGGAAAACCCTTGAAAGCGAGTTTTTTTAGGTGGGCCACGCCGGCATTGCGGCCCAGGGCGACCATCGTCCCTTTATTCTTGTGGACGAAGATTTGCGGGGCTCTCCCCGTCGCCTGACGCAGGATATTGCGGGCGGCGTGAATGCCCTGAGCTACCGCAATCGGCGCCACCATGGGCAATTCATGGCCCGCTTCTAAAAAGGCGGCCACGTCGCCGGCCGCATACACCTCAGGGAAATTTTCCGCCTGAAGGGTGGGCAGCACGCGCACCCGGCGGCTCGAGGTCAACGGCAACTCATTGAGTGCCGAGGTGATGCTGCCGTTGACGCCGGCTGTCCAAATAGTGGTTTCAGCGGGAATCGTCTCGCCGTTGGTCAAGGTCACCCGATCGGGATCGATGCGTCCGACCGCAATGTTCAGGCGAATCTGCACTCCCATTTTTTCCAAGTGACGCATGGCATATTCACGAAGTTTTTCCGGAAGCATGGGGAGCAATCGGTCCCGGGATTCTAGAAGCACGATCCGCACCCGTGAAAAATCGATGGCCGGAAAATCACGCTTCAGGGGACGATGCACCAATTCCGCCAGAGCGCCGCTGAGTTCGATACCCGTGGCCCCGCCGCCGACGATGACGAAGGTCAGGCGTCGCCCCAGGGACCGGCTGTCCGTCTCGTGTTGGGCGTGCTCGAAACAGGCCAGGATATGGTTGCGCAAGGCCACGGCTTCGTCCATGGTCTTAAGGGGAAATGTCCACTCCGCTGCCCCGGGAATGCCGAAATAAGCCGATTCGCTTCCGGCGGCCACTATTAAATAGTCATAAGCGACCGCGTGGTCCTCGCAGATCACTTGCCGTTGACCCAAAGCCACCCGTTCGACATGGGCCATATCGAAGCTGACATTGGAAAACCGCCGCAAAAAAGCGCGCACCGGGTAGGCGATCTGTTCGGGTTCGATCTCGGCGGCGGCCACCTGGTAGAGAAGGGGAAGGAAGGCGTGGTAGTTGTTCTGGTCGATCAGCGTCACATCGACGGCTTTTCCGGCCAGCGCGCGCACAGCCCACAATCCGGCAAAGCCGGCGCCGACGATCACCACATGCGGTCGCTTTCGCTCGTCCATCGCACCCTCCTGAAATCAAAAGGCGCGTCCCAGCCGCGCGTAGAAGATCGGTTGCCGGTGGGGATGATGGAAGCCTACAGCCACGCCCGCCGAGCCGGTAAGATGGATTCCTAAAACGTTGAACACCAAACTGGCCTCGACTCCCGGAGAAACGACCGGTTTCAGCTTGGCCCGCTTTTCCCAAAGATTGCCGATGTCCGCATAGAGGCTGAGGTAGGTACGCTCGAGGCTGCTGATGGAATAGGAGTGTTCGATCTTGAATAGTGCCAGCCGCAGTTCTACGTTCAGCAGCCAACCACCGCGGCCGCGGAAAAACCCTGCGGGAAAGCCCCGCTGCAAGCCGAAGATGTCGCTGCGGTCGAGAACCGTCGATTCGAGAGAACCGGCGCCGCCCATGGCGAAAGGAGGCCCGGCGGAGCCGGCGGAGCCGGGATCGCCCCAGGCTTGGGCGACGGCCAGCCGCCATGCCAGAGTGCTGGGATACCCCAGGGAAAAGTAGCCGCGCATATCGCCGGAGGCGACGCTGAGGTCGAGATCGCCGCCAAGGATTTTCGCATCGCGCTCGAGCGTCAGGGTCAATCGCAAGCCGTCGGCGGGGGATATGGAGTCATAATATTGCTGGGCGCCGTTGAAAATGAGTGAGGTGCGCACGCCGTTGCTGTGCCACGATTCGCCGCGGTTTGAGCCCTGCTCCCGCTCGCCCTCTTTGGCAAAGGCGATTTCGTTTTTCCAGTGCCATTGCCGGCGCGTGCTCAGCCGCAGGGGCAAAGTGGCGCTCAGCGAGAGGCGGCGCGTGTGGCTGACAGTGTCGGAACGGTCGCCATTGCCGTAAAGGTCCGATTGGGAGAGGAAACGCAACGTCAACGTCGGATAGAGACCGTCATATATGTATTGCAGGTCCGCATTAAGGGTGCGAGTGACGGCGCCGTAAGCGGCGATGAGCGAATACGCGTTCCGGCCCGTGGCGTCATTGCCGGTCAACAACAGGCCGGCTTGCAGCTCATTGCCGGCCAAGATGTAATAAGGCGACCAGAACTTCGGCGCCAGTTCGCGCCGGGGGCGATATTTTCTGGAGGCCGGGAGCGGGGAGGAAGGGCTGGCAGGGGATGCGGAAGGTGCGAGCGTTTCGCCCTGCTCGTTTTCCAGCGGTTCGAAGGAGAGCGGGTCGGTTGGTATGCGGCCGAGATCAAAACCGCGCCGGCTCAGGCCGCAGAAGACCAGATACGTGCCGTCGGGGCTGAATGAAAAGTGACGCAGGGATGGGATTCGGGAGTCCTGATTGATCGTCAGCCGGTTGCTGCCAAGTTCGGCGCAGGCGATACGGTACGAGGCGCCCGATTCGTGAAGAAAAAAAAGGCGCTGCGAGTCCAGCCAGCGGGGACAGAAACTTTTGTGCCGGCCTGAGGTCACGAACCGCTCCAACTCGCCGGAACGGTTGAAGAGGGCGATGGCCCATTCCCTGGGATCGCGCTTGACGGCGGCGGCGATGCGGTTCCCGTCCGGGGATAGATCCAGGTCGGTAATCTGGTCGAAGGGCTGGGATAGGGGCGTCACAACTCCTGTCAACGGATGGAAGCGGACAAGGCGGGAACCGGGCCCCTGCCGTTGCACGCAGTATAGCTCTTGGCTACCGGTGTCGCGCACAGGGTAAGATAAACGCTGACCGCGGCTGAGCCGGCGCACTCGATTGGAGCGCATGTTCAATTCGTACAGATCGTTAGTGACCAAAAAGGAGCGGACGGTATCGCTGGCTGAAAAATACGCCTTTTTTTCCGCCGCGAAAACGCTGAGACTGCTGAGATCAGTTACGGCTTTCAGCCGGGATATTTTCCGCAGCCTCGGCTCCAGCTGGCAAATTGCCGGATAACGGAGATAATCGGCTTGATAGAAAATGATTCGTTCGTTGTCGAGAATCCAGGGGAACGATTTATTGAAGCCGGTGTCGGTCAGCAGGTCGATGACTGGCGGCGGCGTGCCCGCCAGGCGACGGCTTTCCTCCTGGAACCGCTCCCACAAATCGGCCAGGGGAGAGCCGTAGATCTTCTCGAAGGCGTGAGACGTCTTCAGATTGACCGGTTCAAGGGACTGGTGCCTGAGAAAGCGATCGATGAAGTCCGGTCCATATTCCCGATCCAGAAAGCGGAAGAACTCAGCCCCGAAAAGGTATTTGGCGGTGTTCCCCGGCCAGCGCGTCGGATTTCCCCCAAGCGTCCGATAGGAGGGAATTTTCCCGGCTTGGGCAAAGCCGGTCAGCATGGCCGGATAATCGACGGTGTTCAGCCGGCCGCGTTCTTCCAGCTTCGATTCGGCGTACACCGCCAGCCCTTCGATCGCCCAGGTCGGCAGCTGGGCCAGGGGGAAGAGCCCGGGGTGGTTACCGAAGAGGCGCCGCAGCCACGGCGGACTCCAATTTTCCAAATTCAGGGTGAGAATGTGGGCCAGCTCGTGACAGAGCACCATGTCGAGCCAATTGTGATAGGAGCCGATCGTGGAGGTCGGATCGGGCGGAATGAGACTGATGTTGATCTGGTTGAAGGGAAAGAACGTAGCGGTGCCGTTGGCTTCATCGCTGCAGTCGCTCAACACGATGCGGGTTTTGCCCGCCACGGGATGGTTCCACATCCGCAATAGCCGTTGATAGATGATCTGAGACCGCTCTAAGACAAACGCCGCACTTTGCTCATAACCGGCCGGGAAGATGACAATGAAACTCCCCTGTTCCATTTCCCGCCAGTGGATCGCCGGCGGCATTTTCGCCTGCGGGGTATAGAGGGGAACGCCGCGAAGGAAGGAGGCCGCGGCCAGAAGAAACCACCCGATCCGGCGGGCGGTCGGCGGGTATTCCCGACCGGTTCTCATGGCCGGCTCACCGGTCGCTGTGGCCCGCCAGTTTTTTTTCCCAGTTCCAGGCCGATGAAATGATCGCCTCCAGATTGTCGTGGCGCGGACGCCAGGCCAGTTCCCGGCGGATCCGCGAGGCGTCGGCGACCAATTCGGGCGGATCGCCCGGCCGGCGCGGTCCCATCTCGACCATGAATTCACGGCCGGTGACCTTTTGCGCGGCGCGGACGACCTCGAGAACCGAGGAACCGCGTCCATAGCCGCAGTTGAATGTCCGGCTCACGGCGCTGGCGGATTCGCTGCGGAGGTATTCCAGAGCCGCCAGATGGGCGGCCACCAAATCGTCCACGTGGATGTAGTCGCGCACGGCGGTCCCGTCGCGGGTCGGGTAATCGGAGCCGAATATGGTGAGGCTGGGGTATTGCCCGATGGCCGTTTTCAAGGCGCGGGTGATGATATGGGTGGGCCGGGGATACTTCTGGCCGATCCGTCCCTGCGGATCGGCGCCGGCGACGTTGAAGTAACGCAGTGCGATATAGCGGAAAGCGGGAAAGGCCCGGTGGCTGTCGCGCAAGATCATCTCGACGAGCATTTTGGAGCTGCCGTAGGGATTGATTGGAGCCAGCGGCGCTTCTTCGCCGACGGGGGTTTTTTCGGGGATGCCGTAGACGGCTGCGGAAGAGGAAAAAATGAAATCGCTGACGCCGTTTTCCAGACAGGTTTTGATCAGTGTCAGCGACTTGGCCACGTTGTTGTGGTAATACTTGAGGGGATCGGTCATCGATTCCTCGACCTCGATGGCGCCGGCGAAGTGGATAACCTGATGGATGCCGTGCCGGCGGATCAGCGCGGCCACGCGCTCGGCGTCGCCCACGTCAGCGACGACGAGTTCTCCGTGAAGCACCGCCTCCCGCCTGCCGGTGGATAGGTCGTCGACCACGATGGGGAGAAATCCGTTCTGCCACAGGGCGAGCGCCATATGACTGCCGATGTATCCGGCTCCGCCGGTGATGAGGATCGGCCCCTTTTCGGAGCCCTGGTTGCGTTTCGCCATTCGTTAAGTATAAGAAAAACCCTCGGAAGGGTCAAGGCCCCGGGTGCCCCCGGTCATTGACTTACGGCTGATTTTCGAGTATACTGGGCTTTTCTCGATTTGTCTTGCATAATATTCGCTCATCAGTCTAGGAGGATTTGATGCGTAACGCTTTGATCATGGGTGCGGCTGGAAGAGATTTCCACAATTTCAACATGTTTTTCCGCCAACGCAAGGATATTCGGGTTCGCGCCTTTACGGCCACCCAGATTCCTGATATCGAGGGCCGGAAATATCCGCCCGAACTGGCCGGGGAATTCTATCCCCAAGGGATTCCGATTCATGCCGAGAGCGAATTGCTCCAGTTAATCAAGAAACTGGATATCCAGGACGTCTACTTCTCGTACAGCGACGTGTCCCATGTCTACGTCATGGGCAAGGCCGCCGACGTCATGAAAGCGGGGGCCAATTTCATTCTGTTGGGTCCCAACGAGACGATGGCTAAAAGCAGCAAGCCGGTCGTGTCGGTCTGCGCTGTGCGCACCGGTTCGGGCAAAAGCCAGACGACGCGCAAGGTGAGCCTGATTCTCAAAGAGATGGGCATGCGCGTGGCAGTCATCCGCCATCCGATGCCCTACGGCGACCTGGTCAAGCAGAAGGTGCAGAAATTCACCTCAATCGCCGACCTCAAGACCCACCGCTGCACCATCGAAGAGATGGAGGAATACGAACCGCACCTGAAAAACGGCATGATCGTCTTCGCCGGCGTCGACTACGAAGCCATCCTGCGGGAAGCCGAAAAGATCGCCGACGTCATTTTATGGGACGGGGGCAATAATGACTTCCCCTTCTACAAGTCGGACCTGGAAATCGTCGTGGCCGATCCCCATCGCGCCGGCCATGAGCGTGAATATTACCCGGGAGAGGTGAATTTCAAGCGCGCCGCCGTCATCGTCATCAACAAGATCGACACCGCCGATCTGGAAGCCATCCTTGCCGTGCGGAAGAACATCCGCGAATTGAATCCCCGGGCGCTGGTGGTCGACGGAGCGTCGCCGATTTTCGTCAAGGACGGTGATAAGATCCGCGGCAAGCGGGTGCTGGTCATCGAGGACGGCCCCACGCTGACTCACGGTGAAATGAAGTACGGCGCCGGAGTGATGGCCGCCGAAAAGTACGGCGCCGCCGAACTCATCGACCCGCGGCCTTTCGCCGTCGGCTCCATCGCCGCCACGTATCGGAAATATCCCGACATCGGCACGCTGCTCCCGGCCATGGGCTATGGCAGCAAACAGATCAAAGACTTGGAAGCGACGATCCGCAAGGCGGACGCCGACTTGGTCATTGTGGCCACACCGATCGATTTGGCGCGGCTGGTGAAGTTCAACAAACCCACGCTACGCGTGACCTACGAGCTTCAGGAAATCGGCTCGCCGACATTGGCCGAAATCCTGCGCGCCAAGTTTAAAGAATAGAACGATTGTCCCAGACAAGGGATGGGGATTTGAGTAAAAAAAATGAAGAATAAACTTGCCTTGATTGCTTTTGGCGGAAATGCCATGCTGGCCGCCGGCGAGAAAGGCACGGCTGCGGAGCAATATCGCAACGCCCGTCACGCCGCCAGCCTGATGGTGGATATCATCCGCAAGGGCTTTGAGCTGGTCGTGGTGCACGGCAACGGCCCGCAGGTCGGCAACGTGCTGTTGCAGATGGAAGCGGCCGCCAACATCGTGCCGCCGTTTCCCCTCGACGTGTGCGACGCCATGACCGAGGGGAGCATGGGGTACAAGCTGGAGCGGGCGATCTTGAATGAACTGCGCAAGCGCTCCATCGATAAAGAGGTCTCCACGGTGCTGACCCAGGTGGTCGTGGACCGCGAGGATAAGGCCTTTCAGAATCCGACCAAGCCGATCGGGCCGTTCTACAACAGTTTCCGCGCCAAGCAGCTGATGAAGGAAAACCATTGGCAGATGGTGGAGGATGCCGGCCGCGGTTTCCGCCGGGTCGTCCCCTCGCCCAAACCGATCGACATCATCCCCAAGCGCGCCATCCGCTCGCTGGTGGAAAACGGCGTCATCGTCATCGCGGCGGGCGGCGGCGGTATCCCGGTCTTCATCAACTCCTCGGGATACGTCGAAGGCGTGGAAGCGGTCATCGACAAGGATTATGCCTCTTCTCTCATTGCGCGCGAAGCGGGAGTGGACTTGTTCATCATTCTCACGGGCGTGGAACGGGTGATCGAGGATTTCGGCAAGGAAACCGCCAAGCCGATCAGAGTTATGGACGTGGATCGGGCTCAGAAGCTTTTCGACGAGGGGCAATTTCCCCCCGGCTCCATGGGGCCCAAGATCCGCGCCGCCATTGAATACATCCACGGCGGAGGCCGGGAGGTGCTGATCACGTCGGCCGAAAAGCTGCCGGCGGCCCTGGTGGGCAGATCCGGAACGCGGATCGTCAGCGTCGCACCGGCAGCGGCTGCGGGATAAAGGGGGATGGGATTGGAACAAGAAGAAAAAAAAACAGAGATCGCGGAAACCGGCGAGGCTGAAGGTTCCCAGGATAGCGCCGTCGACCACCAGGCTCCAGTCGCTCCGGAGCCGGACGCCCATGTCTCCTCTTTGGAGATTGGCCCCGCTGACATCGATTTTCTCAAATCGTATTTGCAGGGGAAAACCAATCCCCTGCCCTTTGAGGAAGTGGTCCACCAGCTGGCCATATATAAGACCCAGGAAAACCGCACCGTCCGCGTCAAGTTGTATGATCCGGAATGCGAATACCAGGCCGGCGATTTGATCTACAAGGAATATCCGGGGAAAATTCCCGTCGGCAGCAAGAAGTTCGTCGAGCTCAGCGAAGGGGTGATCTTGAAAGTCCAGGAAACACGCCAGCGTGCCGGCCTGCACGAGATCGTCCTGAGCTATGAAGGGACTTCCGAATATCGCAAATACATCGAATACCTGCACAAGCAGCACATCGAGCTGCTTCTCCCCCATCGCGGCGCGACGCCTCCGGCGGAGCCCGAATTCTTGTCGCTGGAGAACGATCCGCGCAGCAACGAGCCGCCGCTGATCGACAGGGATCTGCGGGAATTGCGCCGCAAGGTCATCTCCTTGCTCCACCGCGAAAGCGATCTGGTCTTGATCAGCGACCGGGTTTTGCTGAACAAAAACCTGCGTCCCATCGCCGAGACTGTCGTGGAGAAGATAAAGGATTTCTTGAAAACGGGCCAAAAGTCCGAAAGCACGGAGTTCTTCGTGCGGTCGTTCTTGAGCGACAAGGCCGACGGCGCCGATTTCGACGCCTACTGCTTCTCCCTGAACCATGTCCTGCTCTCCCAATACAAGATCGACTTGCTGCAAACTTCGACCAAGGGCTGGGGTAAATGGCACCTGCGTTCGGTGCTCTACCACCTGAAGAAAAATTCTCTGGTCAGCGATCCGAATCCCCTACTCGCCACTGCCAAGTATCCGAACGACAAAAATTTGCCGGCACGGCGCAAGAAGTTCGATGATGAGATTTTCGCCGAAGGGGAAAACCGGTATTTTCTCACGCAGCGGGAAATCACTGCCGGCGCCGTCCATCTGCGCCCCGGCACCCTCAACCTTGTCGGACCCGGCGAGATCGTCGAAATTGTGGCCACCGACGCCACCAGCCACAAGGAGTATACGCTCTATTTCTATCCGGATGCTCACTTGCTCATCGGTTTCCAGGAAGCGTTTGTGTTGTACCGCGCCGTCCAGGGGATGATGATCATCCTTGAGCGGACAGACGACGCCCGGCTGCAGTTCCACATCAAGACCACCAAGAAAGGAAGCGTCGTCGACCCGGTGACCTACGATCCGGAGCAAAAGCTCTTCCGCGTCGGTGAGGAAAAAGCAGCCTCGCCGGTGTTCATCAACAAGGCCATGTTTCTGGAGGCCGAGGTCTTCCGCACGATCGAGAGTCACGGCGAAGAATTCCGCAAGCAGGAGACCCTGAACCAGCTGATTCACCGTGTGTTCCTCGAATTCGGCATCAAGGAACGCAATTACGAGATCCACGTGTTCCGCCTTCATCACATCCTCGACTTGATCTACCCCATCAGCCTGCGCGAAACAGAGGATGTGCTGCTCACCAATCCCGAGTTCATCGCCTCGGAGAAAGTGCCCGGCCTTTTTTATTTGGACTCGGACGCGGTCGTCGAACTGGAGGAGGAGGAGCGGGACCGTCGGCAGAAGCTGATCGAGGAGGCCAAGCGCAAGCGCGAGGACTTGCGGCGCCGCCAGTTGGAGGAAGAGCAGAAGCAAAAAGACGAGATCCGTCTGAAGCGCGAAGAGCGGCGCAAAAAACGGGAAGATGAGATGCTTCAGCACGACCAGCAGCGCCGCGAACGCGAGCGGCCGCGGCCGGCAGCGCCCAGCGAGGCGCCGCGAGCGGCCGTTCCCCCGCCGGAAATGGAGCGCACACCGAGTCGAACCGCTCCCGGCCGCCGCTTCAGCAAACCCGAATTCGCTGCCGCCGAGCCCCCCTCGTCCAAACCCGAACCCAAGAAAGCGCGCAGGAAAGTGGAGCCGGAAAAGGTCAAAACGGTAAAGAAAGGCCAAAAGCGCATTCTGGAGGAGAAGATCGAGCTTGAGGAGATGAAGAAACACGTCCTCAAGGAAGACCTGCAGGACGCGCTGGCGGAGAAATCCACCGAATTTAAAAAGAAGGTGAAAGAGGGGACCAAAGTCGCCTACCAGGACGAAGGAGGTTTTGCCGGAATTTTTGCCTCCAAGCTTGACGAGATCGTGAAAAAGGAAGAACCTGAACCCAAGAAGTCCAAGAAAAAGACGGCGAAAAAATGAAAGTCCTGCGTGCCCAGTGGATGAGGGAGCTCGACGAGGGCGCGATCCGCGACATCGGCATTCCCTCGATCGTGTTGATGGAAAACGCCGCGCGCGGCGCGGCCCTTTTTTTCGCCGAGGAATTTCCCCGGCCCCGTTTTCCCCGCGTCCTGGTCGCAGCCGGCAAGGGCAACAACGGCGGCGACGGCATTGCCGTCGGCCGCATCCTGCAGCAGCTCGGTTACGACGTGCGCCTGCTCCTGCTGGCCGATCCGGAGGATCTGAAGCCCGATCCGGCTCTCAATTTGCGCGTGGTTGAAAAACTGCGCCTTCCCTGGCGCGCGATCGCCACGGTGGAGGAACTCCATGCTGAAATCGCCGCCCCTAACGATTCCGGCACCCTGGTGGTGGATGCCCTCCTCGGCACGGGCTTGAACGAGCCGGTGAAAGAGGGTTTGCTCGTCGCAGCCATCGACGCGCTTAACGGCGCTCCGTTCCCGATCGCCGCCGTTGATGTGCCGTCTGGCTTGGGCGAAACGTTCCTTCCCGAAGAGGGTCACCACATTTGCGCCACGGCCACGGCCACCTTTCAATTTCTCAAGCTGGCCCACATCCATCCCGACGGCAATCGCTTTTGCGGCAAAATAAAAGTCATCGACATCGGCATCCCGGCGGAGTTGGCGAAGCCGGAACGCTGTTATATCGAGCTGATCGAGCCGGATCACTTCCGGCCTCTGTTCGCTCGCCGGCCCGTTGACGCCCACAAGGGGGACTTCGGCCACGTCCTGACGATCGCCGGTTCCTTGGAGAAGCCCGGCGCCGGCATCCTGGCCGCCTTCGCCGCTTTGCGGGCCGGCGCCGGCCTGTGCACGGCCGCCGTCCAACCGGAGAACCGCGACCTGGTTTTGCGCGCTCATCCCGAGCTCATGACCCTCGTCTATCGGCGGCCCCAAGAGCTACGCAAACGCCTGGCCGGATTCAGCGTCATCCTCGCGGGGCCCGGTCTGGGCCAAAGCAGCGAAACGGCCGAATTGGTCGACTTCCTGGTGAGCGACCGGAGCGTACCGCTCGTTTTGGATGCCGACGCCATAAACGTTCTCCCGAAGCAAGCCGAGCTTTCCGCCGGCAAGGGGAGGGGCCCTGTCATCCTCACGCCGCATCCGGGCGAATTCACCCGTCTGAGCGGATATAATGTGGCCGAGATCCGCGCTCGGCGGATCGACGCGGCCCGGGACTTCGCTATGAGCCGTGGAGTCCACCTGTTGCTCAAGGGGCACCATACGGTCCTGGCCCTGCCTGACGGCCGGATTTTCTTGAATCAGAGCGGCAATCCGGGCATGGCCACGGCCGGCAGCGGCGACGTTCTCGGCGGTCTCATCGCCGGTTTGCTGGCGCAGTTTTATCCGGCCCGGCCCCTGGAGCGCATCCTCGAGGCGGCCGTTTTCCTGCACGGCTATGCCGCGGACATCGCCGCCCGATCGATCGGCGAGATCAGTCTGGTGGCCGGCGATATTCTACAGGCCGTGCCGGAAGCCATTTGTTCAATCGATGATTTTCGCTCACCGTTCCTCGTGTCCTGAGGAGACGCAGCAGCTGGGCGAGCGGCTCGGGGCTTGCCTGCGGGGAGGAGAGTTGATTTTCGTTTCCGGAGCTCTCGGCAGCGGCAAAACCGTATGGCTCAAAGGCGTCGCCCGGGCGCTGGAAATCGATCCCGTCGAGGTGGTCAGCCCTTCCTTCACGCTCATGAACCTGTACCCGGGCCGCTTTCCTTTCTATCATTTCGATCTCTACCGTTTGGGGGAGCGGAGCCGGCTGATCGAGGACGAAATTTCCGAGGTCACCGGCCGGGGAGTGGTGGCCGTTGAATGGGCCCAGTTTCTGGATGAACGGCGGTTTGCCGGCGAAGCCCTCGTGGCCGTGCGCCTGGAAACAATCGGGGAGACGGAGCG
>Ga0316620_10000584_pt1 | contig 14733 bp, 9 predicted proteins | sample OWC_Aug_M1_C1_D5_FD_207651 | JGI IMG/M metagenome (GOLD analysis project Ga0316620, IMG submission 207651) | Wetland soil microbial communities from Old Woman Creek delta, Ohio, United States - OWC_Aug_M1_C1_D5_B | ecosystem: Environmental > Terrestrial > Soil > Wetlands | place: USA: Ohio... | reverse complement strand
AGGCACGTCATTGTCCGGGCATTACCCGACGTGAGAAAGGTGGCAGATATGGACCTCTCTTTCAACATAGGCGGAGCTGCAGGTCAGGGAATTGACACAATCGGTGATCTCTTGACTCAGGTCTTTGTAAAGGCAGGATTCTACACCTTCACCATCAAGGACTATGAGTCCCGAATCCGGGGAGGCTACAACTTCACCCAGGTGCGGGTTTCCGACAGACCTGTGTTTGCGCCCGCAGATGAGATTGACGTGATTGTCGCCCTCACCCTCGAGGGTGCTGTGAATCCCCGGAAACAGCTCGTAAAGGGCGGCGTGATAATACTGGACGAGTCTGTTGAGATCGAGGACCGTGAGCCATGTCACTTCTCAGCACCACTTGAGAAGACTGCGAAGGAGATTGGAGGGTCAGACAAGATGACGAATGCCGCCGCGCTTGGCGCACTCCTATCTGTCTTGAATTTCCCATTCAGTCTTCTTGAGGAAAGCCTTCGGGGCATATTCCAGAAGAAGGGCGACAAGGTTGTGACCTCCAACGTGGCTGTTGCGAAGGCATTGTACGACCTGACTTCCGAGAAGTTCAAGGGGACCTGCAAGACCAGTCTGAGTTCAATCGAGAAGGGGCCATGCAAGGACCGACTCATCATGACAGGCAACACTGCCATCGCCCTTGGTGCAATGGCGGCCAACGTGAAGTGGGCCAGTGCCTACCCGATGAGCCCCTCGACTGGCATGTTTCAAGACATCATAACAAATGCACAACGACTCACAATTGGGGCACTGCAGCCTGAGGATGAGATTGCGGCTATGTGCATGGCCGTCGGAGCGTCGTACGCAGGAGCGAGGTCAATCGTTGCCACTTCTGGGGGTGGCTTCTGCCTCAAGGTGGAAAGCCTTGGCCTTGCTGCGATGACTGAAACGCCCATCGTGATCTACGAAGCGCAGAGACCTGGTCCAAGCACAGGCCTGCCGACACGCACTGAGCAGGGCGACCTCCTGTTCGTCGCGTTTGCGAGCCAGGGCGAGTTCCCGAGAATCATGATTGCACCGAAGGATCCCGTTGAAGCGTTCGAAACCGCGGGAAGAGCGTTCAACCTCGCGGAGTACTTCCAGGTCCCGGTCATCATCATGGGTGACCAGTTCATGGCAGAGTCGAGCATGAACATTCCAAGACTCGACGTGACAAAGATTCAGGTTGACAGGGGAAAGCTGGAACCTCCGGAAACGCAGGGACTCTGCCTTCGCTACAGGCTGACCGATGATGGCATTTCCCCGAGATCATTTCCGGGTGACAAGGGCAAGATAGTGGTCGCAAATGGCAATCTGCACTTTGAGAACGGACACATTACTGAAGATGCCGGAGTGAGGAAAGCAATGGTAGAGAAATTCCTCAAGAAGGTACCAGGAATCAGAGCGGCAATGCGACCGCCCACGCTCTATGGCAAGAAGAACGCGAAGACCACCCTTCTCACTTGGGGATCCTCATGGGGAGCTGTCTACGAGGCAATGAGCACTCTGGCTGGCAGACATGTGTCCGTCAACCAGCTTCACTACTGTGATGTGTATCCCCCCAAGACAGAACTGCTTCGCGACATCATCGAGAAGGGAGCGAGAGTAATATCGGTGGAGGGCAATGCAACGTCACAGTTCGCTAGCCTAGTGAGAATGGAGAGCGGTCTGACGGTCGAAACGCATGTCAACAAGTACGACGGACGGCCTCTCACTCGGGGATGGGTCTTGTCGAAGCTTAAGGAGGTCGGTGTAGCATGATTCCAATAGAGGAACTCGAGGGAGTACAGAAGATCACATGGTGCACAGGTTGCGGCAATTTCGGGATAATTGCTGCACTGAAGAAGGCTCTCAGTGAACTCAACATAGAACACGAGAATGTCGTTGTGATCTCCGGAATAGGCTGCTCGGGCAAGGTGCCGCACTACATCAACCTCAATGCCATGCACTCCCTTCATGGCAGAGCGATTCCCATCGCAACAGGGGTTCACGCAGTCAACAAGGACTTACGGGTCATAGTGCATGTAGGAGACGGTGACACTCTTGGAGAAGGACTCGGTCATTTCATGCATGCAGCTCGAAGGAATGTAAGGATCGCAGTCTTCTTACACAACAACGGCGTGAACGGACTGACAAAGGGGCAGTTCTCGCCGTCGGCGCCCCGAGGATATGTGTCCAAGACATCACCTCCTCCACCCGGTGCACCAATGAACCCGGTGAACCCTGTCGGACTAGCCGTGGCAGGAGGAGCAACATTCGTTGCGCGTGCCTTCTCAGGCGACCAGAAGATGCTTGTCGACATCATGAAGGAAGCTATAATGCACGAAGGATTCGCCTTCGTGGACATACTCCAGCCCTGCGTGACATGGAACAAGGACCTCACATGGGCGTTCTATAACAAGCGGGTCTACTCACTCCAGAAGGAGAATCATGACACTTCGGACAAGATGAAGGCAATTGAGAAGTCGCTAGAGTTCGGCGATAGGATTCCCATAGGCGTGTTCTACAGAGAGACATCACCCGACCTATCTTCAGGTCTGTCTTTGCCAAAGGACGGCAGGCTGAGGGATCACATGACGGACAAGCGCGAGCTCCAAGCACTCATTGATGATATGGTGCTCTAGGAACTCTCGGAACAGGAGAACTGGGTGAAGCGATGAAGAAGACGAGGACTGAGCGTGACATACTTGGTGAAATGCAGGTGCCTGCCGAGGCGTACTGGGGAATAAGCACAGAACGTGCAATCAAGAACTTCCAAATCAGTGGCCAAACAATGCCGGAGGACTTCATCCGTGCCCTAGTCACCGTGAAGAAGGCCTGTGCAGTCGCCAACATGGAGATTGGGCGTCTGGACACCAGTCTCGGTGCTGCAATAGTGACAGCCGCTGACGAGATTCTTGTAGAGAGGAAGTACTTGGATCAGTTCCCTGTCGATGTCTATCAGACGGGCTCAGGGACACAGACGAACATGAATGCAAACGAGGTCCTTGCGAATCGAGCCAACGAGATTCTTGGTAAGCCCAAGGGGCTGAAGGCACCTGTCCATCCGAATGACCATGTGAATCTCAGCCAGTCGTCTAACGACGTCATTCCTACAGCTATGCATCTTGCCGCACTTGAGGCACTGGACCGAGAACTTGCACCCTCTCTGGAACTTCTGATACGAACCCTTGAAGCAAAGGTGGGAGAATTCGAGGGCATCGTCAAGATTGCCCGGACACATCTCCAAGACGCTGTGCCAATTCCTCTTTCCACAGAGTTCTCCGTGTACAGAAACCAAATGGCTGCCGCAGCGGTTGACATAGGAGCTGCCCGTGCCGGTCTCTTGTCCATACCTCTTGGGGGGACTGCCGTGGGAACTGGTGTGAATGCTGGGAAGAGATTCACGGACAGTGTGGTGTCCCATCTGTCACGGATAACGGGATTCCAGTTCCGCACTAATCCCGTAATGGCCGAAGGAATCGCATCACATGGAAGTGTAGTCAGACTAAGCGGTGCAATACGGGGCCTCGGACTGGCATGTCTGAAGATGGCAAATGACATCAGATGGATGGGCAGTGGACCAAGAGCCGGATTGGGCGAACTACTTCTGCCGGAGAATGAGCCGGGATCGTCAATCATGCCGGGCAAGGTCAATCCTACTCAGTCAGAGGCACTGATACAGGTGTGCCTGCGTGTCATGGGCAATGATGAAACGATATCTTTGGCTGAGGCGAATGGCAGTGTTCTCGACCTGAATATAGCAAAGCCCCTGCTCACAGTTACGCTACTTGAGTCAATCAGGATTCTCGCAAATGGTATCCGTTCGTTCGTGACCAACTGCCTCGAAGGTATCGAACCGAACCTCCAGCGGATTGAGAAGCAACTCGACGAGAGTCTCATGGTGGTGACACGACTGGCTCCTCGTTTCGGCTACGACAAAGCCGCGGAGGTTGCACGAAAAGCCAATCAGTCCGGCAAGACAATCAGGCAGACACTCATCGAGATGGACATACCGATTGACGAGGAGATGAACCGACTTCTCGATCCGAAGGAGATGGCTCAGCAGCCACCTTGAGAAAGGGGTGCGACGGAATGACCTTCAAGCACGATGTTCTCATTATTGGCGCCGGACTAGCAGGTCTGCGGACAGCCATCGGACTAGCAGGAAACTGCAATGCGGCAGTATTGACCAAGGTCCACCCGCTCAGGTCGCACTCAGTGGCAGCCCAAGGCGGGATCAACGCGGCCCTGAGTGAGAATGACTCATGGAAGGCACATGCCTTTGACACCGTGAAGGGGTCTGACTATCTGGCAGACCAAGATGTGGTGGAGATCCTCGCAAAGAATGCTCCAGCTGCAGTCATAGAGAATGAGAGATGGGGAACCGCATTCTCAAGAACCGAAGATGGTAGGATAGCTCAGAGACCCTTTGGCGGTGCCGGGTTTCCTCGCACCTGCTACGCTGCAGACCGCACAGGTCACAATCTTCTGCACACAACGTTCGAGCAGGCAGTGCGCTCCGGCGTGACGTTCTACAACGAGTGGTTTGTCACTTCGCTGATTCGTGATCAGGATAGGATACGCGGTCTCACGGCCCTTGACATTGCAACTGGAGAAGTGCATGGCTTTGAAGCCAAGGCTGTGGTCATAGCAACGGGCGGATTCGGCAGGGTGTACGGACATTCAACCAATGCGGTAATCAATAGTGGCGACGGGTGCGTGCTCGCACTAAGAGTTGGAGTGCCGCTCAAGGACATGGAGTTTGTTCAGTTTCATCCGACAGCACTTGTCGGTTCAAGCATTCTGATCACCGAGGGAGCAAGGGGAGAGGGAGGGTATCTCATCAACAGCAAGGGCGAACGCTTCATGAAGAAGTACGCTCCTGAGAAGATGGAGCTCGCACCGAGGGACATAGTGGCAAGGTCCATTCGTCGAGAGATTGACGAGGGCAGGGGTGTTCATGGCGAGCATGTCCTCTTGGACCTACGACACCTAGGCAGAGAGAAGATTATCGAGAGACTGCCTGGAATCAGAGAGATCTGCCTCGAGTTCGCGGGACTGGACCCCATTGACGAGCCAATCCCGGTTGCGCCTGCTCAGCATTACTCGATGGGAGGCATCGACACAAACAAGGTCGGAGAAACCACTCTGCCCGGTCTCTATGCTGTCGGCGAGGCGGCTTGCATGAGTGTCCACGGTGCCAACAGACTTGGCGGCAACTCTCTTCTCGAAACATTGGTGTTCGGAAAGGTCGTGAGTGATGCGGTCTTGAGCTACCTCAAGACATGCTCAAGTCCGGCTCCGGTCACTGAAGAGGAAATATCGAGAGTGAGACATCGGGTTCGAGCCCTGCTCATGACTGGCACGGGCACGCCTTCCGCGCCGATTCGTGAGGAAATGGGGTCTGTGATGGACAGGAAGGTTGGCGTGTTCAGGACAGAGGCAGACCTCCAGGAGGCACTGGCCGAGATAAGAGCATTACAAGTCAGATTCAAGGAAGTGGACTTGGGCAAGAGTGACATGCGGTTCAACTATGCGATGGTGCGCGCATTGGAGCTTGAGAACATGCTTGAGTTGGCAGAGGCAGTGGCACTTGGCGCGTTGGCGCGGAGAGAGAGCAGAGGTGCGCACTGGAGGAACGACTACCCCAAGAGAGATGACGAGAGGTTCCTCAGGCACACGCTCGTAACGAAAACCACGGAGGGACTCACGGTCAGCTACAAAGACGTCCAGCTCGGTATATTCGACGTGAAGGAGAGAACGTACTGATGTTGTTCAGAATAGCGAGGAGCAGAGAGGGAGGCAGAATCACCCACTATGACCTCTACAAGGTTCAGACGACGAAGGGCATGACTGTCCTGGACGCGCTCTTCCAGATCCAGGACAGGATGGACCCGTCCCTTGCCTTCAGGTACTCCTGCAGAGGAGCAGTGTGCGGCAGTTGCGCGGTCCTAGTCAACAAGCAGCCCGGCCTCGCCTGCAGGATGCAGATAGACTCTGTCAATTCCCTTGACATGAAGCTCAAACCGTTCAGCGTGCTGACACAGGTCCCGACAGGTTGGAACTCTAGTGCCGAGATACTGGTCGAACCTCTTCCCAATCTGCCTCTACTGAAGGACCTCGTTGTCGACATGACCCCGTTCTACAAGAGCCTTGAAGAGATGAGACTCTGGGTGGATCCCGAGGAAGGCGACCGAGCGAGAGCCCAAAGTCCGGAAGACAGGAAGAGAATCGAACGGTATGTGGGATGTATCCTCTGTGCTGTCTGCTATGGCTCTTGTCCTGTCAACGCCGCAAATGGGAGCTATGTTGGTCCCGCTGCTCTGGCCAAGGCGTGGCGCTTCCATGAAGACAGTCGCATGCAAGACGTTGCAAGGTATCTTGAATCCGCGAAGGAACAGAATGGCGCGCCGCTGTGCGAGTTGGTCATGAACTGTGTCAGGGCATGTCCGAAGGGTGTTGCACCCGGAGGAGCAATACGCAGAATCAAGTCTTGGACCGAAGAGAATCATCATGATGTACAGGCGTGAATCCCGCGCGTTTGAGGACTTCCATTTCTTGGAGGAGCACAGGAGCGTCGTTTTGGGTGCACTCGGCTCAGAGTATAGTTCGGCAGCAAGCACTAGACCGAGGACCTGAAACTTCTGTTTCCTATGAACTTGCGCCATGGCAGTACTAGCCGAGGCGGGATTTCTGGTTCTGGCGACCGTCCTGGGTGAGTTCGACATACACAGTGCCAAGTCGCCCCTTGAAAGCGCTCAACGATGCGCGCAGTATGCATTATGTGCGAGGATTTCGGCCATGTCTGGCCAAGGAGGAACACGAATCTGAGCATTTCGGCCCCCAGAAACCGCGTTTTGCACCAAATATGAGCAGAAACGACACTAAAGCTTATGTATCCATGTTCCGCCCAACGAACCCGTGGAACCAACCTTCAAGAGGTCAAATCCATGGACAGATACATAGAGTCAGTACTTGAGAGCGTGCATGAGAAGAACCCGGGGCAGCCCGAGTTTCACCAAGCGGCTCAAGAGGTTCTCGAGACTCTGGAACCGGCACTGAAGAAGTTTCCGAAGTTTCAGGAGAATGCAATACTGGAGCGTATTGTCGAACCAGAGAGGACCATCATGTTTCGGGTCCCTTGGTTGGACAGGGATGGAAAGATCAGAGTGAATAGAGGCTACAGAATCCAGTTCAACTCTGCAATTGGTCCCTACAAGGGCGGCCTCAGGTTCCATCCGACAGTGTATCTTGGTATACTGAAGTTCCTAGGATTCGAACAGATATTCAAGAATAGCCTTAGCGGCCTGCCAATGGGCGGAGCTAAGGGAGGAAGCGATTTCGATCCACATGATAAGACTGACGACGAGGTCAGGAACTTCTGCGAGAACTTCATGCTCGAACTGTACAGGCACGTCGATCAGTTTACGGACATTCCCGCAGGCGACATCGGGGTGGGTGGTCGAGAGATAGCGTACTTGTACGGCATGTACAGGAGGATAACAAACAACCACGGGACAGGTGTCCTCACTGGAAAGGGTCAAGGCTGGGGCGGCTCGCTCATCAGGCCTGAGGCAACAGGTTACGGCTGCGTCTATTTTGTTCAGGAAATGCTGAAGACGAGGAAGCTTGACATAAAGGGCAAGAATGTCGTTGTTTCAGGCTCAGGCAATGTGGCCCAGTACGCGGTCGAGAAATGCAACCAGCTTGGCGCAAAGGTCATTGCAATGAGCGACTCTGATGGATTCGTGCACGATCCCGAGGGCATTGATGCAAAGAAACTCGCTTGGATAATGGATCTCAAGAATGTCCGCCGAGGAAGAATCAAGGAGTTTGCCGACCAGTTCAAGGGCGTGATCTACAACACCTCCGGCTCAATATGGGGACTCAAGTGCGATGTGGCACTGCCCAGTGCGACTCAGAACGAGATTCAAGCTGACCATGCACAAATGCTCGTCAATAACGGAGTGTTGGCTGTCGGCGAAGGCGCAAACATGCCGACTGTACCAGAAGGGGCAGAGATATTCCTCAAGAACAAGATACTCTACGCCCCTGGCAAGGCAGCGAATGCTGGCGGGGTTTCGGTATCCGGATTAGAGATGGCTCAGAACAGCCAACGATATGCTTGGACACGTGAGGAAGTCGACAAGAAACTGCACGACATAATGGCGAATATACACAAGACTGCCTATGACACAGCCGAGATGTTCGGGGCAAAGGGAAACTATGTCCTGGGCGCGAACATCGCGGGCTTTCTGAAAGTGGCCAACGCAATGGTGGATCAAGGGTACCTCGTCTAGCACATGTAGCACAGGAATCCAAGTGGGGCCTTGGGTCCCACCTCTTTCCTGCTATCACTCTTGTATGAAAAACCAGTGAATGTCATGTGTCAGGAAACAGAGCCAAGATCTCGGCAAGAAGGGCCTGCATGTCTTCGACGAATGCAATGTGGTCGAAGTATCTCCATACATGCTCCCAGCCCTCGACATCTGTCACCTCACGTTTTCCTGCGCTCATAATATGCCCAATGAAGGAAGGCTGCACAAATGAAGAATAGACTGCATTGTCAAACCGGCTCGGCTCCTGAAGCGTTGCGCCGAATCTCTCCAGACCAACTGACCATGGCACAAGCGATGACGACTTCATGTACCATTCAGGCGACACGCAGTCTTCTAATGGCCCTTGGAACCAGTCCACGAGAATATGCGTTGCAGTCCCATTGGCCCACAACAGAAGGACTGATGAGTTCTGTGCCTCCCTCTCGTCACAGTAGTGGCCCAGAACATTGACTCCCACAGCGGCACAAGGAATGTTATCTGGAATCCACGCCGAATGCCACCCTCGAATAATCGACCGGAATCTATGCTTGAACTCAGAGTGGGTTATGTCCTCCTGACACATATACACTGGAAGCTGTATCTCTCTGTTTGGGCTCCAATCTTGGCGGGAGAGTGTGTCCCAAGTGTGGGGTTCTGCCGAGCCGAACCTGCCGGATACATCCTGTCGCGTTCGGTTGCTCGGCATCTCAAGAAAGATCGGATGGTGGGCGAACACTGGAAACTCTGCCCGCCGCGCGCCGACAAGGCCTAGTCTCGCTCGGACGTCAACCGTGTCGAAATCAACATGATTCCTTAAGCTGCCCCAAATGAGCGACAGGCTGTCGTCGGTTAATTCCTGTGTCATACCCACCATTCCATTGTACGTTACTTGCTCCGCCGGTCCATTGCATCACGTACGCGTTTCTGCGCGAGCTCCATCGCTACGCGTCGCGGAGAGATCTTCCTAGATATCGAGCCCTCCACGACCAGTTTCGTGTTCCTAGAGATTTTCGACTCAATCGTAGAGAAGGCCTCAGCCTCGTCTCCCCGTTTGTACTCCACATAGGACCCAATGACACCACCAGCATTCGCCAGAAAGTCGGGAATGATGACTACGCCCTTTGCATACAGCTTCTCTTCTACATCGGGGGTAGTTGCATTGTTGGCGCCCTCAACGATGTATTTTGCCTTGATGCTTGACCACGTCTTTTCGTTGATGACACCACCTATAGCGCAGGGTATCAAGATGTCACACTCGATGCCGAGGATGTCATCTCTCGGCAGGACCTTGCCGGGTTTGTAGTTCTTTATTGAGGCCTCTTCACTTGTGGCGTATGCATGTTTCTCGGCCTTGTCGATATCGATGCCCTTCGGATTGTAAATCGTTCCCCAGTAGTCGTTGATCGCTATAATCGGAATGCCTTTGTCGAACAGGTACTTCGCAATTCCAATTCCGACGTTCCCGAAGCCCTGAATCGCCACCTTTGCCTTTGTAGGATCCGCGGGTAGCGGAATCTGGTCCCGAAGTAGTTCGAATCCAGTCTCTAGACAAACCCCAAGTCCGAAACCTGTGGTCCCAAGCTCATGTGGGATTCCTCCCAAGTCCTTGGGCTTCCCAGTCGCAGCCTGGCGATCACCAACCGTCTCAACGAATGCCGCCATCTCCTTCTCGCCCGTGTTCATGTCCGGAGCGGCAATGTACTTGCTCGGAGTCACGGCAGAAATCTTCTTGGCAAACTCCTTAATCAGACGAATCTTGTCTGCCTTGTAAGGGTCAGCCCGGATTCCCGACTTTGCACCCCCGAATGGGATGTCCGCGAGAGCACACTTCCAAGTCATTGCTCGAGCTAGACCAAACACCTCGCGGGGTGTAACAGTTGCGGAGATCCTGATGCCACCCTTTCCTGGTCCTATAGCTGTGTTGTCTATCACAAGTACTCCCTGCATCTTGGTTGCAGGATCGTAAACCTGTATGACCTCTTCCGGTCCCCAGTTGTCGAGAAAGGCCGGAACGTTGATCTGGTTGAGTGCTTCCAGTACGGTACTACTATCTATGACAGCAGTTTTGTCAGTCCTCTGTGCCATTCGTGTCACCACTGCTGCGCGACCAAGCCACGTGACATTAAGATTTGGTATTCTGCATCGAACAAAGTCGCACTACGTTCTGTTTCATAGCGGCACATAATAATCGTTCTGGTGACCGTTTTGGAGCTTGACCAAGTCTGCTAACGACACTCCTGATAATATCACTAGGCCGGAATGACAGAACCGCTAGACGTCAAGAATGCCCTTTCTAGGCCGGTTTTCTTTATAAACAGACTGATTGGCCCCTCTGACAAAGAAGCGAGTCTAACATGCCGCAACTGCCATCAGCATATAAGGTACTGCGGCCAAAAGAGCCATAAGATGGCGCCTTGAAGCTCACGTGAGCGCCAGAGTGTGTTCGGAGTCTTCGATGATGGACTCGCTGCTTGACGACCCTGTCAATGTGAATCTCCTCAAGCTCCTCTGTGAGGGCGTAGGGGTGAATGTGAATCACAGCGAACTCTCGGAGAAGCTGCACAGACACCGCAACACGGTGGCTTCCAGATTGATGGGGATTTTCCAGCACAAGATAGTCGAAGAACCGTTTCATCCTTTTCCCTGGCTCATGAAAGAACACCCTCTACTAGTGATTGAAAAAGTCAACCTGCCCAGAGACGACAAGACTAACACTTGGATAGAACTTGACCCGGCGATTTGGGCAGCCTTCTTCGTGAGGGACGAGGAATACAACACGCTCATGTTCGAGTTGCACAGAGATCTATACGCGTATCAGGAATGGAAAGATCGCATCGTTGAGGAAGAAATGATTTCTCTTCCTATAGGACATGACTACTACCAGTCGGAACCCATCTATCTGAGCACAAAGGCGATTATCAAGGACGACTCAACGGCCCCGATGGCCGTTCTCAAGGAGGACTTCGAGAACCAACGCCATACTGGCGTTAGCGGACTGGAGCTTGACTCTCTCAGCGTGGACCTACTGACGTCTCTGGTAAGAGGCGATGCTATACGATCAAATCCCAACGAACTAGCAACAAAGCTCGACATACATCGTAGGACTGTCCAACGTCGCATGGAGAACTTGGAACGCGCAGGGGTGATTTCTCGACCCGTCTGCAGATTCCCCAGAATATGGGCACCACCAGACTACTTCATGGTGCTTTCACTGCTTCAGGTCGAGAAACACAAAGGACGTGTTCTAAAGGCTTATGTCGAAGACCCCCACGTTTCACTGCTTGTCAAGGCCAGCGCGAATCGCTACAATGTGCTCATGTGCTCGTCCTTCTACAGGATGGGAGACCACCTCTCGTGGGAGGAACAGTACGACCAGAGGTTCCCCGGCTCACTAAGAGCAGTCAAGAATCTGTATCTGTCCCCTGCGATGACATTCTCCATCCATCAGCAATTCGTGTCGCTGGCGTATCTTGACCAGCGACTCAAGGAGATTAGAGGGAAGGAAATACTCACCAAGATGCAGCAAACGAGACGTCGTAGCCCGCAGAGGAGACGAGTTTCCAAGCGAGTCCATACTGTCCGAGGAGGCTCAGACGAGTAGACGCTCTCCCGGTTTGAGATATTGCCGGTCCCGCGGCCACCCGCATTTGATGCATCCTTATGAGAATCTTTTTATCTAATCTCCATCTCGAGGGCAGCAATCCCCAAGACAGGGGCCTGCTCGGAGGAAGTAATATGGTTGGAAACGAGAATCCTTGGGAGAACGTTGTGAAGCAGATGAGCCTCACGGCAGAAGTCATGAAGCTCGATCCGAATATCCTGAGGATAATCGAGAAACCCGAAAGGATAGTAATAACGAACTTCCCTGTCACCATGGACGACGGCACCGTGGAGATGTTCGAAGGATACAGAGTTCAGCACAATAGCCATCGCGGTCCATACAAGGGTGGAGTAAGATACTCGCCGACAATTAGCCTAGAGGAGGTGAAAGCTCTTGCGGCCCTGATGACCTTCAAGACAGCGGTTGTCAATCTGCCCTACGGCGGTGCAAAGGGAGGGGTTGTCTGCGATCCATGGAAACTGAGCAAGAACGAACTGATGCGGGTGACGAGGAGGTTCACATACAGCCTCATGAATGTGATCGGTCCCGAAGTCGATATCCCTGCCCCTGACATGAATACCAACCCCCAGATAATGTCCTGGATGTTGGACACCTACTCGATGATGATTGGGCACACTGAGCTCGGGGTTGTCACAGGCAAGCCTCTCGAGATTGGCGGGAGTGCTGGCCGAACTGAGGCGACCGGGAGAGGAGTCTTCATTGTGATGGAGGATGCTATCAGGGCCAGGAAGGACAAGAAGAACAAGCAGGACGTGAAGATTGCTGTGCAAGGTTTTGGCAATGTGGGCAGCAATTTCGCAAAGATTGCCCACCAGAACGGTTACAGAATCGTAGGCGTGAGTGATGCCTTCGGAGGAGCGTATGACCCAGAGGGACTCGATGTGGGCAAACTCCTGAGCTACGCAGCCGTACACCCAAAGCATTCAGTGGAGGGATTCCCGGATTCCGAGCCAATCACTAATGAGGAGCTTCTCGAGCTCGATGTCGATATCCTCGCACCCTGCGCGCTTGAGAACCAGATTACTGAGAAGAACGCTGACAAAGTGAAGGCAGGGCTGATTGTAGAGGGCGCTAACGGGCCAACGACCCCTGAGGCGGACAGCATCATCAATGAGAAGGGTATCACGATAGTCCCGGACATCTTGGCAAATGCAGGGGGCGTGACCGTATCCTACTTTGAGTGGGTACAGGGAACCCAGAGCCTGTTCTGGGATGAACAGGAAGTGAATGACAGACTGAAGAGAATAATGAGTCGGTCGTTCGAAGAGGTCCGCGCATGCAGAGAGAGATACAATGTGAAGGACCTGAGGACAGCAGCAATGGCTCTTGCATTGGAAAGATTGGCGAAAGTCGTCGAACTCAGAGGAATATTCCCGTGAGCAGCTGAATCTGGAAGCGACAACGCTTCCGCTTTTCAGCTCTCCTTCAAGTCCGGCTATGTTTCTCTTGGAAACCAATTCGTGTGAGGGGGATACTGCGCTCGGAGTGAACAGACATTCAGCCATCTCGTCGTGCTGAGAATGAAACCCTTATCAGTTTCCATTCCTCGGATTCGGCGGCGCAGAAGAAGTGGCTCTGGTCTTCAGGTTCTCGCTGGTTTTTCTTGTCATTCTGACCGTACTGCATTCACCAAACCTCACTATTCTCGAACCGACTGCCAGCCTCCAAGTCGGTTCCAGTGGTCTGCTCCTGTCCCACACACAGTTGTCTTCCTATGACCACATGGAATCATCGGAGATTGATTGGGTGTGCCGTTCTCATCTGAATCTCTCGCTCAGTCTCAATGAAACAACCTCGACCGTGAAGGGTAGAATGCTCATGGACTACTACAATGAGGATCCTGTTCCCTTTGACAGCATACCATTCCATCTGTATCCGAAAGGAATGGCGTATGTGAGCAGGCGCGGCAACATCAATGTACACGAGGTCGTGTGTCACAACGCGACAATTGGTGTCGACGACCTGCGAGTCCTGAGCAGTCAGCACTTGATGTGGGTTGACCTAACAGCTCCCCTTCAGCCAGGGCAGTGCCTATCTCTTGAGATGTCATTCACAACGACCCTTCCGGACGGCGGCCTTGACCGGTCTGGAGAATACGGTTTCGATGCGAATGAGACTCGCATCTTCACATATGCGAGTGCGTATCCGCTTCCTTGTGTCTATGACCAGTATGACGGGTGGAATGTCGATCCGTATATCGAGGTCGGAGACCCGTTCTACTTGGATATGGCACTCTATGACCTGACCATAGATGTGCCCAACGGGATGATTGTTGCTGCCACTGGCAGTCCTGTGGACGTGGTTTCAGACGACGGCCGCACTATATACTACTATGACATTCCGCTTCCGGTGAGGGAGGTCACGTTTTCTGCATCACGCTACTATATTGTAGAGTCATCAATCTATAGAGGGGTCAACGTTTCGACATTCTGCCTGCCGGTGTCGAGCAGCCTCTGGCAGGACGATGTAGTACAACAGGCCATCTCTGCCCTCGACCTCTTCAACAGGACATTCGGAGTCTATCCCTATTCGACGCTCAACATCGTGGAACAACATGCATCCTACGGAGGAATGGAGTATCCTTGTCAGGTGTACATCACACGCATCATATCCGAACAGATACAGGCAGAGACCCGCGTGTCATGGTATCTCGAAACGGTAGTTGTCCATGAGGTCGCCCATCAGTGGTGGTCTCAGCTTGTCGGCGACGATTGCGTCGATTGGGGTTTCTTGGACGAAGGACTTGCCTCGTGGTCACATGCATACTATGCAGAAGTAGTCTACGACAACTGGGAGTACTTTCAA
>Ga0316620_10000583_pt1 | contig 14746 bp, 10 predicted proteins | sample OWC_Aug_M1_C1_D5_FD_207651 | JGI IMG/M metagenome (GOLD analysis project Ga0316620, IMG submission 207651) | Wetland soil microbial communities from Old Woman Creek delta, Ohio, United States - OWC_Aug_M1_C1_D5_B | ecosystem: Environmental > Terrestrial > Soil > Wetlands | place: USA: Ohio... | reverse complement strand
ACGATCACGATCACGAGGGTGGAGTGAAGGGGAGGAGGTGAGGGCTTAGCAGCCGGAATCAGCCGGCTGCTTAAAAGCCGATCACGATCACGAGTCCGGGGTGAAGTGAGGAAAGCAAGGATCGGGAGCAGGCTAAATGATGGCTGATGCGAGGCATAGTGGATTTAGTCACGAGAAGCTCGATGTATACCGACTCGCGATAGAATACTGCAGATTGGCTTTTTTAATTGGAGAACGTCTAACCGGAAACCAGAGACATGCACGTGACCAGCTGCTGCGTGCAGCACAATCAATCCCTCTCAATATTGCTGAGGGAAATGGCAGAGCTTCGGATGCCGATCGGCACCATTTTTTCGCGATCGCGCGCGGCTCCGCGCTCGAGTGTGCTGCTCTGCACGATGTTTTGGACTCCTGCCGCTCGATCCGGCCGGAGGAGAACCGGACCGGCAAGGACTGCCTGGTCCGAATCGTCGCGATGCTAACCAAAATGGGAGGGCGCGGTTACATCGCAAGCGAAGAGGCCCTGTTCTATGGCCAGCCTGACCAAAAAGAATCGTGATCGTGATCGGCTTTTGGCACCAAAAGGACGCAAAGGAGATATTCGCAGCCGAATCGAAGCCGATCGCCGGCAGACGAAACGCCACCGCAAGCGATCGTGATCGTGGTCGTGATCGTGATCGGCTTTTGGCACCAAAAGGACGCAAAGGAGATATTCGCAACCGAATCGAAGCCGATCGCCGGCAGACGAAACGCCACCGCAAGCGATCGTGATCGTGGTCGTGATCGGCTTTTGGCACCAAAAGGACGCAAAGGAGATATTCGCAACCGAATCGAAGCCGATCGCCGGCAGACGAAACGCCACCGCAAGCAGTCGTGATCGTGATCGGCTTTTTGCAGCAGAAGGAATAACAAGAATGAAAATGAGCCGGAGGGTTGCCGCTCTGACGGTGCTGCTGGCAGGCCTGCTGTTCGCTGCCGCAGTCGGGACTGGGCAGGGACAGGGGGACGTCGCGAACGAAGCGGGCGTCAATGAAAAGCTCGGCGCCCAGGCGGCTTTGGATGCAGTGCTCAAAGATGAGACCGGCCAGGACATCACTCTGCGCCAGCTTGTGGACAAGCCCACGATCCTCACACTCAATTACTTCACATGCACGGGCATATGTTCTCCGCTGCTCAACGGGCTCGTGGACTGTCTTAATCAGCTCGAGCTCGAACCGGGGAAGGATTACCAGGTCATTACGATGAGCTTTGATCCCAGCGATACGCCCGAGGTGGCGCGCCAGAAGCGCATCAATTATCTGAAGCAAATGACCCGGCCGTTCCCCCCTCACGCGTGGCGATTCCTGACCGGCAACGCAGGGGAAACCAAGGCGGTGACGGACTCCGTGGGCTTCATCTTCCGTGCCATCGCGAACGGATTCGCCCATCCGGGAGTGATTGTCGTGCTCACGCCGCAAGGGATCGTGAGCCGGTACCTGTACGGCATCAGCTTCCTGCCCGCCGATGTCCAGATCGCGCTTCAGGAAGCCAGCGCAGGTCAGGTCCGCCCCACGGTCTCGCGCATCCTGGCCTTCTGCTACAGCTACGATCCGCAGGGACGCCGGTACGTGCTCAACATCACGAGGCTTGCGGGAGCGGCGGTCCTGCTTTTCGCGGCCGGCTTCGTTGTATTCCTGTTGAAAGGCAAATCCCGGAGCGGCAGAGAGAAAACGAGGTTGTCGGCATGACTACTATAGCGCAAGGCGAAGTCCCTGCGTATCGGGGCTTCCTGGCGGCGGGTGACCGCAAAGGAATCCTGGCGTGGATTCTCTCCACGGATCACAAGAGGATCGGCATCCTGTATCTGGGCACGATGGTCAGCCTCTTCCTCGCGGCGATGATCATCGGTGTCCTGATGAGGATCGAGCAACTTTCTGTGAGCCATCCCCTGTTCCAGCCGGCTGTCTACAACGCGTTCTTTACCGTCCACGGCGTGATCATGATCTTCATGTTCGTGCTCCCGGGGGCATCTTCGGTCTTCGGCAATTTCTTCCTTCCCATCATGATCGGGGCACGCGACGTGGCGTTCCCGCGGGTGAACCTGCTGTCCTGGTACTTTTTCATTGCGGGAGCGCTGGTGGTGCTCCTTTCCCTTTTCACCGGGCATGGCCCTCCGGATACGGGGTGGACATTTTATGTCCCCTTCAGCCTGCGGACGGGCACCAATGTCCCGATGGGAGTATTCGGCGTGTTCCTGCTGGGCTTTTCCTCCATTCTGACGGGGCTGAACTTCATTACGACGGTGCACCGCCTGCGGGCGCCCGGCATGACCTGGCATCGGATGCCGCTCTTTGTCTGGGCGACGTATGCAACGGCGTGGGTTCAGGTGCTGGCCACCCCGGTGATAGGAGTGACCCTCCTGCTGGTGATTGCCGAGCGTCTCTTCGGTGTCGGCGTATTTGATCCGACCAAAGGGGGCGATCCCCTTCTATACCAGCACCTCTTCTGGATTTACTCACATCCGGCGGTCTATATCATGATCCTGCCGGCAATGGGCGCCATCACAGAAGTCATTCCCACCTTTGCTCACAGAACGATCTTCGGCTACAGGGCCATCGCGTATTCCTCCCTCGGCATTGCCATCCTGGGATCCCTCGTGTGGGGACACCACATGTTTACCAGCGGCATGAGCGACAATGCCAACCTGGTCTTCTCCCTCTTCACCTTCCTGGTGGCGGTCCCCAGCTCGATCAAGGTCTTCAACTGGACTGCGACCCTGTATAAAGGGGCGATCGAGCTCAACCCGCCCATGATCTTCGCGCTGACCTTCATCTTTCTCTTTTCCATCGGCGGGCTGACCGGACTCATTCAGGGGGCGCTCAACGTCAACGTGCATCTGCATGACACGTACTGGATCGTGGGACATTTTCACTACGTCATGTTCGGCGGCACGGGCATGGGCTTTTTCGCAGCCCTGCTTTACTGGTTTCCCAAGATGTTCGGCAAAATGTACAACCAGAGAGTGGCGGCGATCTCCTGGCTGCCGATCTTCGTCGGGTTCATGATGTTCTATGGAGGCATGCTGGTCCTGGGTTACATGGGCATGCCGCGGCGATACTACACGCACCTGCCCCAGTTCCATGCGGGGCATGTGTTCGCATCCGTGGGCGCTTTCGTCATGGCGGCCGGGCTCGTCCTGTTTTTCACGAACCTCATCACCGCCCTGTTCCGGGGGGAAAAGGCCGCGGCGAACCCCTGGGGCGGCGTAACCCTCGAATGGCAGACAACATCCCCGCCGCCGCTTGAAAACTTCGAGGAGATTCCCGCAATCGCGGATCGTCCGTATATTTTCAATCGGGAGGCCGCCTCATGAGCAGCGTGCCGGTTCCCGTGCATCCGATTCACAAGGATTACCAGGGCGCCAAACTCGGGATGTGGCTCTTCCTGTCCACGGAAATCCTCCTCTTCGGCGGATTGTTCCTTCTCTATTCGGCCTACCGCGCGCGCTATCCGCTCGATTTTCACACTGGCGGCCAGCATCTCGACACCTTTATCGGGATTGCCAACACGGTCATTTTGCTTACCAGCAGCCTGGCGGTGGCGATTGCGGTCACGGCAATGCAGAAGGGCAACCGCAGGCTGACCATGATCTGCCTGGGCGCCACGATCGTGTTTGCCCTAATGTTTCTGGTAAACAAATATTTTGAGTGGATGGCGGAAATCCATCGGGGGATCTATCCGAACGGACCGGCGCTGCTCAAGCTGCCCGACGGCGAGAAGATCTTCTACGGACTTTACTATTGCATGACCGGGCTTCACGGACTGCACGTTCTGGCGGGCGCCGCAGCTCTGGCGATCACCCTGGACTTTGTCCGCAGGCACAAGATCACGCGCTCCGATTTCTCCAAACTCGAGAATGTCGGGCTCTATTGGCACCTGGTGGATGTGGTCTGGATCTTTCTGTTGCCGCTTCTGTATCTTGCGGCTTGATGGGGCAAACCATGGAACATGCGGAAGAACACGGTCACGTCGTTCCCTACCGGACCCTCATCGTGATCTGGCTGCTGCTGCTCCTGCTCACGGCCGTTCTCGTGTATGTCAGCACGGCGTACCACGCCGCGCTGTCTGTGCCGGCACTGCTGACGGTGACCCCGCTCAAGGCCGGACTGGTTTTCTTTTATTTCATGCATCTGAAGTACGAGAAGCCGTTTTTCAAGGGCCTGGTCATCCTGGTGTTGGGAGCGCTGATACTTTTCATAGGATTGACCTTCGCAGATCTATCGTACAGGTGAGACGCCATGCCATTTCTACAGCAAGCATCGAGCGCCGCCGGCAAGGTTGATGCGGTCTTCTTCTTCATTGTCGCTGTCTGCGTGGCCTTCCTGATCCTGATCACTTCCCTGATGGTGTACTTCATCATCAAATACAACCGGCGCAGGCACCCCAAGGGAGAGGATATCGAGGGGAACAGCCGGCTTGAAATCGCCTGGACGGTCACGCCGACCGTCCTGTTCCTGCTCATGTTCTACTTTGGCTGGACCAACTTCGAATATGAGCGCAACGTGCCCCGCGATGCGATGGTCGTTCACGTGATTGCCCGCCAGTGGGCCTACTCGTTCAGCTATCCCAACGGAAAGAAGACGACAGAACTGTACCTGGCGCTCAACAAGCCATTCAAGATGGAGCTCCAATCCCTGGATGTGATCCACGGATTCTACATTCCCGCCTTCCGGATCAAACAGGATGTTGTGCCCGGCAAACGGAACTACACCTGGTTTACGCCTACCCGATTGGGCACGTACGACATCGAGTGCACCGTGATCTGCGGCGTGAACCATGCGAAAATGCTTTCCAAAGTGGTGGTCGTGCCGGTTGCCGATTTCGAGGCCTGGTATTTCGGAGAGGAAGACGCCCCCCTTCCGGGCCGGGCGAGTGCAGGTACTGCCACGGTTCGCGCCCCGCAAAATCCGGCGATGGGCCTGCTCAACGGGAAGTCCTGCCTGGCCTGCCATTCCGTGGACGGCAGTGAGATGGTGGGCCCGACCTTCAGGGGCCTGTACGGATCAAGAGAGATCGTTAAGGATTCCATGGGCAGGGAACGGGAGGTCACCGTAGATGCTTCCCGCCTGGCGCTGGCGATCAGGAATCCAAATGCGGAAACCGTCAAGGGGTATCCACCGGCCATGCCGCCCGCGCAGCTGACGGATGCAGAATTGAACGAGATCGTCGAGTTCATCAAAAACCTGAAATGAAGGCTGACAGTCCGCCGATCACCACGGCACCAGGTACGAACGTCGCTATGCCCGCGTGCGCGCACGCCCAGGGATCGAAGCCTGTCGGGATTCCGTTCCTGAGAACCGCCTCCCGGCTCACAAAGCTCCCGATTGCCGCGCTTGCGACCCTCTCGGCAGTGACCGGATACCTGCTTTACGGCCGCAGCATCAACCAGGGCCTCGCAAGCAGCTCGCTCGGCGTCCTGTTCATGGCCATGGGCGCCTGCGCCTTGAATGAGGTGCAGGATCGTGATCTCGATGCGCGCATGGCACGAACATGCCGCCGTCCGATTCCTGCGGGGACCGTGGCGCCGGAGGCGGCGGCCGCGCTCGGCGTGCTTCTGATCACGAGCGGCCTGATCATTCTATGGTTGCAGCACAGTCCGCTGGCCGCGGGTATCGGTCTGCTGGCAGTTGCCTGGTATAACGGGGTCTACGCCTGCCTGAAGAGGAAACAACCCTTTGCCGCTGTGCCCGGAGCGCTGACCGGGGCGTTGCCTCCGGTGATAGGTTGGACCGCATCGGGCGGCAATCCCCTGGACCCGGGTTCGTTCGTCCTGGCGTTCTTCTTCTTCATGTGGCAGGTGCCGCACTTCTGGCTCCTGCTGTTCCAGCATGGAGACGACTACGCGCGTGCCGGCCTGCCGTCGCTCACCCGCGTCTTCAGCGCGCGGCAACTCGCCAACCTGAGCTTCATGTGGATGCTTGTCACCTTCGCCTCGAGCCTGCTGTTTCCGCTCTATGGCCTCACCAGCTCCCCTTGGATTGATCTGGGCTTGCTCGTCAGTGGAGTGCTGCTGGCAGTGCGGGCTTGTCATTGCCTGCGGAGCGGATCGTATTCGCCGGCATTTCGTTCCCTCAATCTCTACGGTTTCTTCATCATGGCGCTCCTCATGGCCGACGCCATGCTCTGATCGCGAGTTCCGGGGGTGGAGCATTCCGCGCCCTACAAGCCGCAGTCAAAACCGTCTTGGCTTGATCCCTCGGGGAAACGTGGAACTCCCGCGGGATATGGCCTCCACAGCTTTGCGGCTGAAACCGGATCATGCCGCCTTCCAAAGGGACGAAGGCTCTCGGAGAAAGCGTTCGCCTCCCTTATCCGCGGTTTGCCCCAGGAGGATAGGAGCCGGGATGCGTGGCGTTAGGCATGGTCTTTACTGTGCCCCAAGTTCCCATTAGGTCACTGATATCAAGACAGGATCCATTATTAGAAAGCGCCAAAGACCGCGAGACCGCACCATATAAAAGAGAGCACATTAACTTTTGCAGTATCAATCACATTGGAGAGTCGACCTGCTTCTGCCGTTATGCGAGTCCGCCAATGGTTAGCCGATGATAATTGCCCCACTCATTCTTATTAGAATTATTTTAGTATTTCAGTTGCATCGGCGCGTTCTGCCGGTTATGATCTCAGCACATAAGTGAATCCGAAGGGATCAGTCAGATCTGATTCTGATGAGGCTTAAGACGAAGGAGGAATTCGCAATCACACCTGCGTCGGGCTCTCGGGAGGGTGGCGTCGCCTGAGCAAGCCGGCAGCCTTGCGATTCGAAATCGGCCTCGGACGCCTGCGGGCTCCTTGGCAGGCCTGCAGGTTCCGCAGCCGGGTTTTCGCCGGTGCCTCGAGGGGAGCACCGCGAACGGCTGAAGTCCTCACTGCTGATCTCATGGGAATGGCTTGTGCCCCTGGCACTTGGTGCGAAGGACGGCTGATTTGACTTCTGAGCTTTGAATTCGATCAGCAGGAGACACTGGGGAGAATCTGCGCCGTGAGGACGTGGATTCGATGATTTAACAATCAAAGCAAGGAACCATTATGAAACACTGTGCAATCAGGATAGCAGCAACGATGCTTCTGCTTGCCGTCGCGTGTCTTCCCGCATATGCGCAAGGCGGCGGCTCGTTGTCGTCTCTCACAGGAACGGTCGTCGACCAGTCGGGCAGCATCATCCCCGGCGCGGATGTCAAAGTAAAGAACAACGCCACCGGGGCCGAGTTCTCGACGATCACGACGGAAGCCGGGTTCTTCAACATCCCCTCGCTGACGCCGGGCACGTACACCGCCACCGTCTCGATGACCAGTTTCAAGCAGTCTGTCATCCAGAACGTGGTGCTGGTTGCGGGCTCGCCGACGACAATCCGTGTGACGCTCGTGGTAGGCGGATCCAGCGAAACGGTCGTGGTGCAGGCAGGCGCCGAGATCGTACAGGCATCGACGGCGACGATCGCGACCACGCTCGCCGTCAACCAGATTTCGAACCTGCCGATGGCGACGCGCAATGTCATGGACTTCCTGGTCTTGCTGCCGGGAGTGAACACGGATGGCGGCGCGCGCAACTCGAGCTTCTCCAACATGCCAGGGCAGGCAGTCAACATCACGGTGGACGGCGTGAACACGAAGGATAATATCTTCGCCGACAGCTTCTTCAGTTACATCAGCCCGCGCCTGGATGCCATGCAGGAGGTGACCGTATCGACGGCCACTCCGGGATCGGAGAGTTCCGGAACGGGCGCCGTACAGGTCCGTTTCATCACGCGATCGGGGAGCAATGACTACAACGGCAGCGTGTACTGGTATCATCGCAATCCGTCGCTGAATTCGAACTACTGGTTCAACAACCGGGACATGACGCCGGTGTACAAGGGCGATCCCGGCAGAGGACAGCCGTGCACGGCACAGCAGGTAGCGCAGGAGTTCGACAAGTGCAAGGCGCCGCGGACGAATGTGCTGTTCAATCAGCCGGGCTTCCGCGTGGGCGGCCCGATTGTAATCCCCAAGCTGCTCAATGGGCGCGACAAGGCATTCTTCTTCATTAACTACGAAGAGTTCCACCTGCCGGCGCAGATCAGGCGGACACGCACGATCTACAATCCGCTGGTGGACAACGGCACCTACGTGTATCTCTATCAGAAGAGCGGCCAGCCGGACGAAGTCCGGAAAGTCGACCTGCTTGCGCTGGCGACGGCGAACGGGCACACGTCGACCTTGGATCCGACGGTCAAGCAGATGCTGGCCGACATCCGCAACGCCTCGAAGTGCAGCTACTGCACGGTGCAGTCGTATCCCATCGTCAGCAATCCCTTGACGGAAAGCCTGATTTACAACTCCAACGGCATGCAGTGGCGGAGATTCCTCACGACGCGTTTCGATTTCAATCTCACCAGCAGGCACCGGCTGGAGGGAAGCTGGAATTACTCCTGGTACAATTCCGAACCCGACTTCCTCAACAACGTGGATCCTATCCTCCCGGGATTCCCGAACCAGGGGAGCCAGGCGTCCAACCGCTTCTCCACGTCGATCGCCTTGCGTTCGACGTTGACACCGCGGCTGGTGAACGAGGGACGCTTCGGCTTCAACGGCGGGACGGTGCTTTTCAGCATGGGAGTCGAGGCGGCGAACTTCACCGGGAAGCTGGGCAACATGGACGGCTTCGGCTGGGATTGGCCCACCGTCACGGATCCTTACGTGAGCCGATCCCCGAGCCGGCGCAACTCGCCCGTGACCATGTTCGAGGATACGCTCAGCTGGACGAAGGGATCGCACAGCATGAGCTTCGGCGGCACCTGGACCAACTACTCTTCCTGGATGTGGAACCAGACGGTGGTTCCCTCGATTACCTTCGGGCTGTCGACTTCCTACGACCCGGCTTATATCATGTTCGATTCGATAAACGGGCCGAAAAACTTCCCAGGCGCCACCACCGGCCAGATCAATACCGCGGCCGGCGTCTACGCCGCGCTGACAGGCCGCGTCACGTCGATCGGTGGAACAGCCTACATCAACGAAAATACCAACAAGTACGAATACTACGGACCATACATCCGGCGCGCGCGCCAGCGTGAATTCGGGTTTTTCGCCCAGGATTCCTGGCGGATGCGGCCGGGCCTGACGATGAACTACGGCGTGCGCTGGGAGATTCAGCGGCCCTGGACCCCGCGCAACAACGGGTATTCCTGGACGACGCCGAAGGAAGTCTGGGGACCCTCCGGAGTCGGCAACCTCATGAAGCCGGGCGCGACCGGCGGCGTGGAATCGGTGGTCTACAAATACAACCCGGGCGATCCAGCCTACAACCAGGACTGGGGTTCGGTTTCGCCGAGTTTCGGCTTCGCCTGGACTCCCGGGGTTAAAGGAGCCTTCCTCGGCCGGCTTCTGGGCGAGGGTGGCCAGACGGTGCTGCGCGGCGGTTTCGGAATCGCATTCCACCGCAATTCGATGGGCACCTACAACGACATATTCAGCGGCAATGTGGGCGGCAGCATCGGAGCCAACCGCACGCAGGATCTGGGCAACCTGGTCCTTCCGGGGGAAAGCTATCCGCTGTTGTTCCGCGAGAAGAACCGTCTCGGCCCCCCGGATTTCATCAAGGAGCCGGCGTGGCCGCTCACGGTGGGATTCCAGAACTCCATCAGGGCGATTGATCCCGATATCCGGGTGCCGTACACCATGTCGTGGTCGTTCGGCATTCAGCGGGAGATCAGCAAGGACACGGCGATCGAGATCCGCTATGTCGGGAACAAGTCGCTCCAGATGTGGCAGAACCTCAACCACAATTCAACCGAGTACAACATGCTGGAGAACGGCTGGCTGAACGAGTTCTACCTGGCACAGAAGAACGTGTATGCGAACATTGCGGCCGGTCGCGGCAAGAACTTCCGCTACTATGGGTCCGGAACCAACACGTATCCGCTGCCGATCATCATGGCGTACCTCAGCGGCGGGCTGGATCCGAATGATCCGAACAACTACACTTCGTCCAAACTGGGAAGCGCCCAGTACGGATTTTTCACCAATTCCGACAACAACAACGACCTGAGCAGCTACAATCCGGCGCCGGACGACCTGGCGAGCGCGCTGCGGGGCGACGTCAACTGGCGCAACAATGCCGTGAAGACGGGATTGCCGTCCAATTTCTTCCGTCTCAATGAAACGGTGAACAACGCCTACATTTACGGCAATGGCGGCTGGAGCAAGTTCGACTCGATGCAGGTCGAGCTGCGGCGGCGCATGTCCAAGGGGCTGTTTGTCTCCGCAAGCTATGTCTGGGGCAGGGGCTTCGATTCCACCCGGCTTTCGTTCCGGCGGCCCTTGGACAGGGATCTTGACAGTTACTTGCCGCACGCATTTAAGGCCACCTGGATGTACGAGCTGCCGTTCGGCCGGGGCAGGGCTCTGGGCAACGGTGTCGGCACCCTCGTCGATCGGTTCATCGGCGGCTGGGAGTTCCACGGCAGCACGCGCATTCAGTGCTGCAACCTGCTCGACTTCGAGGGAACGGTGCTCCACGGCATGACCGAGCAGGAACTCAGGGACTCGGTCGGCATCTGGAAGGATGATGTCAACAAGAAGGTCTACTACTATCCGAAGGACATCATCGACGAATCCTACAAGGCTGCCAATTACGATGTTGTGGGATTCACTCGGGGAGCGCCCACCGGGCGCTATCTGGCGCCCGCGGACAGCGGCGGCTGTTACGCAGTGGTCGAAGGCGACTGCGTCAATCGTCACCTCTACATCCCCGGCCCGCACTTTATGCGCTTTGACCTGAGCCTGGTGAAGAGAATTCGCTTCACCGAGAAGAAAAACTTCGAGCTTCGGGGCGAGCTCCTGAACGCTTTCAATCACATAAATTTCTATGGCGCGGACAGCTGGGGCGGCCTGAGCAGCGGCCAGATCACTTCGGCCTACACGGATTCCAGCCAGCAGCAGGATCCGGGCGGGCGGCTGATCCAGATCGTGATGCGCTTCAACTTCTAACTTCCTTCCACTACCTCTTTAGAGGGGAGCCCGGCGACCGGGTTCCCCTCCCTATCGTTCTCAACCACGGGCATCTCGAAGAAATTCATCGCAGAAGCACTTGATTTCTGTCGGCAGGAATCACGCCGGGGGGCGAGTGCAAATCGACCTCCCTTGCGGACAGGACCGGCTGCGAGCCGTATGGACCAGCACCGGCAGGGCGCTGTTCACTTTTTGATCGCGGCGGCAACCCGCTTCAGGTTGGCCTGGGCCTGGCCGGAGCCGGGGTCGAGGCGCAGCGCCTCTTCATATTGGGTGGCGGCTTCCTGCAAACGGCCTAATCCCTCATAGGCGGCGCCGAGATTGTTGTGAACATCGGCATCATCCGGCCGGATGCTGAGCGCTTGACGGTACTGTGCGGCCGCCGCCTCGAGGCGGCCCATGCCCATCAGGACGTTGCCGAGGTTGTAGTAGGCGTCGGCGTAATCGCTCTTGAGCCGCACCGCTTCCTTGTAGCAGGACATCGCCTCTGCCAGACGGCCGTCACTCTGCAAAGCAAAGCCCAGGCTGTTGTGGGCTTCAGCAAAGTCCGGTTTGAGCCTTAAGGCTTCCCGGTAATTCGTTACCGCTTCCGAAGCGCGGCCCAGCTTCTGGCAGGCGTTGCCCAGGTTGTATCGGGCGTCGGCAAGATCCGGCTTGAGCCGCAGGGCTTCCCGATACTGTATCTCCGCTTCCTCGAAACGCCCCGCCGATTGCAGGGCGTTGCCCAGGTCGTTGCGCGCTTCGGCAAAATCAGGCCTGAGCCGCACAGCCTCTTCGAATTGCGCAACAGCTTCGGACCTGCCCATAGCCTGCAGAATCACGCCGAGGTTGTAACGGGCATCGGCAGAATCGGGACTAAGACGCAGCGCCTGTTGATATTGCTCCATGGCTTCCTCGGCACGGCCCGCTTCCCTGAAAGCATTGCCGAGGCTGTTGCGTGCTTCGGCAGAGCCAGGATTGAGCCGCACGGCCTCTTCCAGGTGAGTCAAGGCTTCGGGCCGGCCGAGGCTCATAAGAATCAGGCCCAGGTTAAGGTGCGCGTCGAAGTAATGGGGATCGAGCCGCAGCGCCTCCTGAAGGTGCTCCGTGGATTCCGCAAGGCGTCCCACGCCGCGCAGTGTGCTCCCCAGGTTGTTGTGAACCTCGGCATCATCGGGTTTCAGCCGCAGGGCCTGCTCGAAGAGCGCCACGGCCTCCACCTTGCTTGTGCCGGCACGCAGAATGCCGAGGTTGTTGTATGCCATCCAACACAGAGGATTGCGGTCGATCGTGGCACGGTAAAGTGTCTCTGCGTCGGTGTACTGCCGGCTCTGACGCCAGGTAAGCACGCCCAGCAATCCCGCTGCCAGAACCAGAAGCGATGCCATCGCAGGTTTGGCGAGCGTTTGCCGGCGCCGGACGCCGTACGTTGCGGCTGCCGAGAAGAGCGCGATCACCGGGATGCTCGCCAGATACTGAAAGTGGTCCGCCACGAACGAAAAACGGAAGGGAAACACATTGAAGAAGCCGAGCACCGGGAAGAGCATTCCGCAAAAGAGGAGCAGCGCCGCCAGGGGCGCCCGGGAGCGCCCGCGCATCCGCCACAGCGCGGCCAGCAGCAGCAGTGCGGCGGCCGGATACAGAACCTGCCACCATACCGCCTGGCTCACCTGCCAGCGGGGGTAAATGAACATCAGGTTCATCGGGAGCCCCAGCTTGCCCAGGTAAAACCAGATCACTCGTCCGGCAATCAGGCACCGCTCGACGATGGTGAACTGGAATTCCGCGCCCCGCGCGCCGATCAGCGTCCGCTCCACATAAGCCGTGAAAAGGCCCGCGGCCGCTCCGATCACAAAGAACGGTATCAGGGGCCGGATGTCCCGCCGCCATTCCAGGCGGCCACGACGCCACCAGAACACCACCAGCAACGCCGCCGGCAAGGTTGCGGTCACTGTCTTGCTCAGCAGGGCCAGCAGAAAAAGAGCCGTCGCCCCCGCGTACGTGTGTCGTTCCCTGGTCTCGTCGTATCGCAGATAGACCAGCGCCGCACTCAGAAACAGGATCCCCGAAAGCGTGTTTTTCAGCTCCGTCACCCATGCCACGGATTCCACGTGCACAGGATGCAGGGCGAAAATCACGGCTGCCAGCCAGGCTCCCGGCACCGACAGGCGTTGCAGAATCACGGCGATCAAAAACGCAGACAAACCGTGCAGGATGATGTTGACCAGGTGGTAGCCCAGCATGTCGTCGCCCCAGAGTCGATGCTGGACCCAAAAAACGGAGTGCACGACAGGATAGTATTGCTGCGTGGCCTTCAGGTCGAACCAGATGCGGCCCAGTCCTGCCGCAGTTTGAAGATCGCTCCGCGTGATGTGGCTGTCGTCGTCCCAGAGCATGCCGCCGTGCCAGGCAGGATGGTAGGCCGCCATTACCACCAGCAGCAAAGCGGGCAACAAAAGCCATGCCGTCCGGTTCAGTCGCGCCCCACGGATGGGCCGCGGATTCTTCGGTGGTTCCTGGTTGTTCCCCGGACGTGCCGGGGCCCGGGCTGCCCCGCGTTTATGCGAGCTCATGGAGTGATCAGTGCCGTTCCTCGAGCTTCGCCAGCTCTCCTTCCAGGTGAGTCAGCTTCTCCTGGAGAAGCTTCCGATAGCGCTCGTTGCGGCTGGCGGCAAGATCCTGCAGCACCCGCGATCGGGACAGCAGCAGGCCATCTCTCCTGCGAAGATACTCGATCCGCGCAGGACTGAGGTGGTCCTTACCGCTGTCCTTGCCTGCGCTCGCGGCCGTTTCGATATCCGCTTCCACGGCCTTGCTTCCCCAACCTCTCGCCATTGTCGACTACCATGGGCCCGGCTGCACAGAAGCAGGACGGGCGCACGTGCAAGGCGCTTCGGAAGGCCGCCGCCTTCCGTGCGCCGTCACTTGATTTCCGGATAAGAAATCGGCGGCAGTGCCGACATGAAGTGCAGGTCCTTGTCGTGCATCAATCCGAACGCGAAAATGGGCGCGCTGGAATGAACCCTGACATTCGAAATCAGCCGGTTCCCCAGACTGGGAAAGTACTGGGAAAGGTACTGAGCCGTGCGCGTGCCGGGCGGCAGGCTCACACTGGCGGTCCGCTCCAGGGAGCCGTCGGGCGCCCACAGTTCAAGGACAATATCGGCGTTCTGGTCTCCGGCATTCAGGAGAGCGAAAGCAGTCAGGAAGGTAGAGTCCTGAGCCGTGAGCGGGAAAACGAAATCGGTCATCGGCGAGCCTTGCAGCTGAAAACAGCTCTCGAAATCCCCGTCGGCGTTGGTGAAGGTGACCGTGCCCACCACAAAATCGACCGTGCTTTGGATTTCCAGCCAGCCGCTTGTGTTCTGCAGCTGTGCATCGTGGCCGAATAGCGCATCCAGGTCCTCCTTCAGCTGGCCGCCGGTAGTGAGGTACCTGGTTTGCGGCGAACCCAGAAGCGTGCCGTCCGCGCCGTGCAGCTTGATGGTGATCTCAGCCGGGCTTGCGTTGGCGTTGATCACGTTGAGGATGGTACGGAATCCGAAGCCCAGGGCAAAGTGGGGCGAATACAGGATCGGAATGCTTGCGAACTGGCTGACGTCAATGCCGTTCAGAGCCGTCAGGTGGTCCGCGTTGCCGTAGAACTCAGAGAAGGCAAAACCCTCTGTGGAGGTAGCCCTGATATAGCCGTCGGCTCCGCCGGGCAGCAGCGTCGCGGTATGCTGGGAGCGCGCCA
>Ga0316620_10000582_pt1 | contig 14753 bp, 13 predicted proteins | sample OWC_Aug_M1_C1_D5_FD_207651 | JGI IMG/M metagenome (GOLD analysis project Ga0316620, IMG submission 207651) | Wetland soil microbial communities from Old Woman Creek delta, Ohio, United States - OWC_Aug_M1_C1_D5_B | ecosystem: Environmental > Terrestrial > Soil > Wetlands | place: USA: Ohio... | reverse complement strand
CGATCGGCTTCGGCTTCGACATGGGCTCCGACGAGTGCGACCCGACCCACATCTTCATCGACGGCTTCGAGTCCGGCAGCACCAGCGCCTGGTCGGCGACCCTGCCGTAGGCGCGCGACTTTCGCGCGCCGCCAGGGCGTTCTGAGGATCGAGCGCGACCCGCTTCACCTTCGCACGGGGGCACGCATGAGATGCGCGCCTACACCACCGCCCGACTGCCGTTACCGTTACCGAACCACCCGCCAGGCGTGCCCATGAACCCGTAAACGTCAACGTCAACGGGAACGGGCTCGGGCTCGGATTCGGGAACGGGCCGAGGCGTGAGACCAGCGCCTACCACCACTCAGAATCTCGGGTAACCACGTAGCCGCGCGACTTTCGCGCGCCGCCGCAGCACTATGCACTATACTGGAAGCAGCGCTTTCGAGGAGGCTGCCATGAGCACGATCCACGCGCGGGTCCATTTCGCCCTCATCGGCGCCGCCACACTCGGCGTGCTCGCGGGGACCGCGCACGCGGCCATCCTCGAGGTCTGCGCCTCCGGCTGCCCCTACACCACCATCCAGTCGGCCATCGACGCCGCCCTCGACGGCGACACCGTGCTGGTCCACGACGGCACCTACCTCGAGAGCATCGACTTCCTGGGCAAGGTGATCACGGTTCAGTCCGTGAACGGTCCCGACGCCACGACCATCGACGGCGGCGGCGCCGGCTGGGTGGTCTCGTTCAGCGCCAACGAACCCCGGGAGACCGTGCTCGACGGCTTCACCATCACCAACGGCCAGGGTGGGGTCATCTGTGGATACGCCAGCTGGGCCTCGCCGACGATCCAGAGCTGCGTCATCCGCGGCAACTCCGCCGCGAGCGGAGGTGGCGTGAGGGTAGGGTACGGCTCGCCCGCGTTGGTGGGCTGCACAATTGCGGAGAACACGGCAACCTATGGGGCGGGCGTCCATTTCGTGTACCCGGCTCCAGGCGTCGAGTCGCTCGTCTCCGGCTGTACGATTGCCGACAACGTCGGCGAAGGCGTCCGTGTCAGCTCAGACGTTGACGCCACGCAGGTCGTCCGGTTGATCGGCACAATGGTCTCGGGGAATGCCGGGCCCGGAATTAACGTGGCCATGGGAACGGCCTGGATCCTGGACAGCGCCATCGAGCGCAACTCGGGAGCTGGTGTCCTTGCCGAGTGCGGGGGCAGCATGGCCTTTGCCCATGCATACCTCGAGCGCTGCAGGATCGCCGCGAACGGCGAGGGCGGCATCGTGGTCGGGGATTTCGCGCATGCGACAGCCACTTCCTGCGACATCCGCGGCAACCTGGCGACCGGTGTTCTCTTCTCGTCCTCCGCATCCGGCCGGGAAACCCCGGACCTGAGCAACTGCACGATCACCGGTAACCTGGGGGGAGGCGTCCAGTCCTTCGGGTTCCTGTCGGTCGTCAACTGCACGATCAGCCGCAACTACAGCGAGTCCAGCATCGGTGGAGCCGGAATCACCGTGGCGTACGCCGACGTGCGCAACTCGATCCTGTGGGGCAACGACGGCCCCGGCGGGACCGGCGCTTCTGACCAGATCGCGGTCTATGCCGGCGGCTCGATCGCGGTCACCTACTCCGACGTCCAGGGCGGCTGGCCGGGCGAGGGCAACATCGAGGCCGGCCCGACGTTCGTGGAGCCGATTCCGGTCGACCAGGCCCCGACCGTGGCCGGCAACTACCACCTGCGGCCCGGCTCCCCCTGCGTCGACGCCGGCACCGCCGACGGCGCCCCGCCCGACGACATCGACGGCGACCTGCGGCCGATCGGCCTCGGCTTCGACATGGGCTCCGACGAGTGCGACCCGACCCACATCTTCATCGACGGCTTCGAGTCCGGCAGCACCAGCGCCTGGTCGGCCACGCTGCCGTAGGCGGCCGGCAACTGCCTGAGCGACCTACCGCCCGCGGGTGTAGGTGCCCATGAGCTGGGTCTGGGCCAGAACGTGCCCCTGCATCGCCCGCTCGAGGCCGGCCTTGTCGGTGTTTGCGGGCAGGTCGAGGGCCATGTCCAGGGCGTAGAGCTTGAAGAAGTAGCGGTGCACGCCCGAGGGCGGGGCCGGTCCGCCGTAGCCGGTCCGCCGCCAGCTGTTGCGGCCGCTGACCGCGCCCTCGGGCAGAGCCCCCTCAGCCAGCCGGGTCGCGGCGGGCGGCAGGTTCCACGCCACCCAGTGCACCCACAGCCCGACCGGCGCGTCCGGGTCGTCCATGATCAGGGCCAGGCTGACCGTGTCCCTGGGGACATTGGCCAGGACCAGGGGCGGGCTGACGTCGTTGCCGTCGGCGGTGAAGCGGGCCGGGATCGGCGCGCCCTCGACGAAGGCCGGCGAGGTCACGGTGAATCCAGAGGCTGGGGCGCTCATCGGTTCCTCCCCTGCGGGCTCGGCCGGCGGCGGCGGCGCGGGCGCCTGGGCCCTGCACGCCGCGGCCAAAGCCAACGTCAACATGACGCCGACAACGATTGACTTCGCCGTGCTGTCGCGCATGCATCGAGTATATCGCCGACCCGTCGCGGCACGGGCATGAGAGCGTGAAACCGTCGTACTGGTCTGACCTGGCGCGGATGAGGCCCCCGGACGATGAACGAGCAACCCGCGCCATCGCGCTCCGTTAGAATGGAGAGGGACGAAGATGCTCGAGAGGTGCCGGGGGCTGCGCTGCTGGGTCGTGGCGATCTGTGCGGTGCTCGCTTCGGCCACGACCTGTGGCGACCAGCCCGCCGGGAGCGGCTTCCTCGCCTTGGTCGGGGGCACGCTCATCGACGGGAGCGGCGCCGAGCCGGTGCCCGACGCGACAATCGTGATCCGGGCAGAGCGCATCCTCTACGCCGGTCCGGCAGACGCGATCGAGCTGCCCACGGCCGCGGCGGTTCTCGATGTCCACGGCCGCACGGTTCTGCCCGGCTTCATCAACTCCCACGTCCACGGCGCCTTGAGCGTGCCTCGTCTCGAGGCGTGGGCGTGGGCCGGCGTGACCACGGTGCGCGACCTGGGCTGCTCGCCCGCCGCCTTGGCGCCGTTCCGCGCGGCCAACCCGCCCGATCCACTCCGCGCCCGCCTGGTCGCCGCCGGCCCTCTGATCACGGTCTCTGGCGGCTATCCCATCGTTCCGTTTGGGGGAGGATGGACGACCACGATCAGCTCGGAGGAGGAGGCCCGCACCGTCGCCGAGGACATCCTCGACGGGGGTGCCGATCTGCTCAAGCTGGCGCTGGAGACCGGGACGGTATTCGGTCTCACGATCCCAGTGATGTCGCCCCAACAGGCGGCGATGTTGGTGCGTGTTGCCCATGGCCGCGGCACCCTGGCCTCGGCCCACGTCACCTCGGTGGTGGACCTCGAGCTTGCCCTGTCGTCCGGGGTTGACGAGATCGCACACATGGTGGTCGACCGCGAGATCCCCGACTCCCTCCTGCAGCAGGTGGTCGCTGCCGACATCCGTTGGGTGCCGACCCTGGAGCTGTGGCAGTGCGCGGGCCTCGAGGCCATGGCCGTACACAACCTGGGACGCTTCCTCGCAGCGGGCGGCACGGTCGCCCTGGGGACCGACTACCAGGGCTACGCCTGCAGCTGGGATGGAGGCATGCCCATGACCGAGATCGAGCTCATGACCGAGGCCGGCATGACAGCGATGGAGATCATCGTCGCAGCCACGCGCAACGCGGCCGGGGCGTGCAACCTGGAGCGAGACCTCGGTACCGTTGGCAAGGGCATGGTCGCGGACCTGATCGTTCTCGACCAGGATCCCCTCGAAGACCTGCACGCCCTCGAGCAGGTACGCCTGGTGATCCATGACGGCACCGTGATCCGCAACGAGCTCCCCACTTGGCAGGGACCATCACCGCGCCGACCGACCCGGAGGGTGCGGCCCGGATCCGGTGGCCCCTGACGGCGACCGCGACCGAGGTGTTCCAGGTGTGCGTCGTACGCTGGCTGCCCGGCAGGGGAGTGATCACCGCGGCCGGGCGTGATGCCCGGGAGCGCGCCCGGGGAACCACTGCCACCCGACCCCCGTGTTGCATCGGGCGCAACCGATGACCAACCCGCCGACCAGCACGACCAGCCCACCGCCCCTTACGGGCTGCCTGGCCCTCGACCCCAGCCGCAAGCCGCCCGGCGTGGTCCCGGCCCGCCAGCTGATCGACCTCGGCGCGCGCCAGGTCGTGGACCGGCTCCAGGCGCTGGCCGACCGCCACGGCCCGCGCTTCGAGCCGGCGCCGGCCTTGGCCGACGCGGCCCGGGCCGGGACGCGCTTCTACCCCGGACCTTGACCCGGCCGGTCCCTACTCGCCCAGCTTCCGCACCGCCCCCTCCAGCTCGGCCAGGATCTCGTCGACGGTGCCGCGGGGACGGCGGGGCGCGCCGACCCGGACCTCGGCGAACATCGGCACCGGGATGAGCTCCCCCTTGGGCAGGCTGCGGCCGAGGTTGACCAGGAGGACGGGCACGATCGGGATCTCGGGCGCGTGCTGGGCGAGCCAGGCGACTCCGGACTTGAAGCGTCCGATCCCCGGTCCAGAGCCGCGAGTGCCCTCCGGGAAGAGGATCAACGACTCGCCCCGCTCGAGCGCCGCCAGCATCAACGGCCGCGGGTCATTGTCGGCCGAGACGTCGTGGCGGGCGATGGGGAGGATGTTGAACAGGGTCCGGCTGAGGACCGACACCAGGGCGGTGCGCTCGAAGTAATCGGCCGCGGCCACCGGGCGGATCCGGCGCAGGCGGTGGAGCGGGAAGAGCGAGAGGAGCGAGACCGCGTCGAGGTGACTGGAGTGGTTGGCGATGAGGATGAAGGGGTCGGTGCGCGGCAGGTGCTCGCGGCCCTGGAGGCGCAGGCCGACCAGGAACAAGAGGAGGGGGCGGAGCACGAGCAGGTGGCAGACGACCTGGACGATCTGGCGCAGGGTCCAGCCGGGAGCGGGAGCGGGAGCGGGGGTGGTCACTGGTAGTAGAAGAAGCGGACGACGTGGAAGAAGAGCGGGGCGGCGTAGCACAGCGCGTCGACCCGGTCGAGCATGCCGCCGTGACCCGGGATCAGGGCGCCGAAGTCCTTGACCCCGAAGTCGCGCTTGATCGCGCTCATCACCGCCCCGCCGAAGAAGCCGGCGACGGTGACCAGGAGGGCGAGGCCGAGGCAGGCCGGGATCGAGAAGGGGGTGAGGAAGCGGATCAGGAGGCTGGCGGCGACGGTGCAGCCGACCCCACCGAGGAACCCCTCCCAGGTCTTGTTGGGGCTCACCGCCGGGATGATCTTGTGGCGGCCCAGGGTCTTGCCCCAGACGTACTGGAGCACGTCGGAAAGCTCGACTGAGAAGACCAGGAACAGGAGCATGGTGCGGCCGTCGGCGAGGCCCTCCCCCACCGCCGGCAGGGTGACCAGGAAGGCGAGGTGGGAGAGGCCGAAGACGAAGGCCATCAGCCCCCAGTGGATCTGGGCGGCGGAGCCGAGGAAACCGCTCGTCTCCCGGGCCAGGACCAGCTCGAGCGGCAGGGCGAGGAACATGTAGACCGGGATGAAGAGCACGAACATCCCGTACCATTGGTCGAAGACCCAGTAGTACTGCACCGGCACGGCGAGGAAGGTCAGGACCAGGGCCCGGTGGTCGGCCGGACGGGTCTTGAGCAGGGTGACGTACTCCTTGAGCGCCCAGAACGACATCAGGGCGAAGAAGAGGATCGACACCGTCCTCGACACCGTGACCGCGGCGAAGAACACCGCCGCCATGACCCACCAGGAGCGGACCCTGAACCACAGCTCGGTGAGGTCCGCCTGCGGCCGGGCGCGCTTGAGCAGCAGCACCACCGCAGTGGCGAGGACGAGGAGGGCGACGATGACCAGGGCCATCCGGCCCACCGGGCCGAGGCCCGCCAGGCGATGGAGGGCGTCAGCTGCCATCGCGCCCTCCCGCCGCGCTCGGCGTCTCGAACGCGCGCGCCGCCACCCGCAACCGATTCCAGCAGGTGACGGCGGCGAGCGCCGCCGCGATGGCGAAGACCCACGTCCACCAACGGCCGAGCGCCGGCCGCACCACGGTGGCCACCGCCAGAACGCCGACCAGCGCCGCGCGGTCACTCTTGCCCATCGGTCCCTCGTAGCGACGGCGGTCGCCGAGGGCCTGGGCGAGGATGCCGGCGAGCTCGGCGAGGACCGCGCCGAAGGCGAACGCGACCACCGCCCAGGCCGCGGGCGGCGCCAGCGCTGCCAGGGGTAGGTAGAGGGCGAGGTCGGAGAGCACGTCGCCGAGCTCGTTGAGCACCGCCCCCAGGCGGCTGGCCATGCCCAGCTCGCGGGCCATCATGCCGTCGATGGCGTTGAGCGCCATGCGGACGAAGAGCCAGACCGGGATAGCGAGGAGGGCCCAGCGGGAGTGCCAGACGAGGAGCAGGGCGCCGACCCCGAGCGAGCCGGCCAGGGCCGCCAGGGTCACGGCATTGGCGGTCACTCCGGCCGCGGCGAGAACCCGGATCAACGGTCGCAGGAGCGCCTGGAATCGGGGCTTGAGATCGTAGACCGAGGGCACGCCGACACGGTAGCACGCGAGCCGGCGCCGAACGACGAGCTACTCAACGCCGGACGTCGTCAGAATGGTGCCTGGCACCACAGTATACTGTTGCGCCGAGGCCCCGGCCGCCCGGCTTACGGGGTCGGCGGTGGCGCCTCCTGCACCTGGCCCTGGGCGATGACGATCTCCACCCGCCGGTTCTTCTGGCGCCCCTCGGCGCTGGCGTTGTCGGCGCGCGGACGGGTCTTGCCGTAGCCGGCCGCCACGATCCGGCCCATTTCGATGCCGTTCGTGACCAGGAAGTCACGGACCGAGGCGGCGCGCCGCTCCGAGAGGCGCTGGTTGTACTCGTCGCCGCCGGTCGAGTCGGTGTGTCCCTCGACCCGCAGGTTGAGCTCCGGCATGATCAGCAGGATCCCGGACAGCTTGGCGATCACCTCCCGGGCCTCGGCCTTGAGGGTCGCCTCGTTGGTGGCGAACAGGATGTCCGGCAGATTGACGATCAGCCCCCGTGCCGAGCTCTGGGTCTCGGCGACCTTGGACAGCGCGCCCTCGAGACGCGAGGCGAGCTGCGCCCGCTCCGCCCGCAGCTTCTCGGCCTCGGCGCCGAGCTGGGCTACCGACGACTGGAGCTCCGCCTGCTGCTGCTCGAGCGAGGTGCGTTGGGACTCGAGACGGTCCAGGTCGTCACGCGACCTGGCCATGGCGGCGGCGGCGGCCTGCTGTTGAGCGTTGGCCTCCCCCTGCGCCTGCTCGAGCTTGAGGCGGGCCTCGGCCAGCGACGCCTCCGCCGCCCGCTGCTGCGCCAGCGCCTCGGCCTGGGCCCTGATCAGCCCCTGCTGCGCCTCGGTGGCGGCAGCCTCGGCGCTCGCCGCCTTCGCCTGGATGGCTTCCATCTCGCGTCGCCGCTCCTCGATCTGCCGCTCCAGCTCGATCGCCTCCTTGCGCCGGATCGACCCGGCGATGGCCTCGCTGGCCAGGGAGACGGCGCGGCGGCTGAAGTCCAGGATCGCCTTGGTACGGGTCGTGTTGGTGCCATAGGCCTGGGCCTGGCCGAGGGCGATCTTGGCCTCGCGGTAGATCTGCGGCACGTACTCGGCGGCGCCCTCGCGCTCGGCGAGCTCGAACGCCTTCTCGGCCTGCAGGAGGTCGAGCGGCTTGCTCGAGTCCCAGGCGATGTTGGCGATCGACTCCATGCCGATCGGGGGCGCCGGCGCGAACGCCGAGAAAGAGAATGGCGTGGTCGGCGACTTCTTGTCCTCGCTCGCCTGCGAGGTGAACATCACCAGCTCGCTAGGCGCGTTGACCAGCGGGTAGGCTTCGGCGGTGACCAGAAGCGCGAAGCTCTTCATCCCCGTCGCGAACTCGAGCTCGTCATCCGCCGTGCGCACCCACAGCTCGCCGAGGTTCTCGAAGCCCCCCTCGCGGCTGACCGCCCACAGCACGTAGCTGGTGACGTCACCGCCGTACAGGATGGCCGGCTTCATGTCCCGGAACTTGAGCTTGATCGCCGCCTGCCCCTCCTCATGCTTGACCGTGGCCTCGAGCTTGGCGGCCGGGGCCTGTGAGGTGGCGGCGAAGCTGAGGTCGACGCTGCGCCGTTCGGGAAAGGTGACCTGGTTGAGGATGACCTCGACCGCCGCCGCCTGCAAGGCCGCGGCGAGAATCAGTGACGCGACGATCAGAGTTCCTTGATTCAACCGGCTCATGACAACCCCCTTTATTGGCCCGCACCGGATCGCCGGCCAGCGCGGTCGTGGCTCGGGCAAAGCGGACGGGGTAGTCCCATCCTATCCTGGAACTCTGCGGCGCACCAAGAGCGTTCCAGCTTCAGCTACTCGCATCTCAGTCCAGCGGCCGATGCCCGCGCCCCTGTCTCGCCCGCGAATCGACTGCAGCGTCAGATCCGGGCAAGAAGGCCGAACCTGCGAGCCTGGCGCGCTTCCTCGGCCATGACGCGGTTGCAGGAGGACGGCGAGACCGCACTCTGACGGTCGGCTTCGCGGCGCTGGTCGCCCGCCGGCGCGGTGTCGATCGCCGAGGCCGCGGTGTTCACGCTTCCAGCGTCACGGAGCACCAGACCGCACTCGTGAGCGCGGCCGACGCGCCGGTGGGTCGTCGTGAGCGACCGGGACCGATCCGCGTCGACACGGCCGTCGCGACCGTTGGCTCTGCTGCCTGAACGGACAACGCGCCGGCAGTGCGGTGGGGCGGTCGCGCACGGCAGCGGTGGGGCGGCGATGCTGCATCAGAACAAAATAGAACGAGAATTCGTATTCGTATTCAGGGAAGGAGAAGCGCATCGATGGCCCGCACGAAAGCCCCACCACGCACGGCAGTCGGCCCGCGTCACGTCGCCCCGCCGCGCCAGCTGCGCAGCCAGCGCACCCTGGAGCGGATTCTGGACGCCACCCAGGCACTGCTCGAGGAGCGCGACTTCGATGGTCTCGGCGTTCAGGACATCGTTCGCGAGGCGGGCTGCTCGGTGGGGGCGTTTTACGGGCGCCTGCGCGACAAGGAGGCGCTCCTCGACGCCCTGGACGAGCGCTACGTCGAGAAGCTCGCCACCCGCATGGAAGGCGTCCTTGCCAACGGTCTCGGCCGTCCGCTCGGCGATCTCGCTCGCGACCTGGTCGAGTCGCTGGTGCAGTTTCATCGACAGCACAGGGGGCTCGTCCGGACGCTGGTGCTGCGCGCCCGCCGGGCGCCGGACCGCCGCTATCGGCAGCGCGAGCAGCGACTGCACGAGCTCGTGCCGCGCCTTCGTGATCTCGTTCTGGAGCACCGGGGCGATCTCGCGCACCCGCAGCCCGAGCTGGCGACCGAGCTCGGGCTGGTGATGGTGCTCTTCACCGTCCGCGAGCTGGTGCTCTGGGATCACCTGGCCGCGATCGTGCCGCTTTCCGACGCGTGCCTCGTGGAGCAGCTGACCCGTGCGTTCCTGGCCTACCTCGGAGCGCCACTCGTCATGACCGATTCTGGAGGAGGAAATCCGTGAGATCACAACCGACCGCGCTTGCGTTGTTGGTGGTGGCCATGCTCGTGGCCGCAGGCAGCGGCCGCGCCCAGACTGGATCGACCGAGCCGGTCGCAGCTGCTGGCCACGCCGACCCCAGGGGGCTGGCCACCTTCTGCGACGCCTTCTTCGCCGAGAAGATGGCCGAGCTCCGCGTGCCCGGCGCCGCGTTCGTCCTGGTCAAGGATGGCGAGATCGTCCTGGCCCGCGGCTACGGCTTCTCCGACCTCGAAGCTCGCGTGCCGGTAGATCCTGCGCGGACGGTCTTTCGCCTGGGCTCGGTGTCCAAGCTGATGACCGCCACCGCCGTGATGCAGCTCGCCGAGCGCGGCCAGCTGCGCCTGGACGCCGATGTCAACACCTACCTCAGGCGCTTCCAGCTGCCGGCGACCTTTGCCTCGCCGGTGACCGTTGCAGACCTTCTCAAGCACACCGGCGGCTTCGACGAGCGCCACATCGGGATGCACGCGCGGACGGCTGCGGAGCATGTGCCACTGGGCGAATACCTGGCTGCCCGCATGCCTGCAAGAATTCGGCCACCAGGCCAGATCATCGCCTACAGCGATTTCGGCGCCTCTCTGGCCGGGCTCATCGTCGAAGAGGTGAGCGGCCAGCCCTTTGCCACCTACGTCGCGGAGAACATCTTCGAGCCCCTTGGCATGACCAGTAGCAGCTTCGAGCAACCCATGCCGCCCGGGCTCATGGCTCGCCTGGCCACCGGATATGGCTTCCGCAACGGGCGGCACATCCGCTACGCGTACGACTTCGCCGAGGTGTCGCCGGCTGCGGCGCTGCAAGGGACGGCGCTCGACCTCGCGAATTTCCTGATCGCCCACCTGGAAGGCGGGCGCCTCGGCGATGCGCGGATCCTCGAGCCAGCCACCGTCGCGACCATGCACGCGACGCAGGTCACTCACCATCCTCGGCTCCGCGGCCGCGCCTACGGCTTCTCGGAATGGCTGGAGAACGGTCAGCGTGCCCTCTTCCACGACGGCGGCATGCCGGGCTACATGTGCCGCGTGCTGCTTCTCCCCGAGCACCGCCTGGGCTTTGCCGTGGCCCACAACGGCGACTCGTTCACGACGGCCGCCTACTTGGGCCGTACGCTGACCAGCGCCTTCCTGGTCGAGTACTTCGGGCCACAGGCCGCACCCCCTGCGCTGACACCCCCTGAAGACTTCGCCGACCGCGCCGGGCGCTTCGTCGGCACCTATCGATCGCTGCACGAGTACTCGCGCAACACGCTGGAGAAGGTCGTTTCCCTGGAGGAACAGGTCCGAGTTTCCGACGCCGGCGACGGCACCCTGCAGGCTTTCGGGGGCACGCTCGTCGAGGTCCAGCCGCTGCTCTTCCGCTGGCAGGGCGGTGATACCTTCGTGGCCTTTGCAGCCGACCGCACCGGGCAGGTCGAGAAGATGTTCGGCGGCACCGCCGCCTACCAGAAGCTGCCGTGGTACGAGACCCGCCCGGTTCACCTCGGGCTGGCCGTCGCCTTCCTGCTCTGCTTCGTGGCCGCGCCGATCGGCGCCTTCGTCGGTCGGGCCGAGCTCGACCACGGCACGTCACGGAGGCTACCGCTGGCCCTGGTGACGTCCCTCTCGCTCCTCAACCTGGCGATGTTGATCGGGTTCCCGGTGGCCATGCTCACGATCGACCGCTGGCAGTTCATGTACGGCCTGCCCCAGATCGTCGTCTCGTTGCTCGCGGCGCCGATCCTGGCCGCGCTGGCGGCCGTGGTCCTGCTCGGCACCGTCGCCCGGGCGTGGTGGCGAGGAGTCGCGTCCGGATTCGCCAGGTTCTGGTGCACGACGCTCCTGGGAGTGGAGCTCGCGTTCCTGGCCTGGCTGCACTACTGGAACCTGCTCGGCTTGCGGACCTGAGGGATGGCTTCTCTACATCACACCCGTTCAAGTCGATGAGGCTCCGCGTGCTCGCGGAGCCCGGCGGCAAGGCCCGGCCCGAGGTTCAAGGCCGCGACGCGGCCGGGTATGATGCCCGGGAGCAGGGCCGGGACGCCCCTGCCGATTGTGTCGAACCGGGGGCCACCGATGACGAGCACGCCTGCTAGCACGACCGGCCCACCGCCCCTCGCGGGCTGCCTGGTGCTCGACCTCAGCCGGATGCTGCCGGGGGTGGTCCTGGCCCGCCAGCTGATCGACCTCGGCGCGCGCCTGATCCGGGTCGAGGACCCGGCCGGGGGCGACCCGATGCGCCAGCTGCCGCCGCTGGTGGGCGGGATCGGGGCGGGCTTTGCCGCTTTCATGCGCGGCGCCGAGTCGGTCTGCCTCGACCTCCGCCAGCCGGCCGACCAGGCCCGGGTGCGCCGCCTGGCCGGCGTCGCCGACGTGCTCGTGGAGAGCTTCCGGCCCGGGACCATGGAGCGCTGGGGGCTGGGCGCCGCGGACCTCCGCGCCGCCAACCCGCGCCTTGTCTACCTCTCGCTCTCGGCCTACGGCCGTAGCCCGGCCGGCGCCGACCGGGTCGGCCACGACCTCAACTTCACGGCCGAGGCCGGGGCCTTGAGCCAGCTCGGCGGTGGCGGCATCCCCAGCACCCAGCTTGCCGACATCAGCGCCGCCCTGCTCGCCTGCTCGTCGATCCTGGCCGCCCTGCTGGCGCGCGAGCGCAGCGGGCGTGGCGCCTTCCTGGACCAGCCTCTGGTCGCTGGTCCAATGCCCTTCCTGACTTGGGCCTGGGCCGACGCCGCCGCCGGCGGCGGCAGCCTGCTCGACACGGTCCTGGCCGGCCGCTGCCCGTGCTACCGGACCTACAGCTGCGGCGACGGGGGGCAGGTGGCAGTGGCCGCCATCGAGCCCAAGTTCTGGATCGGCGTGCTCGACATGCTCGGCCTGCCCGACCTCTTCGCCACCGGCATCGACACCGGCGACACGGGCCGGCAGGCGGTCGAGGCGATGCAGGCGGCCTTTGCCACCCAGCCGTGCGCGCACTGGCTCGCCCTGGCGGCCGAGCGCGGGCTGCCACTGAGCCCGGTCCACGACCTCGACGGTGCGCGGTCGGCGGCGTTCTTCCGCGACGCCGGCCTGGTCGAGGCGACGCCGGCGCCGTCCGGGGGCTCCCTGGCCACACCTGGGCCCTTCCTGCACACCCTCGGCCGGACCCCGGCCCGGCCGGCGCCCCTTCTCGGCGAGCACACTGCAGCAGTGCTCGAGGAGTTCGGGCTCGACGGAGACTAGCCCGACTCCGGTTCTGGATACGTTCCCCTGCCGGAGCTCGTTCCCGTTGCCGTTACCGGCTAGGACCGCAGCACGCACCGCGTCTCGTCGTCGCAGCAATCGCAGTCTCGGACGTGCTCGGCGACACGCCGTGCCGTTCGAGGCGAGCCTGATTCGTGAGCGGGGCGGTCGGACAGGGCCAGGACAACGAGAACGGGCTCGGCAATGTTTGCTGCACCTGGTCGTGGTCGACGCTCCGCAATCCGCAATGCGCAATCCGAGCGCCGGATATACTCCCTGCCATGAAGCTCGTCCCCTGGCTCGCCGCCGCCGGGTCGGGCGTCGCCTTGGCCCTGGCCCTGCCCGGCCTGGCTTGGTTCCCGCTGCTCCTGCTCTTCCCTCCCCTGCTGCTCGAAGCTGTGAACCGCGCCGGCAGCTGGCGCTCCGCCCTCGGGCTGGGCTGGTTGGCCGGGAGCGTCCACTGGCTGGTGGCGGTCACCTGGGTGGTGCCGGTGATGCACGACTACGGCGGCCTCCACCTGATCGCGGCCGTGCTCTGCCTGATCGTCATGGCGGGGCTGCTCGGGCTGAGCTGGGCCGCCACCGCCTGGCTGACTAGAATCGCCCCCACGCCGCTCCAGGTGTGGCTGATGCCGGCCGCCTGGTGCGCCATCGAGGCCTCGCGCCAGCTGCCGCCGTACGCCTTTCCCTGGAACACGACGGCGACCGCTGTCGCCGGCCAGCCCTGGGCCCTGGCCTCGCTGCCGGTGTGGGGCGCCACCGGCCTGGCCTGGGCCCTGACCATGGCCGGTTCTGGTCTATGGGGGGTGGCCCGCCCGGCCGCGCGTCGTTCCGGCGCCCTGGCGGTGACGGCTGCCGCCGGGCTGGTCGCGCTGCTCTCGGCCCTGGCGCCGCAACCGGCGCCGCACGGTGAGCCGTTGACCTTGGCCGTGCTGCAGCCGGACACCGCGCTCGAAGAGAAGTGGGACCCGGCCTTCCGCGCCGAGATCGTGGAACGGGTGTGGCGCCTGACCGAGCAGGCTGCCGACGCCGGCGCCGAGGTCGTCCTGTGGCCCGAGAGCGCGGTGCCTATGACCCTCGAGGGCGACCCCACCTATCGCGCCCAGCTCGTCGACCTGGCGCGTGGACGCGAGCTGACGCTGGTCCTCAACTCCCTGGCCTCGACCGCCTCCGGCGGCTACACCAACTCGGCGTTCGTGGTCTCTCCGTCCGGCGTGTCCCCGGTCCGCTACGACAAGGTGCGGCTGGTGCCCTTCGGCGAGTACGTACCGGCCCTGTTTCGCATCGCCTTCACCGAGTCGCTGGTGCGCGAGGTGCCGTCCTTCACCGCCGGGCGCGCGGTGCGGACCTTGCCGGCCCGGGCCGAGCTCGGCATGTCGATCTGCTACGAGATCGTGTTCGCCGACCTAGTGACCGCCCAGGTCCGACAGGGCGCCACGGTTCTCGGCACGATCACCAACGACGGCTGGTACGGCTTCTCGTGGGCGCCCGAGCAGCACCTGGCCCACGCCATGCTGCGCGCGGCCGAGAACCGGCGCTGGGTGGTGCGGGCCGCCCTCACCGGCATCTCGGCCCTGGTCAACCCGCGGGGCGAGGTCGTACAACGACTCGAGCTCGGCGAGTCGGGTTTCCTAGTGGCCGACGTTCAGCCCTGCGTCGGTCTCACGCCGCGAGCGCGCTGGGGAGACTGGTGGGGCTTCGTGTGCGGGTTGGCGAGCGCAGCCATCATCGCTTGGGCTCGAGTGCGGGTGCGCCGCATGAGGACGCGCCGCCCGCGCTAGCCGTAACCTCTCCCCCCAAACGCTGACGACCTACCGCCACGCGCCGCCGGTCGCCAGGCCGGGGCGCGACCATCTGTCGCATCCGACTGTCGAGCCCCTGAGGGCAGTTCATCGCAGGGCGCGGCTAGCCCGATCTTCTCACCCTGTTCGTCGCGAGGGTCGCGAGGTGCCTCAAGATGTGGCGTTTGCGAAGCGCGAGCGAGGGAGGCGTACTCGGCAGTACGTCGAGC
>Ga0316620_10000581_pt1 | contig 14761 bp, 10 predicted proteins | sample OWC_Aug_M1_C1_D5_FD_207651 | JGI IMG/M metagenome (GOLD analysis project Ga0316620, IMG submission 207651) | Wetland soil microbial communities from Old Woman Creek delta, Ohio, United States - OWC_Aug_M1_C1_D5_B | ecosystem: Environmental > Terrestrial > Soil > Wetlands | place: USA: Ohio... | reverse complement strand
TTCATCCACGGGCATGCCGTCCTGGCGGGTGCCATCTCGCTTCCTGAGTGAGACCGTGCCATCTGCCATCTCCCGGTCGCCCACCACCAGCATGTAGGGCACCTTGAAGAGCTGGGCCTGGCGGATCTTGGCGTTCATGCGGTCGTTGCTCAAGTCAGCCTCGGCCCGGATGTCTTCCTCTTTCATCCGGCTCGCCAGGCGCACCGCGTAGTCGTTGTGGGCATCGGTGATGGGGACAATGCGCACCTGGTCGGGTGAGAGCCACACCGGGAAGTTTCCAGCGTAGTGCTCGATGAGGAATCCGATCATGCGCTCGTGTGTGCTGAGGGGGGCACGGTGGATACATAGGGGCGTCTCCTCCTGCCCATCGCGGTTGATGAAGCTCAGGTTGAAGCGCGCGGGTACGGCAAAGTCCACCTGGTTGGTAGCCAGGGTGAATTCCTTGCCAATGACCGACCAGATCTCCACGTCGATCTTGGGACCATAAAAAGCGGCTTCATCCGGTACCTCTTCATAAGGAACCTTGCCATTGTCCATTGCCCGGCGCACCATCTCTTCTGTTTTAAGCCACAAGCGCTCATTGTCCACGTATTTCTTTCCCAGGCCACTTTTATGGTGCGTGCTCAGGCGCATCATGTACTTATCGATATTAAAAATATTGAAGTACTGGTGGTAGAGGTCGATCACGCCCATGAACTCCTGTTCGAACTGGTCCTCAGCCACGTACATGTGGGCGTCGTTCATCTGCATCGAGCGCACCCGCATCAAGCCGAACAGCTCACCGCTTTTCTCGTAACGGTAGCAGGTGCCATATTCTGCCAGGCGGATGGGCATATCACGGTAGGAGCGCGGCTTGCTGGCAAAGATCTTATGGTGCATGGGGCAGTTCATCGGCTTGACGTAATACTTCACCCCCTCCAGCTCCATGGGAGGGTACATGCTCTCGGCGTAATAGGGTAAGTGGCCGGAATGTAAGAACAGGTCCTCCTTCGCCAGGTGAGGGGTGCGCACACGTAGATATCCCGCCTTGTCCTCCAGCTCTTTAGCCAGCTTTTCCAGCTCATCGATGATCACCCCACCGCGTGGCAGCCACAACGGCAACCCAGGGCCCACCTCATCATCGAAGGTGAAGATCTCGAGCTCCTTGCCCAGCTTGCGGTGGTCGCGCTTCTTGGCCTCCTCCACCTGCCACAGGTATTCCTCTAGCTCCTTGGAGGTCTTCCAGGCGGTGCCATAGATGCGCTGCAGCATGGGATTATGTTCATCGCCGCGCCAGTAGGCACCGGATGAGCTGAGCAGCTTGAGAGCAGAGGGGTTGATCTGCCCGGTATTATCCACGTGCGGGCCCCGGCACAGGTCGGTGAAGGTATCGGAGGTGTAGATAGAGATATCCGGTTTTTCATCGAGCGGGTTTCCATATTCATCCAGGCCGCCCCGCTCTAGGCCGTCGATCAGCTCCAGCTTGTAGGGTTGGTCTTTGAAGATGTGGCGGGCTTCATCGGCGCTCACGACCTTGCGGACGAATTTATGGTGACCGGCGATGATCTGGCGCATGCGTTTCTCGATTTTCTCCAGGTCTTCCGGGGTGAGCGGGCGCGGCAAATCGAAGTCGTAGTAAAAGCCATTCTCGATGGGCGGGCCGATGGTGTACTTGGCCTCCGGGAACAGCTCCAGCACGGCTTCGGCCATCACATGCGCTGCCGAGTGGCGGATGCGGTAAAGCTCACTGTCTTCATAACGTTCTTTCTTGTGTTCTTGCATAGCTACCTCCATAGGATAATCAATATCGAATAAATTGATTTATATTCCTTGTCTGTGTTGAATCACACTGTTCAGGCGCGCCACAAGCTCAGTGAGGTTCATCGCACCCAGGTCTTCTTCCGTGCGCAAGCGCACAGAAACAGCCCCTTTCTCGATCTCACGGTCGCCGACAATCACCATGTAGGGAATCTTCTCCAGCTGGGCACGGCGGATCTTGGCCTGCATGCGTTCGTTGGAATCGTCCACTTTTGCTCTCAGGCCAGCACCGACCAGCTCTTTTTCAACTTGATAGGCGTAATCATTGTGGCGGTCCGCTACGGGGATGACCTGCACTTGAAGCGGGCACAACCAGACTGGGAACGCGCCGGCATAGTGCTCGATCAACAATCCGAAGAACCTTTCCCAGGAACCCAAGAGGGCACGGTGGACCATGTATGGGCGGTGATCCAGCCCATCTTTCCCGGTATACACCAGGTCAAAGCGTTCCGGCAGGTTGAAATCGAATTGGATGGTCGTGTTTTGCCACTCTCGCCCGAGTGAATCGGTGATCTTGATGTCGATCTTGGGCCCGTAAAAGGCGCCGCCACCTTCTTCAATACTATAGGGCAGGTTCCGCTCTTCTAAAACCTGTTGGAGGGTGTGAGTTGCCTGCTCCCATTGATCTGTTGAGCCCATTGCCTTGTCAGGCCGGGTGGATAGGTAATATTTCAGGTCACTGAAACCAAACGCTTCCCACATGCGGGTCGAAAAAGTTAATACCTCCCGGATCTCGTCCACCATCTGTTCAAGGGTGCAGATGATGTGCGCATCATCCTGGGTGAAGCCTCTGACGCGCATGAGACCATGCAGCACTCCACTGCGTTCATAACGATATACCGTGCCAAGCTCCGCCCAACGTAAGGGTAGGTCGCGATAGGAGCGCACTTGAGATTTATAAACCAGCAGGTGGTATGGGCAGTTCACCGGTTTGAGGTAGTATTGCTGCCCCTCGATATCGAGCGGGGCATACATGTTTTCGCGGAAGAAATCCAGATGCCCGCTGGTTTCCCACAGCTTCCACAACCCGATGTGCGGGGAGTAAAGCAATTCGTAACCGCTGGCATAGTGCCTTTCGATCCAATATTGTTCCACGATCGAGCGGATGCGGCCAGCTTTCGGCCCGTAAATGATCAGGCCACCGCCAATTTCATCCGGTGTGGTGAACAAATTAAGCTGTCTATTGATACGGCGATGATCACGCGCTTCAATCTCCGCCAGTCTTTTCAGGTACTGGTCCAGCTCCTCTTTTGTCTTCCAGGCCGTGCCGTAGACACGTTGTAACATGGGCTTGTGCTCATCACCGCGCCAGTAGGCGCCAGCAACCGACATCAATTTAAACGCCGATGGGTTGATCTGCCCGGTATGATCGACATGCGGCCCGCGGCACAAGTCCGTAAAGGTGTCTGAGGTGTAGATCGAGATCTCCGGCTTCTCATCGAGCGGGTTGCCATATTCATCGAAGCCGCCCTGCTCGAGTCCATCGATCAGCTCCAGCTTGTAGGGTTGATCCTTGAAGATCTGTCGGGCTTCATCGGCACTAACTACCCTGCGGACGAACTTGTACTGTCCGGCGATGATCTGACGCATGCGCTTCTCTATTTTCTCCAGGTCCTCCTGTGAAAGGGGGTATGGCAGGTCAAAGTCATAGTAGAAACCATTCTCGATCGGAGGCCCGATAGTGTATTTAGCCTCAGGGAACATCTCCAACACAGCCTGAGCCATGACGTGCGCGGTTGAGTGCCGGATGCGATAGAGATCCGAGTCTTCGTTCCGTCCGTTGTTTTGTTCTACCATTCAGTCCTCCTTTAACATTTGGGCGAAGGGTGATTTGATAGATAATGTAATGAGCCTATTTGCCTTCATGAATAAGAGCGAGTCAAAACTACTTAGTCATTAATCCAGGCTGTTGTCAGATGGATTGCTTCGTCGCAAAGATCGCTCCTCGTAATGACAAAAGTATTGTTAAACAAAAACCTCTCGCCCAACTGGGGCGAGAGAGGTCTCACGCGGTTCCACCCAGATTTATGACAGGTCTCCCTGGCACATCTCTTTGGACCGGTAACGGGGTCAACCGTTCACCTTACTCGGTGGATAGGCTGCGTGCCTGATCCTGCCATTGGGGTTCACGCTCACGGGTGGTTTTCACAGGTATTTTACCCGAGGAGACTTTCAGCCGCTGATCTCCTCTCTCTGGTGGAAGGATACCTGTTACTCGTCCCGGTCAACGCGGAATATAGATTTCCAAATTATACTACGCATCTCCGGATCTCAAAATATTAATAGCTTAGGTTAACAGCGGAATGCTATCAGCATGCCATCCCGGATGGGGATCACTGTCGAGACCCAGTTGGGGTCGGTGGTGAGGATGCGGGTGAGCTCGCGCACCCCCTCCGTGCTTGGTTCCTGGTCGTTCTGGTCCAACACCTGCCCGTGCCAGAGCAGGTTATCCACGATTAACACCCCACCTGGGCGTATCTTTTCGCGGATCATTGGCAGCGATTCAGGGTAGCATTCCTTATCGATGTCATTGAAGATTAAATCGAACTGGCCGGGCATCTGCTGTAAAGTCTCGATTGCTTCAGCCACATGGTACTCAATCAACGAAGAATAACCCAACTTTTCAAGATGCCCGCGGGCCTCCTTGGAAAGCGCGGCATCCCACACCACGTGGTGTACTTTACCCCCGCCGTTTTCCATCACTGCACGCGCAAACCAGGCGGTCGAATATCCGTAGCCCGAACCCATCTCAAACACCGCGTGCGCTTTTACCATGCGGGCAATCTGGTAACACATGTAGCCGCACACCGGGCCGATGATGGGGAAGCCTGTCTTCTCGGCGTAAGCTTCCATGGCTTGCATTTCAGCGGGTCGTTCTGGCACCAGCCGGTTTAAATAGTCGTTGATTTGGTAATAATCCCGTAGATCGCTCATATACACCCTCTTTTCTAGATTAAACACAACAATTATAACCAATTTTGTCTAAAATTAAACTGGACCTAACTTAAATCTTTCCTCCCCTGCCCTTCTCAAACACGCTTTCCCATGTTAAACTCAGGGGGTTGATACAGACCCGGCGCTCTCGCACGAGGGCGTCTTTTTGTGCAGGAATAATTGATGTACATCATCCTCACCGGCTCCGTTGCGTTCGATTATCTGATGACTTTCCCTGGCTATTTCAGGGATCACATCCTCCCCGATAAGCTCGATTCGATCAGCCTGTCTTTCCTGGTTGATTCATTCTCCAAACGGCGCGGTGGGATTGCCCCCAATATCGCCTACACTCTGGCACTGCTTGGGGAGCATCCACATATCATGGCGACCGTCGGCGAGGATTTTGCCGAATATCGCAGCTGGTTGGAGAGCAAAGGCATCGATACCTCGATGATGAAGGTCATCCCTGGCTCGGTTACAGCCTCGTTCTTTTGCAACACCGACCGCTCGCACAACCAGATTGCCAGCTTTTACCCCGGCGCCATGGGATGTGCCACACAGCTTTCCTTCAGGGATTGGCAAGGCGAGCGACCTGACCTGGTGGTCATCTCACCCAGCGACCCGGAGGCGATGAAGCAACTTGTGGTGGAATGCCGCGAGCTGGGCATCCCTTACTTGTATGATCCCAGCCAGCAGATTGTCCGTATGACTGCCGATGAGCTATCTACAGGCATTGAGGGTGCGCTTTCACTATTCGTCAACGATTATGAATTCGGGTTGGTGCAGAAAATGACCCGCAAGACCGCACAGGACCTGCTTCACACCTTGCAGTTTATGGTGGTGACCTGTGGAAAGAAGGGATCGATCGTATATACACGGGAAAAGGAATACCCCATCCCGGTGGTGCCAGCCGACAACATTGCTGACCCTACGGGTGTGGGAGATGCCTATCGTGGGGGCTTCCTCACCGGTTATAGCCACCAGCTTGACCTGGAGACCTGTGGGCAGATGGGAGCTCTGGCTGCTACCTATTGCCTGGAACATGAAGGCACGCAAGGCCATAACTATACCCTTGCCGAATTCATCGCCCGTTTCAGGCTTCACTTCGACGACCAGGGGCAACTGGACAGGTTGTTGGCATCATGATACTGCAACTAGACTAAATAAAAATGTAGGGAGACTGATATGGAAAAATTTGATATTAAAGACTCGAGCCTCGCTGAAGGTGGACGCCGGCGGATCGATTGGGCTGAACGGGAAATGCCTGTCTTGCGCCTGATCCGTGAGCGCTTTGCCAAGGAACGCCCGTTTAAAGGCGTCCGCATGTCAGCCTGCCTGCACATTACCACCGAGACTGCCAACCTGGCGCAGACGCTCCACCTGGGTGGGGCTGACCTGGTGCTGACGGCCTCCAACCCGCTCTCCACGCAGGATGATGTCGCGGCAGCCCTGGTCAACATTTATGAAGTGCCCACTTTTGCGATTAAGGGTGAGAGCAACGTGACTTATTACAAACACATTATGGCTGCCCTGGACCATGCTCCGCACGTCACCATGGATGACGGGGCTGATCTGGTGAGCACATTGCACAAGGACCGCCGGGAATTACTCGATAACGTGATGGGTGGGACAGAGGAAACCACCACGGGCGTGATCCGCTTGCGGGCGATGGCTGCTGATGGGGCGCTGAAATTCCCGGTTATCGCAGTGAACGATGCCCAGACTAAACATTTCTTCGATAACCGCTATGGCACCGGCCAATCCACCATTGATGGAATCGTACGCGCCACCAACGTACTGCTGGCTGGCAAGGTGTTCGTAATCGCCGGGTATGGCTGGTGTGGCCGCGGCCTGGCGATGCGGGCGCGGGGCATGGGTGCCAATGTAGTCATCACTGAGGTCAATCCGCTGCCCGCCCTTGAAGCGGTGATGGATGGTTTCCGCGTGCTGGAGATGAGTGAAGCAGCCCGTATCGGCGATATCTTCGTCACCGTCACGGGAGACTTGAACGTGATCGATAAACAGCACTTCGAAGTGATGAAAGATGGTGCCATCATTGCCAACTCGGGGCACTTCAATGTGGAAATCAACATCCCCGTGTTGGAAAAGATGAGCAAGGAAAAACGTTTGGTACGGCCATTTGTGGAACAATACCTCCTGGCGGATAACCGGCGCATCAACCTGCTTGGGGAGGGTCGTTTGATCAACCTGGCAGCCGCTGAAGGCCACCCCGCCAGCGTGATGGATATGTCCTTTGCGAACCAGGCCTTGAGCATCGAATACATGGTCAAGAATGCCGATAAATTGGAGAATAAAGTATACAGCGTGCCGGAGGAGATCGACCGGCAGATCGCCCGCCTCAAATTAGATGCCATGGGGATCCAGATCGACACCCTGACGCCCGAACAGGAAAAGTACCTCAACTCGTGGGAGGAAGGCACGTAAAAAGCTTTATTCCATGCTGAAATTACCAGGGGTGCACCTGGGTCTGGCGACCCTGAGCCTAAGGCGAAGAAGATCATTTTATGCAGGCTGAACCCGTTACATTAGTAGGGAAGATCGTACGGCTCGAGCCGCTATCTGAAGCACATATACCCGGACTGGCAAAAGTAGGGCTGGATCCCAGGATCTGGCGGTTCATGCGCTATGGCAGGGTTGATACTGAAACGCAATTGGGCAGCTGGGTGCGTGAGCTGCTCGAGCTGCAGGCCCGCGGCACTGACCTGCCTTTTACGGTGATCCATCAGGATACAGGGAATCCCATTGGATGCACGCGCTACCTGGATATTGACCGGGTCAATCGCGCGGTAGAGATCGGTGGCACCTGGTATGGGGTGGAATACCACGGCACGCTGGTGAATAGTGAGTGTAAATACTTACTGCTCAGGCACGCCTTTGAAGAATTAGGATGCATCAGGGTATGGTTCAAGACAGACCTGCGCAACAAACGTTCGCAACATGCCCTGGAAAGTCTGGGGGCGGTCAAAGAGGGTGTGCTGCGCCATCACATGCTCCTGCCAGACGGTTACATCCGCGACTCGGTTGTTTATAGCATTTTGCCCGAGGAGTGGCCTGCGATCAAGCTGAAATTAGAAACTAAAATAAAAGTCAGCAAAGGTATCAAAAAATAACTCCATTCCATGCATCGTGCACGACTTTGCAGAATTTATGTGTACGTGCTACAATGATTGGCGTGTTTATTAACGAACTTATTGGTGTTATTCCACCAGCAATACTGGAGACAAGAGTACATTAAAGAATGAGCGATAAAAAATTACGCATCGTCCCTTTGGGCGGGCTGGGGGAAGTCGGCAAGAACATGATGGCAATTGAATATGGCCCGGATATCCTCATCATCGATGCCGGACTGATGTTCCCCGAAAACGACATGCTGGGGATTGACTATATCATCCCCGATTTCCAATACCTGTTGGATAAACGCCAGCAGGTGTGCGGGATTATTGTAACCCATGGTCATGAAGACCACACAGGCGCCATCCATCACCTGGTGGAGCAGATCAAAGCGTCGATCTTTGCCACGCCATTAACGCGCGGGCTGGTGGACCTTAAACTCTCGCGGGGAGGATTGATCAATCAGGTAAGCGTGAACACGGTGAAGGCCGGGGAAATGGCCCAGATTGGGCCCTTCAAGGTTGAATTCTTCCACGTGTGCCACTCCATCCCCGATGGGGTCGGCCTGGGTATCGACACACCGGAAGGCCTGGTGATCCACTCGGGCGATTTCAAATTCGACCACACACCGGTGGATAGCTGGCCAACCGATTTCGCCAAGCTGGGCGAATTCTCAGGTCGGGGGGTGCTCGCCTTGATGGCCGATTCGACCAACGCGGATAAACGTGGTTGGACTCCCTCCGAGCGCGTCATCGAACCCGCCCTGGACCAGGTATTTCGCACTGCTGCAGGCCGTATCATCGTGGCTACGTTCGCTTCGGTCATTTCACGCATGCAGCAGGTCGCCAATATTGCCATCGAGCACCAGCGCAGGCTGACGTTCGTCGGTACGAGCATGAATGAAAACGTCCGGATTTCACGCAAGCTGGGCTACCTCGACATACCGGATAATTTGTTGGTAAGTGTCGACCAAGCATTGAAAATGAAGCCCAACGAAGTCGTGCTGATGTGCACCGGTTCCCAAGGCGAGCCCTCCTCCATTCTGGGGCGCCTGTCAACTGGTACCAACCGTCAATTCGACCTGCAGCTGGGTGATACGATCGTGCTTTCGTCGCATCCCATCCCGGGTAATGAAGAAAGCGTGCATAAAACCATCAACCGCCTGTTCAGGCGAGGTGCTAACGTCATCTACGATGCCATTGCCCCGGTGCATGTCTCGGGGCATGCCAGCCAGGAGGAGGAGAAGCTGCTGATCAACCTGGTTAAACCCAGGCACTTCATCCCCATCCATGGTGAGCTGCGCCACCTGCACCAACATGCCGACCTGGCACGCGAGCTGGGTATCCCAGCCGAGCGGGTGGCTACGGTTGAGAATGGTCACGTGATTGAATTTTCCGATGGCAAGATGAAGTTGGGTGAGCGTATACCCGGCGGGTATGTCTTCGTTGATGGCGCGGGCGTGGGGGATATAGGCCCAAGCGTGGTGCGTGAACGGGAAGCCCTGGCAAGGGATGGGATTGTGCTGGTGAACCTGGCGATTAACCGCGACACCTGCCAGTTGCGGGAGGAGCCAGAGATCATCACGCGCGGTTTTATCATCATCCGCGACGCAGACGTGTTGATGGCCGGTATGAGCAAGATCATCCGCGAAATCGTACGCCGCGGCAATGGAGATTTAAAAGAAGACTTGCGCAACACTTTGATGAGCTATATTTACAACGAGACCAAGCGCAGGCCGATGATCTTCATCACCACCAGCGGAGAATAAAAAGGCGGGGATAGATTACCCGCTTTTCCACACCTCGTTTGTCCAAAACTCAGGCGATAAAAGTCACCACGATCAGGATGGCTGCCAGCAGGATCAGGGCAATCACGGTGACCCAGGCCATTATGTTGAACACTCGGCCATTGATGAATTTCCCCATCAGGCGCTTGTCATTGATCAGCGCCAGCATGGTGATCAGGATCACCGGTAAAAGCACGCCATTAAACGTCTGGCTGATTAACATGGCCTGGATCAGGGATTTTATCGGCAGGAGGATAATGGCAGCTCCCAAAATGATCAGGGCAGTATAGATGCCGAAGAAGATCGGGGCATCTTTCAAGTCGCGGCTGACGCTGTTCTCCCAGCCAAATGCTTCGCAGACCGTGTAAGCGGTCGATAAAGGCAGGATGGCTGCTGAGAAAAGTGAGGCATTCAGTAATCCCAAGGCGAACAGGGTGGAAGCGTATTTCCCAGCCAGTGGTCCCAGCGCAAGGGCAGCGTCCTTGGCCGTCTCGATATTCAACCCACTTCTAAAAATCGTATCAGCGCAGGCGATAGTGATGAAAGACGCGACAAACACGGCGAAAAGCGAGCCGATGACCACATCCACCCGCTCATAGGCGTAATCCTTCACCTGGAGGCCCTTATCAACGATGGAGGATTGCTGGTAGAACTGCATCCAGGGGGCGATGGTGGTGCCAATGATGGTCACAAATATGGTCACATATCCGACGTCCAGGTGGAAGCTGGGGGTGGCCAGGGCATGTCCGACTTCCGACCAGTCGGGGGCCGCCAGAAAACCTGAAGCCACGTAAGACAGGTAGATTGCACTTGCCACCAGAAAGACCCTCTCGACAATCTTATAGCTGCCCTTGACGATCAAAAACCAGACCGCAATTGCCGCCAGCGGCACAGAGATGTACTTGGAAACCCCAAATATCTCCATGCTGGCGGCCACCCCGGCGAACTCACTGACCGTATTAGCCAGGTTGACGAAAACGAGCAATGCCAGGATCAAGGTAGTGATCCTGACGCCCATGCGTTCACGGATCAGGTCAGCCAGGCCCTTTCCAGTAACCACCCCCAGGCGGGCGCTCATCTCCTGCACGATGATCAAAGCAATGGCCACCAGGGGCATCATCCACAGCAAGGCATAGCCATAATGAGCACCGGATACCGAGTAGGTGGTGATCCCCCCGGCATCGTTATCGACGTTAGCGGTGATAATACCTGGCCCCACAACTGCCAGTAGCAGCGCCAGGCGGATACGGATGGGTTTCAAGCGTTGCCAGATGGTCATGGTAGCTATCCCTCTAATTAATTCACTACGATTGCGACGATCCAATCAGGGGTGAATAGCAACCCGCTGATCACTGGTAAAAGCGCGGTAAGCGTTTCTTCCAGGCGGTTGGGATGATCTTATCCAGGGCATCATCAGCCGTGACGATGCCATGCATGTGTTTGTCTTCATCCACCACCGGCACTGCCAGGAGGTTGTATTTGGAAATAACCTGGGCGCAGTCTTCCTGGCTATCAAGCACATCGACTGTCACCATGCGCTTCTCCATAAAATCCATCACCAATGCCTCGGGCTGTGCCAGCACCAATTGGCGCAGGGAGAATACCCCCACCAGGTGCTCATCCTGGTCGGCAACATAAATGTAATAAATCGTCTCTGCCTCAGGGGCGGTCTTGCGCAGCTGGTCTATGACCTGTGAAGCCGTGAAATAGGAAGGGACGATGAAATACTCCGTGTTCATGATACCCCCGGCGGTATCTTCAGGGTAAGTGAGCAGCTTGCGGACATCTTCTGCTTCCTCGTCCTCCATCAGCTCGAGCAGCTCATGCTTGCGGTCTTGAGGCAGCTCAGCCAGCAAGTCTGCAGCTTCATCGGGCGCCATCTCCTCCAGCACGTCTGCCACGCGGTCATCCGCCATGTGCTCAATCAGGCTGGCCTGAAATTCAGGCTCAACCTCTTCCAGGGCGTCCGCTAAGGTCTCAATATCCAGGTTCTCCAGGATCTTCGTGCTTTCCTGGCGTGACAGGTCGCTTAAAATCTCAGCCAGGTCAGCGGGGTGTAAATCGGCCATCTTGGAGGAAGGGACTTTCAGGCGCATGGGCTGGTCACCTGATAAAAGCTCGATATTATCCCAGGAAATGATCGAGGGAAGCTCGGAGGCATGTGGGCGGGCGGACAGCCGGTTGGCCAGGCTCCCCAGGCCCAGCCTGCGGATCAGGCCTACCCCACTGATATCCACGTTGGCAACATAAATACTACCGTTCACCCTGGTCAGCTCCAGGTCGTTCACCCGCACCACGCGCATGCCGTCGGTATCGATGATCTGTTTATCCAGCACATCCCGCACCAGGTGCAGATCATCCTGCCCTGGTGTGTACTGGGAGATCTCAGAAAATTTCTTCTTCAGAGGAATAGCTAATGAAATAAGAGCGGCTACCTCATTGATGGGGATGAAGATTGAACCTGCGGGTTGCTTCACTTCAATGGCCACAACCTGCGGGTGAGGGACATCCCCATGGCGGATAGCTAGTATATCCTTGAGTTTGCCGATGCGTTTTCCATCTGCGTCGGCAACGGGTCGGCCGATAAATTCGCTGGCGTATAACATGCTTCACCTCCAGATCAATGCAGGATCACACTGAATTACTGGCATGCTCAGGAGGGAAGAGGGTTAAAAAAATTTCCCGGAAGGCCTGGTTTATTCGCAACCACTTCCGGGAGGTTTATCCTATACGGTTAACCTTCCCTTTTATGCCTTCCTGATCCATGCATTCAATATCACGATGCTCGACGCACACCGCTGTGTGCGCCGACTACTCGGAGGGTGGTCGTCGTCCTCATTCATGAGGCTCTGAATGCCACCTTCCAGCGAGTCATTATTACCGTAGACCACCTGATTATGATCCATCCGTCCAGTCATTAATAAATCTTCAAACAAGTATGCATCCTTTAGAACGGTGAAAGTATAGCACCACGATACGAGAGCGGCAAGAGGGTAATAATTCAATTTAAAATGTTTTCTTATAGAATCTGGAACATTCCAGCATAGTCTGCCGTCTATACACAACAAGACAAGTTACATGGAGGTAACAATGCGTACTAAACTTTTCATTCCCATCATCCTGCTTATTGCAGCAGTGGCGTTAAGCGCCTGCAGTGGCAACATCCAATTTGGACAGGCTATGCCTCGCACAATCAACGTCACCGGTAACGCCCAGGTGATCCTGGCACCCGATATCGCTTATATTTCCATCGGTGTACACAGCGAAGCAAAGAGTGCCAAGGAAGCCGTGGCGACCAACAGCTCACAAACCCAGGCTGTCATCGATGCGATCAAAGGCCAGGGTGTCGATGCGAAGGACATCCAGACCACGAACTTCAGTGTCTACCAGCAGGAAAAATATGCTCCCACTGGTGAAGACCTCGGATCTTTCTTCATGTCAGATAACACCGTCTACGTGACGATGCGCGATATCACTAAAATTGGCGCGATCCTGGATGCATCCATTGCCGCGGGTGCCAATACCATCTACGGCATCACCTTCGATGTGCAGGACAAGGAAGCTGCCCTGGGTACCGGTCGTGACAAGGCGATCGCAGATGCCAAAACCCAGGCCGAGGAGCTTGCCAAAGCTTCAGGGGCTACCCTTGGTGATGTCCAGTCGATCAGCTACTATAGCAATCCACCCGTGCCCATTTATTACGATACCAAGGCAGCTGCACCTTCCGGTGTGGGTGGTGGTGGCAACGTACCCATCTCATCCGGGCAACTAACCTTGACCGTATCCGTCTCCGTGACTTACGGACTCAAGTAAGGCCAGGCCAGGTCGCTCAACGGGCTCAACACCCGCTGATAATAAACTCGACTATAATACCTCTCGTGAGAGAGGTATTTATTTTTCATCCACCCCGCCGACCGGGGATGATCTTTCATGGGTTGGCTGTAATTCTCCTGGCTGGAGCTGGTGCGTTTGGGTTATGGAAAGCCTCCCTGGCGGAGAGTGGAACCACTTTCCTGTTTTACCTGTTGGTGTTAATCGTTGTGATCGCGCTCATTCCGGCTCTCATTTACCGGATGTATGCCCTCCAGCGCGCCAGGTATATCCTGGCACGCGATGGCATCAGCCTGTATTGGGGATTGCGTCACGAGGAAATTCCGATCGACAAAGTGGATTGGGTGGGTTCAGCAGGGGCCGATGGCAAAAAGATCACAAAACCTGTGCTGCGTTTTCCCGGGGCAATTCTCGGGATGAAAACCCAGCAGGATGGAAAGCTGCTGGAATTTTTAGCCGCGCGAGATACGAAATTGGTCATGATCAACACCCCTGAGCGGGTCTATGTTATCTCACCATCCAATGAGGTTGAGTTCCTGCAGACTTACCGCAAGCTGGCGGAATTTGGCTCCCTGGCACCCATAGAATCCCAATCAGATTATCCAACCTTCCTGCTCTCGCGTTCCTGGGCTGATAGACCGGCGCGCATCTTGTTAATTAGCAGCGCTTTAGTGGCCCTGGGGTTGATTGCATGGGTCAGCCTGAGCATACCGGATCATCCTTTTATCGCTTTACGACTGAATGTGGATGGGTCTCCAGTTGAGCTGGTGCCAGGGATACGCCTTTTACTCATCCCCGTTTTGAACACCTTTTTCTTCTTCATCGACCTGCTGCTGGGATTGTTCTTTTACCGCAGGCTCGAAACGCGCTCTTTGAGCTATCTGATGTGGGCCAGCAGCCTGCTCACCAGCCTGTTATTCACCGCTGCTGTGTACTTCATGCTTCGCGCGGTGCGTATGTGATCAATTAATCGTTGATCATCAAAGTTATGCAGATATTCTTTGGTTTCTCCCTGGCAATTATCGTCGCAGTGCTCGCCTGGCGGGTGGGTGCTCTTTCGCCCAGTGGAGCGATCGCGGCAGTGCTGACGGGAGGGCTGATCTTTGGTCTCGGGGGACTGCCTTGGGCAACCCTGCTATTGACCTTCTTTATATCATCCAGCGCATTATCAAAAGCCTTCAAAGGGCGTAAAGCCAGCCTGGTAGAAAAGTTTTCGAAAGGCAGCCAACGGGATTGGGGGCAGGTGATGGCTAACGGCGGCTTGGGAGCCTTGTGTGCGGT
>Ga0316620_10000580_pt1 | contig 14780 bp, 13 predicted proteins | sample OWC_Aug_M1_C1_D5_FD_207651 | JGI IMG/M metagenome (GOLD analysis project Ga0316620, IMG submission 207651) | Wetland soil microbial communities from Old Woman Creek delta, Ohio, United States - OWC_Aug_M1_C1_D5_B | ecosystem: Environmental > Terrestrial > Soil > Wetlands | place: USA: Ohio... | reverse complement strand
AGACCTTCTGTTCGTGCACACGAAGCTTTTTCGCGATTGAGCCAGGAAAATCCGGTTTGACCTTCAGCTCCTCCAATATCCTCCATGCCAATGTGGATGATATAGCATCAAGATCGGCAGGATCATCGACCAGATGGATTGGCCGGACCGTTGAGGCCCCCTCCGGCCCCTGCAGAATAACCTGGGCGTCCATGGATGAGCATCACGGTTTAATTATAAAAAGTTTTTTAGCTTTATGATGACTGTTATAGAAATCATTATAATAGTCTCCCGCCATCCATCCTCAGATGCCTGTCGGAAAACGCAGGATGATGCCGGAAATGAACCTGATATCAAGAAGGATAATCACCACGGAACGTACTTCAGAACTCGCCGGCGATCCGCGCTCGCGGAGCAGGGCATGAGGCGGTAACCATGAAAGCAGTACTACTTGCGGCGGGGAAGGGCGCCAGGATGTGGCCATTCACCGCCTACAAACCGAAAGGGATGATTCCGGTCGCCAACAAGCCAATCCTCGGACACGTCATTGCCGCGCTCGTCGAGAACAATGTGCGGGATATCGTGATGGTCGTAGGGTACCAGCCCGAGAGGATCATGAGCTATTTCGAGGACGGCAGGAAGTTCGGCGCCAAAGTGGAATACGTGTCGCAGGGGAAGCAGCTGGGCACGGCGCACGCCCTCTGGGAGGCCAGATCGAAGCTCGAAGACAGATTCATTGTTTTGAACGGCTCGAACATCGTCGACGCCCGGGCCGTCTCGGATCTTGTTCGGCAAGAGGAGACTCCCGCCGTGCTCATCACCGAGAGCGAGACGCCTACGAAGTATGGAGAAGTGACGGAGAAGGAAGGATACCTCGAGCGCATCGTGGAGAAACCATCGGAGTCAATCAGCCATCTGATCAACACGGGGATGTACCTGCTGGACAAGTCGTTCTTCGAAGAGGGGGAATCCCTAATCAAGCAGGGGATGTATGACATCCCGGGCATCATCCAGCACCTCGCCGCGAAGAAACGCGTGAAGGTGGTGAGGACCGCGGGAAAATGGGCTGACGCCCTCTACCCATGGGATCTGACCCGGCTGAATGCCAGCGCCCTCATCGACATCGGCGAGGGCAGGGCTGGCAGGATCGAGAAGGACGTGCATTTCCAAGGCAGAGTCCTGGTTGGCGACGGCACGACGATACGTTCGGGGACGTGCATCACCGGCCCGGCGATAATCGCCGAAGGGTGCGAGATCGGCCCTCAAGTCGTCATCAATCCGTCGACCAGCATCGGCAAGAACGTCCGGATAGGCCCGTTCACAGAGGTGAATGACAGCATACTCATGGACGATGTGAGCATCGGTTCAGGCTCGATAGTGGCACACAGCGTGATCGGCAAGGGCTCCAACCTGGGGACCCGCTTCACCTCGCTATCGGGGCCGGCGAGCGTCGAGGTCGAAGGAGAATGGCATAGGGTGGAAAACGTCGGGTCGCTGATAGGGGACGACGTGGTCGTGGCGGGCGGCGTTGTGGTCGAGCCCGGGGCGATTGTTGGTGCGAAATGCAGCGTGGGGGCCATGGTCCGCCTTCGGGGGAACGTGCCCAACGGGAGCATCGTGGTCTGAGATGTGCGGCATAGCAGGATACACGGGCCCGAAGGATGCTGTCGGCATCGTCATAGAAGCGCTCAAGCGGCTCGAGTACCGCGGATACGACTCTGCAGGCTTGGCCGTCGTCGGCAGCGGCCTGACTGTTTTCAAGGATAAAGGGCAGATCGCGCAGTTGGAGGAGTCTCTGCCAGAAATCCACGGCGACACAGTGATTGGCCACACGCGCTGGGCGACGCATGGCAGACCTTCGAAAGAGAACGCCCACCCGTTCCTGGACTGCAAGGGCCAGATTGCCTTGGCTCACAACGGGATAATCGAGAACTTCCATTCTCTCAGGGAGCAGTTGCGCCAAGAAGGTCACACGTTCAGGTCGGAGACCGACAGCGAGGTAGCCGTCCATCTGGTTGAGAAGCACTATGAGGGCAACCTTGAGGATGCCGTGAGGGAGGCGATGAAGCACATACAAGGCGCTTACTCTTTCGTCATCGTCCACTCGAGCGAGCCCCGAAAAATCGTGGCCGCGAGGAATTTCAGCCCCATGGTCATAGGGCTCGGCTCCGGGGAGAACCTGCTTGCATCCGACATCCCCGCCATCCTGAAGCACACTGACAAGGTCATCTACCTCCGCGACAGGGAGATTGCGGTGGTCACACCCGAGACTGTCCGGATCACCGACTTCGAGGGGAACGAGGTGAAGCACGCGCCGCAGACCATCATGTGGTCGATGGAGGACGCGGAGAGGGGCGGCTTCGAGCACTTCATGATCAAGGAGATCTTCGAACAACCGGAGGCCATTCACCAGACACTCCTCGGGCGAATCGGGGAATCAGACGTCGACAAGTTCATTTCTCGAACATTGAGCTCAATAAAGATTGTGGCCTGCGGCACCTCTTATCATGCGGCGTTGGCGGGAAAGTACATACTCGAGGAGCTCGGCAGGGTTCCTGTCACCGCTGAACTCGCGTCGGAGTATCGGTATTCCCGTGGCGGGACGGACAGGCCGTTCGTCATACTGATCAGCCAGAGCGGGGAGACCGCGGACACCCTCGCGGCCGCGAGGGAAGCGAAGAAGAGAGGGTGCCTGACCCTCGCCGTCACCAACTACTTCGGCAGCTCGCTGACACGTGAAGCGGATTTCACGTTCTACACCCATGCAGGCCTGGAGATCGGGGTCGCCGCAACAAAGACATTCTTGACCCAGCTCGTCGCGATGTACCTCCTAGGGACGAAGATCGGCGTGCAGAGGAACGCGCTCACTCCGACGCAGGCTGAAGGTCTGCTGAACGAACTCCGGGCGCTCCCCAGGGTCGTCCAGGCTGTGCTTGACCAGGCCGAGGCCGTGAGGGGGATCGCCGCGAAATACGCTGCGGCAGACAACATGTTCTACATTGGGCGGTACGTCAACTATCCTATCGCACTCGAGGGCGCGCTGAAGCTCAAGGAGATCTCCTATGTGCACGCCGAGGGCTATCCTGGAGGGGAGCTGAAGCACGGTCCCTTGGCGGTGATCTCGGAGAAGACTCCCATAGTCGCGATAGCGGTCAAGGACCATACATACGAGAAGATGCTTAGCAACATCGGAGAGGTGAACGCCCGGGGAAGTCCGGTGATAGGCATCGGGATGGCCGGCGACATGGATCTCGGGAAATACGTGGATGATGCCATCCTCGTCCCGACGGTCCGTCCTCTCCTGACGCCCGTCCCGGTCGTCGTGGTCCTCCAGCTATTCGCCTATCACGTGGCGAAGATCCGCGGTTGCGCTATAGACAAGCCGAGAAACCTGGCGAAGACGGTGACGGTCGAGTAGCGTCCCGCTGTCATCGACCCGCGGGTCGAGGAGGCGTTTGTTTTGAGGCACTCTTATCCGGACCAGATGTGACGAGGATTCCCCCGACGAGTATCATTGCCCCTCCGAAAACGTATACGATGAGGAACGTTTCTCCAATGACGATGATTGACAGGAGAACGGCGAAGAGCACCTCGAACAGAAGCAAGACGGAGGACACCGTCGCGGTCACGCTCCTAAGCGCCTTCGACCACATAATCAAGGGCGGAAGCGTCGTCACGAGCCCGAGGTAGAGGATGCCATACCAGCTGGCGGCCGCAAGCGGCTGCGCGACGTTGACGAAGGGGAGGGGGATGAGGAGGAACGGGACTGTCGCCGCTATCACGGCGACGCTCAGGTCGAGGTAGTCGAAGCTGGAATCTACCGCCTTCTTCGTGAGGAGGACGTAGAGCGCCCATGTGAAGCCGGCAGAGAAAACCATTACATCGCCGATGATCTCTCCATGTTGCAGGAAAGAGAGGTCGAGGCCGGTCTCCAGAATCGCTACTCCGAAGACTCCGAGCAGCACGCCGGCGATTTTCCTCGAACCGAGGCGCTCGCGGAAGAATAGGTACGAAAGCACCGCCACAAACACGACATTGAAGTTCACTAGCAGCGAGGTCTTGGAAGCCGTTGTGAAGGCGAGGCCAGCATGCTGAAGTATGAAGGACACGGCGTTGAGGAGGCCGAGTGCCCAAACGACCGGCTGACGGAAGATGCTGAGCTTCAACCGATTCATGGTACGCAGAACTATGAGGCCAAGGATCGCCGCAATCGAGAGTCGCGCAAACGACATGACGAAGGAGAATGAGAACGCGTCCTGAGCCCCGCCGAGAGTCACTTTTATGGCGGGGAAGGACGAGCCCCAGATGAGGGCCGACATGACGATCAGAACGACGCTCGATGTCCTGCGGTCCATGAGCCGACCGGGCCAGAACAGGCCCCCTCATTACCCTTTCGACGAACGGGTTGGATGCTGCAGCGGATTTCCTGAATCCTTTTCTGTCGGGGAATTGTTGAGATAGATTGATAAAGCTTGAATCGGCTCAGGTTATAGGTTGCCTGCTCCATCCCGGGAATTAAAAGCGAAAATCTGTCTTTTAGGAGAGCGCCAGGTCGGAAAGTCCGCCTTGGTCCGGCGCTATCTGCTCGATGAATTCAGTGACGAATACCTCGCAACCCTGGGGATGAAGGTGTATAAGAAGATGGTCTACGTCTTTCCCCCGAGGTCGAAGGATGCGGTTGCTGTGAACATGGTCCTGTGGGACATCATGGGCGATGGCGAGTACGGCGATTCGATGAGGGGAATCTACCTGCACGGGGCTGCGGGGATCATGGCGGTGGCTGACTTGACGAGACCGGACACAATCCCCCCGCTGAACCGCTGGGTCAATCCCGCCCTGCAGCTGCTCGGCGATGTGCCGGTTCAAATCGTCCTGAACAAGTGGGATGCGGGTGAGGCGTCATACGCGCGCGAGATGGGGCGGGAAGTGGCGAAGAAGCACGTGGCCCCGTGCTATCTGACCAGCGCAATGAAAGGCGACAACGTGGAAAGGGCGTTCTTCGATCTAGCGCAGAGGATCCTCGCCCAAGCCCAAGCCGCCGTGAGACCGCTGTCGGAGGACAAGATGCTCGAGGTGCTCGTGGGCACGATTGGCGAGACCAGGACCTTGGACGACCTCTCGGCTGAATTCGGGTTGCCCGCCGCCCACGCGGAGCCGCGCATCCGCAACCTCGTCAGGAGCGGACACCTTGCGCTCACTGATGTGGATATCGGCTCCGATGGCTGTCCCATCATGAAATATGTCGCAACGGGCAAGCTCGCGAAGAAGAGCGACTGAGGGTAGGTCGGGGGCTCTATCTGTATTGACGGCAGGTGTGGCAGTACCACCGGCCTTTCTGGGGATAGTACGTCATGGACCGACCGCATACCGGGCACACATTCGCCATCGGCATGATCGGAGGTGCACTCTGTTGGACGTATATCTGGGTCGGTTGCGGAGGCGAGATCACGAGGCCCACGATCAAGAGCACGAGACCGACGATGAACAGAATCGGCGAGAGGAGACAAAGTGCCAGTCCTATCCACGGGTTGATGATCGCCAGCATCCATCCGAAGAATGACAGAAGCAACATGACAGCTCCGGCCGCAACGATTCCTCCGCGCATGAGAGTGGCAACTCCCTCCTAGGTAATAATTCTGCGTGCCGAATTCATCAAAGGATCATCGCGGCCAGCAGGATCGCAAGGTAGGGCGATGTGTATTTGAAGAGAATGAAGGGGGCCCGCCCGCGAGGTTTGATCACCATCCACACCGTTAATACCAGCAGTACCGCACCAGTGCTGATGGCGATGCCCAGGTAGGGCCATCCGAACAGCCCGGTGACAGCCAGCGCACAGGAAAAGAACACCATGAGTGTGGAAGTCGACGCGACGCATAACACCGCCTTCCTGATGTCGATCACCGCGGTGAGCATCGGAATGCCTGCTCTGGAGTAGTCGTCCCGCCATTTCAACGCGAGGCTCCATATGTGCGACGGAATCCAGAGGACGACAAGGGCCGCCATCAGGAGAGGGGTCAACGACAGATCCGCATTAACGGTCCAACCGATGACCACGGGGGCTCCACCAGAGAACCCGCCAAGGATGACATTGAGCGGAGATTTTCTCTTTAGCCATACGCTGTACACGAGTATGTTGTCCACGAGGCCGAAGAAGCCGAACAACGCCGCAACGAACTTCTCCGCCAGGACCAGGATCACCAGCGAGAACGCGGCAAGCGTGGCACCGGACTCCAAGGCTCTTGATGGCGGGGCAATCTCCCCTGAGGGGATTGGCCGTCCCATCGTCCGGTGCATGATGCTATCTACGTCCCTGTCCAGGTAGCATGTAATCGCGTTCGCACCCGCGGTCCCCATCGCCGTTGCCACGATGGCGATGATGCCGTCGAGCGCCGCGCCCGAATGGATTCTCGTCGACGCGAGGAATCCTATGCCGGCTGTGTATGTCAGCATCACCCATAGACGCGGCTTCGTGACCCGCCAATATGCCAGGGCGGTTTTCCGCCCGTGCCCCCGTTTCGATGCCATTCGACGAGTAGCTCCGACCTCGATTCTTGACGGTGACTGCCAACGCGACCGCCCTCATAAACCGTGGCGATGGGCAATATTCGTCGCAACGTTTATCAGCGCTTCCCCCGTTGGAGCGAGACGTGTTCGAGCGTCCGCGCGGCACGCGGGATTTCAATCCCACCCAAGCCGCCTCCCATCGCTTCGTGGAGCGGGCTTTCAGGCAGACCGCTGAGACCTTCGGGTTCAGGGAGGTGCTCACCCCGACCTTCGAGAACGTCGAACTGTTCAAAGCTAGGTCGGGACCGGGGATCCTAGAGGAGATGTTCACGTTCAAGGACAAGGGCGGGCGGGAGATGGCCCTCCGGCCTGAGTTCACCGCCTCGATCATCCGCTTCTACAACAATGAACTCAGGAGCGAGCCGAAGCCGCTCAAGGTCTTCACCCTTGGCAACTGCTTCCGTTACGAGGAACCCCAGATGGGGCGGTACAGGGAGTTCTGGCAGTGGAACTGCGAGATCATCGGGGCGCCGAGCCTGGAATCAGATTCGGATGTCATTGCGCTAGCCGATGCCGGACTCAAGCGGGTGGGTCTGAAGCGGACCGAGCTGAGGATAGGGCACATAGGGATGCTGAGGAAGTTCCTGGCGTTCCCACAGCAAGATCAGGCAATCCTTCTGCACCTGCTTGACAAGAAGAGGTTCACGGACCTCAAGACCGAACTCGCGCGGCTCGAGTCAGAGCAGTTCTTCGACGTGGTCTCCTCGGTGGCACAGCTGAAGGGCGGGCCTGAGGTGCTCGACCGGGCGCAGGAGCTTCTCGGCGATGCCGCGAAGGAGTCTGTCGAGTATCTCAGGATGCTCGGCGGACAGCTTGCCCTCTATGGGATCAAGGACTTCGCCTACGACCTGGGCGTCGTGCGTGGATTGGACTACTACTCTGGGATGGTTTTCGAGATAGATTCGCCCAACCTCGGCGCAGAGAAGCAGGTCGGCGGTGGAGGCGCATACACCCTCACGAACGTGCTGGGCGGTGAGGCTACATCCTCAACCGGCTTCGCGATTGGCATGGACAGGGTCGTGCTGTCCGCGGATCAAGAGGGAGTGAAGATGACCGCTAAGCCGCTGGATGCATACGTGATTCCCATCGGGCAGGCGATGCGTCCGAAGGCCTTCGAGATCGTGATGCTGCTTAGGACGGCGGGTCTTTGCGTCGATGTTGACCTCATGGGGCGTGGCCCTTCGAAGAACCTCGACTATGCGAACTCGGTGAAAGCCCGGAACTCAGTGCTGATCGGTGAAAAAGAGGCGGCAAAGGGCGCGGTGGCCCTCCGTAACATGGAGAGCGGCAAGCAGATTGAGGTCGCCGTCCAGGATCTTGTCGCCGCGCTGAAGGGCGGGAATGGATCCGAAGCCCGGAAGCCTGGCAAGAGACCGACGCGCCGCGCGACAAAGCCTTAAGTATTCCCGCCTGAATCAAACGGGAAAGTGGCTGAGCCGATGACTTCAGGGAATCATTCAGCAGACGATGTCAGGGATGTCATTGGCCACGCCGACGCCGTCCATGTATCCACGATGTCGGGTTCTTCAATCCGTGCGAGGATGATGCACTTCGGCTTGGGTGACGGCTTCTGCATATATCTCGCGAGCATGAGGAACGATCCCAAGACCATGCAGCTCGCCAATAATCGCAATGTCACGCTGCTTTTCCGCAGGCAAGCTCAGAACGAGAGAGAATCCGCAGAAGTAGAGATAGTCGGCAAAGCTGAACCTGTGAACGGCGAGGAAGAGCGGCAAAAGGGTTTCTCGCTGGTGGCCCCCGGATCCTCGATAGTGAACGGGTTGATCGAGGCCGGCAACACCGGCCTGCTCGCATGCTACAAAGTTCAGCCAATCCAGGTCAGATTCCGAGTCTTCGGCGAGATTGCGCAGGGCATGCCACCAACGGTCATTGAGTTCACGGAGAACGAGTCGGCTAAATCTGAATGGAGGATGCTGGCCCACAGGGCAAAGCTATGGGCTGCCGAGGTGCGCGCACCTTTCCTCACCGCCTCCATAATCCCCGTAATCCTCGGAGCGATGATCGCCTTCACGGTCAACGGCCTCTTCGATGCGGGGCTGTTCCTTCTCGCCCTCCTCGGCGGCGTGTTCCTCCACATGGGCACCAATGTCTTCAACGATTACTACGACCACCGGAGCATGGACGACGAGCTGAACAAGGAGTTCGTGAGACCATTCAGCGGCGGGAGCAGGATGATCCAGCTGGGGCTGATGTCGCCGCTCGAGGTGCTCACGGAGGCTTTGGTTCTGTTTTCTCTGGCGACGGGGATAGGTGTTGTGCTCGCCTGGCTGCGCGGCTGGCCGATCCTCGTCTTCGGCGTCATCGGGCTGGTCTCCGGATACTCCTACACCGCCCCTCCGTTGAACCTGGCGGCAAGGGGGATCGGGGAGCTCGTCGTGGGAGTCAACTTCGGGGTGTTGATGACTCTCGGCTCGTACTATGTCCAGACGATGACATTGAGCTGGACCGCGCTGGTCGCCTCGCTGCCGCCCGCCCTGCTGATCGCGGCGGTCCTCTACGTAAATGAATTCCCGGACTACAAAGCAGATATGGCTGTGGGGAAGAGGCATCTGGTCGTCCGCCTCGGACGGGAGAAGGCGAGGCGGGGAGTCCCGGCGCTGTTCGCGATGACTTACGCGATCATCATTGCCGGTACGATGGCCGGGCTGCTGCCTCTGTACGCGCTGGTCGCCCTGCTGGCCCTCCCGTTCGCCATCAAGGCGTCGTTGTATTGCCTCAGATTCCACTCGAGGCCATTCGAAATGGTTCCGGCCAACGCCTCCACGATAATGGCGCACATGTTCACCGGGATTCTGCTCACCATGGGCTTCGGCTTCATCAGCCTTGAAAGCGCCGGAATCGGATATGTGGTGTTGGCTTCGGGTATCATCGCGGCGATCATCGCATTCCTTTACTTGAGTAACGAGAAGAAAGAGGCAGCGATGTCGGGCGTCAAGAAATCAATGTCGTAGCCTGAGCCGTGGCCCCGATGACGATTCAATGCCCAGAGGTTAAATATCAGCCCGCCTTATTAGGTAGACCTAAACGTCGGTCAAGAGGAATAGAGATGGCTAGAAACGGAAGTATCAATAGAAAACGGGCAGAGAGGCGGGGATATCAGGCAGGCGCCGACGATCCGGGATCATCAGGCCATGTCCGGGCGATGGCGGTTCTAACCAGCCCGTCGGGGTGGTTAAGATGATGGGGATCCCCAGTGACATCGCCCACCTGAAGATGCCCTCTCCGCACTACTCTGAATCCGTCTCGGAAAAACTGCTAGAGTACTTCAGGACCGAGATGCAGGATGTGTGTCCTTGCTGGATGTTGGTAGAGAACATCGGCTATCCTGAGCGGCCCGATTCCCCCCAACCTGAGCGTCTCGATGGCGGCAGCGGAAGGACACCGTATAAGACCCTGCGTCCGCATTCTCCACGCAGTTGAAGACTCCGTCGGTGCGCCCAGGGTGAGGTCTCATCCGTTCATGGCTGGAATCCTGCAGATGCGCGGTTTCGATGGAGGACCTCTAGAAAGGTCCCGGCTACATGGCGATGGTGGCAAGCATTGCGAGGTTGCCCACGGACCTTGGCGCGAGGCCTCCGAGCCAGTAGAGCACGTTGGGTCTCATGTTGTCGGGCTGCCCTGGGACGAATATCAGGCCTATTACCCTCGGTGCGCTCAGGCGCAGCTGGTTCTGGATCGTGCGGTCTGCCTGACGCGCTCTGGTGATGTACTCCTGGACTATTTCGACCGCATCCTGGGCGGTACTCAGAGGCGGTATCACTTTGAGTGCTCCGGGGCTGTAGGGGTGCGATCGATTGATCACGTCCCGAACCGGACCTCCGCCGCTGATCGAGGTCTCTTTTCCTGAAATCTTGTTGAAGAACCCTGACTTCCCGCGCGCACCGAAGACATCGGTCAACACCGGCCGCGGCTCATTACCGCTGAATGCGTTCAGGTCGGCGGGGAAGGTCGCCGATATCAGGAGCGCCTCGGTCACTTCGACCCCCTGCGTCTTCCAAAGCGCACCTGTCTGGAAAGTGTATGGGATGTCCACCGCCCAGAATGGGAACAGTACTGTGCCTTGGAGGGGCAACATGCTTATCGCACCCGCCCCCGCCTTCGCCTTCTGGATGTCTGCTACCACTTTTAGGATCTCCTCGTGGTGGTTCGTATCTCGGAACCGCCCCTGCCATTGGGGATAGGGCATTTCCTGGAGGGTCGTCAGCACCGCCATCAGGTTGCGGATCGGACTCATCGCCGCCCCGTAATCCCCACCGGGCGCGTACCGGAGCGCCTCGGCGATGTAAATCGAACTTCTCGCCACGGAGAGTTCTTTGTCTATCCCTTGAACCATCAGGGACATGTCGATGCTCTGCAACGCGGTGGCCCTCGCGTTCTGGAGCATGGTCTTGGCCTCCTCCAGCTGTCCCGCCGCCTCCTCCACGTTCAAGCTCGTGAGGTTGTCGAGTCCGTTCGCAAGCTTCGCCAGACCGCGGAAGCGCTCATCCAAGCCGGAGAGCTTCTGTGCGCTTTTCGCAGCCTGGGCGGCAGCATCGAAGTTCTCCTTCATGAAGTGATAGCGCTCGGGCTTCGTGTCGGCCATCAGCGCTGCGTTGTTAAGGAGGTAGCCATAGGCGACCGACAGCGCTCCCAACTCGGCTATCATGCCCTTGCTTTCCGAATCCACGGCTAGGGCGGCCACCTGCTGGACCTTCGCCTGGAAGAGGAAGACGTCCTTGGGATCGTTCGTGAGGGGCGTCCCGCGCTCCACCATGTACGGGAGCACCGTCATGGGATGCGTGAGGACATTGAAGCAGTTGAACTTGTATTCCCCGTATTCCGTCGATAGCCTCGGCCGTATGTTGTTGGCGAAGATCGTGTGGCGCGCAATCGGGTCGACCATGCCGGTGGTCATCGCCTCCATTCCCACCGGGATCGCCTGCCTGACCCATGCGTTCACCTGAAGAAGCACTTGATCGAAGAAGGCGCGCGCGTCGACCAGCTTCTGGGTCGAGCCGCAGAACTGACAGCGCACGATCTCATCGGTGGGAGCCGCGGAGAGCGGTGCGGAGCAGGACTTGCAGCGGAGGGCCAGCATGGACGTCGGGTTCATCGGTTCCAGTCCGACCTGTCCGTTCGCCATTTCATCACCGTCTTCTCAATGCATCCCGCGGATGTTCCTGATCTGAGCGCGGATCTCGGCCAGCTCCTTCTGGATCTTGACTTCGAGTTCCGCGGTCCTCTTTATCGCGAGGTCGTCCGCGAGCTTGAAGACCGCGCTGTAGCAGCCCCTGCATGCGAATATCGTGTTGTTGACAGGGTCGAACGTCGGGAGCGCGCTGCCCTCGCCGGTTCTTTTGACGACATCCGTAAGCTCGACTGCCATGACGACGAAGTGTATCCCTTCGCCCGACACCTCGCGCCCGCAGAACCAGCATTTCGCGGCGCGACCGTAGGCTCTGACCCTCACAGATGCCGCGTCGGCGAGGTCCTGGCGTCCGGCCTGCGCCCACCACAGTCTCGCGCTCTGGTAATGCTCCGCGGCCGCCTTCGGATCTTCGAGTATGAGAGATTCGCCGAGCGATTCCTCTGCCATGGCCATGAGCTGGGGTGCCTTCATCTCACCCATTATGACCGTCTTGCTGAACAACTCGGGGATAACGAGGGTCTGCCCGGTCATCTTGGCGCGGAACTGCATCGCCGTCGTCTGAAGCGCCTGGGCTTTTTCTTTGTACTGCTGCGGATTCATCGGGGACAGCGAGAGGACCTCCAGCTCCATCGCGAGCAGATCCAGCTCGGCCGCCAGCTGGGGGGCGGGGACTTCCCTCAGTCCTATCTTCATCACGAAACCATCGATGTTTGCAAGGGTTTGAGATGCCACGCGATATGCCATCGGGTTCCCCATCTGCTGCCCTATCGCGACGACCGCAGCGTAGCTAGAGGCGATGTTCGCCCCCATCATGTCTCCCTGCTTGGCGAATTTTCTGGCGGCGTCGCTGTACTTTTCGTTGGCCTCGGCGAAGTTGCCTCTCTGCACGAGGTCGTGACCTAGGGCGATAAGATCCCCGGCTGTCTTGATAAGGGGCAAATTGCTAAATCCTCTCAGTCTCGGCAGACGAAGCGCCTAGTTAATGGTTTGCGGCTCATTCTCGCGCTCGTCAACGATTCGTACAACACTCCTGTCGGAAAGCGCCCCGGTCGGGATTCGAACCCGAGCACTCGGCTCGACAGACCGAGATCATAGACCGCTAGACTACCGGGGCTCGGGGTTCCCTATGAGGAAATGCTATTTTAGCTTTAGCCCATGAGAATCTGGACGTGAGTCCGGCCGCATCTCGACATGAAAAATCTATAGGATAGCCTAAATTGATAAGATTGATAAGTACCCAAGCCTAGGGATGCTCATGAAGCTGAATGTCAGATTCTATCCGCTGATGCTTGCCCCGTTGATCTTGATGCTTGGATTCATCTGGGTCATGGGCGGGACGATGAACATGTACGATGTGAACTTCGCTCAAGGTCCCGTCTCAGGGAATGAGAGATACGGCTACCTGATAGGCGATGTCTGGTCGCAGGGAGGATGGTACAACGTTTCTTATTCAACGCTTTACCTCCCTAGCAAGATAGGCCCCAATCCCGTTCCAGGCATGAGTTGGTTGCTTGAGAACGTCATGGCACCCAATGCGGGCGCCGTGATGACCACGATGGCCATATTCGAACTTCTCATCGGCATTTCGATACTCACCGGTGCATTCACTAAGATCAGTCTCCTCGGCGCGCCATTGATGAACTTCGGCATCCTGCTGGCGGCCGGCCAAACGAATCCAGGGATCCTGAGAGTCAACCTGCTTATGCTCGCCTCGGCGCTCACCCTGCTGCTCTATCGACGGCAGAATGCGTGGGGTTTGGATCCATGGCTGGCGAAGAAGCTGAGGAATGTGCCATTGCTGAGGAGAATCGTCTCGACTCCGACGAAGGAGTCTCCGACACCAGCAGCGGCGTGAACGGTCGAAGAGATCAGATGGATGAAATGGTCCGGCGCCAGCGCTGGTTCTAAGAATCTCGGCTGACCAACCGCTGGCGCGCTTCCGGAACCTACTTCTTTGTCCAGGCCTTGTTCCAGTTCCAGTTCTTCGGCCAGTAGACCGGGGTGTCTTCCTTCCCCCACTCGTAGGTCCTGAAGGAGCAGGACACGTTCAGCTTCTTCATGGTCGTGTGCGCCTTGTTGACCTTGCTCCAGTATTCCTTGCTGTCGTCTGCGGTCCACTTGGCGCCCCAAGGCCACGCGAAGTCGTAGGTGCCCCACACGGGCCACCATCCCTGCTTCTTCAACTCGGTCGCGATCTCGCCAGGCTTCTGGCTGTTCGGATTCAGCACTATCTGCAGATATGTCACGTATTTCGGCATCTTGCTCTTTCCTCCCTCTGATCAGACAGGGGTTTTGCACAGACCGCGGTCTTCCGCACTTAAGCATGATGCCTCCATTATCGTCCCCGATTCCGTATGCGACGCCGCCCTTCCACAGCGGTTAATTACGCCCTCGTTCATGCGCAGCCAAGATGGAATCGAGGCGGGAGCAGGGCAGGTGGTTGAAGGCAGCCTGCATCCTCGTGGTCATGACAGTGGCGGTGGGGGGAACCGGGACCTACGTCTTCAGCAACCTGCCGCCGCCAAGCTATGAACTGATTCCCGGCTCCGCAGATGTCCTCCCTTCTTTCGGCGCTTTGGCAAATGCCTTCATAGTCGACATCCCGCCGGAGACAAGTCAAGGGATGATGCTCGCGCTCTCATCCCTCCAGGGCCTTGTCAACCGCGAGGGCGCGCAGATCTTCCTCAACTCGAGCGGGACCGGCAATACCTCGTTCCTGCTCCCCTTCATCGAGGGAAGGTATTCCGTCAGCTTCAGCAGGATCTCGACCGCCGACCTCCTGCGGAATTTCTCCTCGTTCGCATCGGGCCTTGTCGTCTATGACCCATCCCGCTCCGAGACGATCACGGTGGCGACGGTGATGGCGGGCCTTGAGGACTGCATCATGGTCGAACCCTTATTGCTTGACGAGATCTCAGGATTGACCGGACTCTCGGTGGCTTTCGACCTTCGTCAGCCGCCGTGGTCAGGCCTCAGCAGCCTGCAGCTGCAGCGTAGATCGTTCGACGAGCTCTATCAGAGGACAGATAGGAATGTACTCGGGATTATCGCCCCGGACAAGACAGGGCTGCGGGACTACCTGATAGCC
>Ga0316620_10000577_pt1 | contig 14836 bp, 8 predicted proteins | sample OWC_Aug_M1_C1_D5_FD_207651 | JGI IMG/M metagenome (GOLD analysis project Ga0316620, IMG submission 207651) | Wetland soil microbial communities from Old Woman Creek delta, Ohio, United States - OWC_Aug_M1_C1_D5_B | ecosystem: Environmental > Terrestrial > Soil > Wetlands | place: USA: Ohio... | reverse complement strand
TAGGTAAATTGATCGCAGGTGGGCAGGGATTTCTTTCTCATTGGGTTGAGAGCTCCCGCTAGAATCAGGCGGGGTGTGCCCCGAAGGCAGGATGACCGGCACGTAGAGGGCAGTGGGGGTCGGTGTGGCGGGGGTGAGAGAGTGGGCAAATTCGGAATTTAAATCCCTGATGATGTTAATGCCACTATAGATGACGAAGACCAGGCCAAAGACTGCCAGGAGCTCGATGAGCAATAAAAAGCGGTCCAGGACGCGCTTCAATTTTTGGCGTGATAGGAGCCTATGGTAAGCAGGATCCTCCAGCTTGACGATCGAGTCGAGGCGTTCAAGTGGCTCACTTTCGACGTCAGCTGAAAGATTAACCACTCTCCCCGTCCGGCGAAAACGCTCTAGGTGCCCCAGGCGGGCTTTTCGCCGCTTTTCCACCATCAGCTGGCGCAGCTCATCGAGAGATAAATCTTCGGGGGATTTTTCTGTGGGCACGAGGCGATTATACCTTTTATTCCTTGGGGCTTTCCTCGATGCCTGCCTCGGCAGGAGCAGGGCTAATGATTACCTTCTGGCGATCTTTGCGGAAAAACAGGATGAATCCAACCAAGCGCACTCCTGCGCTGATCAGCAGGGCGGCACTTAACCCGATATGCTCGGATAGATAAGTGCCAACCAGCGGTGCCACAATCGAGGCCAGGTACTGGGCGCTCTGCGCCATGGACACGAAGGTTGGACTGTAACGCGGCGGGATGGTGCGCATCAACTCATCGAAGAAGACCAGGTCGATGCCGGCCTGGAAGATCCCGGCGAGTGTGGCATAAACAAAGATCAGGGTTTGGTCCTTCGTCAGTGCCACCAGGCCGGGATACAGGGAAACTGCCAGGGTGGTAGCCAGCAGCACGAACCGCGAGCCTCTTCGCCGCGATTGGCGTGACCAAAAAAAGTATCCCACCACCAATACTGCAGTTTGGGCGGTATAAAGCAGGCCAATCCAGGCATCAGAAGCTTTTAATTGGCGTACGAAGTAGAGGGGGAACAGAGGCGTTCCCAACGTGATCCCGAAAAGATAAACAAAACGCTTGAGGGTAAAGGACACGAAGGCGGGTTCCTGTCTGACCAGGTGGTAATAGTCCCTCAAGCTGGAAAGGATGGATCCCTTAGTAGTGATGTGGATTGGTTCAGCATCCGGGATCTTGATCCGGCTGGAAAAATAATAGCTGATCAAACCACCCAGGGATAAGCCCAGGAATACCAGCTGATAATTGAGGTGGAAACCGATGCTGTCCAAGACCTGCCCGGCAATGGCCACCGTGACAGCTGTGGTGAGGCCTAGAATCGACCAGCGGCGGCTCATCAGCTCATAACGACCTTCCGGTCCCGAGACTGCATTCATCACCACTGAAAAACCTACTGAAACCATGGTCTGTGGCAGGGTTGCCAGGGCCCAGATCAGCAGGACAACGGGGATCAGGATATTATCCGGCACAAAGAAGGGAATGAGCCCGGTGAGGGCATACGCTGATATCACCAGCAGCCGAGCGATGCTGAACCACGGTACGATGTTGCGTTGCCGCTGCAGGAATCGTCCCACCCACAGTGCCAGGAAAAACCCGGTGACCCCGGGCATGGAAGTGAGCAAGCCCACCTGCACCGGGCTGGCTCCTAACCGGGTGAGGAACACGGGCAAAAAAGGAGCGGCTGCGCCGGCTGTGCCCACGCCAATAGCATCAATTTGAACGTAACGTTTGTTACGCTCCTGGACGTCCACTGGTTCAGTTTTTAGCTCTACAGGGGGCGTTACCTCAGCAGTCATGCCACCATCCCGAGCATGATATCCAGCATTTTAGCTGCCAGAGCAACCCGATCGAAATGGGCCTCCACGTACAGTCGCCCATTATTACCCATCAGGCTGGCGAGGTTCGGGTCATCAGCCAGGCGGAGTATGGCAGCTGCCATTGATTCCGGATCCCCTGGCAGGACAGCAATCCCTGCCTGTGCCTGTTCGATGACCTCCCGGATGACACCCTCAATCGCCAGGATGACCGGTTTCCCGGCAGCCATATAATCGAAGACCTTATTGGGATAAGTGGTCTTGTACATCTCGACCGGCTTGAGGATCGCAATGCAGGCATTGGCTGCAGCCAGGGCCGACGGCATCTCAACCTTGGGAATGGGAGCCAGGAAAAGCAGGTTATCCAGGTCATCCTGGCTGGCTCTTGCCTGCAGGGCAGGCTTATCCTTGCCATCGCCGAGTAAGACCAGGAGGATATCCTGGCGGCCGCGCAATCTTTTTGCGGCCTCCAAGACCACACCCAGGTCATTCGACATGCCATGAGCACCGGCATACAGAACGACGAATTTACCCTCCAGCCCATGTGCGTGGCGGAAGGATTCTGCATCCACTTGCGGGTTGAACATCACCGTATCGGTGCCGTTGGGGACCAATTCCACATGGCGTGCGCCGCGTGCCTGCACATGCTGGACGTATCCAGGAGAATTGACAATGACCAGATCCGCCCGGCGGTATAAGAAGCGCTCCAGCCATTCAGACAGCTCGACCAGGATGGGATTTCTCAACACACCCACCGCAACGGCGAAAGCCGGCCACAGGTCACGCACCTCGAAGAGAAATGGCTTATGTTTAAGCCGGGCTAGTGCCCAGGCGGTGAGACCCTGGAAGATGGGTGGGGAGGTGCCCCACACCAGGTCGACATGTTTTACCCTCAGGCCGATCAGGAAGGATGAAACCATGAAGCTGAAGAAGCTGACCAGGCGGTGGGCGAAACTGCGATGCAAGGCCGGGTAGGTATAAGCCCGCAAGATAGTGATGAGCGCGCCATCAGTCTGTTTTTCTACCCAGGGAATTTTAGGCCGGCGGGATTTCCCAGTCAGGTAGCTGATAGGACTGGCGATGATCGTCACCCGGTGACCCTGTTCAGCAAAATAGCGCGCCAGCTCATGGTGGCGCGTCCCGCCTGGTTCATCAAGGGCAACGAATGCCTGGTGGATCAATAAGATTTGCACAGGATGATTCAATCTCTCCCAGGGTGTGTGAGGCTGGGTCTCATGGCTGCCCGGTTTCATCGGGGGGTTGGTTTGTCACCACCAGTGTGGTCCCTGGCCAACCTTCCTGTTGGGCTTTGTGAACATATTCGGCCATCAATTTGGGCAATACCGGTTGGCTGACCAGCTGGTCAAGCACCATCCACACAGGGAGGTAAGCCCCTTTTTTGGTTTCCAGGCTACTGCTCATCTCCGAGCCACTTCCATAGCCGAACCGGCCTCCCATTGCTTCAGCCAGGAAGTAATATTGCGGGTTTCCCAGGTACCAGACTTCTGCCACCATCCGGCTGACTTTCACTTTCAGCCCTAGCTCCTCCTGCGTTTCACGCACCGCAGCCTGGGCGGGAGTCTCACCCGCTTCGATCTTGCCACCAGGGAAGGCGAAATAATGCAAACCCTGGCGGTGCCGCTCAATCAGGGCTATTTTATCGTTCTGGATAAGGATGATCGCAGCTCTAGCTCTCACCGGGAAATATCCATTCACTGCGTAACGTAATAGGAAAATCCTGGGTAATCTCGAATATGGATGCCAGCGCCGGGATTTTCTCCCCATATGTTGGAGACGTCCATCCAATTATAGGTGATGCCTCGCCGCTTCCAAACACGACGATTCCGGCACGCACTAGCTGGTATCTTATTGTTGAGGCTGGCACTTCCTGCTGTGATGAGATCCCGGTCTTCAAGGTCACCCAGCCATGCGGTGAAGAGATCCGGATTTCAAAGTTCGTAAAATCGGCTTCTATGATTGGACCCAGGACCTCATATTGCCAATCAGGCAATAACCAATGCAAGCGGGCAGTATGCGGCTGACCAGGCGGTCCGTCCAATTGATCGGTGATCTCCCAATGGTCATCTGCCAGGATGGTGGCTTTGCGTTCGTAACTGATCCCGATTTTCCGGTAGCCATTGTGCCGGGCTGAAATACTCTCATAATCACCGGAGGTAGTTGGTTTATAGGAGACGACCCTCCCCTGAGCCCAATCGAGGTATAAAAATTTCCCTGCTCGCTGCATATATTCTTGATTGTCTACCACCAAGCTATTGTGGACGAAGTCGCTGCAGAGGGAATTCTCCCACAGCGGAGGCGAGCTATACAGGTAGGTCCCTGCATCCTGGGCGAGGTTGTAGCCTCGCCACCACAAATCGAATTGGAGCTGGTCAGCGTGGGCGGGGCGTGAACGGAATGCCGCTACCCGCAGAGTGGCCCACGAGCCATTGCGCTCGTTGGTCATTTTATATGGGGCAGGCAGAGTCATGTTTGCCTCGGGTGACATAGGGACCCAGCGCTTCGGTAGGGGTTTTTCAGCACCGCTACCTCCTGGAGAGCATAGCCATTCAGCCATGTCAGCCCACGGCTCCGTGCGTACCTGCATGGTGGGATAAAACGCCCTGCTGGCAGCATGGATCACGGGTCGATAATCATAGTACGGGCAGACACTGAGTGGCAGGATGTATGCCCCATCATTATGCCCCAGGTTGGGCACCCTACCGGCACCGGAATCGACCAGGCTCGCCAGCCATGCGGTTGATTTTTCCAACCGGGAATGGATATCTGGAGGGATCTTTTCCTGGCTGAATGAGTGGTGGTGGAGGGCATAGGTCCATAACGCAGCTTGCAACATCAGGCGGTGGTAATTGGTGCTGTGCTGGATATACTCGCCTTCGAGTGAAATTTGTGTGCGGAAGGCATGCTTCAGCCACTTCCAACCCAGGTCATGCCAGCTCTTTGCCAGGGGATGCTCCGGAAGCACCGCTGCAGCAGTGTATAGCCCAAGCGCTTCGGTGATCAGATGGTTATTGTTTTGCGAGCGGGCATAAGCAAGGGTGGGGGGAATACGTTCTGCATGCACGGTGATGGACTGGGCAAGAGACTCGAGGCGCCCAACTGTCGAGTACTTTGAGCGGGCAAATACCTGGATAGCAAACGCCAGAGCCACCAGGCGGATTGCCACCTCCTGGGCTGATGACCAATGCGGGCCATCATACGGCAGGTTAGAATTCAAAAAAAGGCCGGTATATTGCCAGAACGCCTGGGCATACCGCTCATCCTGTGTTAAATGATATGCCATGGCAAGCTTACAAGCCCAACCGAACCTGCCGGGCTCCCAGATGAGCTTGATATCCCGGTCCTGGGTCAGGGTCTTGTCGGTCTCGTACCTTGTCCAGTATTCGTGCTCACCAGGTGGTGATAATACCAATGGGACCGGTTGACTCCCGAATAGACGTACCCGTCCAGAGATGATCTCATCGGCTTCCTCGTAGATCCGCTTGGCCTGGTCGCCAATTAAATCGAGCATCGCCGCATGGTCGGGTAGAGCATGGATGCACGGCTTGATGGAAAACTGGCTGTGTTGATTTATCTCGTCCAGCCTGGCAAGGGAGGCTGATAAAACCCTGCGGTAATGGCCGGTATGCAAGCCCAGCTGGTACAAGCCATACAGGGCAAGCTGCTTGGGGCCCAGCTGGAGCAAGGCTTTAACTGCCAGGCTGATACTTGGTAACTTATTCATCGGCCTTGGATCAGTGCTCAAGCAGGCATCGTGAAGGGTGCCACAGGCACTGGGAGCCTGGTGTGCAAAGCATCCAGTGCGGCAAAGGTAGCCTCGCTGACACCGAATAATTGCTCATAGGGGATGGGGGGAGGCCCACCGGCGATAATGGCCGCAGCAAAGGTTTCCCATTCATGGCGGTGCCCCTTATCTTGCCGCAGGCGTGCAGAAATCCGATTCCGCCTGCCCTGGCGCACTAACTCCAGCGTGCGGAAATCATCCAGCACCGCTACCATACCGCCGGTGAAGACCTCGATGCGTTCCTTGGGATAGGCTTTATCACCGTTTGCAAAATAACTCACCGTGCCCAAGGAGCCATCGGCAAATGCAAAGGTCATGACGAGGTTATCTTCTCGATAGCGACTGTCGTCCGGTAACCCTTGGGCAACCACCGATATTGGTGGTGTCCCCACCAGGTAGGTCAGGAAATCGACAAAGTGACAGGCCTCCCCAATCAGGCGACCGCCGCCCTGGATAGGGTCTTGCAGCCAGTGGGTGAGCGGCAGGCTGCCGGCATTGATCCGGTAGGTGGCTGCCAGTGGTTCCAGGCGTGGCTGAATAAATTCATATAACTTTCGCGCCAGAGGTGCAAAGCGACGGTTATAGCCGACCAGCAGCAGGGGCGAGTTCGCGTTGGAAAAGAGCTGGTCTTTAATCTTGGCTAATTGTTCACGGTCCGTCGCCAGGGGTTTCTCACAAAATACGTGCTTACCCGCTTGTAAACCACGGATGACCTGTTCAGCATGCAGGTGATGGCGGGTGAGGATGGTGATGGTGTTCACCTGTGGGTCGCGCAGGATTTCATCTTCGCTGGCGGCAGGGTATTTAAAGCCAAACTTGCTCGCCGCAGTCTGGGCGTGGAAGCCTGAGCCCGAGGCAATGGTCACCAGCTCGATGGATGGGATTCTCTTTAAAGCTGGCAGCATAGTGGCATTGGCGAAATTACCCGCTCCAAGCACACCCAACCGCACCACATTAACGCCGCTGACCGGTAAGCTTGCCTTAATCACCGGCCCATGATCGGCCTGGGGTTTGAACTTACCCCTACCTGCCTGGGGATAAGTGAGCAGGACGCCCAGGAAGGGCTGGTTCGTCTTGCCAGTGATCAGCTCATAGGCTTCAGGGGCGCGGTCGATCGGGAACTGGTGAGTGATGAGTGGTTTCACATCGAGCCTTTGCTCTGCTAACAGCTCAACAAAAGCTTGCAGGTTACGCCCCTCAGACCAGCGAACATATCCAATGGGGTAATCCAGCCCGGCTTCTTCATACAATGGATCGTACCGCCCAGGACCATACGAACGGGAATTGATGAATGACAGCTCCTTTTGGTAGTAGACCCGGCGCGGGATGGTGAGCCCGACAGCTCCGATGGCAACCACATGGGCGCGATCACGGGCGATTTCACCGGCCAGCTCAACCGGGTCGGGCGATGGCGAATCAGCACAGATGAGCACATGGTCGAGCCCCAAGCCATGGGTGAAAGATCGTGCAGCTTCCACTGCCTGCTGGCGTGTGACTGCAGTAATACCCATCTCTCCCGCTAATTTCACACGAGCCTCTTCCAGGTCAACCCCGAAAACATGGCATCCGGCAGCTTTAGCGATCCCACTGGCCAACAACCCCAATAAGCCGAGGCCAATCACACCCACAGTTTCACCTAGCTGAGCCTGCGAGAGGCGGAAGCCGTGCAAGGCAATCGCTCCCAGAGTGGTAAAAGCTGCCGAGTCAAAATCGACCTGATCGGGAAGCAAGGCTAACAGGTTGCTCGGGACGATTACATACTCAGCATGGACGGCGTAACCCCCACCAGCACAGGCCACCCGGTCGCCAGCTTTGAATCCCGCCACCCCTTCCCCCACCGCCTCAATCACTCCAGATGAGGAATATCCCAAGGGCATCGGTTGGTCGAGGCGGTTAAATGCAGCTTCAACCGTGGGTATGATTCCTTCGCGTTGGGCTTTATCCAACACCTGGCGCACCAGGTCTGGACGGGATAGTGCCTTTCCCACTATGGATTTGCTGCCAAACTCAACCAGCATGCGCTCCGTGCCGGCGGATACGAGCGAAGCCTGGGTGCGCACCAACAGCATCCCAGCCTGGACCTGCGGGATGGGTACTTCAACGACCGTTGTTTCACCGTTGCGTATGTTCTGTAAAAGCTGTTTCATTCAATTCCCTGCCTGAGCAACAAGCATGTGCGGATGATAGAGGGGATTATAGCGCGGAATTCCTCGGCATGTTATAATTTTTTCAGGTGAAATGTCAGACAATCAGCAGATCAAGGACGGGATTATGATCGATCAGCGGTATAGGAAGTTAGCGCAGGTATTAGTTGATCATTCAGCCCACGTGACTAAAGGGGATAGGGTAGCCATCGAGACAACCACAAATGCTGAGGCAGTGGTAAGCGCTATGTATGAGCTGACCTTGCAACGTGGCGGATATCCACACGTGTTACTGAATCTCCCTGAACAAGACAGGCTCCTGTTCAGTAATGCCACAGATGAACAGCTTACCTTTACACCTACTTTCCAGCAGCTGGTGACTGAGCAATTCGAGGTATATATCCGGGTACGGGCGGAGGTTGACCCGTTGGCGCTAAGAGATGTACCAGCTCAGAAACAATCCCTGAGACAAAAAGGCATGGCACCGGTTAGGAATACCATGCTGCGCCGGGGTGCCACCAAAGAATTACGCTGGGTGCTCTCGCAAATCCCAACTGCCGGATATGCTAAAGAAGCCGGCATGAACCTGGATGAATATACCGATTTCCTATTTTCTGCCTGCCATGCAGATGAAAATACGCCTGACCCCGTGGCATATTGGGAGAATATCCGCCTGCAACAGGGTGCCATGGTTGAGCGCATCCAGGGCCATGACGTGGTTAAGTTGGCTGGTCCGAATGTAGACTTGAGCTTATCGATCAAGGGGCGAAAATTCAACAATTCATACGGATTGCACAACATGCCCGACGGTGAGATTTATACCGGCCCGGTGGAGGATTCGGTTACCGGCTGGGTGAAATTCACTTACCCGGCTATCTACCAGGGCCAGGCCGTGGAGGGCGTCGAGTTAAAGTTCGAGAGCGGGCGCGTCGTTTCAGCCAAAGCCGCCGTAGGAGAGCCTCTGCTCCTGGCCATGGTCAATTCTGACGAGGGCTCACATTACCTGGGGGAGTTTGCCATCGGCACGAATTATGGGATCACCCGTTTCACTCGTAATATCCTGTTCGATGAAAAACTTGGCGGGACCTTCCACCTGGCTTTGGGGGCAGGTTACCCTGAGACCGGAAGCCGGAACACCAGCAGCATCCATTGGGATTTAATCTGTGATCTGCGCACCGATTCGCAGATAAGCGTGGATGGTGATGTGATCTACAGGAACGGGCAATTTATCTAAAATGGGCGGAAAATCGAATATTAATTTATTCCTTCCACAAACCGGTTTTTGTTTGGGGGAGGTTGGGAGAGGGGCTTAATCCTCTCTGCATCTTATTCCCTTACGGTCGCTTTATTCCATCTTTGTTTTGCTAATTCTTTACAAGACATATCCAGTTCGATAATAAACCGCTTCCGCCCAGGTCGATGAATCTGGGTTCGCTACTCAAATACCACTGGTGTTAGAATCCATCATATTACACTCTGAATCCTGTAATTTTCTATGCCCGGTCTATTGAAACAATACAGGTAATATGTGGCTGAACCGCGTACACACCTAACCCGGTCTCTGGTTAAAAATAAGCCGCTGGTAATCACTTTAGCCATCCTGGCACTCATTTTGACTGCCGTATTGGTGGTCTGGATAAACCTTCCTTGGCGACCGGATGTCACACCATTTCATACGGATAGCGGTTTTTACGCATACTTCGGCAAAGCGATCCTGCACGGAGAAATACCTTACCGCGACGTGTGGGATGACAAGCCTCCCCTCGGCTATTACCTGAATGCACTGGGCCTGGCCATTTTCGGGCAGAATTCCTGGGGGGTTTGGTGGGCCGGGGTAGCCTGGATATTCGGCTGCACGGTGCTGTTTTTCCTGGTGATCAGGAAATTATTCGGGAACCTCACCGCGGGGATCGCCAGTGTCCTATTCCTGCTGGCCTTGATGAACCCACAGTTATTCGAAGGCGCGAATTTAATGGAGGTGTATGCCCTGGCACCCCAGATCGCCATTATCGGGATAACTTATTTGTTTTTCACCAACCAGCGCCATTATTGGTTCGCCATCCTGGTGGGATTCGTAACGGCATTTTCTTTTTTGATCAAGCAACCAACGGTCGTCCTCGGTGGTGTTTCCGTATTGATGATGGTCATCAGCTCGTTTAGCGATTTGAAAATCCGTGAAATTTTTAAGATCGTGGGGGGATTTCTATTCGGATTCCTTGACTTGATCGTGCTGGTATCTATTTATTGGTTATCGGTGGGTGCCTTCAGTCAATTTATCGATGGCGCCTTATTGCAAGGTTTTTCGTTCATGGGTGGCCAGCAGAGTCATCTTCGCGAATATTTTTTCTACGCCCTGGTAAATGTTTTGCCCACACTTTTACTCGGCAAGCTTTACCTGCTGGCCCTAATTACCGGTGGCATTTTCCTGCTCGAGAAGTTATATCTGTTCTGGCTCAAACCGATATTTAAAGCACGACTCTCGGTGTTAGATTGGTGCTTCATCCTAGTGTTCATCCTGGCACCCTGGATAGCCAAAGGTGTATGGCCGGGCCAATATATAGGTAAATTTGCCCTGATTTCGGTCCTGGCACTCGGCCTGTTCATCCTGGTGAAGTTTTACCGGCTGAAGTCGAAGCCACCTGCCGGGATGGTTTTCACCACGGCTGAATGGACCTGGCTGATGGCGCTCTTTGCCCTGCCGCTGGAGGTCTTGATGGCCTCGCTTGGTGGCAGGTATTTCGGACATTATTTTATCTCCCTGTTGCCGGCGCTGGTCCTGGCAATAGCTTATCCGGTCTGGAGAGGCGTTTCCGCATTAAGCCAAGTGAGGAAGTCGAAAGGTGTCCTGCTCAAAAATGGTGCATATATGCTCATCGCCCTGGGCACGCTCGTCTGGGGAGGCTTCTCCTTTGCAATGGATCGGCCTTCTGCAGCATACCTGGGTAACCTGGCGGGGATATTTCGCAATCAGGTATTGTTGAATGATCTCGAGCGCTATGTCGTTCGCACTACCCAGCCGGGGGATGAGGTGCTGGTCTGGCATATCCACCTCGGGATCAACTTCAACACGGACAGAAGCGCGCCTTCACGGTTCTTGTTTCCGCTCAACCTCTTCATTCCCCCAAGTGCGCAAAATACGAAACTCGAGCAATATGTGAATGACCTCGAAGATCATCCCCCTGCGCTGATCCTGGTGCAACGCGTATCGTCGCTAGCGCTGCCATTCGTAGACCAACCCATCGAGCAAGAATGTGCCACGTACTGCACACCTGAATTCGAGCAGGCGCTCCAGGTGCCTGAGATCCGCCAGCAATGGCTCAGGTTCCAACAGTTTTTTGAATCACGCTACGCTTTAGATAATACGATTTACGATTGGAAAGTTTATCGAAAACTGCCGTGATTCCAATTAATTAAATAACCTTGTTGTAAAGCTCCCACATACGCTTATATATCCCACCCAGGGATAATAAGGCCGCGTGCGAGCCACGTTCAATGATCCGGCCATTTTTAAGCACCAGGATCTCGTCCATTTTTTCCAGCCCTACCATCCGTTGGGTGATGCTGATGGTGCTACAGCTTTTAACCAGCTGCACAATGGAACCAAGTACCTCACTTTCGGTAACGGGGTCAAGGTTAACGGTTGGCTCGTCCAGGATAAGCAGAGGAGCGTTTTTGAGCAGGGCGCGGGCAATGGACAGGCGCTGGCGTTCTCCAGCGCTCAGGCGTAAGCCATGCTCGCCGACCCAGGTGCCCAGACTTTCGGGGGTGGTTTGGATGAAATGGAGTAAGTGTGCCGCTTCGAGGGCCTGGAGGATTTCCTCATCGGTTGCGTCCGGGCGAGCGATGCGCAGGTTGTCACCGATCGTGGCGCTGAACAGGTATGTGTTCTGGGTGATGACGCCGATGTGATGCCTCACATCATCTTGCTCGTAATTTCGCAGGTCGTTTCCGCCCCAGCTGACTGATCCATGCTGGTAATCCCAAAAACGTAATAATAGGTTAAGCAACGTGGTTTTCCCAGCACCACTGGCACCCAGAATGGCGATGTGCTTTCCTTGCGGTAGGGTAAACGCGATATCACTAAGACGAAACCTTGCTATATCCATCGCAGGCTCATCATCTACCCTATCAGGATACTGGAACGAGAGATCCCGTACTTCCAGGTGGTGATCCTCCGGCAAAGCAACCGGGTTCGCCGGGTCAGTGACGGCGGGGCTGGCATCAACCAGCGTGTATAGGCGGCGTGCAGCCTCACGATTGGCTTCCAGGTTTTGGGCGACCATGGGAAGAGATTGGACTGCCTCAAAAGACATCAGCGCACCTAAAGCCAGCGTACCCAGGAATACTCCCGCTAATTGTCCCTGTGAGATCATCGGGATGGCAAGTGCCAGAACCATGAGCAGGCACAGGTTTGCCAATAAACCACTCATTGCAGCCTGCATGGCTGAAATATTTGCCATGCGTCCCTGGAGGTTGAGCAAGTTATCTCCGGCCAGCTCCACTTTTGAACGATGATCCTCAGAACGGCCATTGGTCAGCAAATCAGCCAGACCCTGGATGCCATCGACAAGTACAGTGTTCAGGCCAGCACGTGCCTGGATGAGCTGAGGGCCGAGCTGATGTGCCATGATGAATACCAGGAATGGCAAACCTATCCCAGCCAATAACAAAAAACCCACGAAAACCCAGGTTAATGCAAGGCTGAAAGTACCCAACCATATGCTGACGACGATCCCCACCAGCAGCGCCACCAGCGGAGGAGCAACCGTGCGCACATAAAAGCTCTCCAGGGAGCCAATGTCGCTGATCACGCGGCTGAGCAGGTCACCGCTATGGTAATGCAGCAGGCGGGCAGGTGCGAGGGGCTCCAGGGCTTGATAGAACCAGACCCGCCAACGTGCCAACAGGCGGAGAGTGACATCGTGAGAAACCAGCCTCTCCAGGTAGCGAAAAATACCGCGGGATATACCGAAGAAACGAACGCCTACGATAGCCACAGATAAGTCAGTAATGGAAGGATGCAGGGCTGCAGCGGAGATGATATAGGCGGCAGTAGCCATCAATCCCACTGAGCTGGCAATGGTGGCAAAACCCAGAACCACGGATAACGCGATCCGTCCAGTGAAGGGGGCGAGCAACCCGAGCAGCCTGGTGAGTGTAGCTGGCTTCTGAGGCTCATTTCCTTCTGCTGGTTTATTCCGGCTCTCCAGCGCTGAGATGCCAGACTCGGTTTGGATATGTAAACTCGGATGGTTATTAGCATCTATTGGGTTGGCACTGGTCGATGGTTTAACCTGCTCGACCTGTACCACCTGGCCCTGGCTCAGCCTGATTACCTGATCTGCCCTGGCCAGGGATGAGCGATGGTGAGCAATCATTAGCATGGTACGATTATGGCTCAGGCGCCTCAACGAATCTTGCAACAGGCTATCCGTCTCAGGGTCGAGATGGGAGGTGGGCTCATCCAATATTAGGAATGGTGCGTCTTTGAGGAAGGCGCGGGCCAGGGCAATGCGTTGGGCCTGACCCGCACTCAACCCCAGCCCACCTTCACCGATGAGCGTCTCATAGCCTTGCGGCAGCCGGGCAATGAACTCATCGGCATGGGCCAACTGGGCTGCCTGGAGGATCTCGACCTCGGTGGCTTCAGGCCGGCTGAGCTTAATATTGGCGCTGATCGTATCCTTGAATAGATACGGGTTTTGAGGCACCCAGGCGAGCTGGCTGAGCCAACGCGCGATCGGGATTTCAGCCAGTCGCTTCCCATCCACCCAAAGTTCACCTTTTTGTGGCTGAAGGAAGCGCAAGATCAGCCAGGTGAGGGTGGTCTTACCTGCGCCACTTTCACCTACCAGGGCAGTGGTCTTCCTGGGCGGGATGTCGATGGAAACCCCACGTAAGGCAGGATTGTTGTTGGAATAAGTGAAGCTTACATCTTCGAGCTTGATGGCTGGAGCCTCACCATTCTCAGGTGAGGATGGGCTGAGATGCCCGATATATGTTTGGGGAGCGGGAAGGTCGAGCAGCTCGAATATGCGCTTTCCGGCTTCGACCCCTGCCATCCCGGCATGGAAACGTGTGCCCAGGAGGCGCAATGGGTGGTAGAACTCGGGTGCGAGTAACAGCACAAAGAAGGCTTGCTCGAAAGCCATCCTTCCATAGAGCAAGCGAATCCCAATCTCCACCGCCACAACTGCGGTGCTGAGTGTGGCGACCATCTCCAGCACCATGGCGGATAGGAAAGTCACCCTGAGCACGCTCATCGTGGACTGGCGATACTGCTCACTCACCTTCTTGATGATTGCCACCTGATCGCGGCTGCGCCCAAGGGATTTCAACATGGTCAACCCCTGAAGCACATCCAGGAAATAAGCACTCATACGGCTGAGTCCCCGCCATTGTTTACGTGTGAGCCCCTCGGCTCCGCTACCGATCAGGTACATGAACAGGGGCAAGAGAGGCGCGGTGACCAGCATGACCAGCCCGGAGGGTACGTCTGCCTGGAACACGAAAACGAGGATAGCGACTGGTACCAATACGGCCAGGGCGATTTGGGGCAGATACTGGCTGAAATAAGCCTCGAGCGCTTCCACCCCCTCGGTGGTCACATTAACCAGCTCTCCTGTGCGGACCTCGGCCTCACCCGCCTCACCCCTTAGATACGCAGGGCCAAGATTCAGGATGTGGGTATAGAGGCGCTGGCGGAGATTGTGCTTGATCCGGCGGGCAGCAGCACTGGCAAGCGCCTCGCCACCCCACACGAAACCTGCCCGGAGGAAGATAATAACCAATACGATGAGTAAAATCCCGGTGACTGATTGGAGACCCTGCGCTTGCAAGAAAACCTTATTCACCAATGTACTGATCTGGCGTGCCTGGAAGATGCTTAATATGCCAGCAATCAGGCTGAGTAAGATTGCCAGGAGAAGAGCTGCTTTAGATTGCCTGGCTTCCTGCAACAAGCGGGGAGAAAGTTTCATGGGGACAGAATCTCAACGGTCAGCATTCATCTCTGTAGAAAACCTGCCCGAAAGAACGCTGACCGTGAGGATGATGAGGCAGCCTAAT